>Ga0070683_100003547_pt1 | contig 12693 bp, 13 predicted proteins | sample KBSC713LmetaG_FD_64662 | JGI IMG/M metagenome (GOLD analysis project Ga0070683, IMG submission 64662) | Corn rhizosphere microbial communities from Kellogg Biological Station, Michigan, USA - KBS C7.1-3L metaG | ecosystem: Host-associated > Plants > Roots > Rhizosphere ...
GCCATGAAGATGATGAGCAGCACCAGCAGCACGTCGATCATTGGCGTCACGTTGATCTCATTGCTGAGACCCACGGAGCCGGAGGCCATTGCCATTATTTCCCTCCTGGCGGTGCCGTGTTCTGCTGCTTGCTGTCACCCTGAACGGTCGAGACCGTGCCGGGTTTCTGATCGCCGATCATTGCCGCAACGACGACACCGTTGTGCATCGCGATGTCGAGCGCATCGAGCACCTTGGCGTAGTCGAGGTTCTTATCAGCCTTCAGATACAAAACCTTGTCGTCGCGCGTGTTCTCGACGTAGATGCGGTGCAGCATCGGAGCGACGTTCGCCGCTTCGATCGGCTTCTTGTTGAGGTAGTAGTTCCCGTCCTTATCGATGCCGAGTACCTGATCGGTCTGATCGTCTTCAGGGTGGTCCTTGATGTTCTGCGCCTGCGGCGGGTCGGCGTTGAAGCCGGCGAGCAGCGCTGGCGCGACCACCATGAAGATGATCAGCAGCACGAGCATGACGTCGACCATCGGCGTGACGTTCGGAGTCGATTGTACGCCTCCGCCCGAACTTGCTGCCATTGCCATTGGTCTATCTCCTCAGAGGGGGAGTGCGATCAGGTCGAGATCGGGCCGGCGCCGCCGGCGGTATTGAACTCACGCGTGAAGCGCGAGCGGCCGAACTCACCAGAGACGCCCTTGATGAGGTAGTCGATCATTTCCTTCGATACGTACGTCATTTCGGCCGTGAGGTTGTCGATCTTGGTGGTGAAGTAGTTGTACGCCCACACCGCCGGGATCGCGACGAGAAGACCGAATGCCGTCGTGATAAGAGCTTCAGCGATACCGCCGCCGATCGCCGCAAGACCGCCGGATCCAGATGCCGCCATTCCCGTGAACGAGTTCACGACGCCCATCGTGGTGCCGAGCAGTCCGACGAACGGCGCCGTTGCACCGATCGTGGCCAGAACCGCCATGCCGCGCTTCAGGTTCGTGATCTCGAGGAGCATGTTGCGCTCGACTGCGCGCTCTGCCGAGTTGATGTCGGACACCGTGACCGAGCCATCAGCAATGAGAGGCTTCACTTCTCCGAGCGCCCCGCCGAGCACGAGCGCGACGTGCGACTTCTTGTAGCTCTCCGCGAGGCGAATCGCTTCCGTGAGGTTGTCCTCCTCGAGGAACTGCGAGAACTCAGGCGCGAACTTGATCGTTTCCTTCTGGGCTTTGCGGAGGTTCCACCACTTGGAGACCATGATGGTCAACGAGTAGACGGACATGATGGCCATAACGAGCACGATGCCGCGGGCGAACGCGTGCATCGCGTGCCACATGCCAATTAATGAGAGATCCATAAAGTCGTAGTCTCCAGTGGGTTACTTGGAAAGGTTGAACTGGAAGGGCATTTGAACGAGCTGTTTCACCTTTCGGCCCCCGACTTCCGCCGGGTAGAACTTCATGTTCGGCAGCACCGCTTTCACGGCGTTCGTGAACATGTCGTGCGTTGACTTGAGCACCTTGAACTGGCTCATGTCGGCCTTACCGGTGGTGTCGACGACGAACTGCGCGAGCACCTCGCCTTCGACGTTCGAGGACCGAAGCATGTCCGGATAGCGCGGCGCGGGGTTGCCCGGCGCGACCGACACCTGCTTTTCGACTTGGAACTCGAAGTACGTCTGATTGTCGTTGACGGGCTGCGGTGTTCCACCGACGACGCCCTTCGCGATACCGCCCGCGACACCCTTTCCACTGAAGTCCTCTTCGTTCGTGACTTTCTTAGAAAGGTCGATGTCCGGGAGCACGTCCGGGATCTTGATCGGCGCGGTGAGCACCTGGAAGCCTTTCGGGGGCGGGGCCTTGACGACCACGTCCGGCGGGGGCGGCTTTGGCTCCTCCTTCGGCGGAGGCGGCTCATCCTTTTTGACCTGGACGAACTCGACCTTTTCTGCCTTGGGTTTCTCCAGCTCTTGGCTCGCATGAGCGGTGGCGTACACTGCGGCGGAAATGACCACCGCGTGAATTACCGCGCTCATTAGAGTGCCGCCCGCACGCTTTTGCTTCTGCGCCTTCGACTCAATGAGGTTGTTAAACATGTCTCGTTGGCCTGGGTGGCTGCGGAAAAAACGCGCGAACTTGTCCGGGGATTAAGCTATTTCCCGGTGATTAAGGCGGAATGCCTCGAAGATTAAGAGTTGGTGACGATCGCTTCGATCAGTCTTACCGATCTGCTCTCGTCAGCTCTTGCGCTGCGGCGCTTCCAGCAACTCAGTCGTCGCCGCTGGCGACGAATCTCGTGCGTCTGGCGACGGCCTCGACTCTTCCACCGTCGGCAACACGATCGTGAACACGCTCCCTCGGCCGAGACGCGACTGCACTGAGAGCGTTCCCCCGTGCGCTTGCACGATCCATTGCGAGATCGCGAGACCGAGCCCGAAACCGCCACGTTCTGATGCACGTGACCGCGCTCGATCCGCGCGCCAAAAGCGATCGAAGACGTGCGGCAGATCCGTCGCCGCGATACCGATGCCCGTGTCGCGTACGGCGATCGCAATCTCGTCATGGGGACGACGCGTCGCGGAAACTTCCACGCGACCACCCTTCGGCGTGTATTTGATCGCGTTGGTCACGAGGTTGAGGAGCAGCTGCCGAAGTCTCGTTCGATCGCCCATGACAATCGCGTTGTCGTGCGCTGGGAGCGTAAGCGTCAGCCCCGCGTCTTCGCCGAGGATGACGGCGGTTTCGTAGACCTCGCGGACGAGTGGGTCGATCTCGATCGGCACTCGATAGATGTCGAAGCGTCCCTCGTCCGCGCGGGCAAGCGTCAGCAGGCTATCGACGAGATCCGCCATGCGCGCGGTCTCCTGCAACGCTTCTTCGAGAGCCACCATGCGATCGGCGCGATTCGTTCCCGGATGCATCGCGCGCTCGACGTCGGCCCGCAATACCGTGAGCGGCGTCTTGAGCTCATGACTCGCGTCCGCCGTGAACCGACGCAGCGCGGCGAACGACGTCTCGAGTCGGGCCAACATCGCGTTGACCGTTACGCCGAGCCGCGCCAATTCATCGTTGCTTGCATCGGTCGGCAAACGACGGTGAAGGCTGCGACCGTCGGTGATCGCTTCTACTTCATTGATGAGTTGCTCGACGGGGCGGAATGACCGACCGACGACGAAATACGCGACAACGACCGAGACAGCGAAGATGATCGGAGCAAGCACGAACATTGTGCCGACGAGCAGTTGTCCCGGGAGCTCCGCGTTGTTCTCCGGAAGCGCGGCGACGACCCGCAACTGCTGGCTTACGGACAGATTCCGCGCGACGACCGCGAGCAGCGTCACCGAGTCGTTTCGCACAGGAACGCGAACGGCGGGCACGTCGACTCCGACGGGTTGATCGGGCAGCTTCAGTACCGACTGCGTGAGAAGCAATTGGTCGTCGCCGGAAAGCAAGCGCATCAGCGATGACGAGTAGAGCGGCCTTCCCTGCCGGTCGAGCACCATGAAATAGCCCGGCACTGGGTCGAGCGCGTCGCGCAGCTCAGTCGTCGGCCGGACCACGAGCCCCTTCGGTGTCGAGTCGACGCTGAAGAGCTTCTGGGGCGTCGCCTGCATGGTCAGGAAGACGTTGTCGGCAATTCGAAGCGACTCGTGCCCAAGATCCTGACGCACGACGCTCCGTCGCTCGGCCCAGACCGCGGTGCCGAACGCGATCATTGTCCCGATCAGGACCGTCGCGTACGACGTCGTCAGGCGCGCGCGAGTCGATGCCATGCGACTGCCTTAGCAGGACTCAGCGCGGACGTTCATGCTCGCCCGACACTTCTTTGCTGTCCTTTCCGTCTTTGATCATGTAGCCGACGCCGCGCACCGTCGTGATGAGTCTTTTCTGATGACGGGCGTCGACCTTCTTTCGGAGATGGTTGATCACGACGTCGACGATGTTCGTGCCGGGGTCGAAGTGATAGCCCCACGCATACTCGGTAATGAGCGTTCGGCTCATCACACGTCCCGAGTGGCGCATCAGATACTCGAGCACCGTGTATTCTTTCGGCGTGAGATCGATGAGTTGACCCGAGCGCGTGACTTCGCGGGTTGCTTGGTCCAACACGAGGTCGCCAACGCTCAGCGTCGGTGAGGCCAGCGCCCGAGGACGGCGCGCGAGAGCTTCGACACGCGCGAGAAGTTCCTCGAACGCAAACGGCTTCGTCACGTAGTCGTCGGCACCGGCGCGAAGCGCGGTGACCTTCGCGTCCACAGCGTCCTGCGCCGTGAGCACGAGCACGGGCCGCTCGAATCCACGGGCGCGAAGCGCATGCAGCACATCGAGGCCTGACTTGCCCGGAAGCCGCATGTCCAAGACGATGAGATCGTACGCCTCGGATGCAGCTCGGCGTTCGCCTTCCTCGCCGTCGGCGACGAGGTCGACCGACCAGCGATGCTCTTCCAGTCCACGCTTGACGTATTGACCCACCGTCGGGTCGTCTTCGATGACGAGGATGCGCATGACGGGAAACTACGCCAGGTCACGGCGTTGGGTCGAGTGAAACCGACCCAACGCAATCAAACTTTCATATTCCGGCGCCGTTTTCCGCCTTCGCTCGCGGCTCGTCGCCGCCGCGCGGACGATTGAAGCCGAATTCGCGAATCTTTCGATAGAGCGTCTTCGACGAGATTCCAAGGATCTTCGCGGCGTTCCCTTGGTGCCAGTTCGTCTGCCCGAGGATCGCTTCGATGTGCTGCTTCTCGAGCTCCGCGAGCGTCGTCGGGGAACCCACTGTAATGCGAGACCGCGCACCGGGCGGAACGAGCGGGAGATCCTGCGCGCGAATCTCACGATCGCCCTTTCTCGCCAATAGCACGACGCGCTCGATGACATTTCGCAGCTCGCGAATGTTCCCGGGCCACGGGTACTCCTGCATCAGCGCCATCGCGTCGGGCGTGAGGATGGGCGTCGACGCGCCGGCGAACTGCGTCAGAAAGTGTTGAGCGAGCAGCGGAATGTCGACCGCACGTTCGCGGAGTGGAGGCAGCGCGACGGTTACGGTGTTGAGGCGATACAACAAATCGTCGCGGAACCGCCCCTCCTTCACCGCCGCTTCGAGGTCATGATTGCTCGACGTGACTAGGCGAACCGCGATCTCGACTTTCTGCGTTCCGCCGATTCTGAAGAAGCTTCCGTGCTCGAGCGCACGCGCGAGCTTCGATTGAAGCTTGGAGCTCAACAGCCCGACTTCGTCGATGAACAGAGTTCCGTTCGCGGCGAGCTCGATCAGTCCTGCTTTGCGAGCAACGGCGCCGGTAAATGCGCCGCGCTCGTGACCGAACAACTCGACGTCGAGCACCCCTTCGGAGACAACGGTGCTGTCGGCTTCGACCATCGGGCCAACGCGCCCCGACAACCGATGAATGGCGCGAGCAAGCAGCGTCTTCCCCGTTCCGGATTCGCCAGTGATCATCACGGGCGAGTCCGTCGTTGCGACGCGTCCAAGCAACGCGAGCACCGCGTGCATCGGCGCATACTGCGTCACCACTTCCGGCGTCGCGTCGACGCGATTCAGTCGCGCCTGGAGATAGCGATTCTCGCGCGCGAGCTGGTGTTTTTCCCACGCGCGCCGCACGAGCACGTCGATCTCCGCCATGCGATACGGCTTCGCCATGTAATCATAGGCGCCAAGCTTCATCGCATTGATCGCGGTTTCGACCGTGCCGTTCCCTGTGATGATGATGACCTGCGGCGGGTCTGCCTCGGCTCGCAGGTGTTTGAGTGTCTCGAGACCATCCATCTCCGGCATCACGATGTCGATCAACGCGACGTCGAACGACTCGTCGCGGACCGCCTGCAGGGCCGCCTTCCCGTCTCCGACGCAGACGACGTAGTGCCCGCGTCCCCGAAGGAACGTGCACAGGATCTGTGCGAGATTCTCCTCGTCCTCCGCGACGAGGACGCGGATTCGACCTCCAGCCGTCGGCTCGGTCATGCGGCTCTCGCCGGCAACAGGATGCGGAAGACGCTGCCCTCTCCGAGGACGCTGTCGACTTCCATCCGTCCACCGTGCTCGCTGACGATTGCGTAGCAGATCGACAGCCCGAGTCCCGTCCCACGGCTCGGTGGCTTGGTGGTGAAAAACGGCTCGAAGATCTTCGTGCGATCCGAGCTGCGAATGCCGTGGCCGCGGTCGACGACTTCCGCGACGGTCATCCCATTTTCTTCATCTGCGCGTGTGCGCAGCGTGATGATGCCCTCTTCGTTGATGGCATCGAGGGCGTTGAGAATCAACGCCATGAACACCTGAACCATTTGCTCCTCATTGGCCAGCACCGGCCGGAGGGCGTCGCCGTGCTCCACGGAGACCGACACCCGTTTGAATCGAGGATGGTGCTTTACCAGGTTTAAAGTTTTCTCAACGGCGACCTTGAGGTCGACCATCGTCTTGCTCGTCGACTTTGGACGGCTGAAGTCGAGGAGGCCGTCGATGATGCCCTTGCATCGATGGACCTCGTGCTGAATCAGCGACAGCGACTCTTTGACTTCGGGCAAGTCCCGCTTCAGATCCAACGTCCCTTCATCAATCCCGAGCTCCAGACTTTCGGCGCAGGCGCCGATCGTCGCCAACGGATTGTTGATCTCGTGCATCACACCGGCAGCAAGTGTGCCGATCGCCGCGAGCTTCTCCGTCTGGGCGAATCGGTCTTCTGCCTTCCTCCATTCGGTGATGTCCTCACCGATCGTGATGATGTGCGTCACTTCCTTTCCGCCGACGCGCATCGGGATCTTGGAGATGCGGTAGGTCCTCGGCTCGCCGAATGCGCTCGACTCGATCGGGAACTGCTGCATCTGCCCCGTCTCGAAAACGCTTTCGAACTCAGCGCGGAGGACATCCGCCGGCTGCCGGTAGAGGATTTCAAAGATTGTGCGACCGATGGCGTCTTCCCTCGCGACACCCTGGAGACCGACCTCGCGCTTGTGATTCCACGCCTGAATCCGATATGACCGGTCGATCACGTACAGGCCCGTCGGGAGCGAATCGATGATCGTCTCGGTGAACCGGCGCTGGGCGTCAATCTCCCGAGTTCGGGCGGCAACCTCGGACTGGAGATGATGCGCGGTTTCGGCGTCTCGAATGCCCGGGGCGAGGAGATCTGCGACCGTCGATAGGAAGAACGTGTCGTTCGCGGAGACTTTTCGTCCGGGACGAACCGAGATGGCTCCGAGCGATTGGCGGCCCGCTCGCAGTGGCGCGACAAGGAGATCGTCGGACGCCTGTTTCTCGGTGCATTCCAGGGCCGCTTCGACCTCGGAAGCCGACGTGGAATCGCTCGCGACGGTCCAGGCGCGCCGGACGCCTTCAACACCGCGCAGCCAAAGCGACGCATGCGCGCCATCGAGCTCGCTGGCAACGGCGGACAAAATGCCGGGCATTTCAGTGCCGACAGAGTCGCCGTTCGCTAGGGCAGCAGCAATCTCCGCGATCGCGGACAGCGATCGCGTCACGGTTTTGGACGCGCGGGGCCTCAAAGGCGCTTTCGGAGGGGCCTCGGACACGACGTCGGGTCGAGGTATGGTGGGAAAGACAGGCTGACCGAATCAGCCGACAAATAGACGCACCTCTCCGAGGTTGGCAACCACAATTTGACCGGAGGCTCGGCGGTCATTCCGAGCGAAGCGCGGGATCGGTGTCCGGAGGTTTGTTCTACCTCGTCGTTACGCTCCTCGGGATGACCCCGGACTCCGCGTCATCCCCCTACTGCGTCGATCGCGGCCAAGAGCTCTCGGTCCTCGCGTCGGTCGTTCGGGGTAATCTCGACATGAGCCCACCGGATCACGCCGGCCGCATCCAATAGGAAGTAGGCGCGCTTCGAGTAGTACCGGTCGTCGATGAGAACCCCGTAGGCCCGCGATACCTCCCGCTTGAAATCGCTCAGGAGGTCTACCTTCATGCCGTGCTTTGCTTTGTATTCCTTTAGGGAATACGTGTGATCGACGCTGATTGGTAGAACGACGACACCGCGCTTGACGAATTGCTCGTGGTCGTCGCGCATCTCGCAAAGCTCTTCGGTGCACGTTCCGGAGAAGGCGAGCGGAAAGAAGGCGATGAGTACAGGTTTGCCTCGAAGCGATGAAAGGCTCACTTTCTCGCCCGACGTGGACGGAAGCGTGAAATCCGGCGCCACCTGGCCGATGGCGGGAACGGCGTGAGATTCGATTGCAGTCATGAATGTCTCGATCATTAAGGACTTGATGAAAGCTATACGCACACTGTTTGCCGGAACCGCGATCGTCAGCATGCTTGCAGCAGGCTGCTCACAGCCGCCCGCCGTGACACCGTCAGCGGCGCCCCAGCCCGGTCTCGATCCGGAAGACGTAAGCCGGGTCGCCTATGATCCGTCGCTCGGGATTCACTTGGACTCGATGGTCCACCGAGCGTCAGGGCTCTACGTTCAGGACCTCGTTGCAGGCAACGGCGCCGTCGCGACGCTCGGCCGCAGTATTGTCGTTCGCTACACGGGATGGCTTCCGAGCGGAAAGCGCTTCGACGGGGGCGAGATCACCGTAACGCTCGGTTCGAACAAGACCATTCGTGGTTGGGAAGAAGGGCTGCTCGGAATGCGGGTGGGAGGGAAACGTCGCCTCGTCATTCCGCCGCATCTTGGCTACGGGCCGAAGGGCGCGGGCGAGATTCCCCCGAATTCCGCGCTGGTGTTCGAGATGGAAGCGATATCGGTATTCTGATGACGGCCGTCGGTCGGAACGTCTCGCGAAAGGACGGCATCGGGAAAGCCACGGGGCGCGCGAAGTATGCGGACGACCTCGTGTTTCCCGGCATGCTGCACGGACGAACTATTCGCTCGACGATTCCGCGCGGGCGAATCAAGTCGATCAAGCTCGACTTCGATACGACTGGCTTCACGATCGTCGACTACCACGACATTCCCGGTCGGAATGTCGTGGACCTCATCGAGCAAGACCAGCCGTTCCTCGCTGAGCGGGATATCCGGCATTTCGCGGAGCCGATTCTTCTGCTCGCGCACGAGAGTTTGGAGCGAGTGAACGCGGCGCGTGTCGAGATCGAATACGAGGAGCTCGAGCCGCTCTTCGATCCCGAGAAGTCGGACGGGATTCTCAAGGCGATCGACATCAACAAAGGTGACGTCGACGCGGCGATGGCGAAGGCCGACATCGTCGTCGAAGGGATATATCGCACCGGACATCAAGAACACGTGTACATCGAACCGAATGGCGTCGTCGCGACTCCCGAGAACGGGGGTGTCGCGGTCTTCGGGTCGATGCAGTGCCCGTTCTACGTCATCAAGGCGCTCAAGTGCATGCTCGGCGCGGACGCGCAAATTCGCGTCGTGCAGACGGAAACCGGCGGCGGGTTTGGCGGGAAGGAAGAATACCCGTCGATGATCGCGGGTCACGCTGCCCTGCTCGCGCTCAAGTCGAAGCGTCCCGTGAAGATCATTTACGATCGTCTCGAGGACATGGTCGCGACGACGAAGCGGCATCCGTCAATCGTGCGGCACCGCACCGGCGTGATGCGCGACGGGCGAATCGTCGCGATGGACGTCGACGTTTTGCTCGACGGCGGGGCGTACGTCACCTTGAGTCCCGTCGTGTTGTCGCGCGGCTGCATTCACGCGGCCGGTGCGTATCGTTGTGAGAATACTCGAATACGCGGACGCGCCGTCGCGACGAACACGCCACCGAATGGAGCATTTCGCGGATTTGGTGCGCCGCAAACCGAGTTCGCGATCGAAGTGCAGATGGATCGCATCGCAGCAACGCTCGGCGTGGACGAAGTAGCGCTCCGCGAGATGAACGCGCTTCGCCCTGGCGACACACCGCCACGGGTCAGGTCCTTCGAGAAGACACGAGCGCACTCGCGGTTCTCGACGAAGCGGTTCGACGGACGGAGTTTCGCCGAAAGCGCGCCGAATACCGTGGCACGAACCGAACGATCGGACTCGCACTCTTCTTTCACGGCGCGGGATTTACGGGCAGCGGCGAGCGACATCTCAACTCACGCGCGCGGCTCGATCTCACCGAAACCGGAGTTCGCATCGCCGTCGGAAGTACCGAGATCGGACAAGGGACTCGGACGATGCACGCGCAGATCGTGTCGGACGCGCTCGACATCCCGTACGAAAGCATCGAGGTCGCGCAACCCGACACGTCGGTTGTCGCGGATAGCGGGCCAACCGTTGCGTCGCGGACGTGCATGGTCGTCGGGAAGATTCTCGAGGAATGCGCGACGGCGATGCGCGATGCGCTCGGAGGACTGACGCCGCGAGAATACTTTGCGCGCCACGGCGCGTTTTCCGTCGAGCGAAAGTACGAGCCACCTGATTGGATCGAGTGGGACGACCACACATACCGCCGCGATGCGTACGCAACCTACGGCTGGGGATGCGATGTCGCCGAGCTGGAGGTGGATCCGGATACGTTCGAGGTGAAGCCGATTCGGCTCACCGCGGTTCAAGAGTTCGGGCGCCCCATCCACCCTGCCCTCGCTCGTGGTCAGATCGAGGGAGGAACGGCGCAAGGACTCGGCTATGCGTTGCTCGAGCGGGTCGTCATGCGGAACGGTGCGATGGCGAATGGCCAACTGACGAACTACACGATCCCGACGACGCTCGACACACCGGAGATCGACGTCGTGATGTTAGAGAATCCTTATCCAGGCGGTCCGTTCGGCGCGAAGGGACTTGGCGAGCTTCCGATGGACGGCCCCGCGCCGGCGGTCGTGAACGCACTTCGCAATTTCGGCCTCGACGTCAGAGAGATCCCGGCAACCCCTGAGCACTTGTCGACATGCGCTTCACTCTGAACGGCAGCGAGGTCGACGTCGACGCACATCCGATGTCGCGACTGCTCGACGTTTTGCGCGTCGATCTCGGCCTGACAGGAACCAAAGAGGGGTGCGGCGAAGGCGAGTGTGGGGCCTGCACCGTCTTGATCGACGGCGAACCGGTATGCTCGTGTCTCGTGCCGTTTTCGCAGGCCGAAGGCACGAATGTTAGGAGCATCGAAGGACTCGGCGATGATCATCCGCTGCAACGCCTCTTCATGGACGAAGTCGGCGCGCAGTGTGGCATCTGCACGCCGGGAATGGTGCTTGCGGCGTTGAGCGTCGGCGAGTCACCGTCGCTGAGCGATGTTCAAACAGCACTCGCCGGCAATCTGTGTCGCTGCACTGGTTACTCAGCGATCTATCGCGCGGTGCTCAAGTGGCGCGGTGTTTCGCCCGACGGCGCTTCGTCGATCTAAATGAGAACCGCAATTTCAGAGCTCGACCTCCGACGCGCGCGAACTGTCGACGACGCGCTCGCCATGGTCGCCGATGGCAGAACGCCGGTCGCCGGGGCGACGGATGTCTTCGTCGCGCTCAATTTCGGCACGCTCAGAGAGCGAGCGTTCGTCGACATCTGGGCACTCCGAGAACTGCGCGATATCACCGCCACAGGGGACACGCTCGTGATCGGCGCGCTCGCGACATACACCGATGCCATTCGCTCGCCCGTCGTGGCCGGATGGCTGCCAATGCTCATCGAGGCGTCGCGACAGGTGGGTGGTCCGCAGATCCAAAACCGTGGGACGTTCGGCGGCAACGTCGCGAACGCGTCACCGGCCGGCGATTCCCTCCCCGTCTTTGCCGCGGTCGGCGCGACGATTGTGCTGCGAAGCTCGAACGAAGAACGGCGCGTCGCGTTCAACGAGTTCTACACCGGCTACCGCGCGACCGCGATGCGCCCTGGTGAGTTGATCGTTGCGATCGAAGTGCCGCGCGTCGACGGCCGCCAATGGTTTCGCAAAGTCGGAACGCGTGCGGCACAAGCCATCTCGAAAGTTGTCGCGGCAGGCGTTCGAGGTGATGAACCGCGATTCGCGCTGGGCAGCGTCGGAGCAACGACCGTTCGTGTTCCCAGCGCCGAAAAGGCCCTGCGTAGCGATGATATAGCGGGCGCAGCTGCCGCACTCTCCGCCGGAATCACTCCAATCGACGACGTTCGCTCGACCGCAGACTATCGTCGCCGCGTCGCGGTCAACTTGCTGAGACGATTCTGGAGTGACACCGCCGACTGACCGCCGGACGCTGGTCATTCGAAGCCAGCGCGTTCTCACGCCGGCAGGCGTCCGTCCCGCTTCCGTTCACGTTGCGTCGGGACAAATCGAAGACGTCGCCGCGTGGGACGACATTCCGCCAGATGGCGACGTTGTCGACGCCGGCACGGATGTCGTAATGCCGGGCGTCATCGACACGCACGTCCACGTGAACGAACCTGGGCGAACGGAGTGGGAGGGCTTTTACTCCGCGACGCGCGCCGCGGCCGCTGGCGGGATCACGACAGTCCTCGACATGCCGCTGAATTCGATTCCCGCGACGACGTCCGTCGACGCCCTCGCAGCAAAGATCGACGCGGCGCGCGACGCGAGTATTGTGAACGTCGAATACATCGGCGGAGTCGTACCGGGGAACTTGAGGGAACTCGAACCGTTAGCCGATGCCGGCGTTCGCGCCTTCAAGTGCTTCCTGACGCCCTCCGGCGTCGAGGAATTCGAAAACGTCTCGGAGAACGATCTCAGACTGGCCTTCCCGATTCTTCGTCGGCTCGGCCTGCCGTTGATGGTTCATGCCGAAGATCCGCGCGAGATCCGATTTCGGCCGAACGACAACGGCTCGCGAGTTTACGAAGACTACCTCGCCA
>Ga0070683_100003550_pt1 | contig 12688 bp, 8 predicted proteins | sample KBSC713LmetaG_FD_64662 | JGI IMG/M metagenome (GOLD analysis project Ga0070683, IMG submission 64662) | Corn rhizosphere microbial communities from Kellogg Biological Station, Michigan, USA - KBS C7.1-3L metaG | ecosystem: Host-associated > Plants > Roots > Rhizosphere ...
TACACCCATTCGTCGCCCACGAAGCGCGCGCCGCGCGTCATGAAGGCCAGCACCGCCTCGGTCTTGCCCCCCTTCGACCAGCCGGTGACCACCACGCCGCGACCTTCGTGAATGAAGGCGGATGCGTGCAGTGGCAGGGCGCCGCGCGCCAGGACGGTGAGGTTGATGGTGGCCACGAGCAGCGGCACGGCGGGAAGGCCGCGCTCGCATACGAGCTCACACTCGCGGCCGATCCGCTCGAGCGGTATGCGCACGCGTGCCCGCGCCTTGTGCCGGCTGCGGAGGATGAGGAACGCATCGTCGGTGAAGCCGGCGTCATCGATGCCGAGCAGCCGCACCGGTCCACTCGTGTCGAGCCTGTCGACGAACCGCACCACCACGTCGGGCTCGCGCTCGAGCGTCTTGCGGATCGGCCCGAGTTGGCGGTCCACCGCCGCGGCATCGCCTGCTGTGGCGCCCACGAGGCGCACGCCCGCCAGGCCGTGAACGTCGTAGTCGATCGCCTCCGGCGGCATACGAGCCAAGACCGTACCCGGAGGCGTACATGACCGAGGACGCGCGCCGCGCAGACTGGCGTTTCCTGCTGCCCGATCCACAGCTCGGCGGGGTGGCGTATCTCCCGCCGCACGACAGCGACCTCGTCACGGCGCTCGAGTTGTGCGGCGCAGCGATCGACCTGGGTGGGCGCGGGGATCCGGCGGACGTCGTGGTGATCACGGGCGGCGGCCCGGCCAGGGTGGCCCGAGGGCGCGAGCTTCTCCGCCCTGGCGGCTGGCTCTATGCAGAGGTTCCGGGATGGCGCACGCGGGCGTGGGAGCGCCAGCTGCGTCGCTCGAAGTTCGACGAGGTGGCGGCGCACTGGCTCTGGCCGAGCGCCCGCCGCTGCCGCGAGATCGTGCCGCTCGAGCCGCTTGCCCTTCGGCTTGCGCTTCAGCGACGCGATCCGGGCGCGCGCCTGCGGCTGCGTGCGCGGATCGCCGGATTGGCGGCGCGCACGCGCCTCTTCCGCTTCGCGCTGCGTCACACGGCCGTGGTGGCCAGGTGCGCGCCTTGAACCGCGTTGCCGCCTACGTCGCCGCCGAGCACGACCGCCTCGGCCTCGAGCGGTTCGGGATTCCCCGCCGGCCGTGCTGTGTGCTGCTCACGCCGCGCTTTCGCCGCTCACACCACGTGATCGCGCTTGTGCTTGACGAGCGGCATGCGGCACCCGCGCTCGTGGGCAAGCTGCCGCGCCACTCGCGCGATGTCGCCGGGCTCGCACAGGAGGCGGACGGCCTGCGCGCAATCGGACCTGTGCTCGCCGACGATTCCGTGCCCGCGCTCCTTGCATTCGAGGACGAGCCGGGGCGTCCTCTGCTTCTCGAAAGCGCTTTGGCCGGCTCGCCGCTCAGCCCGGCGGCCATGCGCCACGACCGCAGGCGCTCGTCGGTCAAGGCGGTGGTCGCGTGGGTTGAGCGGCTCGGGCTGCAAACGGCCCAAATGCCGGAGGACGACGCCTGGTTCGAGCGGCTGGTCCGCGCGCCGCTGCGTTCGCTCGCAGGGCCCCAACCGGCGCTGCGCGGGCTCGTGGAGCTCACGCTCGAGCGATCGGAGGGGCTACTCGCCGCCGGCCTGCCGCTCGTCTTCGAGCACGGCGACCTTCGCCATCCCAACCTCCTCATCCGAGAGGACGGCCGCGTCGGCGTGGTCGACTGGGAGCGCGCGCAGCCCGCGGGATTGCCGGCAGCCGACCTCTTCTTCTTTCTCGCATACGCGGCCGACGCCGGGCGCCAGGGCGTGCTCGACCCTTTCTTCGGGCGAAGGCCGTGGGCGTGGGAGCTGGCCGAGGGCTACGCCGAGCGGCTCGGGATCGACCCCCGCCAGCTCCGGCCGCTGCTCGCCCTGTCGTGCGCCCGCGCGGTCGCCTCTGGCGCCGACCTACGGCGACACGTGCCGCTCTGGCGTCGCGCCCTTGGAGACAGCTGGGCATGAGGCTCGCGTACGTCACGGCGGAGGTGCCGTATCCGCTTACGAGCGGCTATCTGCGCCACTTCCACTTCCTCCGCCTGCTCGCGCGCGAGCATGAGATCGCGCTGCTGTCGCTCACCGGGCGCGGCGCCCTCGACCCAAAGAGCCGTGCAGCGCTCGAGGCGCTCGTTCACCGGCTGGACGTGTACCCATACCGCGGCGGGGCACTCGCGCGCCACCGCGCAGCGCTTCGGCTCCGCCAGACGCTCGCCGGCATGGTGTCGAGCGGCGACGTGGACGCCGTGCTGCTCAGCGGCAAGGACACCTTCCCGGCGTTGCGTGCGGCGGGCGACCTGCCGCTTGTGGTCGACGTGTGTGACGCGGCGTCGCTGCGGTGCCGTGGCGAGCTGGCCGCGTCGGCATGGATACGTCGGCCCAAGCTCGCCCTCCGCGCGGCTCAGCTCAGCTACATCGAGCGACGGCTCGTAGCGCATACGCCGCACCTGCTCTTCGCCTCCGAACGCGATCGCGTCGCCGTCGCGAGGCGCGGCGGCGCCGTCGTTCCGAACGGTGTGGACCTGGCGTACTGGACTCGCCGTGGGCCCCCCCAATCAGAGCCGGTGGTGGCCTTCACAGGCGTGCTGGCTTACGGGCCGAACCACGACGCCGCGTTGCGGCTGGCCACCCGCGTGATGCCGCTGTTGCGGGAACGGGTGCCGGATGCCCGGCTGCTCATCGCCGGCCGCGATCCGCGTCCCGACCTGTGCGCCGTCGCTGCGGCGCAGCCCGGCGTGAGCCTGGTGCACTCTCCCGCGGACCTCCGCCCGGAGCTCGAGCGCGCGGCCGTGTACTGCGCGCCGCTGCGCTTCGCCGCCGGCATCCAGAACAAGCTGCTCGAGGCGCTCGCGATGGAGCTACCGGTGGTGGCCGCGGAGGTGGCCGCCGCGGGGTTGCGGATATCGGGCGCGGACCCGCCGCTCGTGGTGGCGGACGACGACGGGAGCCTGGCCGCAACGCTCGCGGACCTGCTGACCGATCCGGCGCGACGCGCCGAGCTCGGCGCCGCGGGCCGCAGGTACGTGGAGACACATTTCTCGTGGGAGCGCTCGGCCGCGGCCGTCGACGCCGCCCTGCGCGGCACCGTGGCGGCCCGTCCGCCGGGGGCGCGCGGCTTCACCGTCGCGCTCATCGGCTGCGATGGTGCCGGCAAGACCACTGTCGCGCGCGCGCTCGAACGCGACACCGACCTGCCGGTGAGCTACCTGTACATGGGAGTCAGTCCCGACTCGAGCAACCGGCTCCTCCCCACCACGCGCGTGGCGCACGCGCTCAAGCGCTCAGGTGCCCGGCGGCCGCGCCGCGGGCTGCGCCGGAGCGTGCGCTCGGCGCTGCGCCTGGCCAATCGTGTGGCCGAGGAGTGGTATCGCCAGCTCATCGCCCTGGTCCAGCTGCGCCGCGGTCGGATCGTGGTGTTCGACCGTCACTTCGCCGCGGACTTCCACGCCTCCGACGTGACCGACCCGCGGCGGACCCTCACCCGCCGGGCGCACGGCTTTCTGCTCACCCACCTCTACCCGCAGCCGGACCTCGTGGTGTTCCTCGACGCGCCGCCCGAGGTGCTGTTCGCCCGCAAGGGCGAAGGCACCATCGCCTCGCTCAGCCGTCGGCGCGACGAGTACCGGCGGCTCGGGGCGACGCTCGAGCGGTTCGCCGTGGTGGAGGCCACCCAGCCGCTCGCGCGGGTGGTGGAGACCGTCGCCGACCTCATACGCGAGCAGGGAGCCATGCGGTGAGTGCCGTGCGCGTGCTCGTGACCGATGCCGGACGCGGCAGCGCCATCGCGGTGATCCGCTCGCTTGGGCGCGCCGGCGTGTCTGTGATCGCCGCCGATCTCGATCCACGCAGCGCAGGGTTCCGCTCGCGCTATGCGACCGAGCACGTCGTCTACCCGGATCCCGGCGCGGATTCGGAGGCGGCGGTGGCACTGCTCCGCAGCGTGGCCGCGAACCGCGCGGTCGACCTGATCGTCCCTGTCAGCGACGAGCTTCTTCTTCCGCTCGCGCGCGCGAGAAACCGGTTCGAGGGGATCTGCGCGCTCGCCCTGCCGGACGACGCCGCGCTGGCGCGGGTGACCGACAAGTGGGCGACGGTCGAGCTGGCGCTGAACATCGGGGTGGCGGTGCCCCGCACGGTGCTCGCGGACACCACCGCCGACGCGCTCGCCGCGGCACGCCGGCTCGGTTGGCCTGTGGTGCTCAAGCCTGCCTCCTCCCGGGTTCTACGCGAGGGGCGAATCGAGCGTTTCGAGGTGGCCTACGCCGAGAGCGCCGAGGGCGTGACGGCCGCGATGGCCCCGCTCGAGGGCCGCGTAAAGGTCCTGGTGCAGGAGTACCGCGTCGGCGAGGCGCATGGCGTCGAGCTCCTGGCCGACGAGGGTCACCCGCTGATGGCTTTCCAGCACAGGCGGCTGCACGAGGTGCCGATCAGCGGCGGCGCCAGCTCGCTGCGTGAGGGCGTGCCACTCGATCCCGTGCTGCTCGGCGAGGCCACGCGCCTCCTGCGCGAGCTGCGCTGGACCGGGCTTGCGATGGTCGAGTTCCGCGTCGGTCCCGAGGGGCCGGTGCTGATGGAGGTGAACGGGCGGATCTGGGGGTCGCTGCCGCTGGCGGCGAAGAGCGGCGTGGACTTCCCGCTTGGGCTCGCGAATCTCTACCTCGGTGCGCGCGTGCCAGGCGGCGGGCCGCCCACGGCCACCGCTCAAGAGCTGGGCGTGCGCTCGCGCGACCTCGGGCGAGAGCTCGTCTGGATCGCATCCGTGCTCCGGCGCCGGCGCCGCTATCCGTTCCTCGAGGCTCCCCCGCGCCGCGCGGCGCTGACGGCCGTCCTTCGGCTGCCGCTGCCGCAGGACGGCTTCGACGTGTTCTCGCGCGACGATCCGTCGCCGGCGTTCGCCGACGCGGTGCATGCGATCCGCCGGACGATCTGCAAGGCCGGACATGCCTCCTGATCACCGGCGCGTGGCGGTGCTCGCCTATCACCGCATCGGCGACCCGTCGCAGGCGCCGCCCGGCATGGTCAGCGCGACGCCGCGCGGCTTCGACCGGCAGATGCGCGCGCTCGCGTCGTGGGCGTGTCCGGTGTCCCTCGAGCAGATGCAGGTTGGGCGCCTTCCGCGCAGGGCGGTGGCCGTGACCTTCGACGACGCCTACGCGGACTTCGCTGAGCACGCGTGGCCCGTTCTCCGCCGCTATGGCATACCGGTGACGCTGTTCGTCCCGACGGCCTATCCGGGCAGCCCTGGCACGCGCTTCTGGTGGGACCGCTTGCACACCGCGCTCGAGTGCGCGAGCGAGCCGTTGCCGACGCCGCTGGGGCGCTTTCGACTCGACACATCGGCGCGCCGGCGCGCTGCTTACCGTGCCCTGCGCGATCACGTGAAGTCACTGCCGCACGACGAGGGAATGGCCCTCGTCCACGAGCTCGTGAGCCGCCTGCGCGGCCCCGCTCCGGAGGCTCGAGTCCTCGCCTGGGACGAGCTGCGGCGCCTGGCAGCGGAGGGAGTCACGCTCGCCGCTCACACGCGCACGCATCCGTGCCTCGACACGTTGCCGCCGGAGCGGCTGGCGGACGAGGTGGGCGGCTCGGTCCAGGAACTTGCGGCCGAGGCGGGCGTCAGGGCGTTCGCCTTCGCCTATCCGGCGGGGCGGGTGTCGGACGCCGCGGAGGAGGCGGTGCGCGAAGCGGGGCTGGCGCTCGCCTTCACCACCTCGGCCGGCGTGGCCAAGCCCGGTCGCGACGCTCCCTTGCGACTCCCGCGACTGTGCATGAGCCGGCGCCTGTCGCCCGGACGGCCTGACGTACCGGCCCACGCCGGGCCGCCGACGGTCGCGTACGTGATGTCGCGCTTCCCCAAGATCAGCGAGACGTTCATCCTCACCGAGATCCTCGAGCTGGAGCGGAGCGGCGTCGGCGCGGAGATCTATCCGCTGCTCCGCGAGCACGCCCGGCTCGTGCACCCGGAGGCGGAGGCGGTGACCGCCCGCGCCCACTACGTCCCGTTCGTCTCCCCCGCGGTGCTGGCAAGCCAGATTCATTGGCTCGCGCGCCGACCGCGTGCGTACCTCGGCGCCCTGCGCGACGTTGCGCGCGGCACCTTCGGCAGTCTCAACTTCTTCGCCGGCGGGCTCGCGATCTTCCCGAAGGTGGCGCACGCCGCACGGCTGATGCAGGCGAGCGGCATCGACCATGTGCACTGCCACTTCGCCAATCACCCCGCGCTCGCAGGATTCGTGATTCACCGGCTCACGGGCCTGCCATACAGCTTCACCGCGCACGGGTCCGACCTGCACGTGGAGCGCCGGATGCTCCCTGAGAAGGTCAAAGAGGCAGCCTTCGTGGCCACGGTGTCGGATTACAACCGACGGCTCATCGTGGCCGAGTGCGGCGGCCGCTACGGGGACAAGGTGCACGTGGTGCGCGCCGGCGTGGACACCGCACTGTTTGCACCGCACGGCAACGGACGCCCGCCGGATGGTCCGTTGCGCGTGCTGTGCGTCGGGACCCTCCACGAGGTGAAGGGACAGGCGCACCTGATCGAGGCGTGCCGCCTGCTGGCCGAGCAGGGAGCGGGGATCAGCTGCCGGCTGGTGGGCGATGGTCCGGATCGCGCCCTGCTCGAACGGCGGATCGCGAGCGCGGGGCTGAGCGACCGCGTGGCACTGGTGGGCGGCCGCACGCGCCAGGAAGTGGCCGCCGAGTTGGCGGCAGCCGACGTGCTCGTGGCCCCGAGCGTCCGCACGGCGGCCGGCAAGAGAGAAGGCATTCCGGTAGCCCTGATCGAGGCGATGAGCAGCGGACTGCCGGTGGTGGCGAGTGATCTGTCCGGCATCCCCGAGCTGGTGGAGCACGGCGTGACCGGGCTGCTGGCCCCACCCGGCGACCCCGCCGCGCTCGCGGCGGCACTTCGGGCGCTGCACGAAGACCGGAGCTTCGGGGCACGCCTCGGCGCAGCGGGCCGCGGGCGCGTCCTCGCGGACTTCGACAGCCGGCGCAGCCTCGAGCAGCTTGTCCGCCATTTCCAGTTGGAGGGCGCCCGATGACGCGCGTGGTCTTCTGGCTCGCCGCCTCGCTCTTGGCATACACGTACGCCTGTTTTCCGCTGCTCGTGCTCGTGCGAGCCGCCCTCCGCCCGCGGCCGCACCGCCGCGCGCCGATCACGCCGCCCGTGAGCGTCCTGATCGCCGCACGGAACGAGGCGGACGTGATCGGGGCGAAGATCGACAATCTGCTCGCGCTCGACTACCCGGCCGACCAGCTCGAGATCGTGCTCGCATCCGACGGCTCCGAGGACGACACCGTCGTTCGAGCGGGCTCGCGCGTGCACGTGCTCGACCTCCCGCGAGTCGGCAAGGCCGGCGCGCTGAACGCGGCGGCATCGGCGGCGCACGGAGAGGTGCTGGTCTTCACCGACGCCAACAGCATGCTTGACCCCGGAGCCGTCCGCGCCCTCGTGGCGCCGCTGGCCGACGCCGACGTGGGCGGCGTGGCCGGCGATCAGCGCTATCTCGCCGGCCGCGAGTCGAGCGGCGAGCGCGGCTACTGGAACCTGGACCGGCTGCTGAAGCGCGCGGAGAGCCGAGGCGGCAACGTCATCTCCGCCACCGGCGCGCTCTACGCGATCAGGCGGGAGCTCTTTCGCCCGCCACCAGCCGGCGTTACCGACGACTTCGCCCTCTCGACAGGCGTGATCTGTCAGGGACGGCGGCTCGTGTTCACGCCCGACGCTGTGGCCTACGAGCCGGTGGGGGCGTCCACCGACGCCGAGTTCGCACGCAAGGTGCGCGTGATCACCCGCGGCCTGAACGGCGTGCTGCTGCGTCGCGCGCTGCTCGACCCGCGCCGCCACGGTTTCTATTCGCTGCAGCTGTTCTCGCACAAGCTGCTGCGGCGGCTGATGGCGCTACCGCTGATCGCGCTGGGCATCACCGGCGCGAGGCTCGCGCGGCGCGGCGCCGTCTACCGGCTTGTGTGCTCGGCTGAAGCTGCCGTGCTCGGCCTCGGCGCCTCGGGCCTGCTGCTCGAACGGCGCCGCCGGTGCGGCCGGCTACTGGCCCTGCCGGCCTACTTCCTTCTCGTCAACCTCGCGTCGCTCCGCGCCGCCTGGAACGTGGTCAGCGGGCGCGGCATCGAGAGCTGGGAGCCACGGCGGGCGCCATGAACGCGATAGCCCCTGCCCGGGTCGCATGGCCGTCGCGGCGGCGGCGGCCGCTCGAGCGCGCCGACCTCTTGCCCATCGCGGCGGCCGCCGTGCTGGCCGTCGCCATCGCCACGCGGTCGCCGCTGCTGATCGGGGTGGCGCTGGCGCCGGCCGTGGTGGCCGTGATCACGCGGCCAGAACGGGCGCTCGTGGTGTTCGCGTTCGGCTTCTACCTCAACCTGCCCGTGCTCGCCGCTCACGACTTCCACCTGTCGTCCGGACTCGCCTCGGGCTTCGCGCTGCTGCTGCTGAGCCCCTTCCTGATCTATCTGGTGGGCGAGCGCCGGCCGCTGGTGGTCACCGCGGCACTGCCGCTCATGGTCGGCTACCTGGTTGTCCTGGTCATGTCGGCGTCCGTCGCCGGAGGTGCACGCGCGAGCACCGTGGCACCACTCGTCACGTTCCTGAGCGAGGGCTTGTTGCTCTACCTGCTCGTCACCAACTCGATCCGCACGCCAAGCCAGCTCCGCGCCGTCATCTGGACCGTGATGCTGGCGGGCGCGCTCATGGGGCTGCTCTCGCTGTGGCAGGAGCTCACGCACTCCTACCACCAGACGCTCGGCGGCCTGGCGCAGGTGGACTCAACGGGCTTCAACGTGGGCACCGGGCTGACCGGCAAGGACCTGCGGCCGCGGCTGGCGGGCCCGATCGGCGAGAAGAACCGCTATGCGCAGGTGCTGCTCGTGCTGCTGCCGCTGGCCGTGTCGCGAATGCGCGCCGAGCCGACCCGGCGGCTGCGGCTCCTCGCCGCCGCGTGTGCCGGGTTGATCCTGAGCGGCGTCGTGCTCAGCTTCTCGCGCGGCGCGGCGGTGGCCGCCCTGATACTCGTGCTGGTTGCGGCGGCGCTGCGCCTGATCTCGCTCCGGCAGCTGGTCGCGATTCTCGCCGTGGTGGCCACGCTCGTGGCGCTGGTGGCGCCCGACTACATCACACGCCTGCAGTCGCTCGGCAACGCAAACGCGGCGCTCTCTCAGCAGTCCTCCGGCGTGGATCAGGCGATCCAGGGCCGCGCCACCGAGAACATCGCCGCGCTCGGCGTCTTTCGCGACCACCCGCTGCTCGGCGTGGGCCCCGGCCAGTTCTTCAGCCGCTACTCGGCCCAGTACGGCAACGAGCTGGACCTCCGCTTCCTCGAGCAGAACCGGCGAGCGCACAACCTCTACCTGGAGATCGCGGCCGACACCGGGGTGCTCGGGCTGGGCGCGTTCCTGGCCATCGTGCTGGTGACGCTCGTGAGCCTGCGCCGCCTGACGGTGCGCTGCCGCGCGCGCAGCCCCGGCCTCGTCTCGCTCGGCAACTCGCTGCTCGCCGCGCTGGTCGCCTACCTGGCGTCGGGGATCTTCCTGCAGCTCGCCTACCAGCGCTACTTCTGGTTCCTCGTCGCGCTCGCCAACGTGGCCATCTGGCTGCTGGAGCGCGAGCTTGGGCGCGATCAGCGCACACCGCTGCGCGCCCTGTGACTGCGAGCGAGCAGGCCGACGCTGATCAGAAGAACGAGCGCGACGCCGGCCGCCGCCGCGCCCAGCGGCGGCGAGCTCGAGTCGCCCGATCCGGCATGTCCCGGCACGGGCCGCTCCGCCACCGGTGTCACCTGTCGCTGCGCGCCCCGGGGTTGCGTGCAGTCGCCGGCCGGGCAGCCGGCCGCCGCCGTCCAGTCCGTGAAGCCCATTCCCTTGCCCGGCTGGGCGGGAGACGTAACCGGGAAGTGCGTGCCGTAGCGGGCGTTGAGCAGCCACGGCACCCAGGCGTGCCCCGCGGGCGCGCCCCAGTCGGAGGCCCCGTAGCGGTTGTGCAGTTCGAAGAGGAACGTTGCGGCCCGCCGCAGCGCCTGGTCGCCCCAGTTCCACGCGTCGTATCCCTGGCGCGACAGCAGCTCCGCCTGTTCCACCGCGCCCTCCATAGCCTCCCACGGGTAGAGCGTCGGACAGGGCGGGAAGCGCATCGAGCAGCCGCGGCGCATGTCGTCCGGGAGGGCGCCGTCGAGTGAGTTGCCGTCACGCACCGCGCCGGCTGGGTCAACTCCCACCGGCGCGTCCGGATTGGCCTGCCAGGACAGATCCTCGCCGTAGTGGAACCCGTGGTAGGTCGCGCGGTCGCCCAGCCAGCCCTTGAACACGGCGGCGGCGCGCGCCAGGTCGCGGCGGTCGCCCAGGTAGATGTCGGCGGCGATCCGGCTCGCGCCCGCGTGCGTCCCCCAGTTGTTGGGACGGAGCTCGTGAGTGGCCACGAGGGTCGGATTGCTGGAGGGCTCGAGCTCCTCGTTGCGGACCGCGGCGAGCCACGAGGCGAACCTGCGCGCCGCGGCCGGGTCGTACGAGCGCAGGTCGATCAGGTCCGCGGCCACCACGTACGCCACGAGGCCGCGCGCGAGGGCGAGCGTGCGCCCACCGTGTTCGGTTCCGATGGCGGCCATCACCCCGGCTGCCGCCTTGCCGCGAAGCCGCTGATCGCCCGTGCGGGCGTACACCAGCGCCGCGGCCAGCACGTGAACGTCGGCCTCGCTGTCCTGGTTTGAGAGATCCGGCTGCCCTGTGGGCTCGTCCGCGAGCCGCTTGACCTGGTCCCATGCGGCGCCCTGCTCCGGCAGCTGCTGGATGTCTGCTCGCGTGAGCCAGATGCCCCGCTCGAGCGGCGGATCGGCCGCCGCCGACGTGGCGGCCAGGAGACACGCCCCGGCCACCGCCAGGGCCGCCAGGCGGCGCCGGCGGTCGAGGCTCACGCTGAGCGTAAGCGCGGCGAGCAGGCCCGCGAGGGCGGCTATCGCCACCAGCGTCTTGCGCTTGGCGCCGCTATCGGCGGGTGACGTCTCGACGGGACCCAGCCTCGTCAACTCGCCGGGTGAACCGGCGCGGCGCTGCCCGGTCACCCGCATGAGCGCGGTCGCCACGGCATCGGCCAACGCCGCGGCCTTCGCACGGCCGCGTGCCTGCGCGGTGAGCGTGAGCAGTCGCGTGAAGTAGTCCGCCTTCGCGGAAACCGCGCCTGACGGAGCGCGCGCCACCTGGAGAACGGGCGTGCTGGTGGCCAGATCCGCGTAGGTCTCCGCCTGCTGGCTCGCGGCACGTAGCTCCGTGTACTTGCCGCCCATCGGGCCCACCAGCAGCTTGACGCTCCCCTCGTAACCAGAGCGTGCGCCGGCGGTGGCCGCCACCACCAGCACCACTCCGGCGAGGGCGCCGGCGAGCAGCGCCCACCAGCGGCGCCGGGCGATTCGGAGAATGCCGGCGAGGTAGAGCTGTGGCTGCACTGGGCGCGAGTGTACGGTCGCCCGGGAGCCCCGGAAAGGGCTCTGGAGCAAGTCTCATCCTTGGTCCAGCGGCGGCTATACGAACGTCTAGCGACCGGCCAAAGGTCGAGCGCAGACTATGCCTACGACATATCGACGGGTGCCCTGCGCGGCGGTACCGTCGCGGCGAGCCAATGCGCACCCCTGCCCGCCTTTTCGCCCTTCCCGCCATCGTCGTCACGCTCGTCGTGGTGGCCGCGGGCGGGGTCGCGCCCGCGGCCGCCGCCAGTGGCGACATCGGTTTCCAGGACCAGTCGTACGCGCCGCTCGGCGGCTCGCCCACGGGCACCAAGCCCGAGAGCCGGTTGTGGTTCAACAACGGCTGGTGGGCGATCATGTTCAACCCCTCCGCAAGCGAACACCGCATCTACAAGCTCGACTGGGCCAGCGGCAAGTGGAGCGACACGGGCGTGGCCGTGGACACGCGCGACTCCACCCGAGCGGACACGCTCTGGGACGCCGCCTCGAACAAGCTCTACGTCGCCTCGCACGTCTACAGCACGAGCGGCCAGCCCGCCACGTCCGGCAGCACCGGGCGGCTCTATCGCTACACCTACAACGCGCTCGCCGGCAGTTACTCGCTCGATCCGGGCTTTCCCGTGAACATCAACTCGGCCAAGACCGAGACGCTCGTGATCGACAAGGACTCCACGGGCACGCTGTGGGCCACCTGGACGCAGGGCTCGCGCGTCTACGTCAATCATTCGGTGGGCGGCAGCGACGCCTCCTGGGGAACGCCGTACATCGTTCCCGGCGGCGGCACGTCGCTGACGAGCGACGACATCTCCTCGCTCATCCACTTCGGTGGCACCCACATCGGCTTGATGTGGAGCAACCAGGCCGACCACCACTTCTACTTCGCCGTCCACAACGATGGCGCCGGCGACTCCGCATGGTCGTCCGGCGCCGTCACGGCCGCCGCATACACGTCGGATGACCATGTGAACCTGAAGACCGACAGCGCCGGCCGCGTCTATGCCGCGGTGAAGAGCGGTGAGACCGCGAAGTCGGCGACGCTCAACGCGCTTCTCATCCGCGGAACGAGCGGCAGCTGGAGCTCGGTCACGTTCGGCACCGCCGCGGACAGCCACACCCGGCCGATCGTCGTCCTCGACGACCAGATCGGTGTGATCCACATGTTCGCCACGTGCCCGCAGCCGCCGAAGACGAGCGGCCAGGCCGGCGGCGACATCTGCGAG
>Ga0070683_100003551_pt1 | contig 12687 bp, 11 predicted proteins | sample KBSC713LmetaG_FD_64662 | JGI IMG/M metagenome (GOLD analysis project Ga0070683, IMG submission 64662) | Corn rhizosphere microbial communities from Kellogg Biological Station, Michigan, USA - KBS C7.1-3L metaG | ecosystem: Host-associated > Plants > Roots > Rhizosphere ...
GCGGGAATGCACGTCCTGCGTGAGATGCACGACCCGCGGGAAATTCACGTCCTGCGGGAGACGCACGGTCTGCGGGAAGTGCAAGTCCTGCAGGAGATGCACGGCCTGACGAAAGTGCACGTCCTGCGGGAAATGCACGGTCTGCGGGAATGCACGCTCTCCAAGGAAATGCACGGCCCGCGGGAGATGCACGTCCTGCGTAAGATGAACCGTCGTCGTCGAGGCTCTGCACTCGCGGCGGCGCAAGCGAACTTGCTGGAGCGCAATGGAAGAGCTGACCTATCCGCTGCAGTCCCCTCCCCCACCAGGCGAAACTCTCGAGATCGCCCCCGGTGTCCACTGGCTACGGATGCAATTACCGTTTGCGCTGGATCACATCAACCTTTGGGCGCTCGAGGACGGCGACGGTTGGACGATCATCGACACGGGAATGCAAACACCCGACATCGCGGCCGCCTGGCGCACGCTGATCGCCGGCCCGATGCGCGATCGCCCGGTGAAACGGGTCATCTGCACACACATGCATCCGGACCACATCGGTATGGCCGGCTGGCTCACACGACGATTCGACTGCCGGCTGTGGATTACGCGCCTGGAGTACGTCACCTGCCGCATGCTCGTTGCCGACAGCACCCGCGAAGCGCCACCGGATGCCATCCGGTTCTATCGCGCCAGTGGCTGGGACGACAACGCGTTGGAAGACTACAAGGCGCGCTTCGGCAGGTTCGGCAAAATGGTTTACCAATTGCCCGACAGCTATCGGCGCGTGGTGGATGGCGAGGAGTTGCTCATCGGGGGCCGCGTGTGGCGGGCGGTGGTCGGGCATGGTCATTCACCGGAGCATCTGAGTCTGTATTGCGGGCAGGAGGGCCTCGCCCACGGCTTCTCTGACCAAGCGGCTAGCGAGGGCATTCCCCGCGGAGGCGGGCTGCTCATCTCCGGCGACCAGGTGTTGCCGAAAATCACCTCCAATGTATCGGTATTTCCAACCGAGCCTGACGCCGATCCACTGACCGACTGGCTCGAGTCGCTCGCCTCAATCAAAGCGCGAGTACCCGACGACGTCCTGGTTCTGCCTTCACACAACCTCCCCTTCAAAGGATTGTGGCCCCGCCTCGAGCAGCTCATACGAGGCCACGAGAACGCTCTGACCCGGCTGACAGAAGCGCTGGTGGAGCCCAAGCGGGCGGTGGACGTTTTCAGTTTGTTGTTTCGGCGGCGCGTTGGTTCGGAGATGCTTGCAATGGCCAGCGGTGAAAGCGTCGCTCATCTCAACTGCCTGATCCACCGCGGCCTGATCACGCGGGAGGACGACGAGGCCGGAATTACCTGGTACCGCACTGCGTGACTGACCCGGGGCGATTCTGGAATAATCCGGCCGGTATGGCGCATTCACATCAGCACGGGCACGGTCACGACCACTCGGACCGTGACGGGCACGGCGATCACCGGCACGACCATCATCAGCATGGGGATGGTGCCGGCCGTCACCATACCCATCACCACCACGCTCAGGATGCAAGCGAGCGCCGCCTCCTTTTCGCGCTGGTGATCTTAGGCAGCTTCACGCTGATCGAGGCCGTAGGCGGTTTTTTCGCCAACTCCATCGCCCTCCTCGCCGAAGCGGCCCACATGCTGGCGGATTCGGGCTCGCTGGCGCTGGCCATTGTTGCCTTACGGGTCGGACGCCGACCGGCGAACGCGCGCCGCACTTTCGGCCATCGCCGTTATCAGCCGCTCGCGGCGTTCATCAACGGCCAGGCACTGCTGTTGCTCACCGTTTGGGTTGTGTACGAGGCCATCGTCCGGCTCTCGAATCGGCCGCAAGTCGATGGAGGGCTGATGCTCATCATTGCCTTGATCGGCGGCGTGGCCAACCTGGCTGCATTCCTGACACTGTCGGGGGCGCGCTCGCTCAACGAGCGTGGCGCGCGAGTCCATGTCATGAGCGACCTGGTGGGATCCGGGATGGCTAGCGTGGCTGCCGTACTGGTGCTGGTCAAAGGATGGACGCTGGCCGATCCAATCCTGTCGCTGCTGGTCTCGGCTTTGATCTTCCGCTCAGCCTGGAGCCTGACTCGCGCGGCGGCGGATGTCCTGTTGGAAGGCGCGCCGGCCGGGTTCGACGTGAAGCGCATCGAGGCCGAGCTCATCGGTCACGTGCCCGGTCTCACCGGGGTACATCACGTGCACGTCTGGTCGATGACCGGCGAGCGCCCGATGGTCACCCTGCACGCCAACCTGGCGCCGGGAACCCAACACCGTGAGATTGTCTCCGCCATCCATCTGCGTCTGGGTGAGCGCTTGAACGTCGAGCACACGACTGTGCAGATCGAGGACGAAGGCGACTGCGACACCCCTGGGTGCGGGCCGTTGGCGTAAGGCGCTAGCCGGGGAGATCCGGCAACAAGAACGTAGAGCGCGCCGCCTCGCTCCCGAGGCGCTCCGGACTGTACCAGCGCGCCAAAATAGATTTCTCCATGAGGTCAGGATTCGCAGCGGCAAATGCCGCGAACTCCGCCTGCCTCCCGGCCTCCAGCCTCTCGGCGATGACGGCCAGAAAGGCAACAGTCATCGTCTGGTGAAAAGCCTCAGGCTTACCGATCCGGGCCGTCATCGCACGTAGCGCCGCGGAGTAGTGCAGGCAAGTCTCCGCGAAGCTGTGACGGCGGAGCATCTCAAAGCCTATGCGAACGTGCTCGCCATGAGGAAAGGCGCGCGGATCGATTTCACCGCCAATGAACCGCAGCAACTCGGTTTCTATCGCGCCACTCACGATTCTCTCTCCCGCAACCGATGTGAGTCCTCGGCGGTCAGGTCGAGCCCATAGACGCTCTTGAGCGCCTTCACCTTCTTCAGTGTGGCCGCCGAAAAAGGCGTCTTGCCCTCGAAGGCGTGCAGAACGATGCCTTCCAGCAGATCGCCGAGTGACATCTCGAGATCGGCCGCAAGCCCCTTCAGCACCTTCAGCAAGCGCGCTTCCAGGCGTACCCCGGTTTGTACACGAGTGATTTCCTTCATGGACAGCATGGTACCATGGTACCAGGGTAGCGTCACGAGGTCATCTAACGGCTCCGTTACGCGCCCAATGCTAGTCTGCCCGGGCGTCGAGTCACCGGTGGACGAGAACATGGGCCCATGGCGAGTCGGTCTTATCCTGGCAACTGCCACCGTGTTGTCTTCGCAGGCGCCGGCAGCTGACAAAGCGCCGACGTACCACCTCGTAAAAGAGATCCCGATCGCCGGCGACACTGGCTGGGACTATCTGTCGATCGATGCGGACGCGCGCCGGCTTTACGTGACACACGGCACTCACATCGTCGTCGTGGATATAGACTCCGATGCAGTCGTGGGCGATGTTGCGGACACCCCGGGTGTGCATGGATTCGCCATAGCGCACCAGCTCGGCAAGGGGTTCAGCAGCAACGGCGCCGAATCGAAAGTCAGTGTCGTCGACCTGAAGACGCTCGCGACATTGACAAAGGTGGACACGGCCGAAGGGCCTGACGCGATTGTCTACGAGCCCGGGCGCGAGGAGGTTTACGCCTACGACGGCAGGGCGCACGCGGCCACGATCATCTCGGCGACTTCGGGGCAGGTTATCGGAACACTGCCGCTACCGGGCAAGCCCGAGTTTTCTGTAGCCGACTCCCGGGCCGGGAGGGTATTCGTCAACATCGAGGACAAGGACGAGGTCGTCGCCATCGACACCCGCACTCATCACATCACCAACACGTGGTCCATCGCACCCGGCGAGAGCGCCTCCGGCATGGCCATCGACACCGTACACCATCGGCTTTTCCTCGGCTGCGAGAACCAGCTGATGCTGATGATGGACAGCACCACCGGCAAAATCGTCGCCTCGGTGCCGATCGACTCCGGAGTCGACGCGAATGCATTCGACGCGGTCTCACAACTCGCGTTCAGCTCCAACGGCGCGGGCACCGTCACCATCGCCCACGAAGATTCGCCGTCCAAGCTATCTGTGGTTCAGACACTGAAGACGCAGGCGAGCGCCAGGACGATGGCGTTGGATCCGGCCACACACCGGATCTATCTCGCCGCAGCAACGTTGCAGCCCGAGACCACATCGCAACCACCGGGCTCCCACCACCGGCGCGCAATGGTCCCAGGGACATTCAAGGTGCTCGTATACGGGCCTTAATCAACCCATGCGCGCGAGGACGATCAGCGCCAGCCCGCTGAGGAAACAACCAAACATGGCGCTGAGGAGTTTCGAGGTGCCTGCCGGAGCCGCACGAAACTCCTTCCAGATGAAGACGCCCCAGAAGGCGGCCACCATGGTCGCCCCCTGCCCCAGCCCATAGGAGATGGCGTATCCGGCGCGCCCCGAGGCGATCAGGCTCAGGGACATACCCACGCCCCAGATGACGCCGCCGAGGATGCCTGTCAGGTGGGTGTTGAAACCGCCCTTGAAGTAATCGCCGAAGGCCACCGGTGGGCCGACGAACGGCCTCTTCATCGCCACGGTGTTCCAGATAAAATTGCTGAGGAAGATGCCCACCGAGAACACGAACACGGCGGCGTAAGGACCCATCTTGCCCGGCTCCGCATGAGCGGGATCCGCGTACATTGCCGCCGCGACGAAGCGGTAAAACATTCCCATGAAAATGCCGCAGGCTATCGAGAGAACGAGTCCCTTCGTGCTGACTCCCACGGCCGGTCCGGCCAGTTTTCGGTACGCAATGGCGTCCAGCACAATGGCAAGCGTGACCAGAATGACACCGGCCGCGAGGAGCGTGAGGTTACCCACCGGATCGGCAACATAGTTCACCACTACGCCGATGAGGAGCGCCAGGCCAATGCCGACGGGAAAGGCAACCGCCATGCCTGCGATCTCGATCGCCGCCACGAGCAGAATATTAGCGAGATTGAAAATCGCGCCACCGAGCAGTGCGGAGCCGATGCTGCCACCCGAGGCTTGCGACACGTCCGCCACGAAAGAGCGGCCGGGTCCGCCGGTGCTCCCCAGGGTCAAACCCAACAGCAGGGTCAATAACAACACGCCGATGGCGTAATCCCAATAAAACAGCTCAAAGCGCCAGGTTTTGCTGGCGAGCTTGCGGGTATTCGCCCACGAGCCCCAGCAAAGCATGGTCAGGACGCACAACACAACCGCCAGCGGATAGCTCTCGACGATGAACATGATGCCCCCCTAAACCCCGGTCCATGATCCCGTTGTTTTGATTACTTTGCCCGGCGTGCCCACTCGGTTTCGAACTCGGCACGCGCCGGAAACGACTTCTGTGTCCCCACCCGGGTGGTCGACAGCGCAGCGTACAGGCTCGCACGCGCTATGGCGTCCTTTTCTGGCAGTCCTTCCGCGAGGAACACGGCCAGGCTGCCGATGAACGCATCGCCCGCGCCTGTTGTATCAACCGCGGTTACGGGGAAAGGAGGAATGTGTACGTGTCCGCTCGAATCGGCGAGCAGTGCGCCACGCGCGCCGAGAGTGATGACGACGCGCCGGAAACCTTTTCCCAGCAGGGCAGCCGCGCAGGCGGCCGCCTGCTCGATCGTCTGCACCGGTAGCCCCGTAATGAGCTCCGCTTCGGTCTCGTTCGGAATGAAGTAGTCGGCTCCTACGAGGTCGCCCAGGCTCGCCGGCACGGCCGGCGCGGGATTTACGATGCAGCGGATGTTATGCGCTCGTGCGAAGCGCACCGTGTGATAAATCGTTGCCAGCGGGACCTCGAACTGCATGATGATGGTGTCGACACGACTCAGCTCCGCTGCTGCGGCATCCACATCCGCCGGCGTCAACCGGTCGTTGGCCCCCTTCACGACAATGATGCGATTCTGCCCATTCGGCTCGACGAAAATCGGCGCCACCCCGGTCGGAGCGCCCTCGACGATCTTCACGTGCGTCGTGTCGACTCCGAAGGAGTTGAAATTGCGCACCGTGGCTTCGCCGAACAGATCTTTTCCAACCTTCGCCACCATCAGCACCTGTGCACCGCACAGCCTGGCGGCAATGGCCTGGTTGGCTCCCTTGCCACCAAAGCCGAGATCGAAGTTCTGACCGAAGAGCGTCTCCCCAGGCCTCGGAAACGTTTCGGCAAACGTAATCAGATCCGTGTTGGCGCTGCCTACGACGGCAATCCGGGGTGTATCTGCCATGTCGATCTCTCCAGTCTCTCACTCGAGACGCTTTACCGAGTCACGTTCGATCAGCTCGACATCAAAAACAGTCCGGGGAGGAGCCACGACCTCCTCCCCCGCGATTCTCTCCAGCATCAGCTCTACGGCTCGGGCCCCTATTGCCCCTACGGGCTGCGCGATGGTTGTCAGACGAGGCCTCACGAGATCGGTCCAACGGATGTTGTCGAACCCGGTGACCGAGACGTCCCGGGGTACGGTTGCTCCGTGTTCCTCCATGCAGCGGATTGCATTGATAGCGATCAGATCGTTGCCTGCAATAACCAACGTCGCGCCCGTGCGGCGCCGCAGACAACCGATCGCCTCCGCTGTCAAAACCCCATCGAAAGGCACGTTCACTTCCCAGGCTATCTCGATGTCGTTCGGGTGAGCCTTTACGAAGCCGTCGCGTCGTTGCCGGGCACTCTCCAGACTCCGGGGCCCGGAAAGCAGACCGACACGCGTGTGTCCCATGCGCAAGGCATACTGAGCCAGCAGCTTCCCGCCCATTTCGTAGTTTGAATGGACGACCGTAAAACCCGGCCGCGGTCGGTCGATCAGCACGACCGGACCAACGACTTTCTTCAGGGTGGATGGCAGGCGCGACCCAACGGGACACCAGATGACACCATCCACCGCGTGCTGCATCAGGAGTGCGAATCCGTTGGACTCGCCGTGCGGACTGCCCTGGCTGTCGATGAGACAGACCGCCAGGCCGAGGCTGCGGGCCTTGTTTTCCACGGATTGAGCGAGCTCGGGAAAAAACGGATTCGTCAGGTCCGGCAGCACGAGCCCAATGGCACGCGTGCGACCGGTACGCATCGCCTGCGCCGCGCGATTCGGGCGATAGCCCAACTCGCGGGCGACCTGCAGAACTTTGCGCCGGATCGCGGGGCCGACGTTCGGCCGGCCGTTGAGAACATTCGAGACGGTCGCCATCGAAACACCAACGGACGTGGCGATGTCTTTCACGGTTACCCATCTGACGGCCTTCACGCCACCTCTGCCGCTTCCCGAGCGTTGCATGATCTAGTTTAACGTTTTACCGGCCACCCCGGTCAAGGTCATTGCAAGACTCGAGCGGACACGAGCCGTTCGCCCACGACCGGGACGGTAGTCGTAGCCCTTGCGGCACCTGCAACGACCCCGGCTTGTATGGACACCTGCGTTCCTGCGGCCAACAGGATTACCCGCAGTTCCAGATCGTCCTCGGCGTGGGCGATGCGAGCGATCCGGCAATCGAAGTCGCCAGGCGGCTGCAGACGGAGTTTCCAGACCTGGACATCGACGTCGTCGTCGATCCGAGGCAACACGGACACAACCGCAAGATATGCAGCCTCATCAACATGTTGAACACGCGGGGCGCGGCATGTTGGTCATGGCGGATTTTTACGGGACCATCGACACACTGTCGGTCGACCCGAAGGTCGCCGTACCCGAGCCTGGGACTCTTCCTCTGCTCGCCGTGGGGTTAGCTTGCGTCGGGTCCGTGCTCAGGCGTAAAGCGAGCCGGTCAGGCGCGCAATGCCTCGGGCGCACAACGACACGCCGAACGACAGCGCCGTCCCGCGTCAAGAGTGCAGAGCTCGGGATTCCGCGGTCGCGCTCAGAGCGTATTTGCCGGGAGTGACCCCGTAGCGGTCGCGGAAAGCCCGGCCAAAGTGGGTGGCGCTCTTGAAACCGTAAAGGAAAGCTATCTCTGTTACGGAGCGCCGCTGTTGTGGGGCGGAGAGGGCGCGGGCGCACTCCTCGAGGCGTCGCCTGAGGATGTACCTGGCGAGAGTCTCGTTCTCCAGCGCCTGGAGCCGGTGCATATAGCGGACGTTGATCTGGCAGCCGGATGCGATCGATGCCGGGGTCAGATCCGGGTCGGTCAGATGTTTCTCGATATAGCAGCGAATCCGGGCCCGATGGGCCGATGCGGCAGAACGGCGGGTGGGCCGGTGCTGCGTAAGCCGCTCATAGGCTCCTCCCACGAGGCTCATCGTTGCCTGGCACACCTGCCAGGCATCCGGTAGTGACAATCCGTCGGGGAATCGGGCCCAGAGCGTGTGGAGGTAGTCGGATACCAGGCCGTTCATGCTGTCCCTTCCGGACATCGCAAGGGCCGTGAGCTCCTCCGGGAAAGCGACGTAGCGCAGCAGGAGCGAACGTGGGATGCCCACCACGAGCAGATTGCACGGGCCGTCGGATCGGACTACGTACGGTCGGGTCAGGTCGCAGAGGGTGAAATCGCCCGGTTGCAGCCGTGCTTCGCGCCCATCCTGAAGTGTGACACTTTCGACACAGTTGCCCGCGCCAGCCAGGACGATGGCTGTCTCCGTATTGACACCGATGGCAGCGCCGTCCCGGCCCAGCGATTCCGCTGCCGCGACCGCGTTCACCTCGAGCTCGCCGATTCGGTGGCGTATGAGCATCAACACCCTCGGCGCGGAGCCTCGGCGATTGCCCGCTGGATGTCAAGAACGCAGCGCCGCATCATGTTATTTGTTGCCTGTCGGCAACGCAGGGAACGTTTCCGTTCCCGCCCGCCACTCGCCTGTGGTAATGGTCTCTGGCTGTCGATTTGTTGGTCAGTCTGAATCGATTGAGCAGACCTCGGTCGTGGTGTGATGTTCTGGCAGAACATCGTTGTTTTGCAACCAAAGGGGGGAACATGACGATTAGATTCGATCTCAAGACCCTGCCGGCCCGGCGGACCCATGGGCCCGCCGGTCTCGCCGCAACGGTCCTGGCGCTGACGGTCGCACCTGCAGCGTGGTCCCAGACCACCGCGTCCACGGCCGAGCCGGCCGACACCGGGCTCGCCGAGATCATCGTGACTGCTCAGTATCGCGCGGAACCCTTGCAACAGACCCCGATCGCCATCACCGCCATCTCCTCGGAAGATATCCAGGCCCGCGGCTTCACCAACTCTTCCGATATCGGCTACATGGTCCCCAACGCCAGCCTGCGCCCCGCACAGGCCGCCTTCGGCAAGACCCAGACTGCCTTCATCCGCGGCGTCGGCCAGAACGATTTCAACTTCGCCTTCGAGCCCGGCGTCGGCATCTATGTCGACGACGTGTACTACCCGACGACGATGTCCTCACAGTTCGATCTCATGGACATCGCCGACGTAGAGGTCCTGCGCGGTCCGCAAGGCACCCTGTTCGGCCGCGGCTCCATCGGCGGCGCCATCAAGTACACCTCCAAACAGCCGACCGGCGACAACACCGGCTTCATCGAAGGCACGGTCGGAGACTTTCACCGCGTGGACCTGCGCGCCGGATATGACTTTGCGCTCATCCCCGACAAGCTCTTCGCCCGCATCACCGGCATGTCGAAAAAACAGGATGGCTACGTCAACAATTACGACTTCGTGTGCTTGTATCCGCAACTCTCCGGCACCCTGCCCCGGATGATCACCAACCGGGACGCCGGCTGTAAGCTCGGCACCCTGGGCGGAACCGATGTGAACGGTGCACGCGCTCAGTTTCGCTATGTCGCCACCGACGCGCTCAGTTTCGATGTGGCGGTCGACTACCAGCGTGATGATTCCGAGGCCGCGGCCGACACCCTGGTACAGGCGGGGCCGCTCGTCGGCGGCTTCCTCACCTGGAGCAACGCCATGCAAGCGCGCTATGGCGTTCCGTTCGACAGCCGGTTCGTACCGGCGAACCGCTACACCTCCTATGCCACATTCACGGACCCCTATTCCGGACTGGCATTTCCCCCGAAGAACTCTCTGAACCAGAAAGGCATATCGGGCGTGGCCGACTGGAAAATCAGCGACGCGATATCCGCCAAGCTGATCCTCGCGTGGCGTAACTGGAATGGCCGCTTCGCCACCGACCAGGATGACTCCCCGCTCGATGTCTCGGTGGTCGACGGCATCCAGCAGTTCACTTACCGGACGGCGGAGCTGCGCTTCTCGGGGGATAACTTCGACAACAGGCTCCACTGGACGACGGGAGTGTTCTATTACGACGGCGACTCGAACAGCGCGCAGAGTGTCAACCTGCCGGGCGCGAACATCACGGCCTATCTTGCCGATCCACAGGCGAATGCGCTGTTGGTCAATGGACTGGACGTCGGCAACTTCTCGAACTACTCCTACTACCTGCACACCGAGTACAAGCTCATCGAGAACCTGACGCTGACCCTCGGCGGCCGCTATTCGCGCGACAAGAAAGCCGACAATTTCGACAACACCATCGTGAAAGCCAACCTCAGTCACACCTCGAGCCGCGGTGACTGGCGGGTCGGCCTGAATTACCAGGTAGACCCTCACCTGATGCTCTATACGTCGGCGGCCACCGGCTACCGCCCGCCGGCTTTCAACCCGCGGCCCTTCCAGGCCGACCAGTTCGTCGCCGTCTCCGGTGAGAGCCTGCTGGCCTACGAGCTCGGCGAAAAGGCCGACCTGTTCGATCGCAAGCTGCGCATCAACGGGGCGGCCTTCTATAGTGACTACAAGCAGCGCATCCTCCCGACCGGCGGCACGGACTGTTTGAAGAACCCCGACGGCAGCGTCGTTCCGGGACCCCTGCCCAATCCGCAAGGCGGCCCATCGTGCCTGGTCAACACGATTCCCAACACGCTGTACGTGAATTCGCCGGGTAAGATCTACGGCGGCGAGTTGGAAATCGCCCTGCGTCCGATCGAGCCGCTCACGCTCACAGCCAACGGCGGCCTGACACGCTTCACCTCATCCGGCACCAACACGGGCATCAATACGGCCAACGGTGAGCCGGCCTACGTACCCAAGTTCAATGCTTCCTTCTCCGGCGCCTACACCTTCACGCTGCCCGACGGATCGACTCTGACGCCGCGTTACGATGCATTCGTGCAGACCCAGATCTGCACCGGCGCCGGAGGCCTCAGCTCCTGCAGCGGGGGTTACACACTGCATAACGCTCGTCTGCAGTATGCGACCAAGGAGAACACCTGGTTGGTGGCGTTCGGAGTGGAGAATCTCACGAACCACTTCTACTACCTCAACAAGTTCGATCTGACCGTGTTCGGAGAGCCGACCGTGGAAGGCCAACCCGGCCCGCCGCGGGAGTGGTATCTGACTGCAAGGCGTAACTTCTGACGCTGTGCCGGTACGGCGCCCCGGGGCTCGAGCCCCCGGGGTGCCGTACCGGTCGAGACATACCGCAGCAACCCGATGCACGAGCTCGGACTGAAGACGGCGGCAGCCGTGGCTGCCCACGCCATCGCACATGGCTACCTAGAGATCTGAAGCCCTCCCGGGCTGGATCAGTCGTCAGAATCCGCTAGAGTGACATCCTCGATCCTCGATCGTCGACCTTCGAACCGGGTGGCCGGTGAGGACGGCGCGCGTCACCAGGCTGAGGAGTCCGTGCATGGGGCAACATTTTGTTGGCCGACGGGAATTCATGAAACTTGCGGGTGCGACGGCACTCGCCGGCAGCACGAGCAGCGCTACGCCGGCCCCTGGTCCTGCCGTTCCTGCACAAAAGGCCGACTACTCGATCCGCATCGCACCTGCACGAATTGATCTCGGTGGCGGACACGTTGTTTCGACTACGGCCTATAACGGCCAATTTCCCGGACCCCTGGTGCGACTCAGCGAGGGACGCCGGGTTACGATCGACATTCATAACCACACCTCGATTCCCGAGCAGCTGCACTGGCATGGCCAGAATGTCCCCGTGGACGTCGACGGCGCCGCAGAGGAAGGCACGCCCTTCATTCCAGCGCACGGCATGCGGCGCATCAGCTTCGTGCCCGGCCCGCCGGGACTGCGCTTTTATCATTCCCACCTCGTAGCCGGATCGGATCTGACGAAGGGGCTCTACAGCGCCCAGGCTGGTCCGGTTTACATCGAGCCGCGCCACGAGCCGGGGCAGTTCGACCGGGAAGTCATTCTCGTTCTGAAGGAGTTCGATCCCACACTCAGCCAGGGCGGAGACATGGCCATGGATTTCCTGGCCCCTTCCGAAACCGATGCCACTTTGAAGCAAACGGGCGAGGCTGCCATGGCGGCCTCGCTCAAACGCGGCATGCCGCACGGCTACGAGGTCGGCTACAAACTGTTTTCGATCAACGGGCGGATGCTGGGACACGGCGACCCGGTGCGGGTGAAAGCCGGCGAGCGAGTGCTCTTCCACGTACTCAACGCAAGCGCCACCGAGATCCGCAGTCTGGCGCTGCCCGGACACACTTTCACAGTGGTCGCCCTGGATGGCAATCCCATCCCGACTCCAACTCGCGTCGAGGCCTTGTGGATCGGCACGGCGGAGCGGGTATCGGCCATTGTCGAGATGAATCATCCGGGCGTGTGGATTCTCGGCGACCTCGCCGACGATGACCGCGAGCACGGCATGGGAATCGTCGTGGAATATGCAGGCGCACGCGGCAAACCTGTTTGGACGAAACCTGCTGACACCAAGTGGGATTACACCCGCTTCGGGCGCCGCGCGGTACGTCCCGCCGATGAGGTCATCGAGATGACCTTCGCCAAGCGCAACGCGGCGCGTGCGGGTTTCAACGAATGGACGATCAACGGCGCGCCGTTCA
>Ga0070683_100003552_pt1 | contig 12685 bp, 10 predicted proteins | sample KBSC713LmetaG_FD_64662 | JGI IMG/M metagenome (GOLD analysis project Ga0070683, IMG submission 64662) | Corn rhizosphere microbial communities from Kellogg Biological Station, Michigan, USA - KBS C7.1-3L metaG | ecosystem: Host-associated > Plants > Roots > Rhizosphere ...
AATCGGGCGATGCCGTCGGCAAGCCGGTCACTCTCGCGCAAAACGTGAAGGCCGCCCTCGGTCGTGATCTCTTCGCGGCGCTCGGGGACCAGCGTGACCTGATGCGGCCGAATGCGCTCGGCGAAGGCGATCATTTCGTCGGTGCAGGCCATCTCCAGGTTCAGGACGGTCGTCACCATTGTGGCGAGACGCTGGATATCGTCGTCCTGAATGTGCCGTCGGTCCTCCCGTAGATGGGCGGTGATTCCATCCGCCCCGGCGCGCTCGCAGACCACGGCACCCTCGGCAGGGTCGGGCTCGTCACCCCGACGCGCTTGGCGAATCGTGGCGATGTGGTCGATGTTGATGTAGAGGCGTTGCCGCTTCATGTCACGGACCTCGCGGTTTCGCGCGAAGGATGAGGGACGGAAGTCGTGGGCATTCACGTTTGATGAAGAGGCTCGAGTGAAGAAACTAATCACGGCCGTCGTTGTTCTCTGTGCTGCCGCTTGCAGTTCATCGTCTTCGGTGACGAAGACCGCACCGACGCCGGCGTCTGGTCCAGTCGTCTCCGGAAATCAGACCGGTGCGGCCGATCCGGTGCTGGCGATTCGGGGGTTCCTCTCGGCCGCGAAATCGCAAGACATCCAGGCGCTGGGCGCGCTGTGGGGCGATGCGCAGGGACCCGCGCGCGACCGAATGGAACGTTCAGAGGCCGAGAAGCGCGAGCTGATCATGGCGTGTTATCTGAAGCATGATCGGTACGACATCGTCGGCGATGCGCCGAATCCTGGCGGAACTCGCGCGATCGTCGTGAGCTTGACTCTGGGCGAGCAATCGCGATCGGCGACCTTCGATGTGGTGCAGGGACCTGGCCGCCGTTGGTATGTCCAGAACGTCGACCTCAAAGCGCTTCAGGATTTCTGCTCGCGGCGCTAGGCGGCTCAGTATTCGGACAGCTCGACGAGAACGCCGGACGTCGACGACGGATGGAGAAACGCGATTCGCTTTCCCTCCGCTCCGAGGCGCGGCTTCTCGTCGATGAGGCGAATGCCATGTTGGCGACAGCGCTCGAGCGCGGCGTCCAAGTCGTCGACCGCGAAGCAGACGTGATGGATCCCCGGGCCGCGCTTCGCCACGAACTTTCCGATCGGCGATTCGGCTGATTCCGCCTCGAGCAACTCGATCAGCGACTCGCCGGCACTGACTCCAGCGATCTTTGCTCCGTCCGCGTCATCCAGCGGGACGCCGGGCATACCAAGCACGTCGCGGTAGAACGAAATACTATCGTTCAGGCCGCGGACGGCGATCCCGATATGGGCGATTCGAGTCCCGCGAGGGGAGAATTCTTGCATGGCGAGGATCCGGTCGAAAGGGTACTTGGACGCGCGCCTAAGTTACCGTCAGCCACCACGGAGAGAAGCGTTTCATGTCGAACATCATTGCAGTGACCGACGCCAATTTTGAGACCGAAGTCGAGAAGCACGATGGGCTCGCCATCGTGGATTTCTGGGCGACCTGGTGCGGCCCCTGCCGCATGATCGCACCGATTCTCGAGCAGCTGTCGACGGAATACGAAGGGAAAGTGAAAGTCACGAAGCTCGACGTCGACGCGAACATCAAGACGGGTTCGCGGTTCAACGTTCGATCAATTCCGACATTGTTGTTCTTCAAGAACGGCAAGGTCGTGGATCAGATCATCGGCGCGGTTCCGAAGCCACACATCGAAGCAAAGCTCAAGCAGCACGCTGTCGTCGCTGCGTAGTTCGTTTGCGATCGGCGCGCGTGAGATCTTCATTCGCGCCCCTCGCCTCATGAGGCGCGACAGGCGACATTGAGGGCGACATGCCCTCCTCGCCTGCCGCGCTTCGTTTTCCGAGCAGCCGCGTCCTCCTTCCACGCACGCGGCTCGCCTACATCCACACGAAGAATTTGCTGACCGACGCGAAACGCGATCGGGCAGCGCGCATCTCTGGCTACGTCGCGATCTCGCTCCTCGACGAGCTGATCACGCTGTATCTGCTTCGCGGCGAAGTTGCCAACGCGACGATTCGTGATTCGCGCGGCGCGCGGGCCGTTCCGATCGCAAGTGCTCTCGAGCGAATCCCGGCGGAGCCGGAGTACGGCGAGATCACGTTCAACGAGGCGCCCGAAGAGCAGCTGAGTTGCATGTTCGACACGCACTCGAAGTCGTCCGAGCCGTGGCCCGATGGTATGGCGACGAGCGATCCCGCATCGCTGTTCCCCTACTTGATGTCGATCACGTTCGACGGATTTCTCGAGATCATCGCGAAGGATCAGGTGAACTACCTCGTCTTCGCGAACGGAACCGTCGCGCGCGCATATCTCTCGAGCGCGCACCATGGAACGGTCGTCGATCGCGTCGCAAAGCTCTTCTCGCGCGAAGGACGCATCAGCGATCTCAGAATCTCGCGGTGGACCGTTCCGGGAAAACTCGTCGTTCAAGCTCCGCCGGCATTGGTACAGGCCTATCGTGAGTTGAGCGGCAACCTCGTGCAACGTCTCGTTGCCCTCGGCCGTGACGGCGCGCCGGCGCTCGCTGAGCAGACGCGGGTGAAACTGGTCGGCTCACATCCGTCGCTCGAGGGATTTTCGTTCGAAGGCGCGCCATCGAAGGAACCGCTCAGCGAGTCGGCAGCGCTCACGGGAGATGTCGCGGCCTGGATTCGCGACGTCCTCTGGGCAGCGAGCGCAGACGAATCGTTCGAGCCGGACAAACTTCTGCGCGAGATCACGTGGGATCGGCGACACATGTTCCAGTCGGCCGGCCTTTTCGATCAAGTCCCGTGGAAGGTGATGTGAGCGAGACGAGCGCGGGCTCGTTGTTTGTTGTCAGCACCCCCATTGGCAACATGGGGGATTTTTCTTTTCGTGCGGTCGAGATCCTGAAATCCGTCTCGCTGATCTTGGCGGAGGACACACGGCACACGAAGGGCCTGCTGGCGCGATACGAGATCTCGACGCCGATGTCGTCCTACCACGAGCACAACGAGGCGAAGACGACTCCGGCGATAGTGGCTCGGCTTTCGACCGGCGAGTCGATCGCTCTGGTCTCGGACGCCGGAACGCCACTTCTCTCGGATCCCGGCGCCCGGCTCGTCTCGGCATGCACTGAGGCTGGAATCGCCGTCGTCCCCGTTCCAGGCGCCTCGGCGCTGCTGGCGGCACTAGTCGCGTCCGGAATCGACGCATCGAAGTTCACTTTTTTCGGATTCCTTACGCGAACCGGTGCGGACCGACGCGACGCCCTCGACGAGATTACGGCGATGAGGCACACGTGCGTGCTCTACGAGTCGCCCAACCGGTTGGCCTCGACGCTCGGCGAGCTCGAGCAACGCGGAAACGGCGATCGCCAGGCCGCCGTGGCGCGCGAAATGACAAAGCAGTTCGAGGAAGTCCGTCGAGGAACGGTCGGCGAGCTTCGGACGTACTACGAAGACAACCCTCCGCGCGGTGAAATCGTGGTTGTTTTGAGCGCAGCGAGCGTTCGAGTTCCTGAGGATGCCGTCGTACGCGAGCGCGTACGTGCGCTGCGCGCATCGGGCATGAGCTCGCGCGACGCCGCTGCTCGAGTGGCGTCGGAGCTCGGCGTGTCGAAGCGCGTTGCCTATCAAATGGCCCAAGAATCGAGAGAAGGCGAGTGAAGTCTCTTTGGCGCATGACGCGCTTGTTCGCCCTCGGGGCGCCGATTGCGCTGATCACGATGATCGCCGCGAGACCGGCTCCGCCGGTGCTCACCGTCGCGAGACTCCAGTACGACGGTGGTGGGGACTGGTACGCGAATCCCTCGAGCCTCCCGAACTTACTCGCCGCGATTCGCCAGCGGACGTCGCTTCAGGTGGACAAGGTCGAAGCGAAGGTCACGCTGATGGACGACAAGCTTTGGGACTATCCGTTCATCCACGTCACTGGCCACGGGAACATCAAGTTCTCCGATGCCGAGGTCCTGCGGCTGCGCGAGTATTTGCAGCGCGGCGGCTTTTTGCACGTCGATGACAACTATGGTCTCGACTCGAGCTTCCGCCGCGAGATCAAGCGCGTGTTCCCGGACCGTCCGCTCGTCGACGTTCCGCTGTCGCACCCGATCTATCACATCGTGTACGATTTCCCAAAAGGCATTCCTAAGATCCACGAGCACGACGGGCTGCCTGCCCGCGGCTTCGGGATCTTCCTCGGTGACCGTCTCGCAGTGTATTACAGCTTCTCCAGCGACTTGGGGAATGGCTGGGAAGATCCGGAGGTCTATCACGACCCGCCGGAGCTTCACGAAGCCGCGTTGAGGATGGGAGTGAACTTGTTCATGTACGCCGTCACCAGTCGGCCGACGCCATGACAATTGTCGAACTAGTAGACCGCGAACGCGCTCGTCTTCGGCGTCTGCACATCGCACTCGGGATCGCTGTTGCCGCCTCCGTAACGTGTGCATTGCTGGCGATTGGCGCGTCGACGCTTGGCGCTGCTCGGTGGATGGCGCTTCCGCGACCAATGCCATTCCTCGTTTGGTTCCTGATCATCGTCGCCGACGTCGCGATCGTCTTCTGGACCGCGAAGCGACTCGATCAGCGAACTGCCCGAAACACAGTCGCGGCGGTGATCGAGCGCGAGCAGGCCATGCGAGCCGGTTCGGTTCGTGGAGCAATGGAAGTGGCAAACACCGGTGCTCTCGGTCGCCGAGCGGCCGCGGCGGTCGGTGAAAAGCTCGCACCGGCAGCCTCCCGTCTCGCGCCGGTCGAGCGCGGTCGAACGACGCGCGGTGCGCTGCAGGCCGTCGGTGCGGCGATCCTGGGGCTTGGCGCGCTGGCGTTCACGGCGCCGAGATACAACGACGGCTTCCTCGCGATCATGAAGCCGGTGAGTGCGTGGCAGGGAAGCCTTCTGCCGCGTCTCGCTTTCACAAACCTTCCGCCCGAAGTCCTGCGAGGCGAAACGGTTCGACTGAAGATCGCGGCCGAGCATCGCGGAACGGTGTCGGTCGTTCAGCGCATGCCCGGGGAGGCGTGGGCGACGCAGACGGTGGCTGTCGATCCAAAAAGTGGCATGGCGTCTGTCGAAGTTGGCCCGCTGCGCGGTGATCTCAGCATCGTGGCGACCGACGGTCGTTCGTCGAGCGACACGGCAACGGTTCATGTAACCGATCGCCCGTTCGTCGGCGCCGTCTCGATGCGCGCGACCTATCCGACCTACCTCGGCAGACCGCCTGAAGCGCTTCCAGTGGGCGAGCCGGCTCGAGTTCCGCAGGGCACGATCATCGATATTTCGGGACGCGCGTCGACCTCGCTGCAAGCGGTCCGCCTGAGCACGCCGACGGACACGGTGTCGCTGCACGTGAACGACCACGCGTTCGAAGGCCGCCTCGCGACGCGGAAGAGCGGACACTACGCCTGGATCGCGAACGGAACGAACGGTCCGATCGCCGACGTTCCCCCGCCGCTCGAGCTCGAGGTCGTCCCGGATTCCGCTCCGCACGTCGAGTTGGTTTCTCCGGCGACCGATACGATCGTCGCCGGTGACGACAAGGTTTTACTGCACGCATCGGCGAGCGACGATCACGGGTTGTCGCGGATCGACATGATATCGTGGCGTCAGAACTCGTTTGGCCAGACGCAGGCGCCTGGCTCCCAGCATCTCGCCGACGTCGGCGTTTCCGTTTGGGACGGTAGTGCAGTCCTTGATCTCAGCTCGAAGGGTCTGAAGCCGGGCGACGCGCTCCACGTGAAGATCGTCGCGACGGACAACTCACCGTGGGCGCAGATCGGCGAGAGCCGCGAGCTGCTGCTCAAGATCCCAACGATGGAAGAGCGCCGAGCGATCGCGCGCGCCTCGATGGACTCGGCTGTGAGTCAGGTGTCGTCGGCGGCGAAAGCTGAAAAGCAGCTCGAGCAGCGCACGAATGAAGCGAGCCGCGATCGCACGCAGCGGAACACGCAGGACGCGCCGAGCAACGCGGCTGGCGGCGACAAGAAAGGTTCGATGAGCTACGACCAAGCCGAGAAGGCAAAGGCTGTGGCGAAGGATCAGCGCGAGCTCGCGGATCAAGTGAAGCAGCTGCAGGACGCAGCCTCGCAGCTCGAGCAAAAGATGAAACAGGCGGGCGCGCTCGACAGCAGTCTCGCGCGTCAGCTCCAAGAAGCCCAGCAAATGCTTCGCGATGCGCTGACGCCGGAAATGCTGGCGCAGATGAAGAAGCTCGAAGACGCGACGCAGAACTTGAAGGGCGATCAGGCGCAGCAGTCGTTGAAGGATCTCCAAGCGATGCAGCAAAAACTTCGCGAGCAGCTCGAGAAGAGCGCCGAGATGTTGAAGCGCGCCGCGATGGAAGGCGCGATGGAGACCCTGAAGGACGAAGCGAAGGAAATCGCGGACAAGGATCGCGCCCTCGCCGATTCAGCGAAGTCTAAATCGAGCGAGCAGCAGAAGGCCGAAGCGAAGCAGCTCGCGGACCGCTCGCAACGCTTCGAGGACGAGCTGAAGAAGCTCCAAGATCGCCTGGCAAAGGAGAACGCGAATTCGGGTGAGAAGGGCACGGAAGAGGCGCGAAAGCAGGCGAAGGCATCCGAAGAGTCGATACGGAAAGCTGCCGGCGATCAACAGAAGCAAGGGCAAGCCCAGCAACAGAAGGGCGACAGTGCGTCAGCAAAGCGAGACAGCACGTCTCGCTCGGCGCCGCAGAACGGTCAACAGCAGCAAGGCGGCCGGCAGCAAAATCAGAGCGCGCAGGGACCGAAAGGACAGGGGAGTGACAAAGCCTCCGGCGACAAGAGCGGCCAGCAGAAGGAAGGCGGACAGCAGCAGTCCGGTCAGGGCGGAGACACAGAGCAGAGCGCTCGCGATGCCGCGTCGCAGATGGACAAGGCGTCCGATGCGATGAAGCAGGCGCGCGAGTCGCAGGTCGGCGAGTGGAAGTCCGAACTGACACAGGCGCTCGATCAGGCGATTCAAGAGACGCTGCAGATGGCGCGTCAGGAGCAGCAGCTCGAGCAGAAGGCGCGCTCCGGACAGGCGAAGCCTGAAGAACTTCGCGGCGAGCAGAGTGCGGTGAAACAAGGCCTCGACAACGCCGCGCAGAAGCTCCAGCAGGAGGGACAAAAAACGTCGCTGTTGTCGGGACGCTCGCAGCGCGCAATGGGCGAGGCGCAGCAGAAGGTCTCCGACGCGATGCAGTCGACGGCGGACGCGCGCGGTTCTCAGCAGGCGGCGAGCGCACTCGGCGACGCGGCAGACGCGCTGAATCGCGCTGCGGCGTCATTGGCGCGCGATCGCGAGAAAGCCAACACGTCGAACTCGGCGACGGGTTTCTCGGAGATGATGCAGCAGCTGCAAGAGATGGCGAAGAAGCAAGGCAACATCAACGCACAGGCTCAAGGCTTGATGCCCGGAATGGGCCAGCCGATGTCGTCGCAGATGCAAGCGACGGCGCGTGCTCTTTCGCGCGAGCAGCGACAGGTCGCGCAGCAGCTCGACGAGCTGAGTGAAGCCGCCGGCGGCGATCGTGCGGCGCAGCTCGCGAAGGAAGCGAAGGCGCTCGCTGAGGCGCTCGAAGGCGGACGGCTGGATGCGTCGACGCTTGCGCGTCAGCAGCAGCTCTTCCGCCGAATGCTCGACGCGGGTCGCACGCTCGAGAAAGACGAGCGTGAAGACACGCAAAAGCGCGAAGCGAAATCCGCGAAGCAGGGCAATGATCTCAAACCCGACAACACCAACGCGACCGGAAAGTCCGCGCTCAAGTTTCGCGAGCCGACGTGGGAAGAGCTCCGCGGTCTGACGGCCGATCAGCGTCGCGCGATCCTCGAGTATTTCAAGCGAATCAATGCCGGCAATCCGAATCCGTAGCGCGTGGTTGATTGGCGCGATCGGATTGTGTGTCGCGCGCGTCGCGCCTGCGGCTGCGCAGGCGCAGGCCGACACCATGTCGTTTTACAAAGCGCTCGATCTCGAAGCGTCTGGCAAATACAAGGAAGCGGTTCCGCTCTTCCGATCGGCGCTTCACACGTCGGCCGCGGTCAACGCGCTTCTCGGGCTCGAGCGTGTGTATGCGGAGCTCGGATGGTCTGACTCCCTCATCGCGCCAGTCGCCGCGTTGATCGCGGACAATCCGCGCGAAGAGACCTATCGGACTGTTCAGCTGCGGACGCTCGAGTCGCTTGGCCGCGACGTCGACGTCCAGAAAGTCATCGCCGCGTGGGTGCACGACATGCCCACGAGCGTTTCGCCTTATCGAGAGTACGCGAGGCTGTTGCTGCAGAAGAATCGCGCGACGGCTGCCGACAGTGTTCTGGCGAAAGCGAAGGAAGTACTCGGGACGACGAAAGATCTGCAGCTCGAGATCGCGCAGGCTCGCGCGGCGCAGGGGCAGTGGATCGAGTCGGCAAAGGCGTGGCGCCAAGCGCTTCTGACCGCCGACTACTTGGAGCAGGCTGCAGCCTACGCGCTCGCGCCGACGCCGTCGTCTGCTCGCGCGCAGATTCGTGAAGTCTTTCTCGCGCCGCCGGTCGAAGTGCCGTCGCGACGCGCACTCGCGGATCTCGAGGCAACATGGGGATCGCCGGCCGACGGTTGGAATGCGCTCAAAGATCTTCCGGTCGACAGCGCGTCCGCTGAAGCATGGTCAGAGTTCGCGCGACGCGCCGAAGCCGAGGATCGATGGACGATCGCGCGCGAGGCGCTCGAGTCAGCGCTTCGATTCAAGCACACGTCGGAGATCGCGATTCGGGCGGGCACGGCGGCAATGAATGGCGGCGATCCCGCCGCCGCGCTTCGTCTCGCGCCCTTGAGCGATGCACACGGCGATTCCGCGTTGATCGCGAAAGCGTATTTGCCGTTGCACGCGCGAGCGCTCGCGGCGCTAGGACGTCCATCGGAAGCAGAGAGATTGGTGGCCGTGTATGACCGTCTGCTGACCCCGGCCGCGCACAACAGCCTGGTTCGAACCATCGCGTGGGGATGGGTACGCACCGGCGACATGACTCGTGCTCGCGCGGCGCTCTCGGCGACCGGCGCTGACGGCGATTCCAGCGACGCCGCGGGCTGGTTGGCGCTCTATGAGGGAAATCTAAAAACGGCTCGCGGGCTGCTCCGCGGCGGAACCGAATCGTCTCCTGAGCTCGCGCTCGCGCTTGGGCTCGTTGCTCGAATCAAGGCCGACACTGCTCCTGCGATCGGAAAGGCATTTCTCGCGCTGGCAAAGGGAGACAGCATCGGCGCGGCGACGCAGTTTGTCGCGGCCGCAGACAAACAGCCGACGGCTCGTTCGCTTCTGCTGTCGACGGCCGCGCAGATCGATGCGTCAGGTGGCCGAGAGGCGGAAGCAGTCGCAATCTGGCAGCGCATTCTGACCCAGGAGAAAGACTCTCCCGAAGCACCGCAGGCCGAGCTCGAGTGGGCCCGTCTGCTGAAGCGAAAGAAAGACTCAGCGGGTGCCGCGTCGCACCTCGAGCATATGATTCTCACATATCCCTCAAGCGCGCTCGTTCCTCAGGCTCGTCGTGAGCTCGAGCTCGTGAAGAGCAGCATTCCTCCGGCGGTATGATGTTTTCATCAGCATTCTCGAATGGCCGCCGTGGCGCCGTCGCCATTTTCGCGGCAACGGTCTTCATCGCGGCCACGGCCAAGGCGCAGCGTCTCCTCGTTCCGATGGACGACGCGCAGCAGAATCACCTCAAGGCATACGGGCTGACGTACAACGCGATCAAAGCCGGCGCGTCGGCCGAGTGGTTGTTGAACTATCGCGGCGGGTCGTTCTTGCTCGCGGACACGCCGGAGCTTCGGCGCCAAGCGGGACTCGCTGGAATCACGATCGAAGCGCTCGACAACGGAAAGGTCAGTGCGCTTCGCGCCGAGATTGCCGGCGCGAACATGGAAGCGGTGCCGCTCGAGAAGGCGCCGAAGGTCGCGGTCTACACGCCGCCGGATGCGCTTCCATGGGACGATGCCGTCACGATCGCGCTCAAGTACGCCGGCATTGAGTACACGCCGATCTACGACGACGAGGTAGAGAAGGGCGACCTCTCGAAGTACGACTGGCTCCATCTCCATCATGAGGACTTCACGGGTCAGCTCAACAAGTTCTATCTGAGCTATCGCGACGCGCCCTGGTTCATCGATCTACTGCAGAAGAACACGGCCGCCGCGAAGCGACTCGGGTACGCGAACATGCCTGGCCTCAAGAAAGACGTTGCGGAAAAGATCCGCGAGTTTGTCGAGCGCGGCGGGTTTTTGTTCGCGATGTGCGGCGCGACGGAGACGCTCGAGTTGGCGATCGCCGGCCGCAACGTCGACATCGCCCAGAGCTTCATCGATGGCACGCCGATGGATCCCGACGCGGACCGAAAGATGGAATGGAAGCGGACGTTCGCCTTCCAGGACGTACACCTCGAGCAGTCGCCCTTCGTCAATTCGATGAGCGACATCGACGGGCATCAGGTGAACGTCGCGGGGCGCCGCCAGCCGCTCGGCACGTTCACCCTATTCAACTTCTCAGCGAAGTTCGATCCGGTTCCGTCGATGCTGGTGCAGGATCATCGCGGCGTGATCAACGACTTCTTCGGCGTCACGACGAGCTTCACGAAGAGCGTGCTCAAGCCGGGCGTCACTGTGCTCGCGAACGAAGAGGGCGCGCCGTGGGTCAAGTACATCCACGGCGACTACGGCAAAGGTACGTGGACGTACTACGGCGGCCATGATCCTGAAGACCCGCAGCATGCGATCGGCAATCCGCCGACGGATCTCTCATTGTTCAAGAATTCGCCAGGGTATCGGCTGATCTTAAACAACGTTTTGTTTCCTGCTGCCAAGAAAAAGCCGCTCAAGACCTAACGGCGTGCTCTAACGGCGTGCTCTAACGGCGTGCTCTAACAGCGCTCAAAGCCGAGTTCTGGGTCCTGAGTGAGACGCGAGTTGCGAGATACGAGATCAGTGACCCGATACAGCCTCGTGTCTGGATTCTGGAGTTTACGCCCCGGAGTAAGAGCACGTAGTAAGAGCGCGCAGTAAGAGCACGCCGTTAGATTTGGTGTATGTCTCCGGCTGCCGCGACCGCCTCACGAATGATCCCGTCGGTGGCGAACGGGATCAGAGCGGCAATCCGACTCGCGGGCGGACGGGAAGTGTGTTTCGTCTGCACCCAGGACTCGAACGGCATTCTGCAGACGGCCCGAGTCGTTTCGCGCGGCGACATTCGCAGTGTTCTTGCGCTGCCCGGCTTCGCGACCCGCGGCGAGATGCTCGTGCACAACCATCCGTCGGGACGTCTCGAGCCGTCTGGTCCGGACCTCGAGATCGCGTCGAAGATGCACGACGACGGGATTGGATTCGCGATCGTCAACAACGCCGCGACCGACCTGTACGTCGTCATCGAAGTGCCGGTACGCGCCGAGTATCGGCTGCTGCCCTTCGAGAAGATCGACAGCGACCTTGGGCCCGGCGGAGCGATCGCCTCGCAACACGCCCGCTACGAAGATCGGCCGAGTCAGCGCGCGATGGCGGTCGAGATCGCGAAGCTGTACAACGACGGGGGCGTGGGACTCCTCGAAGCCGGAACAGGCGTCGGCAAATCACTGGGCTACCTCGTTCCGGCGTTACGCTGGGCCCACGCGAACGGCGAGCGGACGGTGGTTTCTACGAACACCATCAATCTCCAGGAGCAGCTCGTTCGAAAGGACCTGCCGTTCCTCGAGAAGGCCCTCGGCGACCAGAAGGTTCGCTTCGCGCTGCTCAAGGGTTGGCGAAACTATCTCTGTCTCGTCCGACTGCAGAACGCGCGGTCGTCGGGAAACGCGCTGTTTGAAGACGGCGTCCAGGAGGAGCTCGACGCGATTCAGGAGTGGTCGGAACGGACGTCGGATGGATCGCTGAGCGATCTCACCACGGCGCCGAGGCCCGAGCTCTGGGACGAGGTCGCGGCGGAGCCGGATCTCTGTCAGCGCGCGCAGTGCACGCTCTACAGCAAATGCTTTCTGTTCAAGGCGAGGCGTGAAGCCGCGCAGGCTGACGTCATCGTCGTGAACCATCATCTGCTGCTGTCCGATCTCGCGGTTCGTCGCATCTCGGGAAACTGGGGCGAGGCCGCGGTTCTCCCAGCCTACACTCGGCTGGTGGTCGACGAAGGACATCACCTCGAGGACGCCGCCGCCGCACACCTTGGCGCGACGGTCTCGCGCCGATCGCTGCAGCGGCTTTTCAACCGGCTCGATCGTCGCGGAAAGGGGCTGCTCAGCGCGTTGATCATGCGCCTCGCTGCATCGAATGACCTCCTGAGCATCGCGAGCCTCGACCTCGTGAGCTCGCGGTTGTCGCCGGCCGTTCACGCGGTTCGCGACAAGAGCTCGCTGTTGTTCGATCTGCTCGAGAGCTTGCTCCAAAGCAGCAACGAGTCGGTCCTTCGGCTGACCGACGACTTCGGTGCGCATCCGGTTTGGAAGGGCGGGTTGCGCGTTGCTCTCGAGGACACGGTCGGCGAGATCAACGTTCTGGCCGAAGGTCTCCAGCTCGTTCGAGAGCGCCTCGAGAGCGCGAACCGATCGGCTGAAGATCCCGTGATGCCGCTGCTGAACGAGATGCGGTCGGTGGCTCGCCGTCTCCAAACAGCCGCCGACGGACTGCACCGCGCGCTCGACGCGAAGCCCGGGGAACCGACAGTCCGGTGGATCGAAGCAAAGGGAAGGGACAAGGCTGCGAGCGTCTCGATCGT
>Ga0070683_100003555_pt1 | contig 12682 bp, 9 predicted proteins | sample KBSC713LmetaG_FD_64662 | JGI IMG/M metagenome (GOLD analysis project Ga0070683, IMG submission 64662) | Corn rhizosphere microbial communities from Kellogg Biological Station, Michigan, USA - KBS C7.1-3L metaG | ecosystem: Host-associated > Plants > Roots > Rhizosphere ...
CGGCGCTGCCGAGACGATGCGCGGAATCCCAACGACCGGCAGGACGACGATCAGTGCGCCGACGAGCTCCTCGTGCGTGACACCGGCGTCGAGCGCCGCCTCCGCGACGTTCATGTACGACGGCGGCGCGGCATCCACTGCGACGAGCGCGCCGATCTGGACGAGCGCTCGGGTGCGCGCGTCGAGGCCCGACTCGACGGCGCTCGTGTCCTCGCGTGCGAGAAGCGCTTCGACGTAGCGATCGTCGCGAAGCGCGAGCTTGCGCAAGGTGGCCTGGTAGTCGAGCACGGCGTCGTACCGGCATCCAACGCCCCGCCGGCGGGCTGAGGCATCATCCGGAGAGGGTGAACTCGCCCCGCAGCGACCCCTGGTCGACGAGCCCGAGCCCGCGTGCGCGGGCGATCGCCTCGCTGCGGCTCGAGACTCCGAGCTTGCGGTAGACCGAGATCGCCTGCGTCTTGACGGTGTTCCGGGAGACGTAGAGCTGCTCGGCGATCTCGCGGAACGAGAGATGCGTGGTCAAGAGCGGGAGGAGCCGAAGCTCGGCCGCCGTCAGGCCCGACTGCCCGGCGTCGCGGTGGGCGCCGAGCCGGCGCACCTCGTCCTGCGCAGAAGCCGCGTCCCGGACCAGCGTCCCGAGTCGAGGGCGCCGCCGCAAGACGACGGCTGCACGGTCGAGCGCGGCCTGGGCGGCGGCGGGGTCGGCGAGCGCGAGATGCACGCGCGCGAGCTCGAGGTTCGTCTGCACCGCGTACCACGGGAGCGCGTGTGTGAGCAGCGGGACGAGCGCCTCGGCGCGCCCCAGATCGGCACGCGCACGCGCCGCCTCGCCGCGGAGGTAGACGTGCGCCGAGGCGGCGAGCGCGAGCGCCGCTGCGACGGCTCCGGGCTCCCGGTGCTCGTCGACGAGGAGGCGCGCCGCGAGGATCAGCTGCTCCGCGCGGACGTCGTCGCCGCGAGCGGCGGCGAGGAGCCCGAGCTGGCCGAGCGCCGCGATCCGTGTCTCCGTGGCGCCGGCCGCCTCGGCGGCCTCGGCCGCCTCGTAGAGCGTCTCCTCCGCCCCACCGTCCTCGCCGAGGTGCTCGGCGACGCCGCGGAGGAGTAGCGCGACCGGACGCCACGGACTGAGACGGGCGACCCCCTCCACCGCGCGTTGCGCGTCGGCCCGCATCCGTTCGACGCCGTTCGTGCACATCGCGGCGTCGAGGACGGCCAACAGGCCCTCCGGCGAGTCCTCGGCCGTCGCCTCCGGGCGCTCGGCGGCCGCCGAGGCGGCAGCGTCGCGCCAGCGCAGCGCCGCCGCGGGCCGTCCCTGGAGAAGATGGGTCCATGCGCCGAGCACGGCCACCCCGGCCCGTCGGCGAAGGAGCTCCACGTCGTCGAACCACTCGAGCCAGGGCTCTCCGATCGACGAGCCTATGGCGGACGAGCCCGGGCCGTTGCGCGTCACGAGCCGGGCGACGTGGTCCACGTCCCCGGCCGCATGGGCGTACCGCGTTGCGGCGGCCAGGTCGCCGACGAACTCGCACCAGCCCGCAGCCCGTCGGTAGAGACCCGGAAGCGCCCTGGGCTCCCGGCGCCGAAGCTCTCCGAGGAGATACTCGCGGAACGCGGTGTGGTACCGGAACCACCGACGCTCCCGGTCGAGTGGGACGACGAAATGGCTCGCGCGCGCGAGCGCGTCGAGCCTTCCGCCTGCGTCCTCCGTCCGCAGCACGTGGTCGCAGAGTGGCGCGGAGAACCGATCCAGCACCGCGGTTCGCGTGAGGAATCGGACGTCGCTCGCCTCGAGGCCGGCCAGGCACTCGAGCTCGAAGTAGTCCGCGACGAACGTGTCCTCGCCGCTCCCGGCGTCCGCGGACGTCCCGTCGAGCGCGAGGGCCGCGAGGACGGTGCCGGCCGGCCAGCCTTCCATCCGCCGCCGGATGGTGGAGAGCTCCGCTCCGGCGCCGAGGCTCCGCAGCAGCAGCTCCTCTTCACGGTGGCTCAGGGCCAGGTCGGCCGCCCCGAGCTCGAAGAGGCGGCCCGCCGCGCGCGCCCGGGCAACTCCGAGCCGGAGGCTTCGTCCCGCGAGCGCGAGCGTCGAGCCCTCCGGCACCTGCGCGGCGAGCGTGGCGACGAGCGCGAGCGAGCCGCGCGAGCGCAGCAGGTGCGCGTCGTCGAGGACGAGCAGGACCGGGCGCTCCTGCGCGAGCAGTGCCGAGGATCGGCGCGCGGAGGCAGGTCGCCCGAGCGCCCGCGCCAGGGAGGCCAGGAGCAGTCGTGGGTCGTCGTGCCGTTGGTCGAGCGTCACCCAGGCACACGCACGGCCCGCGCGGGCGGCCCACTGCGCGAGGAGCGTCGTCTTGCCGTACCCGGCCGGGGCGCAGACCGTGACGAGCGGCGCGTCGGCTGCGCGGAGCCTGTTGACGAGCGGCGTCCGGTGAACGGACTCGGGGCGTTGCGCCGACGGACGCGAGTCGACCTCGGCGAGGTCGAGCTGGGCGGGTTTCCTTCGCAGCGCCGATGTCTGACGAGTGGCCATGTCGAGTCGATCCTCCATCCGGCGCGGCCGACCCCGGACCGCGCGCCGAACGGCGTCGACCTGCACTCAAGCGCAGAGGCCGCCCGACGCACAAGGGAGCGCGCACCGAGATCTCGGTGGTGCGCGCACCGCCCGGCAGTTCGCCAGACGGACACAATTTGCGTCCCGACGCGATCGACCCTTGTGGAACCGACGCCGACTTCCGTAGATTCCAGGCTGGGCCTGCCGGCCGACGACAGCTGCGATCCACCGCGGCCCGACGCGACGAAGGAGTGAGCCGTTGATCACGAGAGCCGCCTCGACGATCGCGGCAATGGAGCCGCTCGCGGCGCCGGACCTGAGGACGTCGCTCGAGAGCCGGCGCGCACGTGTCGCCCTCGCGGTCGGCGGCGTCGCCGTCGGCCTCGGCGGCGGACTGCTCGTCGCCACGAGCGACCACCTCGTCGACGCTCGCTGGTACGGCGCCCAGGTCGCGGTCGTGGTGATCGGCACCGTCGCGGCCGTCCTCTACTGGCTCACGCACCGTCCCGGGAACCGCATCGCGGTGCTCCTGCTGGCCTACGCGGTCGCGGCCGCGGGCCTGTCTCTCCAGGGCGCGTCGAGTCCGCTGCTGCACAGCATCGGCGTCCTCTGCGACGCGCCGCTGTTCCTCCTCGGGTGGTGGCTCGTCTTCGCCTTTCCGCAGGGACGGCTGGGCGGGCCGCTCGAACGCGTCCTCGTGAGCGCGGTCGCCGTCGCGATCCTCACGTCGTTTCTGCCGTGGTTCTTCTTCTCGCCCGTGGTCTCGGGTGGCGCACCGCTCGCAGGGTGCACCACGGCCTGCCCCGAGAACGTCCTGATGATCGCCGACCGGCCCTCGCTCGCCGACGGATTCGGAACGGCCGAGGGGTACTACCTGGTGCTCCTGGGCGCCTCGATCGCCCTTGGCCTCCTGGTGCTCTTCCTCCGCGCCGCGAGGCCGCGCCGTCGCGCGCTGTTGCCCGTCTACAGCCCGGCATGCCTGCTGATCGTCCCGTTCGTGATCTTCCATGCGGCCGGGCTCGGGCTGATCGATCTCGGCGCGCAGACGTACAGCACGATCGGCTGGCTCGTCACGGCAGGGCGCACGACGCTCTCGCTCGGGTTCCTCGTCGCGATCGCGCAGACCGCGATCTTCGCCGGGATCGCGCTCAGGACGATCATGAGCCGCGTCGGCCACGGCGACGACGCTGCACACCTGCGGACGCTCGTCCGGGATGCGCTCGACGACCCGCAGCTGGAGCTCGCGGTGGAGATCGACGCGGACGGCTCGTTCGTGGACTCGCGCGGGGAGATCGTCGACGTCGAACGCCCGCCGCGCGGACGCGCGGTGACCGCGTTCCATCACGAAGGGCATGTGGCCGGCTACATCGTCCACGACGAGGCGCTGTCGACCGACCCCGAGCTGCTCCAGGCGACCGGTCAGGCAGTGGTGCTCTCGCTCGAGAGCGGTCGGCTGGAGACGGAGCTCCAGTCCAAGATCGAGGCGCTGCAGCGCTCGCGCGACCGGATCGTCTCCGCCGGTGAGACGGAGCGCCGGCGGATCGAGCGCGACCTGCACGACGGCGCGCAGCAGCGGCTGATGGCGATCCAGGTCAAGCTCGCGATGGCGGCCGAGCGAACGCCCGACGACGGTCTCGCCGAGCAGCTCCAGGCGATCCGGCTCGACGTCGCGGACGCGGTCGACGAGCTGCGCACCCTCTCGCACGGCATCTACCCGAGCGTCCTGCTCGAGCGAGGCGTCGGCGACGCGCTCCGCTCGGTCGCGCTGACCGCCCCGCTCGCGATCCGGGTCACGGACGAGGGCCTGGGCCGCTGCCCGGCCTCGGTCGAGGCCGCGGTTTACTTCTGTGCGCTCGAGGCGATTCAGAACACGATCAAGCACGCCGGTCCGGGCGTCCGCGTGGCGGTCGCCCTCCGTCGCGGCGCGGGGCGCGTCGAGTTCGCGATCAGCGACGACGGGGTGGGGATCGACGACGGTGCCCGCGCCGACGGGGTCGGCCTCGTCAGCATGCAGGACCGCATCGGCGCCGTCGGCGGAGACCTCGAGATCGTCTCCTCCCCAGGCCGGGGAACCACCGTGCGGGGCACGGTTCCCGAAGCGGCTTCGCGCTCGGCCTCGGCGACCCTCGGGGCCGGCGTGTGAGACGTCCTGTGCCAACCTCCGACGTCCGCGCGTTCCTGGGGCGCCGCGGAGGCCGGCTCCGCCGGCCGGGAGCGGCCGCCGGCCAGGGGCGCGCGTGAGCCTCCGCGTGGCGCTCGGCGAGGACAGCTACCTCGCGCGAGAGGGGATCAGCAGGGCACTCGAGGCGGACGACGACATCGAGCTCGTCGCGACGTGCGCCGACTACGACAGCCTCCGGGCCGCCGTCGGCGAGACCGAGCCCGACGTCGTCCTCACCGACATCCGGATGCCGCCGAGCCACACGGACGAGGGAATCAGGCTCGCCGAGGAGCTGCGGGAGACGCATCCCGGGGTCGGGGTCGTCGTCCTCAGCCAGTACGCCGAGCCCCTCTACGCGATGAAGCTCCTCGAGCACGGCTCGGACCGCCGTGCCTATCTCCTGAAGGAGCGCGTCCAGGATCGCAGCGAGTTGAGCCGCGCCCTTCACGAGGTCGCCGCGGGCCGCTCGGTCGTCGACGCGCGGATCGTCGAGGCCCTGCTCCACGCGCGGCGGACGCGCGAGGAGTCGGGACTCGACACCCTGACCACCCGTGAGCAGGAGATCCTCGCGCTGATCGCGGAGGGGTGGAGCAACGAGGCGATCGCCGCCCGCCTGGTGATCACCAAGCGGGCCGTCGAACGTCACATCAACGCGATCTTCTGGAAGCTCGAGCTCGGCGACTCGGCCGACGTGAGCAGGCGCGTCAAGGCGGCGCTCCTCTTCCTCGCCGGGCAGGACGGTTAGCACCGTCCACACCCACATGCCCGCACCGTGGCCGGCCCGACCCGGCAGCGTCATGCTGCCGACACCGAGATGCCCAGCATCGAGGATTCGAGCTCGGCCCGGCGGCCTCCCGCCCGCGTCCTCGCGGTGGACGACGACCCGTCCTTCCTCGCGCTGCTGTGCGACGTCGTCGAGGCGGCGAGCGAGCTCGAGCTCGTCGGAGAGAGCGACTGCGGCGAGGGCGCCGTCCACTCTGCCGCCGATCTCCGGCCGGACATGGTCGTGATGGACGTGCGCATGCCGACGCTCGACGGGATCTCCGCGTCGACCCGGATCATGGCGAGCCTGCCCTCGGCGCTCGTCGTGCTCGTCTCGGCGACGCATCCGGACGAGCTCAGGCAGGAAGCCAGCGGCTGCGGGGCCTCCGCGATCCTGTGGAAGGGCGACCTCCGTCCCCGGCTCCTCGACGAGCTCTGGCTGCACCATCGCGAAGCGCTGTCGCGCGCCTGAGAGACTTCGGCCCCCGTGTTCTTCTCGCTCAGCAGCCTGGCGGTCGCCGTGCTCGTCACCGCAGTGGTCGGGGGCGTCACCGCGGCAGGCGTCGTCCTCGGGCGCTACCTCCGGAAGCATTCGGAGACGCTGCGCGAGCCGTTCGGCGTGCTGCAGGCCGCGCTGCTCGGCGTCGTCGGCTTGATCCTCGCGTTCGGGCTCTCGCTCGCCGTCGGCCGCTACGAGGACCGCCGGGCGGCGGTCGTCGCCGAGGCGAACGCGATCGGCACGACGTACCTCCGCGCGCAGCTGCTCGCGGAGCCTCAGCGAAGCCGCTCGCTGGCGCTCCTCCGCGAGTACACCGACCTGGCGATCCAGCTCTCGCACGACGTACCCGCGAGCACCCAGATGAAGCGCACCGCCGCGGCGGAGGGAATCGTCCAGCGCCGCCTGTGGGCGCTGGCGGGCGAGGCGCTGGACAGGGCGCCCGTCGCGAGCGGGCCGCGCCTCTACGTCGACAGCCTGAACTCGACGATCGACATGCAGACCGTCCGCATCTCGGGGCTCAACAACCGCGTTCCGGGGGCGGTCCTCGCGCTGGAGGTGATCGGCGCCGCGGCGGCGCTCGGGCTGCTCGGCCTGTACCTGTCCGTGCTGGGACGTGGCGTGCTGCCGGTCGTGCTCGCCGCGGCGCTCATCTCGATGCTCCTGCTCGTGACGTTCGATCTCGACCGCCCGGTGCGGGGGCTGATCACGGTCCCGTCGACGCCGCTCGACAGCCTCCGCGCCTCGATGGCGCTGCCGCCGGCCGCGGGCCCCTAGTGGGTCCGCCGGGATCGCGCGCATCGTCCAACGCGGGTGAGACGACCGGCCCGTTCGTCGGGGAGAATCCCGTCATGGCGACGACCCGCACCGCGCCCGACCGGGGCGGACTCGTTCTCGTCTCGCTGATCCTCGTCGCCGCGGTCGCAAACCTGAACCTGTCGGTCGCGAACGTCGCGCTGCCTGACATCGCCGAGGACTTCGACTCGGGGCAGGTCACGCTGAACCTGATCGCGGTCGGCTACTCGCTCGGCCTCGCCGCCTCGGTCCTCTACCTGGGCGCGCTGGGCGACCGCTACGGCCGGAAGCTGATGCTCGTCCTCGGGACCTCGCTCGCCGTCCCGATGTCGCTGCTCGCCGCCTATGCGCCTTCCGACGACATCCTCTTCGTCGCCCGGGTCGGCGGCGGGCTCGCCGCCGGGATGGCGTACCCCACCACGCTCGCGCTGATCACCGCGCTCTGGTCGGGGCCCGGGCGGATCAAGGCGATCGCGCTCTGGTCGGCGATCGGCGGCGCGATCGCGGCGCTCGGCCCGCTCGTCTCGGGCGCCCTGCTCGAGCACTTCTGGTGGGGCTCGGTGTTCCTCGTGACGCTGCCGCTCGCCGGGGTCGCGTTGGTGATGGCGATCGTCTTCGTGCCGAGCCACGTCAACGAGGGCACAGAGCCCGTCGACAACCTCGGCGGGATCCTCTCCGTGGTGCTCGTGGGGGCGCTGATCCTCGGGATCAACTTCGCGCCCGTGCCCAACGAGGGTGCGCTCGTCGCCGGTCTGGCGCTCGTCGCCGTCGCGGCGGTCGTCGGCTTCTACCTGCGCCAGCGCCGCGCCGAGAACCCGCTCTACGACCTCGACGTCGCCGGCCGCCGGATCTTCTGGGTCGCGGCGTGCGCGGGGATCATCGTGTTCGGCTCGTTGATGGGGGCCGCGTTCATCAGCCAGCAGTACCTCCAGAACGTGCTCGGCTACTCGACTCTGGAGGCGGGCAGCGCGATCCTCCCGGCGGCGCTCGTGATGGTCGTCGTCGCGCCGCGCTCCGCGAAGCTCGTCGAGCTGCGGGGCGCGCGGTTCACCCTGCTCTGCGGCTACGTCTTCCTCCTGCTCGCCTTCCTGACGATGCTCGTGCTCTGGCGGGAGGACAGCTCGTACTGGGAGGTGGCCCTCGCGTACATCTTCATCGGGGCCGGCGTCGGCCTCGCCGGCACACCGGCCTCCCATTCGCTGACGGGCTCGGTCCCCGTCACCCGCGCGGGGATGGCGTCGGGCACCGCCGACCTCCAGCGCGACCTCGGCGGCGCGATCATGCAGTCGATCTTCGGCGCGCTGCTGACGGCCGGGTATGCGAAGGCGGCCTCCGCCGCGATCGCCTCGTCCGGGGCCAACGTGACGGACGCGACGCAGAGCGAGCTGACGAAGTCCTTCGCCGGCGCCGCAGACGTGGCGAAGCAGTATCCGGAGCACGCCGACGCGATCATCGCCGGCGCGAAGACGTCCTTCCTGCAGGGCGACCAGTGGGCCTACACCGCGGGTCTCGTCGCCGTCGTGCTCGGCGCCGTGCTCGTGTTCTTCCTCTTCCCGAAGCGAGAAGGGGAGCGGCGCCTCCTCGCCGAGTACCACGCGCAGGACACCGCCGCCGCGTCGCCCCCGGGCCCGGAGAGCCCGGGGGCAGCGGTTCCAACCTAGGCCGAGACCGGGCCCGGCCGGGGCTCGGGCTGGGCGTCCGCCTCGACGTCGAAGCGAGGCAGCCACTCGAGCCACGAGGGCAGGTACCAGTTCCACTCCCCGAGCAGCTTCATCGTCGCGGGCAGGAGCACTCCCCGGACGATCGTGGCGTCGATCAGGATCGCGGCCGAGAGCCCGACGCCGAACTGCTTGAAGAACGGCCACGAGAGCGTCGCGAAGACCGCGAAGACCGCGACCATCACGATCGCCGCGCTCGTGACGACTCCGGCCGTGGACTTGATGCCGTGCGAGACCGCCTCGTCCATGCTCTTGCCGCGGTCGAACGTCTCCCGGATCCGGCTCAGGATGAACACGTGGTAGTCCATCGAGAGCCCGAACAGGATCACGAACAGGAGCAGCGGCACCACGGCGCTGATCCCAACCGTGGAGCTGTCGCCGAGCAGGCCACTGCCGAGGCCGTGCTGGAACACGAGGACGAGCACGCCGTAGGCGGCGGCGACCGAGAGCAGGTTGAGCACGATCGCCTTGAGCGCGACCACGATCGAGCGGAACGCGACGAGCATCAGGACGAAGGCGAAGAGGAGGACGAAGCCGACGACGGGCGCCAGGTTCGACCTCAGTGCGTCCGCCTGGTCCCTCCACTCGGCCGTCCGGCCGGTGACGCCTGCCTGCGCGTCGGGAAGCGCCCCGACCGTCTCGGGGACGACAACGTTCCGCAGCATGTGGAATGCGGCGTTCGAGGCGGCATCGGTGCCGTTGCCCGCGATCGGCACGGTGACGTTCGCGACCGTGCCGTCGTGGTTCACGTCGACGGTGATCGGCTCGAACGCACGACCGCTCGCCAGAGCCCGCCGCTCGAGCTCGGCGATCGCCTGCTGCACCGCCGGCGTTCGCACGTCACGTGCCTCGACGACCACGTTCGCCGGGAGCGCGGAGCCCGGGAACGCCTGCTGCATCCGGTCGTAGGTCTTGATCACGTCGAGCCCCTTCGGGAACGACTCCGGCCCGTCGGGGGCGAGCCTCAGCTGCAGCGCGGGGGCGGCGAGCGCCAGCAGCACGGCTGTCGCCGCCGCGGCCGAGAGCACGGGGCGGCGCAGGACGCGGTCGACGATCGCACCCCACAGCCGCCCCTCGCCGTCGTCGCGGCGCAGGCGCCCGACGAGCGGGACACGGCCGCGCTCGACCTTGTCCCCGAGCCGTGAGAGGAGGGCGGGAAGCACGGTCAACGACCCGAGCATCGCGACGGCGACCACGAGGATCGTGGCCAGCGCCAGGGAGGAGAACGTCGCGTCGCCGGTCAGGAACATGCCCGCCATCGCAACCATCACGGTGAGGCCGGAGACGAGCACCGAGCGGCCCGAGGTCGCGGCGGCGATCTCGAGCGACGCCTGCCCACTGCGGCCGAGGGCCCGTTCCTGGCGAGTGCGCTTCAAGTAGAACATCGAGTAGTCGACGCCGACCGCGAGCCCGATCAGGAGCACCATCGCCGGTGCCTGCATCGCGACGGGAAACACCACGCTCGAGAGTGCGACGAGCCCGAAGGTCGCGAACACGGCTGTCAGCGCGAGCAGGAGCGGAATCCCTGCCGCGACGAGCGAGCCGAACGTGAGCACGAGGACGATCAGCGTGATCGGAAGCGAGAGCGTCCCGGCCTTGCCGAGGTCCTTGTCGTAGGCGGTCACGACGCCCTGCTCGGCGCTCGCATCGCCGAACTCGCCGATCGTGAAGCCCGGATGGGCGTTCTGCGCTGCGGAGACGGCGGCGAGGACCGGGTCGATCTTGTCGACCGCATCCTCCTTCGCGCCGCGGATCCGGAGCTCGACGAGCGCAGCGCGCCCGTCCTTCGAGAGCTGGTCGGCGTTGCCGGGGTCGAGCGGTGAGCGGACGTCACGGACGTCGGCGAGCTTCGAGACGCGCGCGACGACGTCCGCGATCGCGGAATCGAACGCGGCCGTGCCGACACGCTGCGAGGCGCTCTGGATCAGGACGTGCTCGTTCGCGGGCTGCTCGAAGCCGTCTTCGAGGATCCGGTCCATGCGGCCGGACTCGCCCGGCCCTGCGGAGTTTGCGATGTTCCTCGTGCCGACCGCACCGCCGAGCCCGAATGCGACGAGCACGAATGCGAGCCAGCCGAAGGTCGCGGTCTTCCAGTGACGTGCGCTCCAGCGACCCATGCGGGCCGAGACGGTGTTCGAGGTCGTGGGGGACGTGGTCATCGTGTGCCTCCTCATGGGTTCGGCGGTTCGATCCATCGCCACCGAACGTAGGAGGGCCGGGGCGGCGCGACATCGTCGTGAAGCCCGATTGGGTGTCGTCCCTCCAGACGATTCGGCCTCCTCCTCGGGTAGGAGGCGGTCCGCACGAGCCTGCAGTACGTTCAGCGCGTGAGCCGGCTCGGAGACCTCGCCCGCAGGTACGGCCTCGACGCGCTGGTCGTGCTGCTGGCCCTCGCCGCGGCGCTCGAGCTCGCGCTCAGGCAGGACGCGGAGGACGCGCCGCAGACGACCCTCTGGTTCTGCATCCCGGCGACCGTGCTGACCGTACTGACGCTCCTCCTGCGGACGCGCTATCCCTTCGGCGCCCCGGCCGCGTTCTGGCTGCTCGGCGCGTCGCTCTCGTTCATCGACGGGCAGCTAATCCCGTTCGCGGCGGGCGCGTACCTCGCGGGCATGGCCGCCGCGTACCTCCTCGGCAGCCTCGGTGACCTGGTGCTCGCCCGCGTCGGCCTGGTCGTCGTCGTGGGCAGCGCGGCGATCATCATCTACAACCTCCCCGACCGCTCGGCCGGCGAGTTCGTCTTCATCCCCCTCATCTTTGCGATCGCGTGGCTCACGGGATTCGCGCTGCACGGGCGCGCCGAGCGGGCGGACGCCGCCGAGGCGCGGGCTTCCCAGGCGGAACGGGAGCGCGAGCTCGCGGCCCGCATCGCCGTCGCCGAGGAGCGGGCGCGGATCGCCCGCGAGCTCCACGACGTGGTCGCCCACGCGGTCAGCGTGATGGTGCTCCACGCCGGTGCCGTGCGGCACAACCTGCCGGAGGAGCGCGCCGCCGACCGGGATGCGCTACGTGACGTCGAGCGCGCCGGACGGAGCGCGCTCGCCGAGATGCGACGGCTGCTCGGCGCCATGCGCGACGGGAGCGACGACGTCGAGCTGACGCCGCATCCGGGCCTCGGCAACCTCGGGCCGCTGCTCGACGAGATACGCAGCGCCGGGCTCCCAGTGGAGCTGCACGTCGAGGGAGAGCCGATCGTGCTGCCCGCGGCGGTCGACCTCTCCGCCTACCGGATCGTGCAGGAGGGCCTGACCAACGCCCTCAAGCACGCACGTGCGACCCACGCCGACGTCCTCCTCCGGTACGCAACGCACGAGCTCTGGATCGACGTCCGCGACGACGGCCGTGGCGCCGCGCCGTCGGACGGGCTCGGACACGGGCTCGTCGGTATCCGCGAACGGGTGAAGCTGTTCGGAGGCGAGATGACCGCGGGAGCCCAGAACGGCGAGGGCTTCCTCCTCAGCACGCGGCTTCCTCTGGCGGACGTCGAGCGATGAGCATCCGCGTCCTCGTCGCCGACGACCAGTCGATGGTCCGCGCCGGGTTCCGCATGCTGCTCTCCGGCCAGGCGGACATCGACGTCGTGGCCGAGGCGAGCAACGGGCTCGAGGCGGTGGAGAAGGCCGCTCGCTTCGACCCGGACGTCGTCCTGATGGACATCCGCATGCCCGAGCTGGACGGGCTCGAGGCGACGCGCCGCATCCTCGCCGCGGACGGCACGACCCGGATTCTCGTCCTGACGACGTTCGACCTCGACGAGTACGTCTACGAGGCCCTGCGCGCGGGGGCAAGCGGCTTCGTGCTCAAGGACGACCCGCCCGAGCAGCTGCTGGCGGCGATCCGCACCGTCGCCGCCGGCGATGCGCTCCTCTCGCCGGCCGTCACGAAGCGGGTGATCGCGCAGTTCACGCGGATCCCGCATCCGACGGCACCCAAGGAGCTCGACGAGCTGAGCGCCCGCGAGCGCGACGTCCTGCGGCTCATGGCCCGCGGCCTGTCGAACGCGGAGATCGGGAAGGAGCTCTTCATCGGCGAGACGACGGTGAAGACGCACGTCACACACGTCCTCCAGAAGCTCGGGCTGCGCGACCGTGTCCAGGCGGTCGTGCTCGCACACCAGTCCGGGATCTTCGAGACGGAGTGACCTGGCGGGGGCGTTATGCCTCCAGCGCCTCCCTCGCCGCGACGTCGAACGGTGTCAATCGACG
>Ga0070683_100003559_pt1 | contig 12679 bp, 13 predicted proteins | sample KBSC713LmetaG_FD_64662 | JGI IMG/M metagenome (GOLD analysis project Ga0070683, IMG submission 64662) | Corn rhizosphere microbial communities from Kellogg Biological Station, Michigan, USA - KBS C7.1-3L metaG | ecosystem: Host-associated > Plants > Roots > Rhizosphere ...
TACCAACTGGAACGTTGATAAAGAAGGTCCAGCGCCAGTCGGTAACAAGACCGAAGATGTGCTGCTTGTCGGTTAGCCAGCCACCAATCAGCGGACCGATTACTGAACTCATGCCAAACACAGCACCGATCATGCCCTGCCAACGACCGCGCTCACGCGGCGTAAAGAGGTCACCCACGATCGTGAAGGCCTGCGAGGTGATAATACCACCACCGATGCCTTGCAACGCTCGCCACGCAATCAGCCATTCGACTGATGGAGAGAGCCCTGACAATAGTGAACCAACAGTAAAGATGGTTACACCGGTAATAAGCATTGGGCGGCGGCCATACATGTCGGATAGCTTACCGGCTAGCGGCACAGTAATAGTTGTCGTAAGCATGTACGCGGTGACGATAAAACCAAGGCTTGAATAGCTCTTGAATTCACCGACGATTGCCGTCAATGCGGTAGCGATAACTGTCTGGTCGAGGGCAACGAGCAGCAAGCTGCTCATTACAGCGACCATGACAATAATCTTCTGCCGCAAAGAGAAATGATGCAACATTATGATTCTTTTCCTTCCTCAAGGTCTTTTTTAAATTGTGTGAATTGCTCACCCATGTGAGTGACAAATGCCTGAGCCTGTTCTTCGGTAATAAGGAGCACTGATTTTTTATCCTTGATATACAGTGCGACCAACTTGTCACCGGGCCCAAATTCCATCTGTTCGCGGACTTCTGCCGGAATAACCACCTGCCCCTTAGGACCGACGGTCACCGTACCCGCTAGTTTTACATTATGCTGAAAACCCATAGGTAATATGTTATACTTGTATAACTTGTATGTCAAGACTTCTTCGTGAACGGGATCTTGATTGTATCGCCAAAGACAAGACGAATTGTGAGCGTCACGACGAGCACCCAAGCCGAAGCGACAACCCAGCCACCAAGAATATCCGTTGGGTAATGCACACCTAGGTAAAGACGTGAGAATCCGACCCAACCAGCATAGAGTACGCCTACAATAATTGCTGGCCAGCGCCACTTCGTGCGCCATAGAATTGCAACCACTGCTGCTGCAAGTGTCATGCTCATCGTTGCGTGGCCGCTAATAAACGAGAAGCCTGATTCAGGCAGTAAGTGATGCCATAATTGTGGACGTGGCCGCTCGATAAGCGACTTAATCATGAATGCAAGCCCAGCCGAGCCAACCATGCTGCCACCGAGAATAAAGAATCGCACGACCTCGCGCTTATATGCAAGATATAGCCCAATACAGAGCGCGACAATAGCAGTTACGAGTGGGCCGCCGATATTAGTCGTGTGTACTACGAGCCAGTCAAGGAGCGGCGTGGCATGCTGATGAATTGTGAGCAACACCTGCTTGTCTATGCCGAGCGTTTCACGCTCTTGTACTTCCCTAGCGAGTTTGATTGCAATCACCGCGAGAACTGCAGCAAGTAAAATTGCTACGACCGTCATTACGGTTATGCGAGACCGGGCACGAGGCGAATACTCGTTGGTGATGTTAAGACTGAGTGACACTTATCGTTTCCTTAGGAAATATGCGCTCACACTCGCTGCGGCCACTAAACTTACTACAATGACAATCCAGAAAATAGCGCCGTTATGCAGCCCCACTGGGAGCTCAACGTTCATGCCGAACACACCAGAGATCATGGTTGGAATAGTTAGCGACAAGGTTACCACGGTCAGTACGCGCATGGTTTCGTTAAGACGCGTGTCCATGACTGCTCGGTAGCTATCGCGCACGTTCGTAATGGTACGCAGAAGTGACTTACAGCGTGCAATCACCTGTTCGATGTCAACAGAGAGATCCTCAACCATGTCTTGATCGTCGTCGCTGAGGCGCAAGAGATTAAAGCGAGGGTTGAGTGTTTTTTCGAGCGCGGTGTTAGTCGGGATAAGCGCATCGAGGTAATCGTTGAGCTTACGTTCGTGCTCGGCAATCATTGAGATGTCGCTTGGGCGCAGGCTTTGAATATTGCTCGTGAGTGCACGCATTTGGCGGTTGATCATTGTCACCCGCTGTTGGTATGACTGGAAGATAATTTCCACCATACTTAAAAATAGCTTCGATTGCTGTTCTGGTGAAATCATGGTTTTTTCGACGAATGGCAGCCAAAGACGGCCGAGCGAGTCACGGCTTACCGTAACTGTTTGATTTTTGCCGAGCGCAAACATCATTGGGGTCGTATAATCGTTAAAGTTATCGCCGACATCAGGGACGCGGGTGATGAAGTAGGTCCAGCCATCATCGTGCTCGATACGTGGCACCTCGTGTGGGTCGAGGGCGTCAGTTAAGAGGTCGGCATCAATGCCAAATTCGTGCAGCGTTTCGATGTCGCTGGCTGTTGGTCGCTCTGATCGTACCCAACTACCAGAAGAAATCTGCTCTTGCTCAGTCAGGCCCGCCGTTTCGCTGGTGCGTTGGTAATATGTAATCATCTCTCTATAGTTTATACTGTAAGCCTAAGCTTTGCTATACTTATAGATATGCAACAAGCCAGTCTCCGTATTTTTTTACCTTCACTTATTATCTCTCTAATGGTTGGGGCCTTTATCGGGTTCCAGGCACCACTTGCCGATCTTTGGATTTTCTTGATTCTGGTAATCTTGGAGATTACATTCAGCTTTGATAACGCTGTTATTAACAGTAAGATTCTTGGCCGTATGTCACCGTTTTGGCAGCAGCTCTTTTTGACAGTTGGTATTATCTTTGCTGTATTCATCGTACGTTTTGTACTACCAATTGTTATTGTGATGATTTCATCTGGCCATACGTTTGGAAATGTGGTGAATATGGCACTTCACGAGCCGCATCAGTACGCAGAAACACTGCATGTTGCCGCGCCGATTATTAATGCATTTGGTGGGTCGTTCCTTCTTATGATTGGGGTAAGCTACTTCCTCGACCGCAATAAGGATATCCATTGGCTCGGTTACATCGAGCGTTGGCTGTCTAGATTTGGTACTTACAGCAGTTTCAAAATTATAATCATGCTTCTTGTTGCACTTGGGCTATACGCCACTGTTGATGAGCCGCTCAAATCTATTGTGCTCGCATCGTCAACAATCGGTATCGTGCTCCACATGATGCTTGAGTTGTTTGGTGAATACTTCGGCAGTAAGCAGTCAAGCGCCAATCACCTTGTCGGTGGTGCAGCCTTTGCGTCATTCCTATACCTTAACGTACTTGATGCATCATTCTCGCTCGATGGTGTAATTGGTGCATTTGCCATCAGTACTGATGTACTGCTGATTATGGCCGGCCTTGGTGTTGGTGCGCTTTGGGTGCGTTCACTTACTATCTATCTTACGCGCGCAAACACTCTTAGCCACTACCGCTACCTCGAGCACGGTGCGCACTGGGCGATTTTGGTGCTTGGTATTATTATGCTCGTGAAGCTCTACCATATTGAACCAGCCGAATGGTTCACTGGTTCAATTGGACTTATCTTTATTGCTACCGCTGTTGCGAGTAGTATTATGGAACGCAAGAAACAAACTAAACAGCTTCGAGCGGCAAAGTAACTGTAAACTTTGAGCCTTCTCCTGGCGTACTTTCGATAGATATTTTACCGTGATGAGCTTCGGCTATCTTTTTTGCGATAGAGAGACCAAGGCCATACCCTGCAGTGCTTCGTGATTCTTCTGCGCGGTAAAAACGTGTAAACGCATTTTTAACCGCCTCTTCGTCCATACCAACGCCTTCATCTTGCACTGTTAGCGCGAGTGAGCGGCCCTGCACTTCGCTTGCCACGTGCACGGCGCTGCCTTCTGGACTGTATTTAATGGCATTATCAAGCAATATTGTAAGAAGCTGCGTTAGGCTACGCGCATTGCCGTAAAGCATTGTATCGCCTGTCGCGTCTTCAACAGAGATGTTTTTAGCCTGTGCTTGGCTTACTACCATGTTCATAGCCTCGCTCACGACATTGGGTAGCGACACGTCAGCCTGGAACCCAGCCGTATCGTCGCGAAGAAGCCCGAGCATTGAATCAGCAAGGGATTGGAGCCTGGTGATGTCTTCGATATTGTCGGCAATTACTGCGCGTGCATCAGCGATCTTTAGTTTTTTATCTCGGAGCGCCACTTCATTTGCCGTGCGCAATGCAGTAAGTGGCGTGCGCAACTCGTGGCTTGCATCACTTACGAATTGAGCCTGCGCCTCCATATTTTCTTCGATTGGCCGCAGCGTATACTGCGCCAACAAGTAGCTCAAAATACCCCCTGATATTAAGGCCATAAGATTTACTAACACAAGGTCGACTAGCAGTGATGTGCGCGCTTCGTCGGCACGATTTGATAGATAGTCATTAAAGGTAAGTTGTGTATCAGGATCGGGTGCAATATCTGTTATTGAAATTGCATGCGGACGGCGATCAAGTTCGCGCATTGAGACACTATAGAAAATCACACTAAAACCGACACTCATTGCCATAATAATGGCGAGATAGGTGCCAGTGAGCCGTAGTAGATCTTGCTTAAGGTGTTTCATTATTCATCTCTGATTACATACCCAAACCCTCGTACCGTTTGGATAAGTTGGTCGCCCTTGAATGGCTTATCAATTTTACCACGTAGATAGTTAATAAATACTTCAACGTTGTTTGGCAGAATGTCTGCATCGAAGTCCCAGACATGCGTCATGATGTTCGTCTTAGAAAGCACGCGGTTTTTGTTGCGGAGCAAATATTCGAGAATTGCAAACTCTTTGCTTGATACCTGCACTAGCTTACCTTGGCGACGGACTTCACGGCGGACGATATCCATTTCCAGATCTTTCGCAGTAAGCACGTTATCTACCATATCGTGCGGACGACGAAGAAGTGAGCGGAGGCGCGCGCCAAGTACCTCAAATGAGAACGGCTTAGCTAAGTAGTCGTCGGCGCCGTTATCGAGCCCCTTGACGACATCACGAGCTTGGTCTTTGGCAGTAAGCATTAGGATCGGCGTTTTGTAGCCGTCGTCACGGAGCTTGCGTAATACCTCGTAACCGTTCATTTCAGGCATCATTACATCGAGGATAATGCAGTCATATTCATCTGCGCGCGCCGAATTGTAGCCATCTTCGCCATCATATGCAAGGTCGACTGCGTAGCCATCTTGTTCGAGGCCTTGCTTGATTGCCCGCGCGATGCGTATTTCGTCGTCAACAACTAAAATCTTCATGGTTATAGTATACTCCTGTCACTTCATGGACATGTGCGTCCGTTAATCGTATACCACTAGTTTTACAAAGAAAAGCTTTGCGGATGCTTAAAGAATTTCGAGCTTAGGTGTGAATAATACCGAGGCTCGCCCTGCTCTGTACGCGGTAGCCTTTACGATTCGCCCACTCGTCAGCGGCACGCGCGGCACCGGGGAGCGCTTCGCTGGCGTAGTCATCTACAATAATTACTGCGCCAGGCAAGAGTTTATTCTCGACGAGTTTTAGCGAATCGCGAATTGACTCGTAGTAATCACCGTCGAGGAATGCGAATAGGATTCCGTCGGGCATATCTGAAAGTTTTAAATCGCTAAACCAGCCTTTGTGTACAATCGGCGCATCCAGATGCGCTTTTTTGAAGTTTTCGATCAGTTTGCGGCGTGACGCATGCAATGCACCAGCAACAAACTGATCGCCTGCAACGCTCATGTCTTGGGATGTTTTCTCCGGGAGACCCTCGAATGAATCGTATACGTGGAATTCGCCGGTAGCTTTGTATTCGTTCATGAGTCGGCGGATAAACAATGAGGTTGTGCCGACATAGCAACCAAGCTCGACAATATTCCCCCGTTTCCCCTCAACGAGTAGCCACTCGAGTTCATTCAAAATAGCCGTTAACTCACGCGCATCGACTTGGTCGGAGATGATTGGGAATTGTTTGAGTAGTGCCGGTGTAATCATACTGTTGCCACCGATTGTACCATAGCAATATGCTTATGCTATGCTTTTAGTATGGATACAGATTTAAATTCATTGCTCAATGGCAGTTCTAGTGGCACTAATCTCCCGTCGTTTTCACTGCCACCTGAAGTTACAACGCTTATTACAGTATTTACCATCACCGCAAGTGTTGCCTCTATTGTCATCGTTATTTTATACATGGTGAACGCCGTGACTACCTACCGTGCGCATCGTGCCAATATAGAAATGCGCGATATTTTACGCGAGATGAATGAGCGGGATAAGGCACGATCAAAATCAGTCGAGACCTCTGTACCAGCGAGTCCTGTTGTGGAGTCTGAGCTTACTACTAAGAACTAAGTATAGGACACATCTTGGCCACACATAAGGTCACCAGCACCGTCATCCCATACGTATACTAAAGGTGCTGGACAATCAGATGCCGCACCATTGAAGAAACTATAGATACTGAAGCCAGATTGACCTGACCATATATTTACGTATGGACCGATGTAGTTGCCGACAGGTTGACGATTACCCGTAGGCAATGCGCCCGTCGCGCTTTTTAGCTCCGCCATCAACGTCGCATTGGCGGATTCGGCATATGTATTAGCCCCTACTGCAAGGGTATAGTTACGGCATTTACCACTTGGGAAACCGTAGCCTAAACAGTAATTTCCAGCTGTTACGTCTACTCCAGTGCCATTATTGGCATAGTACAGTAGAAGCTGCTTTTGCCATGCCTTCACTTCTGTTAACCGGGCAGTATTGAGTGCGCGTTTTTGGACACCGTTATATGCAACAATTGTAATAGCTGCAAGAATAGCTATCACGACGATAACAATGAGGAGCTCGACAATCGTGAAACCTCTTACGCTTTTACGCATATCTTTATTGTACCCCACCCGATGTGTTTCTTCGCCTGATTTAGGCCTTTGCAAGTACTCGTTTAATTAGCGATTCCTTGTCGCCTATGCCTTGTACGAACAGCCGGACATAGACATCTACTGCGTAAATACAGAGGCCGAACGATGTCAGTACTTCCATATATTCCTTGGGTGAGCCGCCCCGGATGTGGTCGATGTATACCGACTGCCAGCTAAAGGTAAAGACCCCACCGACCACCAAGAGCAGTACTAGGAATCCTGCTGCCATCCATGCGCGGCCTTTCGATGAGCGCGACGCAAGCGTATGGACAAGTACGAATACAGAGCCGAAGAATCCAAGCAAAATTGTAGTTTGCATGTAGCTATACGAGGCAAGAAACCCTGCCATTACTGTCCACGGCAGCATTATCCAGGTGCTTGGCAGTACTGATATAAGGCTTTCTAATTTGAATTTGCTAAGCAAGCGTGCGATTGAATCTTTAAAGAACGGGACCATTACGAGCAAAAAGAATGAACCAAAGTAGTAAAGATCTTCACTAAGGAAGGTATCCATATTGTGCAGGTTATTTTCATCTTGCGAGTTGAACTGGTGGAAGAAAGCAATAGTGTGCTCGTTGAAGAGCCACATGCCCCAAGAGATTTCTTCGCCAGCAATAGCAAATATCACTAGGAACATCACAGCAGCACCGATAGCTTCTAGCTTACGGCCCCCACGAAGGAGTCTAACGGCTGCAATTAGCAAGAAGGTGGCGCCTATAAACAAGAACCAAGCCTCAACATTTTCGAATGCGTGGCTTTCACGGACCAATACTTCTGCTAAATCAGGATTAATTAATAGTGTAGCAACCGCGAAGATTGCAAACATAGGTACTGCGAGCGTAACGACTGATTTAAATAGCTTGTACTGCTGCGCAGCCGGGGTTCGCCAGAATATGGCAATATAGGCAACAATCCCCGCCAGAATCATCTTTGCAACATTGACGTACGACCAGAATGGCCCGACGTTATGCCAGTTGATAGCGAATGTCATAACCGCTAGCGCGAGCGAGGCAAGGATAAGTAATGTGAATTTGAACGAAAGCTTTTTAGTACTAGTGCGGGCGTTCATATTAACGCCTGCGCCCACCGCGACCTTGGCTATTGATGATGCGCCGCTTGTAGCCGCGAAGGAATACAACGATACCAACGAACAAGCCGATGAGTACGAGTAAGCCAACGATACCGCCGATGATTACTGCAAATGGAATTACCCAGAACGACTGTGAGATGTTTACTGTTTCGTTCTTGCTACCGTAAGTAAGCGTACCTTCAACGGTGTAGTAGCCGAATGTACCGATGTTTTTCAGCGGCACCGACCAGCGACGAGCACTATCTGGGAGGACCATACCGCGCGGTGATTCACTATTAAATTCGTGACTGTATACTACCTTATCGCCATTCTTTACAGAGATATTACCAAATGGCGCTTCTTGTACACTCCCCTTGTTTTCGAAGCGGAAGCTAAAGGCGAGGTTGTTTGGATTCTGGAAATATGTGCCGCTCTTGCCGTTTTGTTGCACACTATAGTCAGTAACGTTCAGTTTTTCGGTCATTGGACCTTCTACTGTCAGAAGCATCAGTGATGCAACACTCGCGTTCAGGTTTACTTGGCCGCCGTCCGCAGGGTTTGCCGGCGCAAAGCGAATAGCCCCAAAGTAGCCGCCTGGCTGTGCCGTAGTTGGTACGGCGATTATAACCTTCACGGCCTTCGCCTTGCCTGCAGGAACCGCAAAGCTTCCGAGCGGTAGCATAAAGCGCTTCAAACTATGCGTAGGCGCATACTGATTATCATTTAAGATAAGTGCGGGCGTGCCGTCCTCGCCTTTTGCAATAAAATCATTCTCGTAAGGCTGAACGGTAATATCAGCTTTAGTAAGGTTAGTTACCGTAACCTCAACTGTCTTGTTTTCACCTGGCTTTACAGATATGTCACTGCGCACCGGCGACACTTTAAGTGTATTAGCCTGGTTATTTGCGCTTGTTACCGCCCACGCGGGCTGCGATACTGCCATAAATGGCGATGCAATCATCGCTGCAGCAAGTACGAAAAACTTGATGTTTGTTCTGATGTGCTTAGTAGCCACCTCAGTATACTCCCCCATTACCTAAACTTATGTTTAGTATAACAGACTAATACAAAAACAACACCCCTTATGGTAGAGGGGTGTTGTTTGGTGTTCTGGTAATAACTAGAAGGTGCCTGTCGCGACCAAGTTAAGGTCTGCAGAATAGTTACCTGCTGGAGTGTTATTAGCTACACTTGCACCAAAAGTGAGTGGCATAGCCAGGCTGTTTGCATAGCCAGGGGCGTTGAAGACTTCGTCGCCGTATGTACTCGTTACTCCAGTTGAGTTATCTGTCGCCGCATTAAGCTTATAGTCTGTTGCATTATAGCCGCTTGCAATAGCAAGTGAGCCGTCGCCAGTATCTGACACTGCAGCGCCAGTTTTTACTCCGAAGAGCGCGCTTCCGGCAGTAACAGGCGTGCTATTTGCTGGCTTAATTCCACAGAGGCCATCGTCAACTCGCTTGAGTCCGCCACAACTCGCGGCGCTACTCTTAAGATTGACTACTACACCATTTGCTGCATTTGTAGAGAGTTGCGTGTAAATAGTGCCTGATGAAATTGCTGTAGGCACAAGCGCAACACCACCAGTGCCATTATCTTCACCTAGCTTAAGCGTTGGCGCTGTAAGCGTACCAGTACAGCCAGAGGTGATTGGATTACCGCCGCCTGCTGCTGGGCCAGAGACGCAGAATAGAAGTGACTCGGCAACAGCACCGGATACACCAATGGTATCTGTAATTGCTATTGCGACACTGCCTTGATCTTGAGCACCAGACCCAAGATCGGCAGATGCATAGTTGCCTGCATCTGTTGCATTATCGTAAGTGACGATGCGTGCGTAAACTGTTGCTGCTGCTGAAGGGTTTGTGATACCTGTGAACGTATCTGTAATCGATTCAGCCGCAGAAATTGCGTTTGTTACGACTAATTTATTTGTTGAGCCCGTTACGGCAGTCGCTGTAGTACCATCAGTACCAAGTCCTGCACTTGCGGCGTTAAAACCACTCGGGGCTGTACATGCATCTGGAATTACTGGTGAATTCGAACAGAATTCAACGACATATGCACCAGCTGCCTTAGTAGCCGTAAATGCGACTTTGTAGTATACGCCTGTTGCACTTTTCGCCGCACTACTTAATTCTATTGAACGACTCGTAATTGAGTCAGCCGATGCTAGTGCAGGTAACACCGCCTGCCCTAATGTCGCGACTACAAGTGCCGCTAAAGTGGCCATGCGGCCTGTCCGCTGGCTAAGTACCCTAAAGGAACCCATATATTCCTTCTCCTCACGTTTTTTAAAGAAATATTTATTTTGTCTTCTCTTGACAAGGCTAGTATATCACAATACTGCTCATGGTTGTCAACAATATTGTATAAAAGTTTTCCACAGGCTAATACTAATAACCTGTACTCACTTTATACACGTCTAGCGAGCTGTAAGTTTGACCCGTGTTGTAAGCAGGAACTAACGTTTTTAGGCTGTAAGGCTGATCGACACGTGGCGTGAAATAATTAAATACAAGAGACGAACCATCTGCGCTCATTGACGCAGCCGGTGTACTCATCATCCAACCAGCTCGCTGTCCAGAAGGTGCCACCGTGGCAAGTTCGGTTGTGCTTTTTTTCATATCTCGAATATACACATCATAGCCTGATCCAGTGTCTGAACCTCTCGGGTGCAAGGGGTCAAGGTCGGTCATAGTACCAAAACTCGTAAATGCAACATATCTCCCATCTGCGCTCATTGACGCATATTGTGGATGACTGACTTGGCCGCTAGTGACCTGAATGTCCCCGCTACCGAGCGAGGCTTGGCGCATCGATGAGGTCAGTCGATTATATTGATACACGTTGCTGACATCCGAAGGTGTCGCAGGAGAGACCACGTTTGTAGATGCGCTGGTAAATAAAGCCTCATTTCCATCACAAGATACCTGTGGAGACCCGAAGCCATTAGCATTAATTCCGTACGTAGTATACGATGTCACATTATCAGTTTCATTTGACCCGTCCCAGCTCAAGTGCGCGAGGATCAGGTCAGTGCGCCCACTTGCCGCTGTCGAGACTCCGAGATTTGGCGCCGAAGATGAAAAGGCTACGATTCCTCCGTCACAGCTGATATCAGGGACACCGCTATTATCATTACCAAAAGTTCCGGCCGATGTGGCACTAACCGCTTTCACAGCACCATTATGCGTATTCTTAACATATATTTGCTGCGAAAAAAAGGTTCCACTACCTGTAAGATTAGTAGATCTTGATGCGAAGACGACATACTTACCATCGGCTGACACGGATGCCGATTGAGCGTTGTTATTGCCAATAACGCCGCTTGCCGTCTGATCTATTAGAGACACCGAACCTGTTGATAAATTCTTTATATAAATATGACTCGTTCCCGAACTGATTGAGTTTCCTACGAGATTCGTTGCATTTGATTCGAATACTACATAGTTTCCATCATAGCTAATCGATGCTCTCGAACTAGACCCATTCGCTTCCGTTCCGTCAGCCGCAACACTAACCCTGCGGGTTATGCTATTGGTCATATCCCTGACAAATACATCGCTCATATTATTCATATCATTAGAGACGTAATCGGTCGCTAAAGAATCGCCCGTGAACACAACATACCGTCCATCGCCACTCATTGCATGCCCACTGTCCAACTGGCCTTTGCCATAATAAGCAGAGCCAGCAGGCCGAGCGGTCACAACCTGATAGCTTGAGATTACCACTGCGTTTGCCATAGGTACGGTAGCCATTACAATTCCAATCCCTAACGCTGTCAGAATAGCTATGCGCTTTGTATTTTTTTTATACATACATCCCTCCCTAATATTTGCCTTAAAGCTTATTAGAAAAAGCCAGCTACGTCAATGAAAACTTCGTTTTATTTATTTTTTGCCGAGTCGAAGGTATCACGCTCTTTCAGCATCTTGTTACGGATAGACACCATTTGGCTAAGCCTGCCGAGCCAGAATGTTGGCAAGAACAGTGCAAACATGATAATCGTTGGAACCCACAGCACCTGCGGAGGCGCCACCTTTGCCGCACCGCTTGCATCGCCGCCAACCGTACCAGTTGTGCTATCTACCTTACCACTTGACACTGCTACTACCTGGAGAAATGCCGACACGCCGTTTGTGTCTGTTGCTGTTACCGATACTGTGTAAATACCCGCTTTTTTATATGGGTGGTCGATTGGCACCACACCGGTAAATGCCTGGCTCTTGAGCTGAGGCTTAGAGCCGTCACCCCAGTCAATACTGAAGGCATACGGCCCGCTACCACCAGATAGCTGTAGTGGCCATGTGAGTGAAGTACCTGCAGGTGCGGAACGCCTACCATAGGAGCTTGTAAGCGTAACGAGTGAACCGAATGCGCTAAAGTGTGTATCGGTATAGGTTACTGTTATTGGCGCCGAGGTCGGCCCCGCCTGACCGAGATCATCGAATACTGTCACCGTTAGCTCATTATCGCCAGCGAAGAGGCTTACCTGCATACTAAAGCTACCGCCATTACAAATAGATGAGCCTACCATCACGCCATTATCATAGAGCTGTACCAGTAAACCATTCGGGCATATACCCGCTACGGTGATTGGCGAATTGGTAAAGCCCGCACCGCTGCCCGGTGTAGAGATTGTGGCGCCTTGCGTAGGTGGCGCTTGGGTTTTAGATGCAGCCAAACCAAATGAGCCTGGCTTTGGTTCTGGATCAGGAATCTGTGTGATGGCATGCGCGGGCTGGACAAGCAAACTGAGGGCGACTACTATCGCCCCCACTAT
>Ga0070683_100003563_pt1 | contig 12675 bp, 10 predicted proteins | sample KBSC713LmetaG_FD_64662 | JGI IMG/M metagenome (GOLD analysis project Ga0070683, IMG submission 64662) | Corn rhizosphere microbial communities from Kellogg Biological Station, Michigan, USA - KBS C7.1-3L metaG | ecosystem: Host-associated > Plants > Roots > Rhizosphere ...
AGCATCTTTAAAGTCTGCTTTGGCAATTAGGGCACCGATTTCAAACGAAGAGGCACTCAAAACTCCTGTCTTATAGGTAATCATTCTGATGTAGTCATCGAAAGTGACATCTTCCTGGGTCTCGAAATTGATGTCATACTGCTGGCCTTCGCATAAAAGCAGTCCTGTATGGGTAAATATCCTGATGCAGGCTTTGAAAATCTCCGGTTCAAGGTCTTCAAAAAACTTGTAGGCTTTCAGCATCAGTCCGTCTCCGGAAAGGATTCCCACATTGATCCCGTGCAGTGTATGAATCGTAGGCTTGTTTCTTCTCAGCGGTGCTTCATCCATGATATCATCATGGATCAGGGTGAAGTTATGGAAAAACTCAATGGCCAGTGCCGGCTTGATTGCCTGTTTCAGATCGCCGCCAAATAAATCGCATGCCATGAGAACCATAATAGGACGAAGGCGTTTGCCCCCGTGCGAGATGATGTAGTTCATGGGCTCATACAATTCTGCCGGCTTGTCTTTAAAGGTATATCTGGCAATAGCTTCAGCAACAATCTGCTGATATCGGTCTAAAAATTCCATACAATCTAATCGTTTAAACAAAAATACAATTTTTAAAGGAGCCTACAGAAGCATTTGACAACATTTGTAATCAAAAAAAACATCTGAAAATGGCACTTTGTTGATTTTATTCTAGCAGGAGAACAGTAAAGCACCAATATATGATTTACGGCCGTAGGCTGATCCGCTTATCCGTCCGGAAAAGATGAGGACAATAATTCATAATCCAGATGCAAAAAAACTTTGCCCGGCCGGACAAAGTTTTTTTATGGTATTTAAAATTTGTGTTAAGATAAAAAGGTAACCAGCAGATAGGTAACCCCTGCCACAATAGCGGAAATCGGAATCGTTAATACCCATGCCCATAGCAGGCTTACGGTAATCCCCCATCTTACGGCAGAAATCCTTTTGGTCAGTCCTACCCCAATGATGGATCCTGTAATGGTATGTGTAGTAGATACCGGGATACCGAAATGGTCTGTAATAAACAGGGTGATCGCCCCGGCTGTTTCAGCACTTACTCCTTCCAGCGAAGTTACTTTGGTAATTTTTGTTCCCATGGTTTTGATGATCTTCCAACCTCCGCTCATGGTACCCAGACCAATGGCAAGGAAAGATACAAGAGGTACCCAAAGGTAATGTTCGGCAAAATAATCAAAACGTTCTGCAGAAGGAATGTTCAGGTAAATTGGGTCCTGAAGCATGTTCACATGGTAATAGATCAGTGCAGCCCCGATGATTCCCATTACTTTCTGGGCATCATTAAGACCGTGTCCCAAACTGAATAGCGCCGAAGAAGCCAGCTGCAGCCTCTTGAAAGACTGGTCTGCCTTATGCGGGTTTGACCTTTTATACAGGTGTACAATGATCAGCGTAATGATGATTGAAATAATCATCCCGATGATCGGTGCCATGAATATAAAAAGGAAAATAGGGATTACTTTATCAAATTTCACCACACTCTGGGTCGTTACCTGGTGGGCCGCCTGTTTCAGCGTATCCCAAAGTCCAAGGGCAGGCTGTGCAGCGGCAACATCATGATAATCCATCATGAATGCATGCATCAGAGCAGCTCCGAGAAAACCTCCGATCAGCGTGTGGGAAGAGGATGACGGGATCCCGAACCACCATGTGAGGAGGTTCCAGGCAATAGCAGCCACCAGTCCGGAAAAGATCACTTCAAGTGTAATGAAGTTTTCATTAACGGTTTTAGCAATCGTGTTACCGATCTTAAACTCACCGATGATGTAAGCAGCGATAAAGAAAGCGGCAAAATTCCAGAGTGCTGCCCAGAGAACAGCCTGAAAAGGGGTTAAAACTTTTGTAGAAACTATGGTCGCAATTGAATTGGCCGCATCATGGAAACCGTTGATATAATCAAAGATCAGGGCTAAAGCAATAATAACCGTCAGTAAAATAGGAAATTCCATTTCTGTTGTATTCTTTTAAGCGTATTTAATCATGATGTTCTCAATAGTATTGGCAACATCTTCCGCTTTGTCGGTTACTACCTCAAGATAATTAAGTACGGATGAAACTTTGATGATGTTGATGGCATCATTGGTTTCGAACAGTTCTACCATAGAATTGGAAAGAAGGTCGTCCGCAATATTTTCAATGGAATTTACTTTGATACATGCTTCCTTTACCTGCTCCATATTCTTGAAACCTTTAAGGTTCTTCATGGCATTCTGGATCTCAAGACAGGCTTTGTGGATCAGCAGCGAGAAATCTGAGTAAGCCTTCATCTCAGGAGACTTGTACAGGAAAATATATTTTGTGGAAGCATAGATATAATCGGCAATATCATCCAATCCGGTAGCCAGCGTGTGGATATCTTCCCTGTCGAAAGGAGTGATGAAATTTTTACCCAGCTCTACGAAGATTTCATGTGTAAGTTCATCATTCTTATGCTCATAGTCGCTCATTTTCTTCAGCATGGTATCGTCATTAAGATCGAAATCCTTGATCCCGTTGTTGAATTCCTCAGACATAGCCACCAGGTTTTCTGTCACTTTTTCGAAAAGAACGAAGAAGATTTTATCTTTAGGCTGAAAAGCGTGGAAAATATTACCAATTCCCATTGTATCGTTTTTATAATTTCGTGCAAATTTCTTAAAAAAGAGGCTTACCCAAAAGCATATAACATTAAGTTTTGTTAACATTGAATATCCTATGGACATGCACAAAAAAAAACCGGCTGAAAAGCCGGTTTATATTATTGATAATGAGTTTAGTTAGCCTCTTCAGCCCTCATATCTTTTCCTCTGAATTTCATAGAAGAAATATTGCTTAAAAGGTCTCCTTTGAACGATTTTTCAATCTCAAAGAAAGAAAATTTATCTAAAATTTCAATATCGCCTATTTCAGCTCTTTTCTTGCTCTTTCCGTTAGATGTTGCTTTGTTGATGATATCCAGAACGTCGAGTTTTTTCAACTGGTCTTTTTTACCCAGATTGAAGAAGAACCGTACCATGTCTTCATTTTGTTTTCTCGGCTTTCCTCCGCGGTCTCTTCTTTCTCCTCTGTCACTTCTGTCACGGTCTCTGCCTCCTCTGTCACGGTCTCTTCTTGAACCTCTGTCATCATCTCTGCTGCTCAGTTTCTGTTCCATCAGATCATGTCTGTCTTTGTAGTACAGGGCAAGATCTTTCAGCTGGAACTGAAGTAATTTATGGGCAAGTTCCTCTTTTGTGAATGCTGATAAATCAGGAATCAGGGAATCATCGAACTCAAAGAAATCTTCGTGGATCTCAAAAAGGCTTTCGAAAACACCTCCTACCTGAGCTTTAATGATATCATCTCCGGTAGGGATTTTCCCTTCGTTGATTTCAATTTTGGTAACCGCTTTGATCTGCTTCAGCTTTCTGCTTTCTTCAGGCTTGATCAGGGAGATCGAAACCCCATCTTTTCCCGCTCTACCTGTTCTTCCGCTTCTGTGAACGAAAACTTCAGGATCATCCGGTAAAGAATAGTGGATCACGTGCGTTAAAGAGTTTACATCCAGCCCTCTTGCAGCTACATCCGTTGCCACAAGGATGTCGATGTTTTTCAGCCTGAATTTCTTCATCACCGTATCTCTCTGTGCCTGAGAAAGGTCTCCGTGAAGCGCGTCTGCTGCATAACCGTTCTGCATTAAGAAATCGGCCACCTCCTGGGTTTCCATTCTGGTCCTGCAGAAAATAATGGAATACTGGTTCGGGTTAGAATCAATAAGACGCTTTAAAGCTTCTTTTTTCTGACGGTACCCGGCAACATAATATTCGTGTTTGATGTTTTTCTTAACCTCGTTAATAGAACCTACCGAAATTCTGTGCGGCTTTGTCAGGTAATTTTTTGAAATTCTTTCCACTTCTTTGCTCATGGTGGCAGAGAACAGGAAAGTCTGCTTGGTTTCAGGCGTTTCGCTTAAGATGGTTTCCAGTTCGTCTTTGAACCCCATGGAAAGCATTTCGTCGGCTTCATCTAAAACCAGCCAGTGAATCGCAGAAAAGTCAAGTGCTTTTCTGTTGATCAGGTCGATCACCCTTCCCGGAGTTCCCACAATAATCTGCGGTTTGTCCTTTAGGGATCTCATTTGGTCCATAATACTGCTTCCACCATAAACTGCTGTAGTTTTGATGTCTTTCATGTACTTGGAGTAATTTTTAATGTCTTTGGTAATCTGAAGACATAGTTCGCGTGTCGGACAAAGCACCAATAGCTGGATTTTGCGACTCGTATCGTCAATCATATCCAAAATCGGAAGCGAAAATGCTGCTGTTTTGCCTGTCCCAGTCTGCGCAAGTGCGATCAAGTCGCGGATATCTGAAAGAATGAAAGGGATAGTCTGTTTTTGGATTTCTGTCGGGCTTTCGTAACCCATTTCGCCAATTGCCTTTAGAATGTCAGGACTTAAATTGGTCTCCGTAAATAAATTCATTAAATATTATAAAATTTTTGCAAAGATACAATTAATATTTGAATATCATTTAATTTGATGTTACATTAATGGTAATTTAACATCTCATTCCCGAAATACTTATAAATTATCCGCAAAAAAAGGTATGTTTTTTTATGTTTAATTTAATAATACCGGCACTATACGCATCAATTAAAACGTGCTTTACTCATCTGGATTCATCATCTTTTTGCTTATATTTGATAGAAACTCTATCTACTATGCCCGCAACACTTTCCCCGGATGTTTTCAGCTTCCTGAAAAAACTCACCCTTAACAATACCCGTGAATGGTTTAATGACCATAAAGATCTGTACACACAGTCCAGAGACAACCTCATTGAATTCCTTGAGGACCTGATGATGGAAATGTCCCGTTTCGATGAAGAACAGGCTAAAACAGATGCCAAAAAAGCACTGTTCAGGATTTACCGCGATACCAGGTTTTCCAAAGACAAGTCTCCGTACAAAACCAATTTCGGGGCTTCCATGGGAATGGGTAAAGGAAACCAGAAAGCCGGCTATTACCTTCATATAGAACCCGGAAAATCTTTTCTTGCCGGCGGCATCTACATGCCTGATACTGCTGTCCTCAAACAGATCCGCAAAGAAATATCTGTATACAGTAATGAGTTCCTCGCTATCCTGAATAATCCGGATTTCAAAAAATATTTCCCGCAGCTCGACCAGGAAAGTAAACTGGTGAAGGTTCCGCAGGGTTTTGAGAAAGATGACCCTATGGCGGATTTCCTGAAACTAAAAAACTTTATCGTGGTGTATAATCTGAAAGACCAGGAGCTTATGGACAAAGAAGCGGTGAAGAACCTGGCTGCCATCTATGAAACCATGAAGCCTTTGAATGATTTCCTGAATACTGCTTTATCCTGATCGGTCATGCAAGGGAACATATTTTTCAACTACAAATCAGCATTGTGCAACTTTGATGCAATATCGGCGCGGTTTTAACAGGTCTTGGCATTTTTGTTTATATTTGCTGACAGTTAAAAGGCTAAACATGTCCCTATACCAAAGAATTGCGGAAAAACTCCAGTATATAAGCCCTGCTTTTTATAAAAAAAGGTTCTTTAAAAACATCTCACATCTCAGCCGGAATAATTTTTCAGCGCGTAATGTGGAACCTGAACTGGTGTGGATCAAGGAATACCTTCCCGCAGATGCCGTTATTTTTGACATCGGGGCCAATGTAGGCACTTTTCTGTATCAGCTGGAAAACAAGCTCCAGCATCAGAATATTTTCGGATTTGAGCCTAATAAAATCCTGTACGAAAGACTCAGGAGGCTGTTTCCTCAGATGAGGATTTTTCCGCTGGCGCTTTCTGATGAGAATACCACTGCTACTTTTAAGGTTCCGGTCATCAACGGACAGAAAGTTGCCTCCCGCGGAACCCTGAATACCTCCTACAAAGAAAAAGGAGAAGAAAAAAGCTTTACCGAGCAGGTCACGGTAGTACAACTGGATAACTGGGCAGCTCAACAGGATCTACAGCGCCTGGATTTTATCAAAATCGATGTGGAAGGAAATGAAATGAAAACCTTAACGGGGGCCAAAAACACGATTACCCGCTTCTTTCCCACTCTCATGGTAGAAATGGAACAGAGGCATCATGACACCCCGGTATGGAATGAAATTGCCCTGATTGAAAACTGGGGATATGAAGCCCGCTACCTGGACCGTGAGACATTTACCTTAAAAAAGCTTACCCAAGCCATTTTGCAGGAGAATTCTGATGACGAAAAAAACAAAAAGGAATACATCAATAATATTATTTTTATCCCTAAAAGCCATTAAAAATGAGTGTAGTAGCAAGACAAGGGTTTAAATATTCTATTATTGGTTATATCGGTTTCCTTTTAGGTACCGCTTCCATTTTTATTTTCATGAACAACCTGACGTTCTATGGTACGCTCAGGTATATCATGCCTGCTGCTGAAATGCTTGTCCCATTTGTTGTTTTTGGAATTTCTTACGCCAATGTTAAATTTTTCCCACAAGCAGATAAGGACGGCAAACGACAAAACATGCTATCGCTTTCCCTGGCTGCAGTTTTCATCAATTTCATCATTTTTCTGATTGTCTTTTTTCTTATACCCTATTTTTTTCCCGGATTCAAACATACCAAAGCCTGGAACAGCAGGGGAATCATCCTTCCGCTCACATTGCTGCTATCATTCTGTGCTATCTTCAATAAGTATATTTCAAACTATAAAAGAATTGTTGTCTCCAATATTTTCGATAATCTTTTTCCGAAAATAGCCAATCTGGGATCTTTTCTGATTTTCATGTACCTGGCTTCAAAGTATGCCGAAAGTTCAACTGTACCGGAAAACACTGCATTGATGTTCTTTTTTGGAATGTTTGTACTGATGTTTGCCGGGTATGCTTTTTACACCAACAAACTTGAAAAAATCAGGTTCGACTTCAGCACAGATTATTTTAAAAAGGATGATTTCTACAAAGAGTTTGCGGCCTATAGTTTCTTTGGATTTTTAGGAACTTTTGGAAATTATCTTGCCATCAACAACTTCATGATCGGTGAATTTTTAGGCATGGAGGAAAACGGTATTTATTCGACGCTGTATGCACTGATTTCACTGATATCGATCCCACAGCTCGGGCTGTTCAATATTTCTGCGCCCATCATCAGCAAAAACCTGATTGACGGTGATATGGAAGGCCTGGACCGGTTCCATAAGAAAACTTCTCTGACACTTTATTTTTTAGGCGCCGTTTTATTTTCCTGTATTATGGTAGGTTTCCCTTACCTTACTCATTTTATGCCTAAAAACGGCGTGCTATTAAGGGAATACGAGCCGGTAATCTGGATCTGGGGATCTGCGGTGCTGGTTGACCTCGCCACGGGGTTCAACGGGAATATTATTTCGCTTTCCAAATACTACAAGTTCAATATTGTCGTGATGCTCCTCCTGGCCGGATTAACCATTGCCCTGAATCTCTATTTCCTGAAGCACACGGACCTGAAACTGATCGGTATTGCATTATCTACGGCGATTTCCCTGACGACGTATAATGTCATAAAAATTGTTTTCAATTACTTTATGTTCAAGGTTTCACCTTTATCTATTGAGATGATCTTCGTTTCGATCATTTGTACTCTGGCGATCACAGTTGCCATTATTTTACCGGAAGTCAACAATAATTTCATTAACCTTGTTTATAAACCTCTGGTCGTTTTAATCCTGATCTTTATCGGAAATCATTTTACGAAAGTATTCCCGATAGAGGATTATGTCAATGCAAAATTCATCAGAAGCCTCCTTAAGTTCAAGTAGCCAGGCTCTTCAGCAGATCTTCCAGATCAGTACGGACCTTCTCAGGATTATAATGTCCTTTAAAATCAAAGCCGTATTTTTTCAGGTGGTTCAGCTGTTGCAGAAGGTCCTGCTCTTCCGGCACAATAAAGTCCAGTGAAGAAGGATATGCCGGCGGGAATACCGCAGGCTTGCCAAAAGTAATCGCATCGCCGATGTTCCCTGTCATTTTGGTCGTTCCATATTGTTCGGGCTGACTGAAAAATTCAGTTTCCGGCTGTACCGGGCACCATAAAACGTCCGCTTTCCGCATCCAGCTTCCAAAATCAGCCTGTGAGACTCTTTCACTGAAATACCGGATGGAAATGTATTCTAAAGAGTGCTCAAGACCTGCAAGATCATCAAGTAAAGGTCCTGCTGCTTTTCCCAGAAAAACAAATTCAACAGATTGAGCCCGGATACTACCGTTCCTAAAATTATTTTCCCATTCTCTGATCACCTTCAAGACCCTCAGGTAATCCCTGCGCTGCTGCGAAACCCCTCCGGGAATAACTACCGTAAGGATTTTACTTTCCGCACGCTCCGTTTCCTTTGTGTAGAACAGAGGCAGGTACAGATACCGTCCGGATGATAAAGCCGGATCGAGGACGAGAAGGTTGCCTGCTTTCTGATACACTTTGCCTGCAAGCAGCAGGCCTTCTTTCAGGAACAGTTTCAGACGGTAGAGACGGTCCGCCCTGAATATGCTTTTGAGTAAGGCAAAAGGGGAAGCTTTGGAAAAATTCAGGTTATGAACAATCACTGCAGTAGGGTATCGCTCGGTAATGACTTTAAAGGTGTTGAAATACCGGTGAACCGTTCCTATGACCATCAGGTCATACTTTTTTGTTTTAAGCTGATCCAGGATCAGGGAACTGTCTGACATGATTATATTCTCAGTTTCAACATTGCTCAGCTGGCGGTATATTTTTTCAGAAAAATAGTAATCCACCGTAAAAGATTTGGAACCACGCATGACTTCCACAAAGTTTTGTGCAATTTCCGCATGGGTATCCAGTTCTATGTAGGCGAGTTTTTTCACGATCAGTGTAGTTGCTTTTTAAAGAAAAACTTTAGCTTTTCAGCCATTTTTTCTTCAGGGTCTTCCAGCGATGGCTATTGATGACTTTCTGCTCGTCAGGCGATATTTTCAGCGCTTCCTTCCGTGAGCGGCAGCTTTCATAAGCCCTGACAATCTGTATAAAAAATACAGGCGACCTGCTTTTGAATGCTTCTTTGAGCGAAGCAATGTAGGCAAAAGTTCTGTTCAGTCCTAAAAAGTAAAAATATTTCCCGTAATACTCAGCAGGCCGTATGGTGTAATCGGCTCCTTTGGTTTTGATCAGCTTTACATGCAGTTCGGGCAGCACCACTTCTTTCCAGCCCTGATGCTCAAGGATAATGGAATCGATGTTGTCCCATCCGAGTGTCTCTCTCAATCCTCCTATTGCCGTATAACATTCTTTACGGTAAGCTTTTACAGGACCTCTTACATGATGCCTGCTGGAATTGCCCTCGTAAACCCAATTGTCCTCTTTTTCAACATACAGCAATCCACCAACAAGTCCGTAATCAGGATGCCTTTCAAAGGCTCCGGCAACCGTTTCAAGGTAATGATCCGGAAGAATAATGTCTGCATCAAATTTACAGATGATGTCATAGTCATCCGTATTTTGGGTTTCCAGCCCTTTTTTAAATGCCCTGACGACTTTGGAGCCGGGCTGGTGACCGGATTTTTCAAGGTTAAGCGTTACAAAACGGCTGTCGGTATCGGTATATTGGCTGACAATATCAGAAGTACGGTCTGTGGATCCGTCATTCACCACCACCACTTTAAAATCCCTCCGGCTTTGCTGCTGCAATGCCTTCAAGGTAAAGCCAAGATGATGCTCTTCGTTATGTGCCGGAATAATGATTAAGAACCTCACGGTAAAAGAATAAGTATCGTATTGAAGATGAATGGCCCCATGTTACATCAACAAGCAGCCATCCATCCTGTAATTTGTTATTTGTTGTGCGGCTTCAGCATATGGGCCGGATCGAGGATTTCATCCAGCTTTTCCTGGGAAAGCATTCCCCTTTCCAGGACCAGGTCATAGACACTTTTCCCGGTTTCCAATGATTCTTTGGCAATGGCTGTGGATTGCTTGTATCCGATATAAGGGTTCAGTGCGGTTACAATTCCTATGCTGTGCTTCACCATATTGAGGCATACATCTTTATTAGCCGTAATGCCCACCACACATTTTTCGCGGAGGGTGTCCAGCGCATTGCACAGGAAGTGAATATTTTCCATGATGGCATGGGACAATACCGGCTCCATTACGTTCAGCTGCAGCTGGCCCGCTTCTGCGGCAAAAGTTACCGTTAAATCGTTTCCGATCACTTTAAAGCACACCTGATTAACCACTTCAGGAATCACCGGGTTTACTTTTCCGGGCATGATAGAAGATCCGGGCTGCATCGGAGGAAGGTTGATTTCAAAAAGCCCGGCTCTGGGGCCCGATGAAAGAAGCCTTAAATCATTACAGATTTTAGACAGCTTTACAGCGAGACGCTTCATGGCTGAAGAATAAATCACGTACGAACCTGTATCAGGAGTGGCTTCTACAAGATCCGGAGCTGACACGATAGGATAACCGGTAATTTCCGCCAGGTTTTTCGCGCATAATGCAGCGTACCCAACCGGAGCATTAATCCCGGTACCGATGGCTGTAGCGCCCATATTGACTTCAACAAAGAGTTCCGCATTATTGTTCAGCTTGGAGATATCTTCTTCAAGCGTAGCGGCAAAAGCTTCAAATTCCTGTCCGAGGGTCATGGGAACAGCATCCTGAAGCTGGGTCCTCCCCATTTTGATGATCCCCCTGAATTCATTTCCTTTTTCGCGGAATGCCTCTACAATTTTCTGAAGCTTTTCTACCAGGACGGCATTCATCTGAAGGAGTCCCATTTTTATTGCTGTGGGATACGCATCATTGGTAGACTGGGAAAGGTTGATATGGTCATTGGGAGAACAGAATTCGTATTGCCCCTTGTCTTTTCCCATCTTTTCCAGCACCCGGTTGGCAATAACCTCGTTGGCATTCATGTTAATGGATGTCCCTGCTCCTCCCTGGATCATATCCACGGGAAACTGTTCATGAAAACGCCCTGCAATAATTTCGTGGCAGGTTTCGGCTATTTTAAAATACAGGCTCTCATCCAGCAATCCCAGTTCATAATTGGTTTTTGCTGCTGCCATTTTTACAAAAGCAAGCCCCCGGATAAACTCCGGATAGGACGAGAGCAATTGTCCCGAGATTTTAAAATTATCGATGGCCCTTTGGGTCTGAACTCCGTAATAAGCGTCTGCCGGCACTTCAAGCACGCCCAGCAGGTCGCTTTCCTTTCTGAAATCTCCCATTGTATGTATTTAAAATTAATCCTGTAAAGATAACAAAACCCACCGAAGGATGCGTCCTTAATCTCTTATTTTACGGGATATTTAACGTTCAGTGCCTGAAGGATAGCCCAGGTTTCCGCATCCATTACCCCGTCATAATTCTGAGGCCTGAAATGATACTGGAATGCTTCAATGGTTTTCCTGGTGACATCATCCCATTTTCCGCTTGACTCTAAGCCATACCCGAATTTCTGCAAAGCGGTCTGGATCATAAAGATGAAGGCTGGCTCATTGTACCGTGTGGTAAATTCAACCAGTGCAAGTTCATAATAGTTCTTTTTAGTCGCTTCATCGTACCACATCCCGATCTGGTATTCATCGTAAAGCTTTTTCCATGGAAACAGAGGTCCCGGATCCTGTTTTCTGGTCGGGGCGATATCCGAATGTGCCAGGACATTGGTTGGCGGAATCTGGTACCGGGTTACAATATCTTTGGCTAAGGCAGCTACTTTTTTAACCTGGTCATCACTGAAGGGTACAAAGATCCTCCTGGCTGTACTGTCTGCGGTATATCCGTTATTTACGATCTCAATGCCTATTGACGTATCATTAAGGTTTTTATCGTTCCTCCATGAGCTTATTCCGGCATGATAGGCACGCTTATTTTCATCCACCAGCTGATAGATCTGGTTGTCCTCTTTATCATTTACCAGATAATGGGCACTTACAGCCTGCTGAGTCAGCACGGTGATGGATTTATCTTCCGGCAGGGCTGTATAATGAAGGATGAGGTATTTCTGTCTGAAATTCTGCGCAACCGCAGGAAAATAGGTTTTGGTAACCTTATAGCCGGCAGGTTTTGCAGAGACAATAGATCCGTAACTGATGGTATTGTCATTCTTGGTAATATCGGCAATATTGGTGGTAAAAAATTCTACGCCATGATCGGTGGTGATCTGGGGCTTAGGCTTAGCCTGAGGTGGGGTTACAACGGCTGTTTTTTGCTGTGTTACCGGCGTTTTACGCTTGTAGGAAGTTTTTTTAACATTCTGCTGGGAAGTACAGGAAAAAACCATAGCACTTAATCCCATGATATATAATGTTTTACGCATCAGTCTCATTTTTTAGTCGTTTATATACCTCAAAAATACATAAATTTTTCCTGAAATTTATTTGGTATGTAAGGAAAACTATTCTATATTTGCACTCGCAATAACGGAATAACGATCATTAGAAAATAAAGTTAAAGGAGGGTTGCCGGAGTGGTTAACGGAGCAGTTTGCTAAACTGTCGACGCGAAAGTGTCGCAAGGGTTCGAATCCCTTACCCTCCGCTTTTCAAAGCTATATTCGGGGCGTAGCGTAGTCCGGTCATCGCGCCTGGTTTGGGACCAGGAGGTCGCAGGTTCGAATCCTGCCGCCCCGACTTTTCAACAACTTTTTAGGGTGCGTAGCTCAGCTGGATAGAGC
>Ga0070683_100003566_pt1 | contig 12671 bp, 13 predicted proteins | sample KBSC713LmetaG_FD_64662 | JGI IMG/M metagenome (GOLD analysis project Ga0070683, IMG submission 64662) | Corn rhizosphere microbial communities from Kellogg Biological Station, Michigan, USA - KBS C7.1-3L metaG | ecosystem: Host-associated > Plants > Roots > Rhizosphere ...
CCCGCGATCTCGGCGAGTGGAAGAACCGGAATGCCGTTGTTGGAAGGCGCTCCCATGCGCATTCCCCAAGCGCCGTTCCCGGAATCGTGCAGTTCCGCGAAGGCGTGCTCCGCTCCGGCGAACGCGCGGATCGCAGTGGCGCGGTTCGCTAATCCGGCTCTTTGCAGGTTCTCCGACAGCAGTTGGAAATTATCCGGGTCGGGCTCCACGGCGACGATCTGGGCTACCTCCAGCGCCCGCGTGAGAAACAGCACGCTTAATCCAATATTCGCCCCCAGATCGACCAGCGCCACTGGGCCGGGATTGACGGGCAACGCAGCGACGCACGGCGCATAGGCCTGTTCTACGAAGACTTCGTCGAAGACCTTGAAATCGGTGGTGGCTTTTCGCAACGCGACCGACACGCCGCCGCGTAGCCGGTACGCCGTGAGTCCCGTCCCGCGCCCAGACCCGTTCATCGCGTAACGTACCATCTCGATGGCCGCCAATTCGGACTGCGCGATCAGCTGCAGTTTTCGAACGACGTTGTACAGTCGGGCCACTCTGTTTTCCTAGTGCTTTTTCTCGGCGAGACATCTCAGGAAAACAAGTAAACGTGAAGCGCATACTATAAGCATGTCCGTCTTCGACGATCGCAAAGACTCCCTCGAACAGCACGAATTCCAGATGGGCCGGGAGCGCGGACGTCTGGCGGTCACAATGGATCTGCTGACGGATGCCCTCGTACTAGTCGGCCAGCACGGCGTCTATTGCCAGAGCGCGCGGCAGCCGGGCAAGCCTGCCATGGACATTCAGTTGATCGACAAGTGCATCACTGATGCCAAGGAACTTGTCTCCAGCGTCATGACCGAGCTCAAACGAAAACCGGTTGTATGAAGGCCGCGGTTTTAACTGCTCCCGCCAGTATCGCTTCCCGCCCGCTCGAGATCCGCGACGTTCCTGTTCCCACGCCCGCTACTGGCCAGATCCTACTTCGCGTGCGCGCCTGCGGCGTGTGCCGCACGGACCTGCATATCGTCGAAGGCGAGCTGAAGCCGCTCCGCGATCACGTGATTCCCGGCCATCAGATTGTCGGTGAGGCGGATGGTACTCGCTTCGGGATCACATGGATGGCCGGGATCGATGGAACCTGCGAGTACTGCCGCCGCGGCGAAGAAAACCTGTGCGATTCGCCGTCCTTCACTGGATACAGCGTCGACGGGGGCTACGCTGAGTATGCAGTGGCGCGCGCCGACTTCGCGATCCCCTTGCCCGACGGACTTGACGATCTGGAGATCGCGCCGTTGTTATGCGCCGGCGTGATCGGGTTCCGCAGTCTGCGTGTGGCCGGTGTTCAGCGCGGCGAGCGTGTGGGGCTGTTCGGCTTCGGCGCATCGGCGCATCTCGCTCTGCCCGTGCTGCGGGCCTGGGGTTGCCACGTCTCGGTGTCCACCCGCGGCGCATCGCACCGCAAGCTGGCAGAGTCGTTAGGCGCCGATTGGGTGGGCTCCGAGCTCGATCGGCCTCCAGCTCCGCTCGACCGCGCGATCACCTTCGCCCCCAGCGGCGATGTGGTGGTCACGGCTCTGTCGAGTCTGCGCAAAGGCGGCGTTGTCGCGATTAACGCGATCCATCTGGATCGCATTCCTGAATTCGACTATGACAGCTTGTTGTGGGGAGAGCGCCAGATCCGCAGCGTCACCAACGTTACCCGTGCCGACGCGCGCGATTTCCTTCAACTGGCCGGCGAGATCGGGCTTCGGCCCAAGGTCACGGTGTTTAAGCTGGAACAGGCCAACGAAGCATTGCTGGCGTTGAAGAACGACGGCATCGACGGAGCTGCCGTGATAGTTCCTTAGATTACTCCGCGAGTTCGCGGCGCATCGCTTCCAGGGATTGCTGCATGTTCTGCTCATCCGCCTGGGCTTCCGCATGCCGTTTGACGACTTCGGCAAACAGCGGCACCAGCTCCGGATCGCGCCATCCCCGGCGCACTTCCTCCAGCATGATCGCCATAGCGCGATCGTGGGAAAAAGCCGGTTTATAGGGCCGCGCCGTGGTCAGAGCGTCGTAGATGTCGGCGACTTGCAGGATCCGCGCGAGCAGCGGAATATCTTCGCCCGCCAAGCCGTCCGGGTATCCGCTTCCGTCCCAGCGTTCGTGGTGGCTGCGAATGATCGGCAGCACCGGCGCCAGCGTCTTCATCGGACGGCAGATTTGCTCGCCGCGGATAGTGTGCTGCCGCATGATTTCCCATTCTTCTTCGGTGAGCAATCCGCGCTTGAACAGGATGGAGTCGGGGATGCTGATCTTTCCGATGTCGTGCAGATATCCGCCGCGAAACAGCGCCAGCTGCTCCTGCTTCGGTAGTCCCAGCGCGTGCGCCAGGTCGATGCTGTAACTGGCCAGCCGCTCGCAGTGCAGGCCGGTGTAACGGTCACGATGCTCCACCGATTGTGCCAGCGCGAACAGAATGCTTTCGGCTTCTTCGAGCGAATCCACCAGCGCCTTGTGGCGCAGCATGGTGCCGACGCGCGTCCGTACAAGCGCGGGCCGCAGCGGCTTGAGCAGAAAATCGTCGGCACCCGATTCCAGACCCGCCACTTCATTCTCGATGCCCTGGATGCTGGTCAGCATCAGGATGGGGATCAACTGCGTTCGGCGGTCAGACTTGACCATCTGGCAGAATTCCATCCCGCTCATTTCGGGCAGGACCAGATCGACCACAATCAGGTCGACCTTCTCCACATCGAGCAGGGAAAATGCCACCGACGGGCGCTTGGCTTCGAGGATGCGGTAGGGCGTGGCTTTCAGGATTCCGCGCAGCAGACGCCGGTTCAGATCGATATCGTCGACGATCAAAATGGTAGGAGCGTAGGCGGGGTCCGGCGACGCGTTTTCGAATCGCGGATGCCGCGGCTCCTGCCGTACCGGCAAGGTCGTCACTTCAACTTTCGTGTGCGCCGACACGATCTCCTCTTACTTCTAAATCCATCGGCGGAGGTGTAACAAACAATTAGGGGGAAAAATGGATTGGAGACTAAGGCCTTTGCCCTAGGCGCGAAAACCGGGCCGCTTCGGGCGCGGCCGGGTATCCCCAATCTACACTAGTAGTTCATGCGTGAAACCATCTCTCCGGCGCGAGCCATCGAAGGCGTGATCACTCTGCCGGGCGACAAATCCATTTCCCATCGCTACGGAATGCTGGCCTCGATCGCTTCCGGCCGCAGCACCATCGCGAATTACTCCACGGGCGCCGACTGCCAATCGACCTTGGCCTGCATGGCTGCGCTGGGGGCGAAGATCGAGCGGAAAGACGGCTCCGTGATCATCGAGGGCGGTGCGCTCCACGAGCCAGCAGCCATGCTCGATGCGGGGAACTCGGGATCTACGATTCGTATGCTCTCCGGGATCTTGGCGGCACAGGAGTTTACCTCGCGGATTGGCGGCGACGAATCTCTTTCCGGGCGGCCCATGGGGCGCATCATCGGTCCGCTCAAGGAGATGGGCGCCAAGATTGACGCGCGCGACGGAAAATTTCCACCGCTGACGATTGAAGGCCGCTCTCTGCACGGCATCGATTACCAACTCCCCATGGCCAGCGCCCAGGTGAAGAGCTGCGTTCTTCTTGCCGGTTTGTTCGCGAAGGGAGACACCATCGTCCGTGAACCCGTCCGCACGCGCGACCACACCGAGATTGCGCTCCGGGAGTTCGGCGCGGAAATCGACATCGAAAAGCGAGTGATCCACCTGCGTGCCGGGGCGCGCCTTAGCGGGCGGGAATTAGTCGCGCCGGGCGATCTATCGTCGGCCTGCTTTTTTCTGGTTGCCGCGCTTCTCCTCAAGGAATCGAGCCTGGTGATCCACGGCGTCGGTTTAAACCCGACGCGTTCCGCATTGCTCGATTTTCTGGTGTCGATGGGCGCCAAGATCACCGTGCTTGATGTGCAACAAGTCGGTGGCGAGCTGATCGGCGATCTGCGCGTACAATCGTCGGCCGTGACGGGCGGGGTGATCGAAGGCGCGCTAACTGCTGCGCTGATCGACGAAATCCCGGCTCTGGCCGTGCTCGGTGCTGCCAGCAGCAACGGTCTGACCGTGCGCGATGCCGGCGAGCTGCGGGTTAAGGAAACCGACCGAATCGCCACCATCGAAGCCGGATTCCGGCAGATGGGCGTGAAAATCGAGACCAATCCGGAAGGTTTTCACGTTCCCGGCCGCCAGAGCTTTCACGCCGCGGAGATCGATTCGGCCGGCGATCATCGCATCGCCATGGCCTTCGCGGTGGCCGCGCTGGCCGCCGACGGGCCGTGCGCCATCGAAGGCGCGGAATCGGCGAGCGTGTCTTTTCCCGAGTTTTTCGCTACACTGCGACAAATTGTGCGTTAATAGATGATCGTCCAATGAAACCTCGCGAAGACCTGACGCTCTCTGGCCTGGTACACGACCTCAACAACGTGTTCCAGACGCTGGTGGACGCCGCCGACCTGTTGTCGGGCGACCCGCGCTATGCCAAGCTCTCCGCGGCGATTCTGCGGAGCGTCGAGCGAGGCAAGAACATCGCCGCCGGGATCCAGGCAGGCACCGGGGAAAACACGCCCTTCGAGCAAATCCTGGCCAACGCGATTGAGTTCGTCGAGGATTCGATCGCAGCAGGCCGCGGACCCGAGATCCACTTTGCCTGCGAAGTGGAACCAGGAATCCAGCTGGGCGGACACTGGGCCTGGGAACGGGTGCTGATCAACCTGTTTCTGAACTCCATGAAGGCCATGCCTGCGGGCGGCACCATTCACGTCCGCGCCCGAAAGGTAAGCGGACACATCGAAATCATCGTGCGCGACGAAGGCTCGGGCATCGCGCCGGGGATGCTGGACCATCTGTTTCTGCCGCACGTAACCACCGGTTCCGGCGGCTCCAGTGGCCTGGGTCTGCACATCGTCGAGACCATCGTGAAACATGATGGCGGCTACGTGCGCGCCGCCAACCGTAGCGATGCGAAGGGCGCGGAGTTCACCATCATACTTCCGCTCCGGCCGCAGGCCGTTCCCGCGCGCGCGTCATAATTGAAGCGTGACCAGAGCGGTTCTGCTCGCGCTGAACCTCGCATTGATCTTAAATGCGCAGGACGCCACCGAGATCATCCGGCATTCCGTGGATCGCGATGCGACTAACTTCGAGCGTTTCAAAAACTACACGTTTCTGGAACGCGTCGAGAACCGCCGCTACGCTCGCAATGGGAAATTAGGCTCCAAGGAAGTCGAGACCTATGAGTTCATGGTCCTGGGCGGGCGTCCCTACGGCAAGCTCGTGGAACGCGATGACAAGGCCTTGCCCGCTAAGGAAGCCCGCAAGGAACAGGAGAAACTCGATAAGGAGTCTGCCAAGCGGCAGCGCGAGTCCGAATCCGACAAAGCCAAACAAGAGAAAGACCGTGCCGAAGAACGCGCGTACTTGCGTGAGGTCCCTGAAGCGTTCCAGCTCACCGTGCAGGGAACCGCCCAAATCGAAGGGCGTCCCGTGTGGATCATCGGAGCGCAGCCTAAATCCGGCTATAAGCCGAAATTGAAGCGCGCCGAGATCCTGGCCCATTTGCGCGGCAAGATCTGGGTGGATCAGGCCGACTATCAATGGGTCAAGGCGGAGGTGGAAGTGATCGATCCCATCTCATTCGGACTGGGACTGGTGAAGCTCGCCGCCGGCAGTATTTTGAATTTTGATCAGGTCCGCGTAAACGAGGAAGTTTGGCTCCCGGCGCATATCAGCGTCCGAGCCGACGCCCGTTTGTTCTACTTGCGTAATTTCCGCCAGGAGCTGGATGTCACCTACCGCGACTATCACAAGTTCTCGGCGGATTCCCGCGTTGTCGAGTGAAGTGTGGAGTAAAGTTTAGCGCGCAGCTTAATGCCATGACCGCACCAGCAGCCAAAGGCTCATGGTCCACGCGAACACCAGGACGGTGCGACGCGCTGTTTCGGCGGTGAGTCTCTGCACGGCGTGCGCACCCCAGTAACCACCGATCAGGGTGCAAATCAGCATAGGGATCGCCACGCGCCAAGCCACGATACCTTTCGCGATAAAAGCCGCCACCGCCAGCGTGTTCACTCCGGTAGCGCACCACATTCGCAAGCCAGCCGATTGCTGCACGCCGATGTTCGCGGTGATCAGGAACAGCACGATCATCAGCACTCCCATCCCGGCACCGAAATAGCCACCGTAGATGGAAATCGCCAGCGTGCCCGCGTATAGCAAGCCGGTGTGGCTGCGTTCCGACGTGTGGGTGCTGGCGAAGCTCCGCAGCTGGTTCGAAAAGCTGAAGACCAGCGACGCTCCGATCATCAGGTACGGGACGATCTTAGCGAACTGTGCGCTGGGCGTGTGTAGCAGCAACTGGCTGCCGGCCACGCCGCCGGCCACGCTGATCAGGATCAGCATCCAAAACAATTTGCGCGAGACGGTCATACCGCTCCGGTACACCAGAGCGGATGCAATTCCGCCCGGCAGTGTGATCACGGAGGATGTCGCGTTCGCCATGATGGGATCGACTCCCGCGAACACCAGCGCCGGGAAAATCATGAACGTCCCACCGCCGGCTAAAGCGTTGGCGACACCCGCAGCCATAGCGGCGGCCAATAGAATGATCCAGGAAACGGGCGAGACGGGATTCAGAATTCCCCATCCTAGCGCAGCTAACCCGAGAGTTAACATGGAGGCGTGCCGGACAAGACGTTCTCTGAGAAAACTTTCAGTGACCCGCGTATCGCGCTCAACCGGATCTACACCAAGGGCGGCGACAAGGGCGAAACGGCGCTAGCGGGCGGGCAAAGGGTCCCGAAGGACTCCGTTCGCATCGAAGCCTACGGCACCGTGGACGAGCTGAACGCATTCCTCGGTCTGGCTTGCGTCACTTGCACTGAGGAGACCGCGAATGCCGGGCGGCTCGGCAAACTGGGGCATATCCTCCGCAGGGTGCAGCATGAGCTGTTCAACCTCGGTTCCCAGCTTTCGACACTGCCTAAGGATCTGCATCCGAAACAGGCTCGAATCACCCCCGCCGAGATCGAACAGTTGGAGCACGAAATCGACGCGATGAATGAGGAGCTTCCGCCGCTGCGCAGTTTTGTGCTGCCGGGAGGAACCCGATTGAACGCCGAGCTGCACGCCGCGCGAACCATCTGCCGGCGAGCGGAACGATTGACCGTGGCTCTCGCACGCATCGAAGAAACACCTCCGGACGCGGTCCGGTACCTGAATCGGTTAAGCGATGCTCTATTCGTCTGGAGCCGCTGGGCGAATCACGTGCTGGGCGTGCCCGAAGTGTTGTGGGAACCCAACCGAGCGGCGTCAGGATCGGACAAGAACGACTAGCCGGTCATTCTCCCTGGACGATCAAAGCCAGCGCCGCGAAGATGTCCGGATGCTCGAAGATAAAGCCTGCGCGTTGCGCCGCGTCGGGAACCGCGCGTTGGCTGGCCAACAGGACCTCGGACATTTCACCGAAAATTAACCGCAAAGCGAACGCGGGGACCGGCAAGATCGCCGGGCGGTGAACGGCATCCGCTAAAGCTTGCGTGAACTCGCGATTGGTCACCGGAAAGGGCGAGGTCGCGTTGAACACTCCACGCACGGTGGATTCCTTCATCAGAAAGGCGATCAGCGCAACCAGGTCATGAATATGGATCCAGGACATCCACTGACGTCCGCTGCCGAGCCTTCCCCCGACGCCCATCCGGAAGGGTGGAAGCATCCGCGCGAGTGCGCCTCCGTGCGGCCCCAGCACCATACCGAACCGTAATCTCGCCACGCGGACGCCCAAGGGTTCGGCGGCCTGGGCTTCTTCCTCCCAGGCTGTCGCGACCCTGCCAAGGAAATCGTCCGCGGGCGGCGCCGATTCGAGCAAGATTTCGTCGCCGCGCGAGCCATAGTATCCGACTGCCGACGCGCTGATCAACACTTGCGGAGGTTGTCCGCGCATGGCCGCCACCAGCGCGCGGGTGCCTTCCACGCGGCTGCGCATGATTCTCTCACGGGCGGCCGCGGTCCAGCGCTGCGCGACAGGTTCGCCCGCCAGGTGAACGACTGCGTTCACGCCCGCTAGCGCCTCAGGCGGGAGGATGCCGCGCAGGGAGACCGCGCGTACGTTATGACCGGAACACCGAAGATGTTCAGCGACAGCGCGACCGATAAATCCCGAGGCTCCGGTAATCGCGACGTTCATGCCATTTGCCGCACATAAGCATCCACATCAGTTTTGCGCTTCATGCCATCGAAAGACATGTAGCGCGCCGTGCCCAGAACAGGCCGTTCCGGCCAAGGCCGATCATGCAAGCCGAAACACCAGAGAATATTGGCGTAGGTATTCGGATCGCGCCCGTCGAGTGCATAGCGATCGTGCAGATGAATCATGATTTCGAGCGCCTCCTGGTGCGAACGGCACCACTCGACAATCTTTTTTCCCCAGTACATTCGATAATATCCTTGGATCACGCCATCGCGCAGAAGTTCGCGCTGTGTCGCGTTCCACAGCGGGTCGTGCGTGTCCGCTTGTTCGAACTGCCGGGACGTATATAGGGGCTTCCGTCGATCCTTGGCATGCTTCTTGAGCGTCGTCTGAGCCCATATTGGCAGGGAGGCCAGCTTATCCGGCGACGGGCCGTAGCGGGCGAAGTTAAACGCCAGTTCGCGGCGGACGATCAACTGTTCCAGGAATTCGGTTGCGATGAGCTTGTGTTCGGCGGCGTAATCCTGGACGGCCAGGGCGATTTCGAGCGAAGAGATGTGGCCGAAATGCAGATATGGGCTGAGCTGTGAAGTGGATCGCTCGGACGGTTCGCGACTGAGCCGAGCGTAGCGTTTGAGGTTATGCGTAAGGAAATGCCGTAGGCGCCGTTTCGCTTCACGCCGGCCACCCCGAAACTCAGCCGAAGGTGCCACACTGTGATCGATCTCGCTCGCCGCCAGCAGCGCGGGAATACTTTCGTGCGTCACTTCTGTGTGAAAAGAAGGCAGAGCCCCCATCCAGCGTTTTTTAATGCGAATCGGCGCGACAGGTTTCAAGTGTTCCTGAAGAACCCGGTGGATTTTGGGCCGGATCGTGTAGGCCGCGTACTCCTGCTTGCCGAAGTGTTCCATGGGAACAATGCAACTCGCGTCCACGGCGTAGTAAGGAATGCCGATTTTCCTGGAAACGCTTCGATTGTGATCGCGAACCAGATAGCCCGGATAATCGTCCGTGACTACCGCGGCTGCATCGGCAGCAAGGCGATAAACGATATCGTCCGGATCGGATCGCCTACGGCGATAGTAGAACACGTACCCGATTCCCAACGCTGCGGCCCGCGCCGCGTTATCGGGCACGCCTTCGAGAATGAAGGCGTGAAGACGATAGTTCGCGTGAGGATGGGAACACGTCAGCCCTTCATAGAAAAGCACGGGCAGCCCGAGGCTGTTGGCCAAATGTGCAGCGAACGACAAGGCGTGATTCGAATCGACACGGCGATTCGCCTGCGCCCAATAGACTACGTATCGCCCGCCCGAACGCGGTGGGTACCCGTTCAGGTTCATCGACCGAACGGAACCCGATTTCTTGTCTGACACCGTGAACCTTTGAGCCTACACTGAAACAAAGTCCTATGTTTATCGGCCACATTGCAGTCGGGTTCGCGTCGAAACGCATCGCGCCGCAGGCGTCGCTGGGCGTGCTGATGGCCGCGCCCGTGGCTCTCGATCTGTTGTGGCCGATCTTCTTGCTTGCTGGATGGGAACAAGTACGCATAGATCCCGGTAACACCGCGTTCACGCCGCTGAATTTCGTTTCGTATCCGTACACCCACAGCCTGGCGATGTCGATCGTGTGGGGCGCGCTGTTTGCCCTGATCTATTGGGGCATCACGCGCTACGTCGCCGGCGCCGTGGTCATTGGTTTCGGCGTGGTCAGCCACTGGGTCCTGGATTTCTTCACGCACCGGCCGGATCTGCCGCTGTACCCCGGCGGAACAGCGCTCTTCGGTCTGGGACTTTGGAATTCCGTGGCCGGGACCATCGCAGTGGAGAGCGTTATGTTCGCGTGCGGCGTGTGGATGTATGCGTCTGTCACTCGCGCCCGGAACCACGCGGGCGTATACGGCTTCTGGGCATTCGTGGTTTTCGTGACGCTGGTCTATGTCGCCAACGCATTCGGTTCGCCGCCCCCGAGCGCGGAGTTTCTGGCAAGGTTCAGCCTGGCGATCTGGCTGATTCCGCTGTGGGCCTGGTGGTTCGACTGGAATCGGCTGGTGTAACGCGCGTGAGAAGATAGTCTAGAAATGAATGGAGTCACCCGAGATCGCTGGAGCGCCTCGCAACGGCTCGAACTCCATTTCTGGCAAACCTGGACCAAGGCCGCGCCCTACCAGAATCTCGACGTCCCTAAGTATTGGTCCGAGGAACTCCCGCGCTTCGGCTGTTCGCGGGATTTTTTCACCGGCCGCCGTGTGCTCGACATCGGCTGCGGTCCGGTGGGCTTGATCCACTTTGTCGACAACGCCGCCGAACGCATCCGCATCGATCCTCTTTTGCTGCAATACGAATCCAGAATGACGCTACAGGGTCCGCAATTATCGCTGGCCGGTTTAGGCGAAGCGCTCCCGCTAGCGTCCAATTCCGTTGACATCGCGATTTGCTTCAACGCGCTCGACCACATGCAGGACCCGAGTGCCGCGCTCGCTGAGATCCGCCGGGTGTTGCGTCCCGGAGGAACGTTGCTGCTCATGATCCACAGCTTCCCGAAGTGGGCCCGGCCCTTCTTCTGGGTCGACCGGCTTCATCCCCACCACTGGACCGCTCCCGCGTTCGTGAGCCAGGTCGGCGACACGTTCGAAGTGGAGCGAAGTGAGACCGTGCGCCGCCGCTTTGACGTCCCGGTCTCGAAATGGATTCTGCCCTCGTCCTGGAAGTACCTGGCTGGAAACCTCGTGGTCGCCAGCACGTATGTTCGAGCCCGGAAATAATTCGTAGCGCAACATCTGAGCGCGTAGGGTATTATGGATACCGGCCATGACATTCCGCCCGGCGGGGCGAGCTGATTGTGCCCCGTGGGCTTTTTTAGGAGCTACCCATGGAAAAGCAAGCGCAAAACATACAAGAATCGTTTCTAAACAACGCGCGCAAAGACAAGACCTTCCTCACGATTTACCTGATGAGCGGCGTGAAGCTCTCAGGCAAGATCAAGAGCTTCGATAAGTACTCCGTCGTGCTAGAGACCAACAACCAGGAACAACTCATTTTCAAGCACGCGATTTCCACGGTTGTAGTTTCGCGGCCGTTCCATTCCGGACCGCCCGCACCGCATTCCAGCGCCGCGATGGGCGCGCACGCCGCTCCCGGGACTCCGGGCGAACCGGCCAGTTAATACCGGAAGCAGGCCTGCGGGAAAAAGGTTCTTGTCCACGGAAATCGCCCTCCTCGTCGGCCTGAAGTTGAGCGGACGCAAAGCCCGCTCGCAGGATTCCCGCTCTGCGCCCTCGCTGATCAGCGCCGAAGAATCTCTCGAAGAACTGGAGGTTCTGGCAGCGACCGCGGGTGCAACGGTTGCCGAGCGATCCATCCAAACGCTGCAGCGCGCCAGCGCGGCCACTCTCATCGGCTCAGGCAAGGTCGAGGAACTCAAAACCCAGGTCCACTTTCACGATGCTTCCGTGGTGATCTTCGACCAGGAGCTGACTCCGACGCAGCAGCGCAATTTAGAGAAGGCGCTGGAGGTGAAAGTCCTCGACCGGACCCAACTCATTCTAGACATTTTCGCCCGCCGCGCGCGAACGCGAGAGGGCAAATTACAAGTCGAGCTGGCACAGTTGAACTATCTGCTGCCCCGCTTGACCGGCCATGGCGCGGCGATGTCCCGACTGGGCGGCGGAATCGGAACTCGGGGACCCGGCGAAACGAAACTCGAAACCGACCGCCGTCGGATTCACCAGCGCATTCAAGCGATCGAGCGCGGCCTGGAGCGGGTCCGTGGCGGACGCACTACGCAGCGCCATCAAAGGCAAGCTGTCCCGCTCGCGACCCTGGCGCTGGTGGGCTACACCAACGCGGGCAAGTCGACTCTGTTCAACCGGCTGACCGGGGCTGGCGTTTTGGCCGACGCGAAGATGTTCGCCACGCTCGACCCCACGGTCCGCCACATTGTTCTCCCGTCTAAAAGGCACGTGCTGGTGAGCGATACCGTCGGGTTCATTCGCAATTTGCCGACGACGCTGATCCGGGCATTTCGCGCCACCCTCGAAGAAGTGGTCGAATCCGAGCTCCTGCTGCACGTGGTGGACGCGAGTTCGGCGTCGGCCGAGGAGCAGACGGCACATGTCCTCGCCACTCTGAATGAAATCGGCGCGGGAGAGACGCCGCAGATCCTGGTGCTGAACAAGGTAGACCTAATTCCGGGTGATCCGGACTCCGGCGCACTCGCCCGGCGGATTCTGGGCGATCCAGAACATCAGCCGGCGGGAGCTGTGGCCATCTCCGCGGCGACCGGCCAGGGATTCGAGGAATTGCTGCAGAAAATCGACCAGACCCTGTCTGTGGATCCGCTGGCCGAATGCTCATTTCGCTTTCCCGTGGGGGAAGGCGGTCCGCTGCATCTATTGCATGAACACGCCCGCGTCTTATCGACACGGTATGACGATCAATACTGTTATGTGGATGCGGTGGCGCCCGCCTCT
>Ga0070683_100003567_pt1 | contig 12668 bp, 10 predicted proteins | sample KBSC713LmetaG_FD_64662 | JGI IMG/M metagenome (GOLD analysis project Ga0070683, IMG submission 64662) | Corn rhizosphere microbial communities from Kellogg Biological Station, Michigan, USA - KBS C7.1-3L metaG | ecosystem: Host-associated > Plants > Roots > Rhizosphere ...
CCACGATGACCATTGCGTCGACGACGGTCGCCGAATCCACCTCCCGCCCAGCCGCGTTGTAGCCAACCGACATGACGTGTACGCCCGGTCTCAAGTAGTCGCGACACACGACAGGATCCGCGGAATGGGTCGCCGCGCAGACCAGATCCGCGTCGGCGCAGGCCTCGGCATAGCTGTCGACGGCCTGTACCGGGATTCCGAGTGAATCCTGTAGCACAGAGGAGAGCAACGCCGCGTGTTCCCGGTTCCGCCCGGCCACGCGAATCCGCTGAATCGGCCGTACTCGAACCAGGGCCTCGGCGTGGGCGCGAGCCTGCACTCCCGTTCCCAATATCGCCAGGGTTGCCGCATCCTCCCGGGCCAGCAGCTCGGCCGACAGGGCCGACCCGGCCGCCGTCCGCAGCGTGGTGATCGACGTGCCATCCATCAACGCCACCGGCTGTCCGGAGTCCGCGTCAAACACGACCACGACCGCCTGGTGGGTCGGCAGCGGCCCGCCGGCATTTCCGGGGAAGAGGCTGACCAGCTTGGCAGCCAGCCCACCGGTGGCCAGGTAGGCCGGCATCGCGGCCAGGAGCCCTCCGTCGGCCACCATCGCAGCGATCCGCGGGGGTATCGACCCCCGGCCAGCACTCACGTCCTCCATCGCTGTTCGGAGGGCGTGGCGCAAAGCATCAAGATCGAGGACCGACGCGGTCTGCGTGCGACTCAACACCAGCACGAGCACAGTCTGCTCTCTTGCCCGACACGAGGCGGCAGGCACGGACGGTTGCCGTTCACCTTCCGCCGAAGCGCCGGAGACCGCTCGACGGGCTGAATTCGCACGGCCGGACTTCACTCCGCTACGCGGATCCGAGCCTCACCTCGTCACGCCTGGCCAACGGCGCGGTGACCACCGAGGTAGAACGGCGCGAGCCAGACGCACCTGGCTGCGTACCCTCGACAAGCCAACATCCTCGAACAGCGGCCTGCGATCCGGGGCATCCGCCGACGCTGACCGGAGGCATCATCCGGCTCTGCCGTCCGACCAGCGGTGGGGCCCAGGCGGTCAGCGTGATCCTACGGTGACCGAGTTGCCCGCGGGTCCGTGAGCAAACCGCGGACGCTCACGCCGCGGTGGCGCGTGACGCCAATGATGCGGCGGTCGGCCCCCGAGGTGACTGCAAAGCCGACGCTCGCTCTTGCCGGTGTCGTCACGCTTGGCCAGCGCCGGATCCGTCCGTCAGGCGGCAGCGCGGTGGCCGTGGGTTGCGACGAACTCGTCCCGGGCCTCCCGCGCGGTGTCCGCGTTATCGCTGAACAGCCCATCCACGCCCAGCGAGAAGAACAACGCGTACTCGGCAAACGCGTTGCCGTACGCGGTGGGGTCGGTGCCGCGGCGGAAGTCGAGCGGCAAGAAAGTGTTCTCGTTGCGGAAGGTGTAGGGCACCACGTCGAGCCGCGCCCGGTGGGCGTCGCGGACCAGCGTGGTCGGGGCGAGAAGTCTGCCGGTCGCGTCCCGCGGGACGATCTGGTTCTTGTCCGGGCCGAGGACGTCGGCGTAGCGGGCGATCCCGCGCAGCCCGGCTGGCGTGGTGAGGTCGGCGTACGTCCGCGGGTCGCCCGAGGCGACGAAGTCGTACGGGGCCCCGGTGGCCGAGGTCAGCTGCACCAGGTGCACACGCAGCACAGACCGTAGCGCCTTGAGGTTGCCGACCTCGAACGACTGGACCCAGACCTTGGCGCCGGTGCGGTTGAGGCCGTTGCGGGTCAGCGTGCGGATCAGCGCCGGCTCCAAGGGCTTGCCCTGCTGCCGGAAGTACGTCGGGTGCTTGGTCTCGGGAGCGATGCCGATCTCCCGGCCGTACCGGCGGGACTCCCGCTTGGCCAGGTCGATGACCTCCTGGAAGGTCGGCACCTGGTAGCGCCCGTCGTAGAGGGTGTTGTGCTGGCGGATGTCCGGGATCCTCTCCTTGGCCCGCAGGGTGCGCAGCTCTGCCAGCGTGAAGTCCTCGGTGAACCAGCCGGTCGTCGGCACGCCGTCCAGCAGCTTGGTCGTGCGCCGGTCCGCGAACTCGGGGTGCGCCGAGACATCGGTCGTCGCCGAGATCTCTGGCTCGTGCCGGGCCACCAGTGTTCCGTCCTTCGTGGTGACCAGGTCCGGCTCGATGACGTCGGCACCCAGCCGGATCGCTAGGTCGTACGAGGCCAGCGTGTGCTCGGGCCGGTAGCCGGCGGCGCCGCGGTGACCGAAGACCAGCGGACCCTGCTGCACGGCCTGCGGCGGCGGCCGGTCCGCGCTCGGCCCGGCAGCGGCGACGCCGACGGTGATGAGACCCAGCACGGTGGCGGACGCGGCCGCCACGGCAGCCAACCGACCCCGAAGTGACTTCAGACCCATAGCGCCTCCCCGGACGGGATGTCCGGCCATCCCAGGGCCCACGCGCAACGGCGCGGGAACACCAGAGGAGTTGGAACCGGACACGGACGTGAACGGTTACCCCATACCATCCCAATGCCCCGAACAACAGAGCCACCGCCGACGGCAACGCTCCGCCTTCGTGCCGACAGCGGCATATGCGGATATCTCGGCGCTGTCTCGGCAGTGGCATCGGGTCGTCGCCGGCGGCGTCAACGAGGCCAGCAACGGGGCGGCCATGGGCGCTCCGAGGTGGTCGAGGGTTTGCCTCGGCGTCGGCGGCGTGGCCCCCAGTGCTGGCCGGTGACGTCGAGGGATGTCACTCGGCCAGGAAGTTCGCCACTAGGTGGTTGAAGTCGTCTGGGCGCTCCAGCGGAACCAGGTGTGATGAGCCGTCGCCTGTGACGATCTCGAACCGGGCCTCCTGGATCCCGCCGGCCACTTCGCGCGCGACCCACGGCGGCGTCAGCAGATCCTGCTCACCGACGATCACCAGGGTGGGAGCCCTGATGCCGCCGAGCCGATCGAGGACGTCGAAGCGCAGATAGGCCTGAGCCTGGCGATCGTAGGCCTTCGGCTCGACTGGGTGGGGGTTGCCCGCGAGCAATGCGATCGTCTCCTGCACCGCCTGCTGGTTGCGAAGGAAAGCCGAGGAGAACAGCCAGGTGAACTGCTGACTGGCGAACACTTCTCCGCTGGGGTCGTTGGTCTTCACCCAGTTCCAGACGGAGATCGGGTCGATGGCGCTGCGAGCGGGCGCCGCATCCGGACCGGTGAGCACCAGCCGATCCAGACGATCCGCATGCCGCAGCGCGAACTCCATCCCGATCATGCTTCCCATCGACAGGCCCAGCAGATGGGTGCGTTGGATGTCGAGCGCGTCGAGCAGACCGGCCACGTCGTCAGCCATGTCCGCGATGGCGTATGGGTGATCGGCTCGCGAGCTCCGGCCGGCATCGCGGTTGTCTAGGAGGACGACACGGAAGCGGGTGGAGAGAAAGGGGACCTGCTGCAGCGTCCACAGCGACGAGTCGTATCCGATTCCCATCACCAGGACGAGTGGGGGGCCGTCTCCGTGGATCTCGTAGAAGAGCTCCTGCCCGTTCGTGCGGACGGTTCCCGATCGCGGGACGTGCTGGATGGTCGCGGACAGGGGTTCCTGCTTGGTAGCGGTGGTTGCGGTTCCCATGACTTCTCCTCCGGGTTACCTGGTTGACTCGGGACCTCGTGGTCCCACCGGAGGTGCGTGAGCAATGCTGTTACCGCGGTAACCGCCACGGCTACAGTCGGCGCCGGGTGACCGGTCAGACGGGACCGCGGTCTCGGCTCGCAGCGACCCGAGCCGGCCTGGGGGCTCGGATGGAGGCGTGTGATGGGCGGTGACGCCGGTCTCGGTCCCGTCGAGCGCGCCCGCGTCGCGGTGGCCCGGGGCGGCTGGCAGGAGGCCTTCGACCTGGTCATGGCGGCGGACGCGGACGGCCTCCTGGCGGCCACCGAGCTGCCAGTGCTCGGCGAGGTCGCCTACGCGGCCGGCCATCTCGATGTGACCATCGAGGCCTGGGAGCGCGCCCACGCCGCGTGCATGCAGGCCGACGACCCGGTCGCGGCCGCAGGAGCAGCCGTTCGCGTCGCGATGCACCTGCTCTTCGACACCGCCCTCATGGCGCCAGTGCGCGGCTGGCTGGCCCGAGCGGAGCGGCTGCTCGAAGGTCGGACGGAGGCGCCGGCGTACGGGTGGCTTGCGGTCATCCGCGCCTACGAGCGGATGCTGACCGGCGACCTGCCCGGGGCTCGGCGGTGGATCCGGCAAGCCATGGAGATGGATCCGACGGCCGACCCAGCGGCATGGGCCATCGGACGGGTGGCGGAAGCCCGACTGCTCATCCTGGACGGCGAGGTCCAGCAGGGTCTGGTGCTGCTCGACCAAGCCGGGGTGGCGACCGTCTCCGGGGACCTCGATCCGCTGTCGACGGGGGTCGTCTACTGCGAGCTTGTGTGCGCCCTGCAAGGCCTCGCTCAGTACGACGTGGCCGAGGAGTGGACCGAGGCGATGGAGCGGTGGTGTGAGACGAACGCCATCGGCAGCCTCCACGGGCGCTGCCGCGTGCACCGCGCCGAAATACTCAGGTTGCGGGGGTCATGCGACGAGGCGGAGAGCCAGGTGCTCATGGCCTGCGAGGAGCTGCGCCCCTACCTGCGACGCGAGCTCGGATGGCCGCTGAACGAGCTCGGACGAATCCGCCTGCACCGGGCTGACTTTGCCGGCGCAGAGGAAGCCCTGCTAGCGGCTCATCGCGCCGGGTGGGACCCCCAACCGGATCTGGCCCTGGTGCGGCTGGCCCAAGGAGATGTGTCCACGGCGGCTGCCTCGATCCGAGCAGCCCTGGAGCGCCCCCTGCGAGTGCCCTCGAAGGAGCGGCCACCCAACACCGGCCTGCAGCGCGCGCCGCTGCTCGATGCGCAGGTCCAGATCGAAATCGCGGCCGGCGACATCGGCCGCGCGCGATCAGCTGCCGACGAGTTGGAGCTTGTGGCCTCCCGATTCGAGAACAAGGCGTTGATCGCCAGCGCCGCCCTCGCTCGGGGACGGGTGCGGCTCGCCGACAGTGATGCGGCCGGCGCGGAACAGTCCTTGTCTGAAGCGGTGCGACTCTGGAACGAAGTCGGCGCCCCGTACGAGGCGGCGCTCGCACGCATTGCCCTCGCCGAGGCCCATGCCACCAACGGCAGCGAGCACCGGGCCGTCCTGGAACGTCAGGCAGCCTGGACGATCCTCGACCGGATTCAAGCCGCGTCGCCGGTGGCTCCGCCAGTAGACCTCGGGCACGACACACTCAACGAGCAGCCGGTTGTGAGCACCAACGTCTTTCGTCGCGAGGGCGACTACTGGTCGGTGCTCTTCGCCGGGCACACCGTGCGCGTGCGCGACCTGAAGGGCATGCGATACCTCGCGCGGCTCCTGGCCGATCCGGGCCGGGAGCACCATGTGCTGGATCTGGTCGCCGCGGAAACCGGCCCCGGTGTGCCGGTCGACAGCGGCCAGGCGGTCGACCTGCCGCGCTCGGCAGTCGGCGACGCTGGCGAGATCCTCGACGCGCAAGCCAAGGACGCCTACCGCCGGCGTCTCGCCGAGATCGACGACGACATCGAGCAGGCGCGCGCCACCGGCGACGCCGAGCGAGCCGCGCAGGCCGACGCCGAACGCGACTTCCTCGTTCGAGAGTTGGCGCGCGCGTTCGGCCTCAGTGGTCGTGGCCGACGAGCCGCCTCAGCATCCGAACGCGCCCGAGTCGGTGTCACTCGCGCGATCCGCCAGGCGATGGCCCGCATCGGCGAGCACCATCCCAGCTCGGCGAGCATCTCAGCCGCACCGTCCGCACCGGCACCTACTGCGCCTACTCTCCCGACCCCCACGCACCCCCCGGATGGAGATTCTGACGTCGATCCAACGGCGGCCGCGAACCGCCCCGGATCTTGTCCGCTGTGATCGGGGAACGTCACTTTCAGCCGCCGCCACGTTTCACCGTCGACCTCCATGGGCCACGCAGCTGTGCCGGAGCCCGGCACATCGCGCGCTCTGCCCAGGCGGGTTCAGTGTGGGCGTGCTTGTGCGCCGGGGAACAGCGATGCCGTGTTGCCCCGAATCCAAACCGAATTCTGATAGCGCATCAGCCCGGTCAGTGCGGCAGCGGCGACCACTACGCCGGCGACCAGCGCCGCTACCAGCGAGTGGCCGGAAACTACGGCTGCGAGCAGTCCGCCGGCTGAGCCGGAGAGTACCGCGGTGATCACGGCGACCATCCCGGCGACGGTCACGAATTGCTGCCTCAGGCGGATCCCCAGTCCCGGAGCGGGCAGCCGGACTGCTGCCGTGGTAGCCCTCGTTGAACAGCAGATACAGCGATCGCAGCACCGAGTCCCGCCTGGTGTCGATGTCGGGCAGGTCGTCCACGTCGGGCAAGCGGCCCAGCTGACGCAGCCGGCCGCGACCCCGGTGCAGCCGCCGGTCGATGGTCTGGGTGTCGACCAGGAACGCTTGACCGATCTCCTTGGGCGACAGACCACACACCCACCGCAGGATCAGGGTCACGTGCGTCTCGCCGTTCAGGCCGGGGTCGCAAACCGCAAACATCATCGCCAGCTGGCTGACGCTCTCGGCGCCCGGGGCCAGTCCCGCGTCGATCGTGCCGGCAAGCGCCGTCGTCGTCGCCAGCTCGGGCAGGAGCGAGCGGTGGCGCTGTTCCCGGCGAATGACGTCGATCGCCCGGTTGTGGGCGGCCCGGATGATCCACGCCTTGGGGTCCTGCGGCAACCCGAAGCGCCAGGCGTGCATGGCACTGACCAACGCGTCGTGGACGACGTCCTCGGCGAGCGGGATGTTGGACGGGCCCAGGACCCGGGTCAGCGCGCTGACCAGATGCGCGTACTCCTTCCGGAACAGGTCTTCGACCAGCTCTGTGGATGACGCCGCGGGCCCTCCGTCCACGAGCCTCAGATCCGAAGGTCCTGGACCGGCCGCACCTCGACGGAACCGCCGAACTCATATGTCGGGCATGTGCGCGCCACATCGATGGCGTCCTCCAGGGAGGCGGCTTCGAAGATCATGCTGCCGGTTACCAGATCCTTCGACTCGGCGTAGGGGCCGTCGGTGACCACGCGCTCGTAGCCCCGCACCGCGGCCCCCGGATTGTCAAGCGCGGTTCCGGCGTTGCGCCGACCCTGCCGGGCCAGCTCATCGGACCAGCGATACCACTTCTCGACGTGGGCCTGAAGCTCCGACGGCGACAGATCGTGCCGCGAGACAGCGCCCCCGCGAAAGATCAACATAAACTTGCTCCGCAGGACGCGTTCCTCGCTTCGAGGTTCCGACACCATGGCCTCGACCGTATCCGCCGCCGGGTCTCATCGAACCCCGCCACCGGACGATGCCCGCGACCCCGCTGCAATCCCTGCACCGACTCAACCTGGTCGACCTGGATCGGTCGGGTAATCCAGTCACTCTCGTGCGGGTCCACGATCTGGTTCAGTGGGCGACCTGGGCCGTTCGGGTCGGACGAGCCGCTGCCGTCGAGCAGTCGAGCCGGGTGCACGACGCGGTGAAGGGCGCCGTCGGCGGTGTGTTAGGGGGCAGTTGTTGCCAGCCCGACCACCCGCTCTAGCGGGACCAGCTTGAAGTTCTGGTTGCCGGAGGTGCCCGGCGTCGAGTTGTTGTTGTCCTGGCAGACAAACATTCCCCGCGGGAACGCCGGTCCGAGGTTCGCCGCGACCGCGTCGATGCCGTCGGTCCGGCCACAGCCGTCGGTTGCCCGGCCGTTGACAACCCGGAAGCTCCGGACGAAGGCGTTGGCGCCCTGCCGCGCGTAGACCGCGTAGAAGTTGGCCGTGTTCGAGGCGGCCTGCGACGAGGCGATCAGGTAACCGGTGCCATTCGGCTGGTAGACGATCGTGAGGCCCTCGACATCCGGCACCAGCCGCCCGCCATTGGCTGTCGTGCCGTCGACGAGCACCCGACCAGCCGGACCCGTCGGTGCGGTCGGCTCGGCGCCGTACTTCCAGATGCCGACGGCCTCCTCGCTGACGTAGAGCTTGCCGAGGCCGTCGTCGGCGACACAGCCCTCCACCTCGCCGCCCACGTCCCACGCGCGCACCTGCCGGCCGTCGATCAGGCCGTCGCCGTCCGCGTCGCCCAGCTCGAACTGAGCGATCCGGCCGGTCCGGGCATTTACGAACGCCGACAGCCGGCCGCTTGCTGGGCTGCGGTACAGGCAGAACCCCTCACCCCCGAAGGGGGCCCGGATGCTGCCGGTCGGATCGTCGGTGATGTTGGTCAGCGTCCTCGTCGCTGGGTTGATGCTGTAGAACCGCAGCCCCAGCCGGTAGACACCCACGACGTCGACAGCGCCGCTGCCGACGGGGACGGACCGTCGGACGTCGACGTTGCCGAAGAAGCCCTCGGCGATCCGCTGGATTCGGGCGCCGGAGAGGTCGTACACCTCGAGCGCGCCGCCCTTGTCGTTCCCGATCACCACCGAGCGGGCCGGATCGGAAGGGTGGACCCACACCGCCGGGTCGTCCGCCGCATCCCCGGCACTGAGCACCGGGACGGTCTCCACTGTCGCGGTCGCGTCACCGACAGGCTGGACCGCCGCGCCGGCCGGCGCCGCGAACCCCATTGCGATGACGACAGCGAGCAGCACGCTCAAGCGGCATGCGATCCGGGTCTTCGTCCCACACGCCACCGTGCCCACCCCCGCAGGCCTCATCACCGCCATGCTGAGAATAGCGGTCAAACGCTGCCAGGACTCAGCAACACAAGGGACGGTTGCATCCGGCCGATCCTCCGAAGCCGCCATCCGCAGCCGCGTCAGCCCCGGCACGGCACAGGTTCGCATGCAGCACAGGCTGCAGCAGAGTCGCGCCTCCCGCGCGGTCGCGGCATGAGGACGCCATGCCGCTGATAATGACGCATGGCTGGTCCGGCTCGGTGATCGAGCTGCTGGAGACCGTCGGCCCGCTGACCGACCCGACCGCGCACGGCGGCACCCCCGGGGACGCATTCCACCTGGTGCTGCCGTCCTTGCCTGGCTACGGTTTCTCGGGCGAGCCGACCGAGCTCGGCTGGGAGTCCGGCCGCATGGCACGCGCGTGGGCGGAGCTGATGGACCGCCTCGGCTACACGGGCTACGTCGCCCAGGGGGGCGACGTGGGCGCCGGCGTCACCGACGCGATGGGCCGCCAATCACCCGAGGGGCTGCTCGGCATCCACCTCAACGTGCTCCTCGCGGCGGTCGCTCTCGCGGACCAACTGCCGGCGCAGTCCGAGCAGGAACGCGCCGCGCACGACGCGCTCAGCACGTTCTTGACCGATGGCCTGGCCATCGTCCTGGAGCAGTCCACCCGGCCGCAGACGATCGGCTACTCGCTGCTGGATTCACCCGTCGGGCTGGCCGCCTGGATGCTCGACCACGACACGGACAGCTACTACAAGATCTCCCGGGCGTTCGTCGACGGCGAGCCCGCGGGCAATCTCACCCGGGACAACATCGTCGATGACATCACGCTGTACTGGCTGACGGGCACCGGCGCCTCGGCCGCCCGGTGGTACTGGGAGAGCGCACGGGCCCAGGCCGCAGCCGGTGCGGCCGGACAGGCTCCGCCGCCGGTCGCGGTTCCGGTCGCCTTCTCGACGTTCCCCGGCGAGGTCTTTCCTTCCCCCCGCAGCTGGGTCGAGCAGGTCTACCCCAACCCGCGTACTTCAACGAGGTCGACAGCGGCGGCCACTTCGCCGCCTGGGAAGAGCCCGAGCTGTTCGCGACCGAGATCCGGGCGGCGTTCAAGGCGCTGCGCTAGCGTCGCACCTCACACCCGCCTGCGAGGGTTGAGTCATCGAGAAGCCAGGTGTTTGGTGCTGAGCATGCGCCGGGGAATTAGGAAGTGGCGGACCGGCGGGTCGCCTGAGGCAGTGGGTGCGGCGGTCGACGGTCGCGACTCTGGTCGGCTGGGGGAGCTGGACCACGTCGGCGTAGAGCGGCTGCGCGAGGCGGTCTACGGCACCATCGTCATGCTCAGCGTCCTCGCGGTGCTCAGCGAGCGTGAGCGGTCGGCCGCCGCGGCGGCGCTCACGGTCGCGGGCACGTCGTTGCGCTTGGCCTTCCCCCCGATCGCTGCCGCTGCGGTTCAGGAGTCCTACTGGCCGACGGCGGGGGCGATGTAGGAGGAGACGAGGTCGAGGTACAGGTCGGCTCCGGCGGCGCCTGGTGCGTCGGTGCTGGCGACGACAACGACCAGGTCCAGGTCGGGGACGACTTCGATCAGTTGACCGCCGTAGCCGATCGCGGCGTAGGCGCGGTGGCCGTCGGCCGTGGTCACCCAGCACTGGTATCCGTACTGCTCCGGGGTGGCGTGGGTGTCCACATGAGACGTCGTCGACTCGCTGACCCAGGCGGCGGACACCACCTGCCGGCCGGCCCAACGCCCTTGATTGAGCCAGAGCTGGCCGAGCCTGGCCATGTCGCGGCCGGTCAGCTTCAAGAAGCTGAAGCCGACGTGGTTGCCCTGCGGGTCGGTCGGCCAGGCGAAGCGGGCCCGGTCGTAGGCGGGGTCGCTTTCGGACCGGGCGACGGGCTCGGCCGCGGGGACTGTGCTGATCCCGAGCGGGGTGAACAGCTTCGCCCGGGCATAGTCCAGAGTGGACCGTCCGGTCGCCTGCCTCAGGATCGCCGAGAGCAGGTGCGATCCGGCGCTGGCGTAGGCGAAGCCCTGCCCGGCCGGCTGCTGGGTTCCCTCCCGCAGGATGGCGCCCACCCAGTCGCCGCTGGTCACGAAGCCGGGCAGGGCGCCGGGCGGGTCCGGTGGCAGCCCCGCGGTCATCGTGAGGACCTGGCGCAGCGTGACGGCCTTGACCGCCGCCGGCATGGTGGCCGCGTACGCCGGCAGCAGTTCAGCCAGGGTCTGGTCGACGCCACGCAGCTTCCGCTCGTCGATGGCGATGCCGATGAGCATGGACATCACGCTCTTGGTCACCGAGAAGACGTTCCCGGTGGTCGCCGCAGAGCTGTGGTAGTAGCGCTCGAACACCGGCCGGCCATGCACGCTGACCACGATTGCCCGGACCTGGTCGAACCCGCCGGTGTAGTCAAGGTCGAGGAATTCTTGGATGCGCTTCTCGACCTCCGCCGGCACGACCGGGTGAGCGGAGGCAGAGATAGCTGGAGTGGCAGGGCCGCTCGCTGTCGGTGCCGCCGGTGAACCGCCGCTACACCCTGCCGCCGCGGCGATCACTGCAGCAGCAATGCACATCCAGCCACGCCGATGCGGTAACCGGGGAGCCATGGGACCCTCCTCGCTGCCTCCGTATGAACTTCTCGGATGACGCCATGACTGCAGACGGGGCGGGGTCCGCGGCCCGGCTAGCCGCCCAGAACCGATCCCGGCGGGGGTGCCTCGTACCCTTGGCGCTCCCGACCGCACCGGCGGCACAGCTCGAACACCGCGTCCTTCCCGCCGACGTCGGGATTGCGATGCAGCGCCCACAGGTGCCGACCAAGGTGACAAAGCAGCCATCCTCGGGTCCTGTGTCTGGCCTTCTCCGGGATCGGCCCGAGGGCGGCAGCGTCGAGCGCGGCTCGCAGCGCCCAGGCGCGGGAGAGCACCTGCACCGAATGACTGACCTGCTGCGGGTGCGACATGCCGTACAACTCGGCGATGAACTCCAAGGCGTAGCGCTGCCGGTGTTCGGCCGGCAGCATCCGGGCCGCCAGCTCCACGGTGCGACAGCACCAGCGGTCCACCGTGGGCGGCGTCATGGTTGCTCCGTCGCGGGCCGGAACCGGGGCGCCCTCGACGGCCGGTACGCCCGCGCCAGCGCCGCTCGGGCCGAGTGCACCCCGTCCGCGGTGAGCCGGTAATACCGGCGGGCGGGCCGGCCGGCCACCCTGGTGTCGATCTCCTCCCAACGCGACTCCAGCCAGCGGAGGCCCTCCAGCCGGGCGAGGATCGGATGCACCGTCCCGCTCGGTAGACCGGCCGCGGCGCCGACCTCCACCCCGTACAGCTCGCGTGTCGGGTCCTCCAGGAGGGCCCGGAGCACGAGCTGGGTCGGGATCGTCATCCGCGGTCCCCCGTCGGCCATGCCTGTACTCTACTTAGAGCTAAGTAGAATACAAGCGAGCAAATGGTCGAACGTCCTTGCACCGTCTGGGGCGAGAGACTGCCTGCCAGCAGACGGCTACCGTCGGGGCGGCAGCATCCGCTCATCGGCGAAGTCGGACGTCAAGAGGGTCATCGGGTCTATCCAGGCTGTCACCAGGCGTCACCGCTGGCGGTGTCCGGTTCCGCCCCAACATAGCGACGTCCTGACCCGAGCGTGACTGCCGTTCGGTCACTGACGACTCACATCGGGAGCGAGACGCGACGCTAGATGCTGCCGCCGAAGGTGTCGCAGGATCTGGGGGTGCCGGTCCGGAAGCCGGTGGTGAACCACTTCTGCCGCTGGGCGGACGTGCCGTGGGTGAAGCTCTCCGGGCTCACGCGGCCCTGCGCCCTCGACTGGATCCGGTCGTCGCCGACCGCGGCCGCGGCGTCCAGCGCGGTGTTGATGTCCGACTGGGTGACCGACTCGAACAGCGGCCGGCCGTTGGCACCGGTGGTGGTCGTCGCGTTCTTCGCCCAGACGCCGGCGTAGCAGTCGGCCTGCAGCTCCAGCCGCACCGATCCGCTCTCCGGACCGGTCCCGCCGCCGACCCGGTCGGAGGTGCCGAGCAGGTTCTGG
>Ga0070683_100003569_pt1 | contig 12658 bp, 12 predicted proteins | sample KBSC713LmetaG_FD_64662 | JGI IMG/M metagenome (GOLD analysis project Ga0070683, IMG submission 64662) | Corn rhizosphere microbial communities from Kellogg Biological Station, Michigan, USA - KBS C7.1-3L metaG | ecosystem: Host-associated > Plants > Roots > Rhizosphere ...
AGCGGGAAGGCGCCGCCGAAGCGCGGGTTGATGTCGGTGACGCGGTGCGTCCCGTCCGGCTCCCGGAAACACTGGACGTTCGCCGGCCCCACCAGGCCGATCGTCTCGGCGACCTGGCGGGCGAGGTCGACGAGCTCGTCGTCGGCGATCGTCATCCCCTTGATCGACTCGCCGCCCTTCGACTCGATCATCGTCCGCGGGATCGCGTTCAGGCAGCGCGACTCCAGGTCGCAGAAGAGGTCGATCGAGAACTCCTCGCCCCGCATGCAGGCCTGCACCATCGAGTCCTCGGTCGTGTAGTCGAGGAAGAACTCGAGCTCGCGCCGGTCGCGGCAGCGGTAGATCCCGCGCGAGCCGAAGCCCTTGCGCGCCTTGACGAGGACGGGGAACTCGAGCTCGGCGGGCAGGTCGTCCGGCAGCCACGTGGGCGGCGAGCCGATCCCGTGCTCGACGAAGAGCTGGTGCGCGAGCCACTTGTCCGCGAGCGCGTCCACCAGCTCGGGCCGCGGCAGCAGGACGAGCGCGCCGAGCCGGTCGCGCGCGCGGGACAGCACGCCGTGGTCGAGGTCGGTGAGCGGGACGACGAGCCCGATCTCGTGCTCGAGCACGAGCGCCTGCAGCGCGTCGACGTACGTGGGGTCGTCCACGCGCGGGACGAACGCGTGCAGGTCGGCGTGGTAGAGCGCGGGAGCGAGCCGGTTGACGTCGGTGGCGAGCGTGCGCGCGCCGGCGCGCCTGAACGCCGTCACGATGTCCACACGCTGCCCGGCGCACGTGAAGAGGACGCCGCTCACGGCGGCAGAGGGTACCGTCGCCCGGTGCTGCGCCGTCTCCTCTGGGTCGTGGGCGGGCTCGTGGCGGCGTGGATCGTCGCGTGCCTCGTGCTCTTCGTCTGGCCGCCCGCGGAGACGGGCGCGCCGGCGCACGCGGACGCGGTCGTCGTCCTCTCCGGCGGCCTGAATGCGCGGCTCGATCCAGCTCTCGCCCTGATGCGCCGCCGCGTCGCCGCGACGCTCGTCGTCTCGGGTGCGTTCCACGGGACGCGGTGGAAGAAGGCGCAGCGTCTGTGCCGCGGGGCGTACCACGTCCGGTACCGGGTCCTCTGCCCCCGTCCGCAGCCCTTCAGCACGCAGGGCGAGGCACGGATGATCGCCCGGCTCGCGCGCGCGCACGACTGGTCGCGCGTGGTCGTCGTCACGTCCACCTTCCACGTCACCCGGGCGCACATGCTCGTCCGGCGCTGCTATTCCGGGCGGCTCTCCATGGTCGGCACGCACGTGCCCTGGTGGCGGCTGCCGGAGGAGCTGGTCGCCGAGACCGGCAAGCTCGTCGTGCAGCTCACGGTGCGCCGCGGCTGCTAGCCGTGCCAGCCGCCGGTGGCGCCCTTGTACGTGCCGCCGAAGAGGCTGAACGGCGTCCGGGCGAGGATCTTCAGGTCGAGCAGCGGCGTGCGGTGCTCGACGTACCAGACGTCGAGCTCGATCCGCTCCGCCCAGGGCAGCGTCGCGCGGCCGTGGATCTGCGCCCAGCCGGTGATCCCCGGCTTCACGACGAGTCGCCGCCGCTGGCGCTCGGTGTACTGCTCCACCTGGTAGCGCAGCGTCGGCCGCGGGCCGATCACGCTCATGTCGCCGCACAGCACGTTCCAGAGCTGGGGCAGCTCGTCGAGCGACAGCTTGCGCAGGACGCGGCCGGTGCGCGTGATCCGCGCGTCGCCCCGGTCGACCGCGAAGCCGGCACCCTGCCGCTCCGCGCCCACGATCATCGTCCGCAGCTTCAGCAGCTCGAAGTCGGCGCCGTCCTGCCCGACCCGCGTCTGCCGGTAGAGCACGGGGCCGCCGTCCTCGAGCTTGATCGCGAGCGCGGCCACCGCGAGCACCGGCGACGAGACGGCGAGGGCGGTGCCCGAGACGAGGACGTCCGCGAGCCGGTTCACGTCGTCAGCCCGCGCTCGGCGAGCGCGGCCGCCGCCTCGTCGGCGTGGTCGACCGCGTTCTGCGAGGCGAGCCATTCCGCGAGCTCGCGCATCCCCTCGTCGAACGCGACCTGCGCCGACCAGCCGAGCAGCTCCGCGGCCCGCGAGGTGTCGCCGACGCAGTGCCGGATGTCGCCGGCCCGGAACTCGTTGCGGATCTCCGGCTCGAGCTCGACGCCCAGCGCGGCGGCGAGAGTCGCGGCGACCTGCGCGACCGTGACGCGGGCCCCCGCGGCGACGTTGACGGCGGCGCCGTCGCCGGCACCGGGCTGGAGCGCCGCCAGCACCGCCGCGGCGACGTCCTGTACGTGGACGAAGTCGCGGCTCTGACGACCGTCCTCGAAGACGATCGGCGGGCGGTCGTTCAGCAGGCGCGCCGCGAAGATCGCGGCCACGCCGGTGTACGGGTTCGAGAGCGCCTGGCGCGGCCCGTACGTGTTGAAGAAGCGGAGCGCGGTCGCCGGGACGCCGTATGCGCGGCCGACGGCGAGCGTCAGCTCCTCGTGGTCGCGCTTGCCGACGGCGTAGACGGACATCGGCTGCAACGGCTTCGTCTCCGGCGTCGGCAGCGGCTCGAGCTCGGCGCCGCAGGAGGGGCAGACGACTTCCCAGCGACGCGCGGCGAGCTGCGCGGCGGGCCGCGGCTCGGGCGCGACCTCGACGCCCTCCCGCGGGCAGCGGTACAGGCCTTCGCCGTAGATGGACATCGAGGAGGCGACGACGACCTTCTCGATCCGGTCGCGCACCTCGAGCAGCCGCTCGAGCAGGACGGCCGCGCCGATCGCGTTCACCGAGGTGTACCGCTCGATCTCGTACATCGACTGGCCGACGCCGACGGCAGCGGCGAGGTGGACGACGCGGTCGACGTCCCGCAGCGCCCGGTCGACGGCGTCGCGGTCGCGCACGTCGCCGACGAGCAGCTCAGCGCCGGGGGCGAGATAGTCCGGCCGGCCGTCGTGCACCTGCGGGTCGAGCGAGTCGAGGATCCGCACCTCCGCCCCCTCGGCGAGCAGCCGGTCGACGACGTGGGAGCCGATGAAGCCTGCCCCGCCCGTGACGAGCGCCCTCACCGGGTTCCCTCCGCGAGCTCCCAGGTGGCGGGCACGCCGCGACGGGCGTAGTTCCAGAGCGCGACGACGGTGGCCCAGCTGACGAGCACGTAGTAGCGGGGCAGCCCGACGCCGAGCAGCGCCGCGAGCAGGACACCGAGCTGCAGCCCGAGCGAGACCGCGTAGACGACGCCCTGGCCGAGCAGCGCGACGTTTGCGGCGAGCGCGACGAGATGGAGCGGCCCGCTCGCATAGCGCAGGTGCCGGTGCGAGACGATCTCGGCCAGGTAGAGCGGGCGGAGCCGCCGCAGCATGCGGCCCTCGACCACGATCGCCCAGCAGTGCTCGAACATGCGCACCTTGCGCCGGTACTCGTCCTCCGTGGTCGGCGTCGCCTTCTCGTAGGCGTGCGCCTCGGGCTCGTAGACCGCGCGCCGCCCGCGCTGCACCATCAGGTACGGGAGCGAGAGGTCGTGACCGAAGCGCGGGTCGACCTCCACGTAGTCCGCGCGCCGCAGCGCATAGATGGAGCCGTTCCCGCCGGTGATCGAGTCGAGTCGGGATTCGGCCGCACGCAGCGCGAGCTCGTAGCGCCAGTAGACCCCTTCCTTGTTGCGGCCGTCGTCCGCCTGCAGGTTGAGGCGGCCGCAGACGTACGCGACGTCGGGGTCGGCGAAGTTGCGCACGAGCTTGCGGAGTGCGTCGGGGGCCCACGTGCAGTTGCCGTCGGAGAAGGCCACGATCTCGGCGTCCACGCTGCGCACGGCGTTGTTCTGGGCCGCGACCTTGCCGCCGCGCGGGTTGCGCACGAGCCGGACGCCGGCCGCCTCGACGAGCGAGTCGGTCGAGTCCGACGAGGCGTCGGAGCTGACGAGGATCTCCAGGCGGTCGCGGGGATAGTCGAGCGCTCGCAGGTTCTCGATCCGCCGCTCGATCACCGCCCCCTCGTTGTACGCCGCGACGATCACGGCGACGCTCGGCGTCAGCGCGTCGTCGCGCCGGACTCCGCGCGTACGCAGCCGCGCGAGCAGCTGCGCCGCGGCCGGATAGGCGACGTGCGTCCAGACGAGCGCGCCCGCGCATGCCCAGAAGAGGATCTCCACGGCGATCATCGTTCCCTCCGCGCGACGACGGCGGCGAGCCCGAGGAGGAAGGGGACGACCCCGTAGCTCGAGATCAGCCAGAAGAAGTCCGGCCGGCCGTGTCGCACCGAGTCGGTGAGCACGATCGCGAGCAGGAAGAGCGCCTGCACGCCGGCGATCTGCCACCAGAGCCTGGACGCGCGCCAGCGCTCGGTGCCGAGCGCGACGCCGACGGCGAGCACGGTCACGAGCGACAGCACGAGCGGGGCGCCGCCGGGCACCTCCGAGAGCTTGTCGTTCATGCTCAGCGCCGTCCGCCCGCCTTCGCTCAGCGCGACCGGGACGACGATCGCGGCGAAGACGGCGAGCGAGACGGCGAGTCCGCGCAGCGCCGTCGTCAAGCCGCAGCGACGATGGACGGCGACGGCGAGCGGCACGAGCACGATCAGGAAGTTGGCGCGGGTCGCGAGCGCGGAGCCGAGCAGCGCTGCGGCGACGAGGGACGCGGGACGCCGCCAGACGAGCTGCACGCCGGCGGCGACCAGCACGACGTTGACGACCAGGTCGCCGCCCGTCAGGTACTCGCGCAGCAGCGCGGGCGAGGCGAGCGCCGCGGCAAGGCCGACGAGCGCGATGCGCGGGTCGCGTGCAAGCCATCGCCAGAGCAGGTAGAGGAGCGGCAGGAACACGAGGAGCTCGTACGCGCTCCAGTGGAAAAGCCAGGTGAACGGCATCGCCACGACGAGCAGGACCGGGAGCTGAGAGATCGGCTGGTGCAGGTAGGTGAGCCGCCCGTACGGGTTCTCGCCGTCGAGCAAGCCGCGCGCGCCGATCGTCGCCGCGTCGTCCCGGTCGGTGCCCGCATCCGTGGCGTCCGTGTTCGCGTGCGGATACACGACGAGGAGCGCGACGACCGCCACCGCGAGCAGGAGCGCGGCGAGCACGTCGGCCCGCCGTGCCGTCAGAACGGTCGCCGCGTGGTCGAATGCCCAGACGCCGGCCATCCCCGCGACCGGAGCGAGGAGCAGCGCGACGATCGCCGCCGCGGTGCCCGCGTACTTCTGCACGACGCCGAGTGCCGCGAACGAGTAGAGGAACCCGATCGCGACCGCCTCGACGCTCCACGACCGGACGGCGACGAGCCCGGTGCTACGCGCCGTGGAGCTCATGCAGCACCTCCCGGTAGCGGTCGATCGCGATCGACCGGTGGTTGCGGGTCTCCGCGAACTCCCGGGCGCGCCGGCCCATCTCCTCGAGGTCGAAGCCGCCGTCGTGCGCGGCGCGAATCGCCTGCGCGAGCCGCAGCGGGTTGCCGGGCGGCACGACGACGCCGCAGCCGGTCTCCCGGACGACGGCCGCCGTCTCGGACTCGTCCTCCGCGGCGGCGATCACGGGGCGGCCGGCGGCGAGCACCCCCCACATCCGGCTCGGGACGATGTAGCCCGCGAGCCCGTCCGCGAGCCCGACCACGTGCAGGTGGGCGGTCGAGATCGGCTCGGCGCGGTGCGCGTACTCCTGCCACGGCAGGAAGCGGACGTGGTCGGCCTCGAGTGTCTCCGCCAGCTCCTTCAACTCGGTGAGGCGCGCACCGACGCCGATGATCGGGACGACGAGGTCGTCGAGGTCGCGCAGCAGCGTCGTCGCCCGGATCAGCGTGTCGAGGTCCTGCGCATGGCCGACGTTGCCGAAGTGCATGACCACGAAGCTGTCGAGCAGGCCGTGCTTCCTCGCCCAGCGGTTCTCGCGCGGCAGGGGCGTCACGCGCTCGGCGTCGCCCCAGTTGGAGATGACGCGGATCCGATCCGCGCGCACGCCCTTCGCGACCACGCGCTTCTTCATCGTCTCGCCGATCACCACGACGCGGTCGGCCCGGCGCAGGGAGAAGTTGACGAACAGACGTAGCGCGACGATCACGAACGGGTTCGTGAGCCGGCCGAGCTTGACGGCGATCTCCGGAAAGACGTCCTGTGTGCTCACGAGCACCGGCGCCCGGAAGCGTCGTGCCACGAGCTCGGCGACCGCGCCGATGAACGGCGGGTCGGTCATGCACATCACGACGTCCGGCCGCGGCGTGGCGAGCGCCTCGCGGAACGCACCGACGATGTAGGTGACGTAGTTGAGCGCGCGACGCGACAACTGCGTGCGGTCGTACGCGGTCGACCGGACGCGCACGATGCGCACGCCGTTCCGCTCTGCCTCGTGCGGCTGGTCGGGCGCCGCCCCGGTCACGACGGTGACGTCGTACTCGGAGGCGAGTGCCTCGCACAGCTCGGTGAGGAGGTTGGCCGTCGCCTCCTTCCCCGGCCAGTAGTACTGGTTGAGGACGAGCAGGCGCGGCTTCACGAGTGAACCGGCTCGCCGGCCCACCGCTCGGCGTTGTACTCGTGGATCTCGGCCAGGATGCCCGGCACGTCGTACGTGACGCGCCAGTCCGGGTAGTCCCGCCGGAACTCGCCGAGGTCGCTGATCCACCACCGGTGGTCGCCGATCCGCGCGTCGTCCACGATCGTGTGGTCGAGGCTCCGGCCGGCGATGCGCTCGCACAGGTCGATCGCCTCGAGCATCGAGCAGTTGCTCTCGCGGCCGCCGCCGATGTTGTAGACGGCGCCGCTGCGCGGGCTCGCGTGGAATGCCGCGAACGCCTGCACGAGGTCGGCGCTGTGCAGGTTGTCGCGCACCTGCCTGCCGCCGTACCCGTACACGGTGTACTGCTCGCCGGTGATCGTGCAGCGCATCAGATAGGAGAGGAAGCCGTGAAGCCTCGCGCCCGCATGGCGCGGTCCGGTCAGGCAGCCGCCGCGGAACGCGACCGTGTGCATGTCGAAGTAGCGGCCGTACTCCTGCACGAGCAGGTCGGCCGAGGCCTTGGAGACGCCGAAGAGCGAATGCAGGCTCGCGTCGATCGACATCGACGTGTCGATCCCGCGGTGGTAACGGTGGTCCTCCGGAAGCTCGAGCCGCGTCTCCTGCTCGACGAGCGGCAGGCGGTTCGGCGTGTCCCCGTATACCTTGTTCGTCGAGGTGAAGATGAAGGTCGCGCCCGGCGCGTGCCGGCGCGTCGCCTCCAGCAGGTTCAGCGTCCCGGCGGCGTTGACGGCGAAGTCCAGCCGGGGATCGGAGGCCGCCCAGTCGTGTGAGGGCTGCGCCGCGGTGTGGATCACGAGCTCCAGGTCGGAGCACGTCGCGAAGACGGCGTCGACCGCCTCGAAGTCGCGGATGTCCGGGTCGACGATGCGGACGTTCGCATGGCTCGCGGTCAGCGCCTCGACCTGCGGACGCACGGAGGCCTCCGGGCCGAAGAAGCGGGCGCGCATGTCGTTCTCGAGCCCGACGACGTCGAAGCCCTGCTCGGCGAACCAGGCGGCGGACTCGGAGCCGACCAGGCCGCCCGCCCCGGTGATGATGGCCGTCGCCATGACCCGGCAAGGGTAACGTCCTCGCGTGCGGATTCTGTTTGCCACGCCCGCCTACTGGCCCGCGGTGGCGTTCGGCGGCCCGACGTCGATGGCGAAGGAGCTCACCGAGGCGCTCGTCCGGCGCGGCAACGAGGTGGAGGTCGTGACGACGTCGCTCCGCGCGATCGGCGAGCCGCCCGCAGCGCGGCTGCACTCGACGCGGAGCGAGGTCGGCGGCGTCAAGGTCGAGTACCTGGCGACGCCGCTGCGCTACCGCTGGATGGGGATCACGCCGGGCCTGCCGCTCCGGCTCGCCCGGGCCGGGCGGCCGGACGTCGTGCACGTGTTCGGCTTTCGCGACGTCGTCACGACGGTGACGGCGGCCTGGGCGAGGGCGCGCCGCATCCCCTACGTCTTCGAGCCGCTCGACATGGTGCTGCCTCGCTACCGCAACGTCCCGCTCAAGGTCGCCTTCGACCGGGCGCTCGGCGACCGCGTGATCGGGGGCGCGGGCGTCGTCGTCGCCAACTCCTCGCTCGAGCGGGACGAGCTCGTCGCCGCCGGCCTGCGGCGCGACCGGATCGAGACGCGGCCGAACGGCTTCCCGCAGCCCGGCGAGCCCGTCGAGGGGACGCTGCGGCGCGAGGTCGGCCTCGACGCCGCGACGCCGCTCGTGCTGAACGTGGGACGGGTCAGCTTCAAGAAGGGCCTCGACCTGCTGCTCGAGGCGGTCGCGCCGCTCGACGGCGTGCACGTCGCGATCGTCGGCCCCGACGACGGCGACGGGACGCTGCGCCGGCTGGAGGCGCTGCGCGACCGCCTCGGGCTGCGCGACCGCGTCCATCTCCCCGGCCCGACCGGCGATCCAGCCGCGGCGTACGCCGACGCCGACGTCTTCGCGCTCCCCTCCCGGAACGAGAGCTTCGGGATGGTCGCCGCGGAGGCGGCCGCGGCCGGCATGCCCGTCGTCGTCACCGACCGCTGCGGCGTCGCCGAGCTGCTTGCCGGCCGCGGCGCGCTCGTCGTGCCCTGCGAGGCCGATGCGATCCGCGGCGCGATCGCACGCGTGCTCGCGGAGCCGGAGTTGCGCGCGCGCCTCTCGGCGGGAGGACGCGAGGTCGCCCGCGCGACAACATGGGACGCCGTCGCCGAGCGGCAGGAAGCGCTGTACCGACTCGCCCTCGAGCGTGGCTGAGCTCGCGGTCGTCGGGCAGGACCCGCGCTTCGGCGGCGGAGCGCACGCGCACATGCAGGCGTTCCTCGACGCGGCGACTGCACTGGGGCACGATCCCGAGCTGCTCTTCGTCCCGCACCCCACGCTGCGACCAGAGGAGCGGATGTCGCCGCTCGACCGAGTGGAGGCGCTGCGCATCCTGCGCGGCTCGCGCGCGCTCGTCCCGCGCGTGCGTGCGGCACGGTCGGCCTGGGTCGTCGCGACGCTCGCGATGCACGGGTGGGCGGCGTTGCGCTCGGGCCGCCCGTACGCGTGCTGGGTCGGAACCTCGCTCGCCGACGAGCGCCGCGGGCGGCTGCCCGGCCTGCGACCGTCGCGGCGGCTCGCCGCGCACGCGAACACGCCCGTGCTCGGAGCGCTCGAGCGTCGCGTCCTGCGCGGCGCGGCACGGGTGTACGCGACGAGCCCGGCGAGCCGTGAGGCGGTCGCGCGCGCCGCGGGCACCGACCCGGGAACGGTCGGGATCCTGCCGCTGCCCGTCGACGTCGACGTCTTCTCGCCGGAGCCCGACGACACGTGGCTCGCCCGGCTCGAGCGGCCCGTGCTCACGGTCGTCGGCCGCGCCGACGACCCGCGCCGTAACCTCGCGCTCGCGATCGACGCGTTCCGGCTCGTACGGGCACGCATTCCCGACGCGACGCTGCGCATCGTCGGCGCACGCCCGCCCCTGGGGCTGCCGGACGGCGTCGAGGCGCTCGGCGAGGTGGAGTCCGTCGCGGCACCGCTGCGCGAGTCGTCGCTCCTCCTGCTTCCCTCGCGTCAGGAGGGCTTCGGCATCGCGGCGGCCGAGGCGCTCGCCTGCGGCGTGCCGGTCGTCTCGACGCCGTCCGGCGGACCGGAGGACATGCTGCGCCGCTCGGGCGGGGGCGTCGTCGTCGACGGCTGGACGCCGGAGGCATTCGCCGGCGCCGTCGTGGAGCTGCTGGAGGACGCTGCTACGCTCGCCGCGATGCGCCGCCGCGGCCGCGACCACGTCGTCCGCGAGCATGCGCCGGCGCGGTTGCGCGAGCTGCTGGCGGCCGCCTTCGAGGAGACGGGCTGATGCGCTTCCTCTTCACGACGCTGCAGACGTACGAGAGCGACTTCTACGGCCGGGTCGGCGCCGAGCTCGTGCGCCGCGGTCACGAGGTGTCGCACGTGACGGTGTCGCGCACGTCCGCGCGGGAGCTGCACGAGCAGGGCTTCGACGCACGCAGCGTCCACGACGTGATCGCCGAGCTGGGCGAGCCGGCGTCACTCGAGGACGAGGTGCGGCGGATCGAGGACGCGTACCCGATCCCGCACATTCGAGACGTCTACTACGCCGACAAGGCGGGCGACGGTCACGACGAGCAGTGGAACGTCCGTCGCGCCGTGCAGCACATCCGCGCACTCGAGCGCGTCGTGGACGAGGTGGAGCCCGACGTCCTCGTGCCCGAGGTCGGCAACGAGGTGATCCGCGTCGCGTCGCACCTCGTCGGCGTGCAGCGCGGGATCCCGGTGCTGTTCCTGCTGTACACGATGTTCCCGGAGCCGCTGCGGCTGACCGTCGACACGCTGCACGCGCCGATCGTCCCGCCCGAGGAGCTGCGCGAGCTGACGACCGAGGAGGCGGCGCGGGTGGAGGCGTTCCGCCGCGCGTTCACGGAGCGCGCGCAGCCGATCCGCGAGTACCGGCGCTGGCCGGTGGAGTGGCGACGCGCGAAGCTCTTCGCCGACCACGTGCGGCGGAAGCGCGGCGAGGATCAAGACAACGAGTACCTGCAGCCCGCGCGGCTGTTGTGGACGAACGTCGCCGAGACCGTCCGCGCGAAGGCGGCGCTGCCGTTCTACGACGAGCTCTCGTCCGCGCGGCCGTACGTGTATTTCCCGCTGCACGTGACGGACGACTACAAGATCAAGAAGGTGATCCCGCACTGCGTCGACCAGGCGTCGATCGTCGAGCAGGTTGCGGACGCGCTGCCGCCCGGGCACGACCTCGTGCTGAAGGAGCATCCGATGTCGGTGGGACGCAACTCCGTGCGCCTGCTGCGCCGGCTGCGCACGCGGCCGAACGTCCGGCTCGTGCGCCCGCACACCTCGTCGCACGAGCTGATCGTGCGGGCCGAGGCGATCGCCGTGATCTCGTCGACGGTCGGGATCGAGGCGCTGCTGTACGAGAAGCCGGTGCTGACCATCGGGCAGCCGTTCTACAGCGGCTACGGCGTCACGGTCGACGTCGACTCGTTCCGGGAACTGCGCGCCGCCGTGCCCGCGCTGCTGACGTTCCGCCCCGACCCGGAGCGGATCCGGCGATTCCTCGGCGCGGCCATGCGCGCGACCGATCCCGGCGCGCCGGTGCTCGTCGACCGGTCGGACGCGAACGCCGTCGCGCTCGCGGGCTCGCTCGAGAAGCGGGCCGCCGGGGTCGTGCTCGCGTGATCGCGCTGTTCTGGGACATCGACGGCACGCTGCTGACCACGGCACGCGCCGGCATCGCCTCGCTCGAGGACACGCTGGACCGCATCAGCGGCGCCCACGTCGACCTGGAGGGCATGGCGACGGCCGGGCTGACCGACTACGCGATCGCCGAGGAGGCGCTGCGCCGCGCGGGCGACGCGGCTGAGGAGGCGACCGTGCTGGAGTTCCTGCGCGTCCACGGCGAGCAGCTGCCGCGGTATCTCGGGCGCCGGGAGGGGCACGTGATGCCGAACGCGCGCGAGATCCTCGAGGACCTGCGCGGAGACGAGGGCGTGAGGAGCTTCCTGCTGACCGGCAACACCGAGGCGGGCGCGCGGGCCAAGCTCTCGCACTACGGACTGCTCGAGTACTTCGACGGCGGGGGCTCGTTCTGCGTGGGGCCTGGGAGCCGAGACGACATCGCGCGCTCGGCGCTGCCGCTCGCGAACGGCGCGGAGCCGTACGTGATCGGCGACACGCCGGCGGACGTGGCGTGCGGGAAGGCGATCGGGGCACGCACCGTCGCGGTCGCGACCGGCTCCTACGATCTCGGCTCGCTCAGGGCGGTCGCGCCGTGGACCGCGCTCGAGCAACTGCCCGATCCGGGCGGGTTCAGGGATCTCGTCGGCATCACAGCCGACCTACCATCGCAGCGATGAGATCGTTCAGGCTCGGACGGGTCGGCGCGACGCCGTGGATCGTCTGGGGATTCGTACGGCGGCACGGACGGCGAACCTACAAACGCACCGCGCGCGCGGCGATCCGGCGCGTCCACGTCGCCCGCCACGGCGGCGCGAGCGTGGGTGACCTCTCCGCCGTGAGGACGCGCGAGCAGATCCCCGACGTCCTGAACCGCCGCGGCCTCGTCGGGGCGGGCGTCGAGGTCGGCGTCAAGCGCGGCGCCTACTCGGAGTTCCTCCTCCGGCACTGGCGCGGACGCACGCTGATCTCCGTCGACCCGTGGCGCGAGGCGCCGACGGGCGAGTACCTCGACCGCGCGAACGTGGAACAGGAGGAGCAGGAGTCGTACTACACCGAGACGCGTCGACGGCTGGCGCGGTTCGGGACGCGCAGCGACGTCTGGCGGACGACCTCGGTCGAGGCCGCCGGCCGCGTCGCCGACGCCTCGCTCGACTTCGTCTACATCGACGCGCGCCACGACCGCGAGTCCGTCCTGGAGGACCTGGCGACCTGGTTTCCGAAGCTGCGACCCGGAGCGATCTTCGCCGGCCACGACTACGCCGACGGCGAGTTCCCGAACGGCGTGTTCGGCGTCAAGAGCGCCGTCGACGACTTCTTCGGCGAACGCGGCATCCGCGTCCACGCGACAGACGGCGGACCGCGGGTGGTCGAGCACTTCGCATCGTGGCTCGTCGAGATTCCCGGGTGAGGATTCCGCGGGTCATCCATCAGATCTGGCTGGGGCCGAGTCCGCTGCCGGAGCAGGATGCGGTCTTCGTCGAGACGTGGAAACGGCTGCATCCGGCGTGGGAGCACAGGCTGTG
>Ga0070683_100003577_pt1 | contig 12648 bp, 9 predicted proteins | sample KBSC713LmetaG_FD_64662 | JGI IMG/M metagenome (GOLD analysis project Ga0070683, IMG submission 64662) | Corn rhizosphere microbial communities from Kellogg Biological Station, Michigan, USA - KBS C7.1-3L metaG | ecosystem: Host-associated > Plants > Roots > Rhizosphere ...
ATCAGCTCGGACGCGAGAGCGCCGGCGGGCAGGGCGGACGCGGGCATCGCGGTAGGCTAGCGGACGTGGCAAACCCGACCCGTGAGCAGGCCTGGGACACCCTCACTCGTTACACGAAGAGCCAGGCGCTCCTCCGTCACGCGCTCGCCGTTGAGGCCTCGGTGCGCTGGTACGCCCGCGCGGGCGGCGAGGACGAGGAGCTCTGGGGCGTGACCGCGCTGCTTCACGACTTCGACTACGAGATCCACCCCACGCTCGACCGGCACCCGCAGGACGGGGCGCCGATCCTGCGCGACGAGGGGTACCCCGAGGTCGTGATCGAGGGCGTCCTCTCGCACGCGGAGCATCTCGCGATTCCGCGCGACACGCCGCTGAAGAAGACCCTGTTCGCCTGCGACGAGCTCTCCGGCTTCGTGCATGCGTGCGGGCTCGTCCGGCCCGACGGGATCGCGACGCTCGAGCCGAAATCGGTGCTGAAGAAGCTCAAGCAGCCCTCGTTCGCGGCGGGCGTGCACCGGGACGAGGTCTACGCCGGCGCCGAGCTGCTCGGCCTCGAGCTCGACCGGCACGTCACGAACGTGATCGAGGCGCTGCGGCCGATCGCCGGCGAGCTGGGCCTCCGTCAGGCCGCCTAGCGGCGAACCGTGACGCGCGTCGTCTTCTGCGCCCTGCGCGTGTCGGCGCTGAGCTTCCAGACCACGCGGTAGGTGCCCGGCCGCCTGATCGTCTTCGGCAGCCGCAGCTGCACGAGCGAGGTGCCCGGGGAGAGCACGAAGTTCCAGCGGAGCGGCTTCTTCAGCCCTGTGCCGGACATCGTCGCCGTGACCAGCGCGCGTCGGGTGGAGCTGAGCGTCACACGGACGTAGCCACCCTTCGCGGTGACGACCACCGAGGCGGGCGCCCCGACCAGCAGGCGGCCGGCGAGCGAGGTGACCGTGAGGGCGGCGAGGGTGCTCGGGTTTCCCGCCTTGTCGAAAGCGCGAACCTTGAGGTGGGTGAGGCCCGTGAGGGGAATCGCCCGCGTGTACTCGTTGCCGTGGTCGACCTTCGGGTCCGAGCCGTCGGTCGTCCAGCGGATCGTGCTCACGCCGGAGCCGGTGTCGGCCGCGGCGAAGGTGACCAGGACCGTCTTCTTGTACGGCAGCTTCCGGCAGGCCGCCCCGTTGCAGTTGACCGTCAGCGTGGGCGCGGTCGCGTCGGGAACCAGGGAGAACGACGCGGCGCCCGAGCTCAGCCCTGCGGCGTTCGTCGCGGTGATCGTGAGCGGGCCGGCGGTGGTCGTGCCGGTGTTGCTCGAGACGTACGTGCGGTGCGGGCCCGATCCCGCAGCCGTGAAGCCCGGGACGCTCGGGAAGGAGTAGGAGGCGACGCCGGACTGGGGATCGGAGGAGGCGGCGGTGACGGTGAACGCGCCGTTCGCGCCCGGCCGGAAGTAGACCGTACTGCCCGACGCGGCCGCGTTGGAGAAGCCGGTGAAGAGCAGCGACGGCGTGGTCGGTGCGCTGCCGTCGACCTTGGCGTCGGCGGAGGGCTGCGAGACGGCCGAGACGTTGCCGACGTTGTCGGTCGCCTTCGCCTGGTAGCGGTAACAGCCGCCGGAGCTCACGCTCGAATCGGTCGTCCCCGACAGGGTCACCGGGGCGAAGACGCCGTAGGTGCCGCAGGCGCCGTTGGTCAGGGTCGCGGCAGCACGCTCGACGACGGAGCGGCTCGCGTCCACGCCCGAGCCGGCGTCGGTTCCGGCGGCGACGGTGAGCGACACGGCGCTGCCGAACCAGGGGCCGCCGGCCAGCGTCACAGCCTGACCGGTCGGCGGCGTGGAGTCGCCGCTGATCGTGATCGAGTCGGTGGCGGTGCCGCCGGCGGTGGTGGCGGTGACCGCCTTGGCACCGGGCGCGCCCGCCCCGCTCGTCCAGCTGTACGCGACCGGCGACGAGAAGGGGGACGACGTGTCGTCGCCGCCGGTGGAGCTCGCCCAGCCGGCGGTCGCGGACACATCGGGGAAGGTGACGGTGGCGCCGCTCAGGGACACCTGGCTGGTGACCGTGGCGTTGAGCGCGAACGACCCGGTGGCGGTGGGACGGAACCACTGCGTCCTGGTGGTCGGGTCGAAGTACTGGTCGCCGGCGCCGCTGACCTCGGTCGGCGGCGTGACCTTGACGACGGGGACGTCCGGAGTGAGCGTGAACGTGGCGTTCTGCGGATCCGGGCTACCGCCGTGCACCTGCATGGTCTGGGGGCCGGTGGTCGTGATCGGAGCAGCCCAGCTGTACGTCATGACGAACGGGCTCGTGTTGTCCGTTCCCCCGCCCGTCAGGCCCGTGATGGTGGGGAAGTCGACACTCGTGATCGTGAACGGGGCCGTCACCTTGACGTCGAACTGGCCGCTGGTCGAGCCGGCGGCGTAGTAGAGCGTCGAGCCCGCCGCCGACGCGACCGACGTGTCCACGTTCTGGAACTGGACCGTCGGGCCGGCCGCCTGGGAGCTGGAGACGCCCACGGCGAGGACGCCGACGAGCGCGAGCGATGCAACGCGGAGCTTCACGGCCCAATCCATCGGCCGGAGAGGCCGGATGCTTGAGCGAGTTCCCTACAACGAGGCCAGCAGGCGCTCGAGGTCCTCGTCGCTCGTCCACCAGCCGCAGGAGATCCGCAGCCAGGGGGTGCCCGGCATGTTCCGGACGACGATGCCGTGCTCGAACAGCTTTTGCGCGGTCTCGGCGGGGTCGCCCGCGGGCACGAACGAGACGAGATTCGCCTGGCCGGGCGCCGTCGCGACCTCGAAGCGGTTGGCGAGCAGCGCCCAGCCGCGCGCCGAGATCTCGGTTGCGTGATGGGCCGCCCAGTGCGGAACCGTGCCGAGGGCGGCCTCGAGCCCCGCCAGCGACGGCGTCGGGATCCAGCCGCTGTCGAACCGGGCCGCTCCAGGCTTGCGCGTGAAGGTGCCGCTCTCGTCGTAGCCGTCCTGCGAGAAGTACGTCGGCAGCGCCACGTGCAGTGCCTCCGGGTCGCGGACGTACAGCCCGCCGGTCGCATCCGGGCCGCACAGCCATTTCTGGCCCGAGACCGTGTAGTAGTCGTACCGGCCGGCCTCGACGGCGATCGAGCCGGCCGTCTGCGCGCCGTCGACGAGCATCGGCAGGCCGGTCGCGTCCTGGAGCTCCTCGATCGGGAGCAGGTTGCCGGTCTGCCAGGAGACGTGCGAGAGGGCGATCAGGCGCGTGCGCGGCGTGACCTGGGCGACGATCGTCTCCAGCGCGCGCTCGGGCGGCTGCGCCCGGACTGCGGCGACGCGCACGGTCGCCTCCGACGCGTCGAGCGCACCGAGCAGGCCGAAGTGCTCGGTGTCGGTGGTGACGATCTCGTCCTCGGGCCGAAGGCGCAGCCCGGAGAGCACGATGTTGCAGCCCTCGGTGGTCGACGTGGTCAGCGCGACGTTGTCGGCCGGCACGCCGATCGTCGCCGCCAGCCCGGTCCGTACGTGCTTTCGGAGCTCCAGCATCGTGTCGATGTACGCCTGCCCGCCGCGGCCCAGCTCGAGATCGGCGAGCTGCTGGGCGGTCATCGCCTCGACGGTCGCGCGGGCGAGCGGGCCCATCGAGCCCGCGTTCAGGTAGGCGACCTGGTCGAGGACGGGGAACTGCGCGCGGGCGTCTTGGAAGTTCACAGCTCGATCTCGATCGGCGGGTGGTCCGACAGCAGCATGCCCGCTAGGAGGCGCCGCTCGTCGTCCCAAACCGTGATCGGCGAGGGCTCGGCGCCGCGAACCGCGATGTGGTCGATCCCCGGCCCCGGCTCGGAGTAGCCCTCCAGCAGCCAGTGCGCGGCCACGGCATTGAAGTCGCCGGCGATCACGACCGTGTCGCCGTCCTGGGCGAGAGCCTCGATCGACGGCACCACGCGCCGGAGCTCCGCTGCGGGGATCCGCGGGTCTCCGAGCGAGCCGGTCGCGTGCAGGTTGGCGACGACGTGCCCGTCGGCCAGTCGCACCACCTGGCAGATCCGCCGTTCCTTCCCCCAGGCCAGCCGCGTGACGAGGTCGAGCCCGAGCCGGTGCGCCTGCTCCCGCCGGAACCGCGCGGGGTTCAGTGGCAGGACCTCGTGCCGGACGACGCGCCGGCCTTCGCCGAGGAGGATGGCGTTGCCCTGGCCGGAGAACGCCGACCGGAGCAGCCCCGGGTTCAGGTCGGTCAGCTGCCGTCCGAGCCCGGCCGTGATCGGGATCGGCCCCAGCTGCGGCCGCTGGGCGACGTCGCCGACGGCGGCCATGCCGCTCCAGCGGGCGAGCTCGTCCAGCGCCCAGACCGGGACCTCCTGGAGGACGAGGACGTCGGGGCGGTCGGCGCTGGCAAGCTCGACCATCTCCGCGAGGTGCACCGAGGAGCCCGGCGGGGAGGTGTTGCCGTGGAAGAGATTCCAGCTCCGGATGACCATCAGATGATTGATTCCTAACCCAACGCACGCGCGGATGGGGGCCTGCACACGGCGCATTGCGCCCGCCTCGCCCGGCGCCAAGGCTCGCCGGCCTTGCCACCGGCCGAGTCGACCACACTGCTTGGTGCATGCCCTCCCCGCACGCACGCGGGTCAGAAATCAATAATCCGCCGCCGACTACTGTACGAGCGCCGTGCGCGTCGTCCTCGCCGACCCAGCCGCGTTCACGCCGCAGTACGACCACGAGCTCGCGGCCGGGCTGGCCCGGCAGGGCGCGCAGGTCGAGCTCGTCACCTCGCAGTTCCGGTTCGGAGCAGCTCCCACGCAGGCTGGATACCTCCGCCGCGAGGTCTTCTACCCCGCCTCGTCGCGGCTCTTTCGGCGCTCCCGGTTTCGCCTGCCGCTGAAGGCGGCCGAGCACCCGGTCGGCCTTGCGCGGCTGGCGCGCATCCCCCGCGACGTCCTGCACGTCCAGTGGCTGGCGGCGCCTGAGCTCGACGTTGCGCTCTTTCGCCCGCGCGGCCCGGCCGTGTTCACCGCTCACGATCTGCTGCCGAGACGGACGGCTCACCGGGAGGATCTCTGGCGGCGACTCCTCCGCCGTTTCGACCGGATCGTCGTCCACAGCGACCGGGGCCTGGAGACGCTCTTCGCGCTGGGCGTGGAGCGCTCGCGCCTGCGGGTGATTCCACACCCCGCCTTTCCCAGCGACCCGGCCCGAACGGACGACGGCCGAACGGTGCTCTCGCTGGGCGCAATCCGGCCGTACAAGGGCCTGGGCGACGCGATCGCTGCGGTCGAGCGCGTCGACGATGCGCGGCTGCTCGTCGCGGGCGATCCGCTCGAGCCCCTCGACGGCTACCGAGCAGCGGCGGGAGATCGGGCGGAGTGGCGGCTCGGCTACCTGGGCGAAGCGGAGCTCGACCGTGCGCTCGGCGACGCGACGGTCGCCGTCTTCCCGTACCGGGCGGAGCTCGACCAGTCGGGAGCGCTCCTGCGGGCGCTCGGAGCGGGCGTCCCGGCGGTCGTCTACGACGTCGGCGGCCTGGCCGAGCCGGTACGCGCCTACGGGGCGGGCCGAGTGGTGCCCGCCGGTGACGTCGACGGGCTGGCTGAGGCGATCCGTGCCCTCCTCGGCGACCCCGACGAGCTGGAGGCGGCGCGCGCCGGTGCCCGCCGGGCGCGCGACGAGCTGACCTGGGATCGCGCGGCGGCGGCGCACCTCGAACTCTACCGCGAGCTCCTCGGCTAGCCGGGGGGCCCGATTGCGGTCCGCCGACGGGAGTGCAATGCTGGCCAGGTGCGCCCCGGGCTGCTCCTCTTCGCCTTCATGTGAACGCTTCCGCCGGCAGCTCCGGCTCTGATCGCCGAAGCATGCTTATCGAGGACTACGCGCTCCTCAGCAACCTCCACACGGCTGCGCTCGTCTCGCGGGACGGCTCGGTCGACTGGCTCTGTCTCCCCCGGTTCGACTCCGCCGCGTGCTTCGCCGCCCTGCTCGGCAGGCCGGAGCACGGCCGCTGGCTGATCGCGCCCTCGGGCGAACCGAGGAGCGTCCGCAGGCGCTATCTGCCCGAGACGCTCGTGCTGGAAACGACGTTCGAGGCGGAGGACGGCGCTGTCCGACTGCTCGACTTCATGCCGCCCGGCCGGGACGAGACGGTGCTGGCGCGGATCGTCGAGGGGCTGGAGGGCGAGGTGGAGATTTCGACCGAGCTGGAGCTGCGGTTCGAGTACGGGTCCGCGGTTCCATGGGTGCGCCGCCAGGACGGGACGTGGCTTGCCGTGGTCGGTCCGAACGCCGTGCGGATCGAGAGCGGGATCGAGCTGGAGGGCCGGGACTTCATGAGCGTCGGCTCGGCGACGGTCGCGGCCGGCGAGCGGCTGGCGTTCGCCCTCACCTGGTTCGCCTCGCACGGCGAGCCGCCGGCGCCGGTGCAGGCCGACGCGGCGCTGGAGGAGACGGAGACGTTCTGGCGCGAGTGGTCGGGCCGGTGCACCTACGACGGCGAGTGGGCCGAGCCGGTTCGCTCGTCGCTGCGCGTGCTCAAGGGTCTGATCTACGAGCCGACGGGCGGGATCGTCGCGGCGGCGACGACGTCGCTGCCGGAGTGGCCGGGCGGCTCGCGGAACTGGGACTACCGCTACTGCTGGCTGCGCGACGCGACTCTCACGCTGGTCGCGCTGATCGACTCCGGCTACCTGGACGAGGCGCGGGCGTGGCGGGAGTGGCTGTTCCGTGCGGCCGCGGGCCGGCCGTCGGACCTCCAGATCATGTACGGGGTCGCCGGCGAGCGGCGGCTCGCGGAGTACGAGGCGGAGTGGCTGCCCGGCTACGAGAGTTCGACGCCGGTGCGGGTCGGCAACGCCGCCTCCGAGCAGATGCAGCTCGACGTCTACGGCGAGATCATCGACGCCTTCACGACCGCGCGGACGCACGGGCTCGAAGCGTCCGACCACGCCTGGCGGCTCTCCGTGAACCTGCTCGAGTTCCTGGAGGAGGCCTGGCAGAAGCCCGACGCGGGCATCTGGGAGGCCCGCGGCCCGAGCCGGCACTTCACCCACTCGAAGGTGATGGCGTGGGTGGCGTTCGACCGGGCGATCTTCACGAGCGAGCGCTGGGGTCGCGACGGGCCGGTCGACCGCTGGAGGTCGATCCGCGACGAGATCCACGCCGACGTCTGCGCCAACGGCTTCGACGCGCGGCTGGGGTCGTTCGTGCAGTCGTACGGCTCGACGCGTCTCGACGCGAGCCTCCTGCTGATCCCCCTGGTCGATTTCCTGCCGGTCGAGGACGAGCGCGTCGCCGGGACGATCGAGGCGATCGGCCGCTCGCTCGCCCAGGACGGGCTGATCGCCCGGTACGAGTCCGACGAGGAGAACGTGCAGGTGGACGGCCTGCCGCCGGGCGAGGGCGTCTTCCTGCCCTGCTCGTTCTGGTACGCGGCCGACCTCGCACTGCTGGGCCGGCTGGACGAGGCGCGGGCGCTGTACGAGCGACTGCTCGGGCTGCGGAACGACCTCGGCCTGATCTCGGAGGAGTACGACCCGGAGTCGGGTCGGATGCTCGGCAACTTCCCGCAGGCGTTCACGCATCTGGCGCTAGTCGCCTGCGCGTACGTGCTCGAGCGCGGCGGCACACCACGCAAGAAAGGGCCCGGCTAGCCCTCACCGGTGGCCGAAGTGGTGCGCCCGCGGGAGAGCGGACTGCACCTCGGCGAGGCCGGCGACCTCGCGGGCGAGCGGGCCGAGCGTCTCCAGCTCGCGGACGAGGATGTTGATGTTGCGGCCGGCGCGTTCGAGCCGTCCGCGGGCGAGCAGCAGCAGCTCCCCGCGCACGAGCGGCCGGTGCTGCTCGTACACGGGCGGCGGGACGATCAGGTTGACCTGGCCGGTCTCGTCCTCGAGCAGCATGAAGACGACGCCGTTGGCGGTCGCGGGACGCTGCCGGGCGATCGCCATGCCGGCCACGGCGACCTCGCCGGCCGGATGCCCGGACAGCTCGGCGTTCGCGACCGTTCCCGGCGGCAGGTGCGCACGCAGGAGCTCGAGCGGGTGCCGTCCGACCGAGAGGCTCGTCGTCGCGTAGTCGGCGAGCATCCGCTCCCAGTCGGTCTGCTCGGGCAGCTCGGGGACCGGCGCCGTCGGCTCGAGCGGAAGCGCGAGCTGTGTCGTCCCGCGAGCTCCGCTCGCGGGCCGGGGGACGACACCGACTCGCCAGAGCAGCTCACGTCGTGGACCGAAGTGGTCGCAGGCGCCCGACGCGACCAGCGCGTCGAGCGCGCGTCGACTCACCGGGGCGCGGCGGGCAAGGTCGGCGACGTCGGCGTACGGCTGCCCGGCGGCGATCGCCTCCGCATCTTCTTGGCCGACGTCGCGTATGTAACCCAGACCGATCCGTACCGCGCCTCCTTCCAGGGCGCAGCGCGCAGCGCTGCAGCCTACGTCGGGCGGCAGCACCTCCACCCCGCGCCGCTGGCCGTCGCGGACGAGGCTGGCAGGCGGGTAGAAGCCCATCGGCTGGGCGTTCAGCAGGGCGCAGAGGAACTCGGCGGGATAATGGTGGCGCAGCCAGGCGGACTGGTAGGCGAGCAGCGCGAATGCGGCCGAGTGCGACTTGGGGAAGCCGAACCCCGAGAAACCGGCCAGCTTGTCGTAGATCAGGTTCGCGAGCTCGCCGTCGACGCCCTGCGCGAGCGCGCCGGCGACGAACCGCGAGCGCAGCGCCTCGATCGCCTCCTCGCTCCGCTTGCGGCTCATCGCCCTCCGCAGGCCTTCCGCCTCGCCGACGGTGAAACCGGCGAGCGCCGTCGCCACCTCCAGCACCTGGTCCTGGAAGACGACGACTCCGAGCGTGTCGCGCAGCGGCTCCGCCAGCGACGGGTGGTCCACCGGCGGGACGTACGACGGGTTCTCGCGGAGCTTCTGACGCCGTTCGATGTACGGGTGCACCGCCCCGCCCTGGATCGGCCCGGGGCGGACGAGCGCGACCTGGATGGTCAGGTCGTCGAGATTCTCCGGGAGCGTGCGGAGGAGGCTCTGCATCTGGGCGCGGCTCTCGATCTGGAAGTCGCCGACCGTGTCGGCGCGCTGGATCTCGGCGTAGACGTCCCGGTCGTCGAGCGGGATGCGGGAGAGGTCGATCGTCGCCCCGCGCAGGCGTGCGATCTGGTCGACGCAGTCCTCGACCGCAGACAGCATCCCGAGGCCGAGCAGGTCGATCTTGAGAAAGCCGGCGTCGGCGCAGGAGTCCTTGTCCCACTGGCAGATCTGGCGTCCCTCCATCGCCGCCGGCTGCACCGGGACGAGCTCGACCAGCGGCCGGCTGGAGATGATCATCCCGCCCGGGTGCTGGGAGATGTGCCGCGGCAACCCGGCGATCTCGTGCGCGAGCGCCCCCAGCGCCTGCCAGCGGGCGGACGCGTGGCTGCCGGGCAGCCGTTCGACCTCCTCGGCCACGCGGTGCGGGTTCCCCTCGGTCACGCGCGCGAGCCGCTCGAGCTCGGCGGCGGGCAGACCGAGTGCCTTGCCGAGATCGCGGATCGCCCCGCGCCCGTGGTAGGTCGAGAAGGCGGCGACGAGCGCAGCGTGCTCGCGGCCGTACCGCTCGGTAACCCTGACGATCAGCTTCTCGCGGATGTCGCGTGGGAAGTCGAGGTCGATGTCCGGCGCCGAGACCAGCTCGCGGTTGAGGAAGCGGCCGATCGACAGATCCGACTCGACGGGATCGACATGCGAGAGGCCGGTCAGGTAGCAGATGATCGAGCCGACCGAGCTGCCGCGGCCGCGGCCGGGCGGTAGCGCGTGGCGGGACGAGCCGGGGCCGCGGACCTCGACTGCGACCTCGCGCGCGAGCTCGAGCACTTCCCAGTGCAGGAGGAAGAACCCGGCGAGCTTCAGCTCGAAGACGAGGGCGAGCTCCTCCCGTAGCCGTGCGCGCGCCCGGGTGCGGTACGGGGAGCGGTTGTAGCGCTCGGCGAAGGCGCACTCGCAGACGTCGCGAAGCTGGCCGTCGGGAGTGTCGAAGCCGTCGGAGAAGTCGGGGTAGCGGTAGCCGAGCTCCTCGGTCAGGTCGAAGGTCAGCCCGGCGGCGATCTCGGCTGTGCGGAGCACGGCGTCACGGTCCTGCGGGAAGCGGTCGACCATCTCGTCGGGAGCGAGCAGGACCGACTCGTGGTTGCCCCGCCGTTCCTGCTCGCAGCCGTCGAGGGAGGTGCGGCAGCGGATCGCGACCAGGGCGTCCTGGAGCGCGCTGCGCCGCCCGTGGTGGACGTGGACGTCACCGGTGGCGACGGTGGCGACGCCGAGGTCGCGGGCGAGCTCCCGGAGCGCGGCGTTGCGGCGGGTGTCTCCGCGTTCGTACGGCCGCTGGAGCTCGACGTGGAAGCGGTCGCGGCCGAAGGCCGCTGCCACACGGACGGCTCCGTTCGGGTTCGTGACGGCGAGGCCGTGTCGCGCGCACCCGGAGAGGCAGACGAGCCCGTCGGCGTGCTCCAGCAGCGAGTCGAGCGGCAGCTCGGGCGGCAACGGGTCGGCGCCCTCCTTCGGCCGGGTGCCCGCGTGCGCCTCGGTCAGCAGCCGGCAGAGGTTCGCATAGCCCCTGGGCGTCTCGACGAGCAGGGTGACATGGGCGCTGTTTCCCGCTCCGGCGCCGGCAAAGCCGGCACCTCCGCTCCTGTCCGGCTCCGTCGAGCCTACGCCGGTGAGGGTGACCTCGGCACCCGTGATCGGCCGGACGCCGAATGCCTTGGCCGCATGGGCGAACTCGAGCGAGCCGCAGACGGCGTCGTGGTCGGTGAGCGCGAGCGCCTCGTAGCCGAGGTCGGCGGCGCGCGCGGCGAGCTCGTCGGGCAGCGAGGCGCCGTCGAGGAACGAGTACGCTGAATGGCAGTGGAGCTCGACGTAGGCCAGGGCCGCCTCCTAGCGGTCCACGAGGCGGAAGCGATCAGCGACACGCCGCAGCGCGAGCTGCGGATCCTCTCCGACCACGAGCTGCTCAATCTCACGTGGACACGGCATGCAGCCGGAGAGCGCGGCGCGGAGCCGCACGTGCACCTGCACCACACCGATGCCTTCTACGTGCTCGCGGGCGAGGTCGCGTTCGTTCTCGGCCCGGAGCTGGAGAAGCTCGTCGCAACGGCCGGGACGCTCGTGCTCGTCCCTCCGGGTGTCGTGCACGGCTTCGACAACGACAGCGACCGCGAGGTGCGGTTCCTGAACGTCCACGCCCCGAGCGGAGGGTTCGTCGAGCACCTGCGAGGCCGAGGCGACTTCGACTCGGAGGATCCGCCCGAGGACGGCGGCCGTCCTGCCTCCGACGCGATCGTTCTCGGCCCGGGCGAGGGCGAGCTGCTCGAGCTCGGCCCGAACACGCTGCTGATGAAGGCCCAGGTCGGCGGCGGGGACGGCACCTTCTACCTCGGCGAGCTGATGCTCGGGGACTTCGCAGGGCCGCCGCCCCACGTCCACGAGCGGCACCTGGACAGCTTCTTCGTGCTCGAGGGGACACTGACCGTGCGGCTGGGCGACGAGACGGTTGCCGCGCCCGCGGAGTCTTACGCCGTCGCGCCGCCGGGGAACGTGCACACGTTCTCGAATCCCGGCGGCGAGACCGTGCGCGCGCTGAACATCATGGCGCCCGGCGGCTTCGAGCAGTATCTGAAGGAGGCGGCCGCAGCCGGTGCGTCGGATCCGGCCGAGCTTGCCGCGATCGCCGTCCGTTACGACTTCAAGCCGGTCTAGCTCCCCCGTCATCGCTACTTGAACGTCCAGTGCTCGGGGTGGGCGCGGATCGCGGCCCGCGCGAACACGATCCGCCCGATTGCGTGGACGTGATTTGCCATCTCGCCCAGGTCGGCGGGGTGCGCCTGCGGCAGCTGTTTGAACTTGAGGTAGACCTGCCCGGCGAGCTTCGCCACCTCGATCTCCTCGGCGGTCAGCCCGTGCACGTCCATGTCGGCCAATTCGGCCAATCACGCCCCTCGCTGCGAGGACCAGCCGCCTCGCTCGGCGTCGCGGAAGACGACGACGTTCTGGCCGCTCTCGAGCACGACCTCGAAGTAGCGGCGGCTGACGGGCTCCTCGGTCCACCAGCGGTCGAGCACTCGCCACTCCTCGCGGACCGCCGCCACCGGCTGGCGGTTCACCCGGCACGGCGTCCCGTCGAATCCCTCTTCGACGAGCGCAGCGCGGGGCTCGTTCAGTCGCGCGGCAACACGGGGGAACCCGGGGTTCTGCCGACGCGCAAGCGCGTCAGGCAGGGCGCCGCCCGCGGGATCCTGGCCTCGGACGGCTTTCTCCCGTGGGCCCCCTCCTTCTGCTGGGTTTCTAGTCGAATCGTCCGGGGGCTGCGCTCGGGCAAAGCCCGGCTCCGCCCGCGAGCGGGCGTGGGTTTCGAGCGGAAGGGGATGGCTATGGGTCTCATGCGTCATGTGGAACAAGAAGTGCGCGTTGTTCCGGGATCCGCGACCACGGCGCGACCTCGACGACGGTGGCAACCGCTCCGGCGCCGGCGCGCGCGCGAACCTGGCGCAGGCCGTCCCGGAGCCGGGCTTCCAGCTCTTCACCTTCGGGGCGGATGAGGGCGAGCTGACGGCCCTCGGATTCGCTCAGCGTGACCAGCTCGAGGCCGAGGCTGAGCACGGGCGCGGGGAGCTCTGCGAGCTTCGGCCCGAGCGCCGCCCGCAGAGTCCCCCGCTCCCCGCTCGGCTCGCG
>Ga0070683_100003578_pt1 | contig 12645 bp, 12 predicted proteins | sample KBSC713LmetaG_FD_64662 | JGI IMG/M metagenome (GOLD analysis project Ga0070683, IMG submission 64662) | Corn rhizosphere microbial communities from Kellogg Biological Station, Michigan, USA - KBS C7.1-3L metaG | ecosystem: Host-associated > Plants > Roots > Rhizosphere ...
CTCAACCCGGTGATGACGGTCGGCCGCCAGATCGCCGAGAGCGTGCGCCTGCACGACGGCGGCGTCGACGTCGGCGCGCGCGTGCGCGAACTGCTCGGCCTCGTCCGCCTGCCCGAGAGCGTCGCGAAGTCGTACGCGCACGAGCTCTCGGGCGGAATGCGCCAACGTGCATTGCTCGCGGTCGCGCTCGGCTGCCGGCCGCGCCTGCTCGTCGCCGACGAGCCGACGACCGCCCTCGACGTCACGACCCAGGCGGAGATCATGGCGCTCCTCGCCGACCTGCGGCAGCGGCTCGGGATGGCGATGCTCCTCATCAGCCACGACCTCGGCCTCGTCGCTTCGGCGTGCACACGGATCTACGTGATGTACGCAGGGCGGACGGTCGAGTGGGGCTCGACCGACGGCGTCTTCAAGACGGCGGCGCATCCGTACACCGCCGGGCTGCTGCAGTCGGCGCGCGTCGTGCGCGATGCGGCGGGGCGCTTTCCGACGATCGGCGGCGACGTGCCGAACCTCGCGCATCCGATCGAAGGCTGCCCGTTCCGCCCGCGCTGCGCGTTCGCGTTCGCGCCCTGCGTCGAAATGCCCGCACCGGTCGCGGTTCCCGGCGACCGCGAGCATGCGGTGCGCTGCTGGCATTTCGAGGAGCGCCTGCGCTCGGCTGCGGAGGCCGCGCGTGCCGAGTGACGCAACGCCGCTGCTCGAGCTGCGCAACGTCTCGAAGACGTTTCGCAGCGCCGCGGGCGAGACGGTGCACGCGGTGCGCGCCGCGAGTCTCGTCGTCGGTCGCGGCGAAACCGTCGCGCTCGTCGGCGAGAGCGGCTCGGGCAAGTCGACGCTCGGCCGCATCGCGCTCGGTCTTATCCGCGCCGATGCCGGCGACGTCCTCCTCGAAGGCCGCTCGTTCGCGAGCCTCACGAGCCGCGAGTTCCGCGAGGCGCGCACCGCGATGCAGCCGATCTTCCAGGACGCGACCGCGTCGCTCAACCCGCGCCGCACCGTGCGCCAGCTGATGGCGCAGGCGTTGCGGCGGCTCGCCGCCGATGTCGTCGATGCGCGCGCAGCCGCGATCCTCGACAACGTCGGCCTGCGTCCGGGCGCCGACTACCTCGGCCGCTTGCCGCACGAGCTGAGCGGTGGCCAGCGGCAACGCCTCGCGATCGCGCGCGCGCTCGCGGTCGAGCCGGCGTTGATCGTCGCCGACGAGCCGCTCTCCGGCGCCGACGTCTCGATCCGCGGCCAGGTGCTCAACCTCCTGCTCGACATCCAGGAAACGCGCGGCAACGCGTACCTCATGATCACGCACGACATCTCGATCGCGCGCGCGTTCGCCGACCGCGTCGCGGTCATGCTGCGCGGCGAGATCGTCGAGAGCGGCCCGGTCGGCGACGTCCTCGTCCGACCGGCGCACGAGTACACCCGGCGCCTGCTCGCTGCCGTGCCCGAGCTCGACATGCCTCCCCTCCAACTCCACGGAGCCGTGCCATGAGAAAGCTGATCGCGTCCACGTTCGTCTCGCTCGACGGCGTCATGCAGGCGCCCGGCGGACCCGACGAAGATCCCGTCGGCTTTCCGTTCGGCGGCTGGACGTTTCCGTTCTGGGACGAGGAGACCGACATCTCGGCGAGCGGTTTCGACGGCAAGGACCGCGAGCTCGTGCTCGGCCGCAAGACCTATGAGATCTTCGAGGCGTACTGGCCGTACCAGCCGGCCGACAACCCGATCGCGCAGACGCTCAACGCCGACCGCAAGCACGTCGCATCGCGAACGCTGACGAACGTGCAGTGGAACAACTCGACGCTGCTGCGCGGCGATGCCGCCGCCGCGGTCGCGGCGCTCAAGTCGGAGTCCGGGCCCGACCTGCAGATCATCGGCAGCGGCAACCTGATCCAGACGCTGCAGGCCGCATCGCTGATCGACCGGTATCACGTCTGGACCTTCCCGGTCGTGCTCGGGCGCGGCAAACGTCTCTTCGAAGCCGGCGCGAAGTCCGGTGCGCTGCGGCTCGTCGCCTCGCAGACTTCGAAGAAGGGTGTCGTGATGAGCACCTACCTGCCGGCCGGAGAGATTGTCGCCGGATCGTTCGCGCAGGAAGAGCCGAGCGCGAAGGAAATCGAGCGGCGCGCGAAGTGGGCGCGGGAAGGGCGCTGACATGGCCGCGCTCATCCATTCGGCCTTCGCTGCGGTGCTTGTGCTTGCGTCGTCGGCGGCGCTTGGCCAAGGAGCGTTGACGCTCTACGGCGGCGCGAGAAGCGGCGGCGACTTCACCGACCAGAACGCCAACGACACCTCGGTCAACCTCAAGAGCGGCGGCGCCGCCGCGTTGAGCTACGACTGGGTGCTCGACGATGGTCGACAGGCCCAAGTCTTCTATTCGTTCCAGCGCAGCGCACTGCCGGGCTCGGTCGCGAACCAGCCAAGCGACATCGCGGTCAACGTCGGTTACCTGCACATCGGCGGTCGCGTGTTCTTCGACGGCACGCATTCGACGAGCGGCAGCTATCTCGTCGGCGGCCTGGGGATCACGCACTTCGCGCCGAGTCTCGACGGCCTCTCGTCCGAAGTTCGGCCGTCGCTGAACGTCGGCCTCGGCCACCAGTGGATGCTCTCGAGGCAGCTCGCGCTGCGCACCGAGCTGCGGGGCTACCTGACGGTCGTCAACAGCAACGGCGGCTTCTTCTGCTCGGGCGGCGCCTGCCTCGTCAAGATCCGCGGCGACACGCTGCTGCAGGTCGAGGGCCTGCTCGGGCTGTCGTACGCATTCTGAACTCCCGCGCGGCGCGGCAGGCGCACGAGTAGCCCTGCGGCCATCAGGCGCGCCGCGTGCTACTACGCTGACGGCACCCTGAAAAACGCAAAGGAGACCAGCATGTCGTCTCGGCTTCGCCACGCCCGCTCGATCGCCGGCGCTGCCGCCGTCCTCGCCGCGGCCCTCGCGATCCCCGCCACCGTTGCCGCGCAGGAGGTCGTGCTCGGCGCCTCGGTCCAGCTCACGGGCCCGGTCGCCAACACCGGCCGCTACTACCGCGACGCCTATCAGATCGCGATCGACAAGATCAACGCCGCCGGCGGCGCGAAGATCGGCGGGCAGTCGCACAAGCTCGCGCTCAAGCTCTACGACAACCAGTCCGACGTCAACCTGAGCGTTCGCCAATACACGCAGCTCGTCTCGCAGGACAAGGTGACGCTGCTGCTCGGGCCGTTCGCGAGCAACTTCGCGCTCGCCGACTCGGCGGTCTCCGAGAAGTACAAGGTGCCGATGGTGCAAGGCGGCGGCGCTTCCGACCAGATCTTCAGCCGCAACTTCAAGTACATCTTCGGCACGCTCGCGCCCGCCAGCAACTACTTCGCGAGCACGATCGACATGCTGAAGGCGCTCAAGCCCAAGCCCGCGAGCGTCGCCCTGCTCTACGCCGACGACGCCTTCGACGTCTCGGTCGCCGACGGCACCCGGCCGAAGCTCAAGGAAGCCGGGCTCACGTCGGCGATGGACGAGCGCTACAGCACCAACGCGACCGACTTCAACTCGCTGCTGTCGCAGGTCAAGAGCAAGAACGTCGACGCGGTGCTCGTCGCCGGCCACGAGACCGAGATCCTGAACTTCGTTCGCCAGGCCAAGAGCCTGGGCGTCGCGCCGAAGATGTACTCGTTCACCGTCGGCGTTCCGAGCGAGGACTTCCGCAAGGCGCTCGGCAAGGACGCCGACTACGCGTTCGGGATGACGGCGTGGCTGCCGTCGACGTCGCTCAAGGACCGCTGGTTCGGCGACGCCGAGAAGTTCGCCGCCGAGTACAAGGCGCGCTTCGGCTACGACCCCGATTACCACGCCGCGTCGGGCGTTGCCGACGTCGAGACGCTCGTCCAGGCGATGGAGGACGCCAGCAGCACCGACCCGCAGAAGGTCCGCGACGCGCTCGCGAAGGTCAAGTTCGACAGCCTCTACGGGCCGATCGCCTTCAACGCGCACGGGCAGATCGACCTGCCGCAGGTCGTCATCCAGGTGCAGAACGGCAAGCTCGCGGAGGTCTACGGCGCCAAGGGCATCGTCACCCAGCCGCAGTATCCGATGCCGGCCTGGTCGGCGCGCTGACCGAGCCGACGGAGCGCGCGGTGGACCTGCTCGCCCAGGTCGTCGCCAACGGCGTCCTGCTCGGCGGCCTCTACGCCGTGATGGCGCTCGGGCTCGCCCTCGTCTGGGGCGTGCTCAACATCGTCAACCTCGCGCACGGCGCGTTCATCATGCTCGGCGGCTACGCCGCCTGGCACCTCTACCGGCTGGCCGGGATCGATCCGTTCGCCGGACTGCCGATCGTCGCGATCGTCATGTTCGCGGCCGGCTACGCGATCCAGCGCGGCCTCCTGAACCTCGTCGTGCGCGCGCCGATGTTCAACACGCTGCTGATCACGTTCGGGCTCGAGGTCGTCTTCACGTACTGCGCGCAGCTCGCGTTCTCGGCCGACTTCCGCACGATCAACCCGCCGTACGCCGGCAGCAACGTCGCGCTCGGCCCGGTCACGCTGCCGGTGGCACGGCTCGCGGCGTTTGCCGTCGCGCTCGCGCTCACGGTCGGCATGTGGCTCTTCCTGCTGCACACGCGGCTGGGCCGCGCGATCCGCGCGACCGCGCAGAACCTGGTCGCGGCGCGGCTCTACGGCGTCGCTCCGCGCCATCTGTACGCCGTCACCTTCGGCCTCGGCGTCGCGCTCGCCGGCATGAGCGGAGCGCTCTACGGCACGGTGTCGCAGGTCAACCCGTACATCGGCGCGACGCTCACCGCCAAGTCGTTCGCGATCTCGATCATCGGCGGTCTCGACAGCCCGCTCGGCGTCATCGTCGGCGGGCTCTTCCTCGGCATCGTCGAATCGCTGACGACGCTCTACGTCGGCCCGACGTACGCCGACGTCGCGAGCTTCGGCATCCTCGTGCTGGTGCTGATCGTGCGCCCGAGCGGCCTCCTGGGGCGCACCGCGTGAGCGCGCCACCCGCGCAGCGCGCCGACGCGCCGCAGACGCCCGACAAGCCGCAGGCACCGGACAAGCCGCCGACCTGGCGCCGCGTCGCGGCGATCGTCGTCTTCGCCGCGCTCGCCGCGGTGCCCTGGCTCGGCTCCGACGTGCTCGTCCAGTTCGGCATCAACGCGCTCCTGCTCGCGGTGCTCGCGCAGGCGTGGAACGTGATCGGCGGCTACGCCGGCTACGCGTCGTTCGGCAACTCGGTGTTCTACGGCCTCGGCGCCTACGGCGTCGGCATCGCGATGGTGCAGTGGCACCTGCCGTTCGCGGTCGGGCTCGCGCTCGGCGCTGCGATCGCGGTCGTCTTCGCGCTGACGCTCGGCTGGGCGGTGCTGCGGCTGCGCGGCCATTACTTCGCGATCGCGACGCTCGGCGTCGCGCAGGTGATGGCGGCGATCGTCTCCAACGTCGAGCTCGCCGGTCGCAACGTCGGCCTCGTGCTACCGCCGCTCAACGACGACCGCCTCTTCTACTGGCTCGCGCTCGCGCTGCTCGCGGCGGCGACGCTCAGCGTCGCCTGGCTGACGCGCAGCCGCTTCGGCTTCGGCCTGATCGCGATCCGCGAGAACGAGGAAGGCGCCGCCGTGATGGGCGTTCACACGACGCTCTACAAGGCGCTCGCATTCGCGATCGCCGCGTTCTTCAGCGCTCTCGCCGGCGGCATCCACGCGTACTGGATCACCTTCCTCGATCCCGAGAGCGCGTTCGACATCAGTCTCAACGTGCGCATGATCATCATGGCGGTGTTCGGCGGCCCGGGAACGGTGCTCGGTCCGATCGTCGGCGCGCTGTCGCTCTCGGCGATCTCGGAGCTGCTGTCGAGCGAGGTGACCAACATCGCGGGCCTCTTCTTCGGCGTCGTCGTCGTCGCCGCCGTCGTCCTGATGCCGCGCGGGCTCGCCGACGCGGTGCGCGGCGTGCGGCTGCACGGCTGGGGCTACTTTGCGCGCAACGTCAAGGCGCACCGGCTGTGAGCGACTCGGCATCGGCATCCGCGGCGTCGCCTGCTGCACCGCTGCTCGAAGTTCGCAGCGCGACGCGGCGCTTCGCCGGACTGGTTGCCGTCGACGACGTCAGCTTCTCGCTGGCGCCGAACGAGATCCTCGGCCTCATCGGCCCGAACGGCGCCGGCAAGACGACGCTCGTGAGCCTCGTCAGCGGCACGCTCGCACCGACGTCCGGCGAGATCGTCTTCGAGGGCCGGCGCATCGAGGGCCTGCCGGCATTTCGCCGCGCCCATCTCGGCATCGGCCGCACCTTCCAGATCATGCGGCCGTTCCCCGGGCTCTCGGTGCTCGACAACGTCGCCGTCGGCGCGCTGTTCGGCCGCGGCGGCGGCACGCGCACGGGGCTCGCGCAGGCGCGCGAGGAAGCGCGGGCCTGCCTCGATCAGGTCGGCATGGGCGCACAGGCCGGCCAGCGCGCCGATCAGCTCGGCGGCCCGGGCCGCAAGCGCCTCGAGCTCGCGAAGGCGCTCGCGATGCAGCCCAAGCTTCTGCTCTGCGACGAGGTCATGGCCGGGCTCACGCACGTCGAAGTCGACGAGGTCGTCGACGTCATCCGGCAGGTGCGCGCGCGCGGCATCGCGGTGCTCGTGATCGAGCACGTCATCCACGCGATCAAGAGTCTCTCGGACCGTCTGCTCGTGCTGCACCACGGCGAGAAGATCGCCGACGGACCGACCGACGAGGTGCTGCGCAGCGACGCGGTGATCGAGGCGTATCTCGGAAAGCGGCGGGCATGAGCGAAGGCCCGCTGCTGCGCGTCGAAGGGCTGAGCGCCGGCTACGGCGAGATGCTCGCGCTGCGCGACGTCTCGCTCGAGGTGCGGCGCGCCGAGATCGTCGCGCTCGTCGGCAGCAACGGCGCCGGCAAGACGACGCTGCTGCGCGCGCTCTCGCGCGTCATCGCGAGCAGCGGCCGAGTGATGCTCGACGGCGCCGACCTCACCGGCCGCACGCCCGACGACGTCTTCGGCCTCGGCCTCGTGCAGGTGCCCGAAGGCCGCCAGCTGTTCGACCGGATGTCGATCGAGGACAACCTGCTGATGGGCGCGTTCCGGCGCCGCGACAAGCCGGGCGTCGCGCGCGACCTCGCACGCATGTACGAGCTGTTCCCGCGTCTTTTGGAGCGACGCCGCCAGCTTGCCGGCAGCATGTCGGGCGGCGAGCAGCAGATGTGCGCGATGGCGCGCGCGCTGATGGCCGCGCCGGTGCTGCTGATGGTCGACGAGATGAGCCTCGGCCTTGCGCCTGTCGTCGTCGACCAGCTCATGGACGTGCTCGCATCGATCCGCGAGGCAGGCGTCACCGTGCTCCTCGTCGAGCAGGACGTCGGCCTCGCGCTCTCGGGCGCCGACCGCGGCTACGTGCTCGAGACGGGACGCGTCGTCAAGGAAGGCGCGGCGCGCGAGCTCGTCGACGATCCCGACGTGCAGCGCGCCTACCTCGGCGTCTGAGCGGCGCGGCGGCGCGCCAGCGCGCGCCGGCGAGAAAGGCAACCGGCAGCCGTGAAATGCACCGTGAGCTCACGGCCGGTGCGCCCGTTTCGTCGGAGCCGCCGGCGCTTCTTCTTGATCGACGCGAGACGCCAACGAGTGGCTGTATCGCGTCGTGTCGGCAGCGATCTCGCGGGTGAGCACGGACGCCGCCAGCGCGGGCGCGGTCGGCTCGACGCCGGCACTGCGGAGCTGCGCGACGACGGTCTTGTCGCCGAGCGCCGCGACCAGGGCCCTGCGCAGCGGTGCGAGCTCGGCGTCGGTCGTGTGCGCCGGGACGAACCAGCCGTTCCACGATTCCGCCGCGACACCGGCGACCGTGTCCAGCTCGACAACCTGGCGGACGCGGTGCAGCTTCAGGAGCTGTCGAGCGACCGGCGTCGCCACGACGGCAAGGTCGAGCCGGCCACCGATCAGATCGCCGATCAACGGCGCCGAGCCGCTGTAGGGCACGTGGATGAAGCGCATTCCGAGCGCCTGTTCCATCGAGTCGATCGCGAACGCCTGCAAGGTGTCGTTGCCGGGATGCCCCACCGCGAGCGTCCTGCCGAGCAGCGTCTCGTCGCGGTGCAGGTCGGCGAGGCGCAGCGCGCCGACCTGCGGGCCGGCGAGCAGGACGAGCGCGGTCGAGCCGATCTTCGCCACCGGCACGAAGTCCGACGGCGCGAAGCGCGCATGCGGATCGAGCAGGGGGATCAGCACCATCGTGTTCACGGTGCCCGAGAGGATCGTGCAACCGTCCGCTGCGGCGCTCGCGACTTCGCGCGCGCCGATCAACCCCGATGCACCGGGCACGTTTCGCACTTGCAGCGGACGCCCGAGCCTCTTGGCGACCGCCTCGGCAACGACGCGCGTGGTCGCGTCGAGCGAGCCGCCAGCCGAATACGGCACGACGACGGAGAGAACTCGCTCGGGCGGGCAGGCCGCCGCCGACGCTGCGCAAACCGCAAGCGCGACACCCAAGCCGACCGTGCGGAGCGCTGCTGCGATGGTCGTCCGGGGCATGCCGCTATTTTGGCGATACCCGAGCTACGATGGGCGCCGCGATGAGGTCGCGCGCAGACCGCGTGCGCGACCGTGCCTTCGCTCCGAACTGCCGCTCGCCCGCTCGATCCCGTATCGAGCCGGCAAAGTCGATCCAGTGAGCATCTCGCCGACCGTCCTGCTCGCGCGCATGTTCGCGCGCTCCCGGCTGCGCCAGTGGCAGCTGGTGCAGGAAATCGCCGCGCTCGGCAGCCTGCAGCGCGGCGCCGACGCAGTCGGCATGAGCCAGCCCGCGGCGACGCACGCGCTCTCCGAGCTCGAGCGGCTCCTCGGGTTCGCGTTGTTCGAGCGTCATGCCAAGGGCGCCCGCCTGACCGCGGCAGGCGAAGCGGTGCTGCCGCGGGTGCGCGCGGCGTTGCACGCCTTCGGCGAATGTGCCGAGGTGATGAGCGACATGCTGTCGGGGAGCTCGGGCGAGCTTCGCATCGGCGCGATCGGCGCCGGCATCGCCAGCCTCGTCAGCGACGCCGCCGCGGCGTTCAGCCGGAACCATTCCTCGGTCGTCATCAGTGTCTTTCAGCAATCGCCCGAGGTGCTCCTGCAGAGCCTGAACGACCGCACGATCGACATCGCGGTGGCGCGGCGACCGCGCCAGCTTCCCGCCGGCACGACCTTCGAAGATCTCCTCAGCGACCGCTATGTGATCGCCTGCAGCCCGCGGCACCCCCTGGCGGGGCGAAGCGGCGTCACCCGGGAACAGCTGGCACGGCATTTCTGGCTGACGGCACCGAAGGCGACGATCGCGGAGCGCGACTTCGAGGCGCTCTGGGCGGGCACCGAGCCGCCGACGAGTCTGTGCTGGGTCCAGTCGAGGGCTGTCCTCCTGATGCTGTCGCTGCTCGAACAACGGCAAGCGCTCGTGATGGTGCCGCACAACACGGTCCGGCCGTTGCTCGCCGCCGGCGCCCTGGCGGAGGTGCCGGGCGGATGGGGGCCGCCGGTCGATCCGCTCGGCATGCTGGTGCACACCGCAGCGCTCGAAGAGCGCGGGCCGATCGCCGCTTTCGCCGACGAGCTGCGGCGCTTCGCCGACGTCTCCCCTGACCGTCGTTCGCGCCGCGAAAGCGCCGCTTCCTGAATGGACCCATCGACGACGCGAATCCCCGCGTCATCGAATCGATTGGACTGCTGATCGCGTCGACCGCAGACTGAGCGCGTCGGGGGAAGCGTTGCAAGGCGCTGAACCAGCAACGTCCCTCATCGTGGCGCAACGCAGCAGGGCCATCATCGCAATCGCATCGGGGCTGGCATTGGCCGGCCTCGCTTCGCTCGTCGTGCCGAGTCTCGGCGACAGCCCTGCTGCCAACGCGGTTTCGCCGAGCGACGAGGTCGTCGATGGTCGGCCGGACGCGCGCGCATCGCTCGTGACGGCAGCATTGGCCGCCGGCCCACACGCCGACGCCGTGCCGGCGCGCGCCGTGACGGTGAGCTTCGAGCGCGGCCTGCTCGCGATTCGCGCGCGCGCAGCGCCGCTCGACGAGATCCTCGCCGCCGTGACGCGCTCGGTCGGCGTCAGGTTCGTCGGCGCCGACGATGCCCGCGAAGCCGTCTCGATCGACGCCGGCCCGGGTCCGGTCGCGCAGGTGCTGTCGGCGTTGCTTGCCGGCGCGAACTACGGCTTCGCCTTCGTCGACGACGGCGACGCAGCGGCGCCCGTGCGGCCGGCGCGCGTCATCCTGCTGAAGCAATCGGCGACGCCGCAGCCGACGTTGGCCGCTCCACGCCGCCCGCCGATTCCGATGCCGAAGGATCAAGCGATGCCCGCGTCCGCCGACGCGCCGGGCGTGCGCCAGCAACAGGTGCTCGACGAACTGCTGGACGCTTGCAAGCAACAGGGCTGCGACACCAGTTGATCGCCCGGTGCTCGAGGAGATCGTGCCGCCGAATCATTCGCGCGGCGGCACGGCTGATCATTCAATCGCGAACACTTGAAGCACGAGGATGTCGATGAACACGAGGAGATGGAAGGGCCACGCGCAATGCGTCGTGGCGGCGGCGGCACTGGTGTGCGGCTTCGCCCAGGCAGCGGGAGGCGAGAACCCGGCGCTCACGCACATCAAGAAGCAGTTCATGCTCACCAAGAAGGAGGCGCTCGACTGGGCCCGGTTCAAGTCCGACGGCGGCCCGACCTACGCCGGCAGCCCATCCGGCATGCGATTCGCCAACTTCATCATCGCGCAGGCCCAGGAGCTCGGGCTCGTCGACCTCGACTTCGTCGACATCCCGTACCAGCGCTACGTCGTCAACGACTGGCCCGACCGGGGCACGCACACCTTCGGCTCGGGCAAGGAGGTCCTCAAGCTCGTGAGCGACGGCGTCGGCGTCCCGGTCGTCGCCAGTTATGGAATGACATCGGGCTTCACGCCGCCCGAAGGGATCACCGCGCCGATGATCTACCTGGACCCGGCGCATCCGCCGGCCGACGCCGACGTCAAGGGCAAGATCCTGGTGACGAAGACCGTCGGCTATCCCGACCCCGTGCCAGGCATCAACGGCCCGTACGCGTACACCAGCTCGGTCCTGAGCAGCTACGTCGAGACCGACTACCTCGCGCGCAGCCCCGGCAACTGGCTCGCGCCATACATCCCGATCCCGCCGAGCCTCTCGAGCTCGCAATGGGGCCGGCTCACGTGGAGCCAGGTCAACGGAGTTGCCACGAGAGCCATCCGCGCGGGTGCCGTCGGTGCGGTCGTCGTCTACGACCTGTCGCCCGGCATGGCGCTCGGCCTCACGCAGCGCACCGTGTACGCGGCGAGCGGAACCGGCGCCAACGTCGTCTACGCCAACGTGCCGACGCTGACGCTCGACCGCGTCAACGGCGCCAAGGTGCTCGAGGACGCCAAGGCCGGCAAGTCGGCGACGCTGACGCTGCTCGCGAGCTTCCAGCTCAGCCACGGCAAGGAGATCGTCGGCTACCTGCCCGGCCGCGACTACGGAACGGCGGGCGACAAGCAGATCCTGATCGCGACGCACCAGGACGCGATGTCGTTGATCGAGGACGACGGCTCGCTCGGCATGCTCGGGATCCTGAAGTACTTCAGCCACATCCCGCAGCAGGACCGGCCGCGGACGATCGTCTTCTACTTCGACAACCGCCACTTCATGCCCGGCGCCGAAGGCGCGTGGTCGCAGTACGACTACTACAGCATCCATCCCGAGAAGATTCCTCCGCTGGTCGCGGCGATCGGCATGGAGCACATGGGCGGCAAGGCGACGATCGAAACCGGCGCGGACGGGAACGACTACGTCTACCACCCGGGTGCGCCGAGCGACGGGGGAATCATCACCGGCTACATCGACCTCGACCCGAACGAGTGGATGATCAAGCAGATCAAGAACGCCATCAAGGACAACGGCTGGCAACGCGCCGAGGCGAAATCGAACTCGCTGCCCGGCGTCAACGGCGGCTATCAGTCGCCGGTGCGCAGCCCCTTGAACAAGGGCAGCCAGTTCGGCATCGCGGGCCTCGGCCTGGCGGGTGACTGGCCGGGTGCGTGGACGCAGACGTATGCGCAGTTCCAGACCGAGGCAGAGGGCGAGGTGGTCGGCTTCGACGCCGACAACTTCCTCCAGGAAATCGCCGGCTTCTCGCAGATGGTCGGCAATCTGATGCTCGTCGATCCGATCGTCATCGACCCGGGTTGGGGCAACATCCGCGCGGGTCTGCAGTGCGAGATCGCGGCGATCTGCTCGCCGCCGCCGACCGGCTTCCTGCCCAACTCGCAGTTCGTTTCGCCGGCCGACGCGTCTTCGGCGCGCCAGATCCTGCTGAACGAGTACTTCACCGTCACCGACTGGCTGGAGAAGGGACGCTACGACAAGGCGAAGACGGCGCTGACGAACCTGCAGAACGACATCACGACGTTCATCGCGGAGCCGAACCGCACCGCGCTGAACCTGCTGGTGTCGACACAGGCGGCGAAGCTGCCATGATCTGACGTCGCACCCGGGCGCGTGTGCGTCCGGGTGCGACGATCCGCCGGCCGGGCTGCTGCTGCGGCCGGCCTTTTGTTTGTCGATGTCGTGTCCTTCCTGTTCAGACTGAGCGTTGCGGCCACCCTCGCGGCGGTCGTCACTCTGCCGCAGACGGCG
>Ga0070683_100003580_pt1 | contig 12644 bp, 14 predicted proteins | sample KBSC713LmetaG_FD_64662 | JGI IMG/M metagenome (GOLD analysis project Ga0070683, IMG submission 64662) | Corn rhizosphere microbial communities from Kellogg Biological Station, Michigan, USA - KBS C7.1-3L metaG | ecosystem: Host-associated > Plants > Roots > Rhizosphere ...
GGAAGGGCGTCTTCAGGAGGCGCAATCCTCTGCTCGAGAGAGCGCTCATGGCGTCGCCGTAGCTGAGACAGCTCACGGCGGGCACGACCACCGGCGGCGCCGTGATCGAGATGGCGTCCCGGAAGCTCCATTCACGCGCCGCGCGGTCCGTCGCACAGCCCGATGGTCCGCAGAAGACCAGCAGATACGACGTGCCGGGGGTGGCGGTGGCGGGCACCCGGAACCAGCCGGAGAACCCGGTCGCGGGATCGTAGGAACAGGAGGCGGTCAGCGTCTCGTCGGCCAGCGGATCGACGACGTCGCAGGCGCCGGATGTCTTGGCTCCGGAGAGGCTTCCCGAGAAGCTCACGGACTGGCCGGGAGAGGCGCTATCGGACGAGAAGGTCGGATTCGCGGCCGCGAAGGCCCAGACCGGCGACGTCGCGGCAACGAATCCCGCGATGAGGAGCGCACCTGCCAGCCGGCCGTTCATCCCTTCTCTCCACACCCTTGATGAGATGAGGAGTCACGCCCGGGCCCAGGAGATACCCATTCCGCCAACTAGTCTCGGCGCCATGGTGGAGGTGGTCGTCGTCGACGGCGCGAACGTCGTCGGTGCGCGCCCCGACGGCTGGTGGAAGGACCGGGCGGGGGCCGCGCGCCGACTCCACGAGCAGCTGATGACCGCGGACGTCGAGGGCGACATCGTGCTCGTGCTCGAGGGGGAGGCGAAGGCCGGTGTGCGCGCCGGCCGGGACGGCCACGTCACCGTCGTCCATGCGCCGAAGGACGGCGACACCGAGATCGTGCGGCAGGCGCATCGGGCCGCCGACGCGGGATACGACGTGACCGTCGTGACCGCCGACCGCCTGCTGGCGGCCCGGGTCGCGCAGGCCGGGCCGACCGTGGGTCCGACCTGGTTGCTCGACCGGCTCGCCTGAGGCCACGCCGGTCCGGCCGTCAGGCGACCTCGGCTCGGCTGATCGCCAGGGCCAGCGAGCCGATCAGCTCGGCCCGACCCCCGAACCGGCCCGACACCACCTCGCACGAGGCGGCAGCCTCGGGATGGGCGTAGCGGTCGACGCCGTTGCGGATCGCGGCCACCAGGGTCGGTGAGGCTCCGAGCGAGCCGCCGACCACCACCCGGGCCGGGTTCAGCGTGGTGCAGAGGCCGGCGAGCACCCGGCCGACCGTGTGCCCTGCGTCGGTGAGCAGGCGGCGTACGGCGGTCTCGCCGTCGGCGTCGAGCTTCAGCAGCTCCGGCAGGTCGAGGTCCTCGGAGTACACCGGTCGCAGGGTCTCGAGCAACCGTCGCGTCGAGACCTCGGTCTCCAGGCAGCCCCGGCTCCCGCAGCGGCAGATGTCGCCGCCCTCACGTGCGAGCACGTGCCCGACCTCGCCGGCGAGACCGGTGGCGCCGCGATGAAGGCGCCCGCCGAGCACGAGCCCGGCGCCGACGCCGCTGGCCAGCTTGACGTAGAGCAGGTCGGCCGCGCCGCGACCCGCCCCGTGCTGGTGCTCCGCCATGGCACCGAGGTTGGCGTCGTTGTCGACGACGACCGGCAGGCCGATCCGAGCGGACAGCTCGTCGGCGGGTGCCAGCTCGTGCCATCCCGGCAGTACGGCGTGATCGACCCGTGCGGAGCGACGGTCGATGGGCGCGGGCACGCAGAGGCCGACCATGAGCAGCTCGGTGGCCGGGACGCCCGCCTCGTCGGCCGCACGGCGTACCAGGTCGGCGGCGATGTCGAGCGTCGCGCTGCCGTGGGGGTCGGCGTCGGTCTGGGTCTCGACCTCGGCCAGGATCTTCGCGCTCCGGTCGGACACGGCGACACGCACGTGCCGATGCCCGATGTCGACGCCGGCCACGCCACCGGGCCGGATCGCCAGGGCCACCAGCAACGGCGGGCGCCCGCTCCCGCCCTTGTGCGGCGTGCCGCGGTCCTCGGTCTCGACGACGAGGCCGTTCTCGAGCAGCTCGGTCACCAGGCTGGAGACCGTCGTACGGGACAGTCCGGACCCGCGGGCGAGGTCGGCCCGGCTCTGCGGACCGGTCGAGCCGAGCAGGGCCGTGATCGCGCGGAGGTTCGAGCTACGCAGCTGGGCCAGGGAGTGTCCGGGCACCGAGGCAGCCTAGACCGATTCGTCCCGGAAACGGACTAATCAACGGCCCGAGGGCCCCGGTAACGCATTGACTCGGACAAACCCCGTCGTCTCACGGTCCGTCCGTCTCGTCGACCCCGAGGTGCTCGAGCTCCCTCTCGGCCGCCGGGTGCGCAGGCACGGCTTCGAGATGGTGGGTGCGCACGGCCGCGAAGGTCCACAGCTTGTTCAGCACGAACGACAGCGGTGTGACGACCGCGATCACGATCAGCTGCGCCCAGTACAGCCGGGTGCGGAACCCGCTGGAGTCGTCGAGCACACCCGTCGGCAGCGAGAGGGGCGAGCCGCGGTGCATGAGCAGGGTGAGCAGGACCAGCCCGATCGCCTGGCCCAGCATGCCGACGGCCAGGAACGGCCAGTACTCCCGCCACCACCCGGAGTGCTTGGAGCTGCGGAAGGTCCACCAGCGGTTCAGCTGGAAGTTCCAGAGGTTGGCGACCAGGAAGGCGATGGTCGAGTACACGTGGTACCAGCGGACGTGGAACGCCGTCGGGTGCAGGGCCACGATCGCGTCCTCGGGGAGCGGACCCATCCGCTTGACCAGCACCAGCACCACCAGGTTGACCACCACGCCGGTGCCACCGACGAGGGCGAACCGACCGAACTGCAGCGCGTTGCGGCCATGCCTGCGCAGGGTCTCGGTCCGGGCCGTGCTCACGTCGGGTGAGCGTAGGCCACGTCTCCCAACCCGGCTCGGCCGGTAGCGTCCCGACCCATGACCACACTGCGGTTCCGGGGCCCTGTCCTGCCCGACGGCGAGCCACGAGACCTGTACCTCGTCGACGGCCGGATCACGCTCGAGCCGGTCGCCGGCGCCGAGACGGCGGCCCAGGGCTGGATCATGCCCGGGCTGGTCGACGCCCACTGTCACCTCGGCCTGGACGCGCACGGCGCCGTGGACGAGCAGACCACCGAGCAGCAGGCGCTCGCGGACCGCGATGCCGGTTCGCTCCTCCTGCGCGACTGCGGATCACCCGCAGACACCCGGTGGGTCCAGGACCGCGACGACCTGCCGCGGCTGATCCGCTGCGGACGGCATATCGCCCGCACCCGCCGCTACATCCGCAACTTCGCCCACGAGATCGAGCCCGGCGAGCTCACGACGTACGTCGCACAGGAGGCGCGGGCGGGCGACGGCTGGGTCAAGCTGGTCGGCGACTGGATCTCCCGCGAGGAGGGCGACCTCGCGCCGTCGTTCCCGGCGGAGGCGTTCACCGCGGCGATCGCGACCGCGCACGAGCACGGGGCGCGGGTCACCGCCCACTGCTTCGGCGAGACGGTCCTCCCGTGGCTGGTGGACGCCGGCATCGACTGCATCGAGCACGGCACCGGGCTGACCACCGACCTGGTGGAGACGATGGCTGCGCAGGGCACGGCGCTGGTGCCGACGGCGCACCAGCTGGACAACTTCCCGATGTACGCAGAGCAGGGCGCCGAGAGGTTCCCGGCCTACGCCGACCACATGCTCGCCCTGCACGCGCGCCGGCGCGAGACGATCATGGCGGCCTACGAGGCGGGGGTCGCGATCTACGCCGGCACCGACGCCGGTGGGGTGCTGCCCCACGGACTGATCGCCGACGAGGTGGCCGAGCTCGCGTCGTACGGCATGCCCGCCGACTACGTCCTGGGTGCCGCCAGCTGGCGGGCGCGCGAGTGGCTGGGCTGGAACGCCGGGCTGGACGACGGGGCACCGGCCGACTTCGTGGTCTACCCCCGCGACCCGCGGACCGACCTGTCGGTGCTCCGCGAGCCGACCGCAGTCGTGCTGCGCGGGCAGGTCGTGTGAACGAGCCCCAGCTCGTCGCCGCGCTGCGTTCGGCGGGGTGCGTGTTCGCCGAGGACGAGGCACGGATCCTCGTCGCGGAGGCGACGTCACCGGCCGAGCTGATGGCGTGGACGGCGCGGCGGATGGCGGGGGAGCCGCTCGAACAGGTCGTCGGCTGGGCGTCGTTCGCGGGGCTGCGCATCGCCGTCGACCCCGGAGTCTTCGTGCCTCGTCGGCGCAGCGAGCTGCTCGTGGCGGCGGCGGGCCGGGAGCCGGCGACCGTCGTGGTCGACCTCTGCTGCGGAACCGGTGCCCTCGGGGCGGCGTTGAGCGCGCGCTGGCCGGAGGCCGAGGTGCACGCCGCCGACAGCGACCCTGTCGCGGTCGCCTGTGCCCGGCGCAACCTGCCTCCGGAGCGCGTGCACGAGGGCGACCTGTACGACGCGCTCCCCGGCGAACTGCGCGGCCGGGTCGACCTGCTCGTGGTCAACGCGCCGTACGTCCCGACCGGGGCGATCGCGACGATGCCGCGAGAGGCCCGCGACCACGAGCACCGGGTCGCCCTCGACGGGGGCGCCGACGGGCTCGACGTGCAGCGGCGGGTGGCTGCCGGCGCCCCCGGATGGATGCGTCCGGGTGGGCGGCTGCTGATCGAGACCGGTCGTGCCCAGGCGGAAGGCACGGCGCGGTTGCTCACCTCGGCGGGCCTCGCCGCGTCGGTCGAGACCGACGACGACGTCGACGGCACGGTGGTGCTCGGTCGTGCTCCGTCGTAGTCGGGTCGCGACCCGGGACGAGCGACCTGATGGCGACCATCAATGACGATGGAGCGCGATTTCGGTCGATCCGGGAAGGTCTGGCAGAATCGGGGGCTGAGTCTGTCCGGCGTGGTCCCTCTCAACCGCTGCCCGGCAGCCCCCGAGGCGAGTGCCCGTGTCCCCACGCGGCGGCGACCCTCACCACACACAACGTTTCGAGGAGACACCACAACCGTGGCCGTCAAGATCCGTCTGAAGCGCATGGGCAAGGTCCGTGCGCCGCACTACCGCATCGTCGTCGTCGACTCCCGCAAGAAGCGCGACGGCAAGGTGATCGAGGAGATCGGGCTGTACCACCCGAAGGAGGAGCCGTCGTACATCCGCGTCGTCTCCGACCGGGCGCAGTACTGGCTCGGCGTGGGTGCGCAGCCTTCCGAGGCCGTCGCCCAGATCCTCAAGATCACCGGTGACTGGCAGAAGTTCAAGGGCTACAAGGTCACCGACGGCACCCTCAAGGTGGCCGAGCCCAAGCGCGACAAGCTCGAGATCTTCAACGAGGCCCTCAAGGACTCCGCGAACGAGCCCAAGGGCGAGGCCGTGACCAAGCGGGCGGCGAAGAAGAGCGCGCCGAAGCCGGCCGAGAGCACGGCCGACGAGAAGCCCGGGGCGCCCGCCGCAGAGGAGGCTCCGGTCGCGGAGGCGACCGAGACCGCGGCGGCTCCGGTGGCCGAGGAAGCGGCTCCCGTCCCGGCCGACGAGACTCCCCAGGGTGCCGCCGACGTGGCCGAGTCGGCAGAGGCGGCCGAGGTCGACGCCGACGCCAAGAGCGCCGAGGCCTGATCGTGCTCGCCGACGCGCTGGAGCACCTGGTGCGCGGGGTCGTCGACCACCCGGACGACGTCACGGTGCGCGACAAGCAGACGCGGCGCGGGCCGCTGCTCGAGGTCCGGGTCCACCCCGACGACCTCGGCAAGGTGATCGGCCGCAACGGCCGCACCGCCACGGCGTTCCGCACCGTGATCTCGGCCCTGGCCGGCAAGGGCGGCTCGCGGATCGACTTCGTCGACGTCGACAAGGTTCGTTGACGCTGGCGGTCGCTCCTGCGGGTCTCCGCTCGACCACTAGCCTGACGCCGTGGACGAGGCGCAGACCATCGAGGTCGTGATCGGGCGCGTCGGCAAGCCCCACGGCCTGCGCGGCGAGGTGACGGTCGAGCTCCGCACCGACGAGCCCGAGCGCCGCTTCGCCGTGGGTACGACGGTCCGTGCCGAGCGCCCGAGCGGGGGCGCTGCCCCCTGGCCCGGGCTCACCGTGTCGGCCACGCGCTGGCACCAGTCGACGCTGCTCGTGCGGTTCGACGAGGTGCCCGACCGCACCACGGCCGAGTCCGCGCGCGGACTCCTGCTCCATGCGACGGTGCCGGCCGACGAGTCTCCCGATGACCCGGAGGAGTTCTACGACCACCAGCTGGTCGGCCTGAGCGCGGAGGACCTCCACGGCAGCGGGCTCGGGGAGGTCACGGCCGTCCTGCACGGTGCGCAGGACCTCCTGCAGATCCGCACCCCCGATGGTCGCGACGCGCTCGTCCCCTTCGTCGCCGCGCTGGTCCCCGAGGTCGACCTGGCGGGTGGCCGGGTGGTCGTGGCCGACCGACCCGGCCTGGTGACCGCGTTCCCCGAGGACGAGTCGTGAGGCCGGGATGAGGATCGACATCGTCACGATCTTCCCCGCCTGGTTCGACTCGCTCGACCTCTCCCTGACCGGCAGGGCCCGCGCCGCGCGGCTGGTGGAGATCGCGGTGCACGACCTCCGTGACTGGACCCACGACCGGCACCGCACCGTCGACGACACGCCCTACGGCGGCGGGCCGGGCATGGTGATGAAGCCGGAGCCGTGGGGCGACGCCCTCGACCGGCTCCGCGGTGAGGGGCGGCCGACCCTGGTGGTGCCGACGCCGAGCGGGACGCCGTTCACGCAGACGATCGCCCGCGAGCTGGCCGGGGTCGACCACCTGGTGCTCGCCTGCGGCCGGTACGAGGGCATCGACCAGCGCGTCATCGACGAGGCCGCCACGGCGTACGACGTGCGCGAGCTGTCGGTCGGCGACTTCGTGCTGAACGGGGGCGAGGTGGCCGCCGCGACGTTCATCGAGGCGGTCGTGCGGCTGCTGCCGGGCGTCCTGGGCAACCCGGAGTCGTTGGCCGAGGAGTCCCACGAGGACGGCCTGCTGGAGTACCCCGTCTACACCAAGCCCGCCTCGTGGCGCGGCCGCGCCGTCCCCCCGGTGCTGCTGTCCGGCGACCACGGCGCGATCGCCGCCTGGCGGCACGCCGAGTCGGTACGCCGTACGGTCGCCCGGCGCCCCGATCTGGCCCACCCGGCCGCGTCGGTGGGTCTGGGCGGGCTCGACGTCGAGATCCGGCTCGCGACCCGCGCGGACGCGGGCGAGCTGTTCACCCTCACCCGTGCCTGCTGGTTGCAGGAGCTCTGGGCCAATCCCGGCGTGCTCATCCCGGCGCTGGAGGAGTCGTTCGAGGACGCCGTCCGGGGCGTCGACGAGTGGACCACGTACGTCGCGGTCGCCGGTGGCCGGATCGTGGGGTCGACCCGCGGACGCGTGACCGGCGACGGCACGGTGTGGGACGTCGGCCGGGTGATGGTGGCGCCGGATCTCCAGGGACGGGGTCTCGGTCGCTACCTGCTCGCGCTCGCCGAGGACGCGGCGCCCGACCACGTCACGTCGTACGAGCTGTGGACCGGCGCCCGGAGCGTCGAGAACATCCGCATGTACAAGAGGGCCGGGTACCGGCTCCAGGGTCCCGCGCCGGGTCCGCCGGGCGCGGTGGTGATGACCAAGCCCCGGCGAGGCTGAGCCCGGCTCACCGCGATTTCCCGGGGCCACCCGCCGTCTGGCAGACTTGACCCTCGGTCCGTCCGGCCAAACAGGGAGCGCCCCGTCCTCATCGATCGGGAGCTCCGCACCGGCTCCTGCCACAGGGGGAGCGCGGCGCCGCCGGCCACACGGGTGGACCACCAACTGGAGACACTTTTCCCCACCACGGCTGACCTGTGGCACTCGTGAGGAGAGACATGACCGTCCACAACATCGGCGCCGTCACCGAGCTCGGTAACGCCGCGAAGCGCGACGACCTCCCGGAGTTCCGCGCCGGCGACACCGTCAAGGTCCACGTCAAGGTCACCGAGGGCACTCGCTCCCGCGTCCAGATCTTCCAGGGCGTGGTGATCCGCATCCAGGGTGCCGGCATCGGCCGCACCTTCACCGTCCGCAAGGTCTCCTTCGGAGTGGGTGTCGAGCGCACGTTCCCGCTCCACTCGCCGATCTTCGAGCAGATCGAGATCGTGACCCGCGGCGACGTCCGCCGGGCGAAGCTGTACTACCTGCGCAACCTGCGTGGGAAGGCCGCCAAGATCAAGGAGCGGCGCGAGGCCTGAGCGGGACGTCGGAACCGGCACCATCCACTCGTTAGGCTCACGAACGTGACCGACAACCGCTCCGCCTCCGTCGACGAGTCCGAGCGGCAACCCGTGGAGCCCCCGACGAAGAGGCACCTCCCGCTCTGGCAGGAGACGATCCTGCTGCTCACGATCGCGGTCCTGCTCGCGATCGTGATCAAGGCGTTCTTCGTCCAGGCGTTCTACATCCCGTCGGAGTCCATGGAGCCCGGGCTCGTCAAGAACGACCGGATCCTGGTCGAGAAGACGTCGTACTGGTTCGGTACGCCGCAGCGCGGCGACGTCGTGGTGTTCAAGGACCCGGGCGGCTGGCTCAGCGAGGAGGAGGACGCCGGGCCCGCCAACCCGATCGGCAAGCTGATGGCGAAGATCGGGCTGTACCCGTCGGGCGGTCATCTCGTGAAGCGCGTGGTCGGTGTCGCCGGCGACACCATCCACTGCTGCGACAAGAAGGGCCGGATCCTCGTCAACGGACATCCGCTCGACGAGGACTCCTACATCAAGCACACCCCGGGCATGCCGTGCAACGGCCCGATGACCACGACGTGCAACTGGACCGCCGGTCCGGTGCCGGAGGGCACCGTGTTCGTGATGGGCGACAACCGCGACAACTCCGACGACTCGACCATGCACCTGTGCCAGGGGACGACCAAGGCACCCGACTGCACCGCCGATCCGTTCGTGCCGGTCGACGACGTCGTCGGGAAGGTGTTCGTGCTGCTCTGGCCGCACAGCCGCTTCCACGTGCTGCACCGGCCCGCTGACTTCGCCGGCGTCCCCGCACCCGCCACGCCCGGCCCCGGCACCAGCGGACAGTGACCCGCCTGCCTCTCGGAGCGACCGTCCGGCGCGACGCCGGGCTCTACGGCTACGAGCGGGCGCTGCGACGAGCCGGGATCGAGGTCGTCGCGGGCGTCGACGAGGCCGGTCGCGGCGCGTGCGCCGGGCCGCTGGTCGCCGGGGCGGCGATCCTCAGGCCCGGCAGGTCGGGAGAGATCCCGGGACTCGCGGACTCCAAGCTGCTCACCGAGAAGGCCCGGGAGCGGTGCTACGCCGAGGTGCTCAAGCGGGCGGTCGCCTGGTCGGTGGTGGTGATCGAGTCCGACGAGTGCGACCGCCTGGGCATGCACGTGGCGAACGTCGAGGCGCTGCGCCGTGCGGTGGCCCTGCTCGAGGTACCGCCCCAGTACGTCCTCACCGACGGCTTCCCCGTCGACGGCCTCGGGGTGCCCGGGCTCGCGATGTGGAAGGGCGACCGGGTGGCGGCCTGCATCAGCGCGGCGTCGGTGCTGGCGAAGGTGACCCGTGACCGGATCATGGTCGAGCTCGACCGCGAGCACCCGGCGTACGACTTCAAGACGCACAAGGGCTACATCACCGACGTCCACGCCGCGGCCCTCACGTCGTACGGACCCTGCCCGCAGCACCGCATGCGGTTCGTGAACGTGCGCCGAGCAGCCGGGCTGGAGCCCGAGCTCTCCGGATGGAGCGAGGCTCCGGACGGAAGCGAGAAGAACGAGGACCCGGTCGCCGATGCCGACACCTGCGCGGCACGCGGCTTCCGGGTGACTAGGGTCGAGTCGAGCACGACACGAGGAGAGTCAGCATGAGTGCGGAGGATCTCGAGAAGTACGAGACCGAGATGGAGCTGACCCTCTATCGGGAGTACCGCGACGTCGTCGGCATATTCAAGTACGTCGTGGAGACCGACCGCCGTTTCTACCTCTGCAACCAGGTCGACGTGAAAGCGCGGACCGAGTCGGGAGACGTCTTCTTCGAGGTCTCGATGACCGACGCCTGGGTGTGGGACATGTACCGGCCCGCCCGTTTCGCCAAGAACGTCAAGGTGCTGACGTTCAAGGACGTCAACGTCGAGGAGCTCAGCCAGCAGGAGATCGACCCTCCCAAGGCGTGATCCCACCGTGATATCGGCCTGGTCTGGACCAGAGAGCCCGGCGGTAAAGGTTCCGGGCAAATGCTCCGATCCGCTATGAGGTGTGGGTAAAGACTCCTACGCTTTCGCCCAGAGATCGGTGCGCCGGGGGTCACCGTTTTCCACTGACCTGTGATGGGAGACGGCCGGTGAAACGTGCCTTCAGCTGGTCACGCAGACCCGACGAAGGCGGGGTCGTAGCCGTCGAGGCGGCGCTGATCACTCGCATTCTCGTGCTTTTCCCGGTCGCCACTGGTGTCCTCGATGGTTAAGGATTCGCCGTTTCGACAACATGGCCGAGCCCACTCGCCTACCCTCGGCCACGCACAGTGGTGCGACCTGTGCCCGCGTCCGCAACGACTGACGCGGTCCGACGGACGGGGGAGCGAAGGATGACCATGGTGGCCAGGGTGCGCCAACGGCGCGACGAGCGCGGTGCCTCCGCGGTCGAGTTCGGCCTCGTCCTCATCCCGATGCTGTACCTGATCTTCGGCGTCATCCAGTACGGCTGGTACTTCTACGCGATGCAGGCGGGCAGCTCCGCGGTGGGCGACGCCGCGAGGCGGATCGCGGTGGGGAACTGCCAGACGACCAGTCAGGTGCAGGGCGTGATCTTCAACCACTTGGGCGCCGCCACCACCGCGTCGTCTGCGAGCGGCATCGCGACCACCATCACCTATGTCAAGGCGGACGGGTCTGGGCCGGCGAGCTCCCCCGGTGAGATCGGCGGCTCTGTCACCGTGACCGCGACATTCCCGACGATGGACATGCACTTTCCGCTCATCCCCGTCCCCGGCAGCGGTCAGATCACCCGCACCAACGTCGCACGGATCGAGGACCTCGACTCGACCCAGGGGACGTGCTCATGAACCGACGGCATCGGGACGAGCGTGGCGCCGTCGCTGTCATGGTTGGCCTGTTGTCGGTGGTGCTCCTGTCCATCGCGGCGTTGGGCGTCGACCTCGGGAACGCCTGGGCGCAGAAGCGCCAGGTCCAGGCCGGTAGCGACCTGGCCGTGGAGGCGGGAGCGGGCGTCAAGGGTGCGAACCTCCCGGCGTCCAGCACGGTGCACAGCTGCGCCTACGGCGCGGCCGGAGCGCTCCAGACCGACCAGTCGGTCAACGACATCGCTTCCTACCTGGCGAGCCAGGCCTACCCTGCCCAGACCGGCGGCGCCTACTCGAGCATGCTCGCGAACCTGCCGACCCAGCTCACCGACTGCAACACCGCCAACGGCGAAGTGGTGTACGGCAACCCGAGCTTCAGTGCCGGCGCTTGGCACGTCACCTTCAACAAGAACCAGCTCTCGCTGATCAGCCCACCCAAGACCGTCGACTTCGGGCTCGCCGGGATCATGGGCTTCCACAGCACGAACGTGGCCGGTGTGTCCACGATCGAGATCAAGTCCCCGAAGTTCTCAGCGCTGCCGTTCTACGCGTTCAGCGGCTGCGACTACGGACCACAGACGCTCCAGCAGCCGAACAACGGGCACTCGGCGGCGCAGGTCATGCTGTATGCACCCACCGACACCAACAACGCGGTCCTCACGTCGATCAGCCCGATCTCCTACCCGGTCGACACGACCGGTTCGCAGGTCGAGCCGCTCGTGATCAACGGGTCCAACCTGACCGGCGTGACCCAGGTCGGGTTCTTCGAGCCGGGCAACGCGATCCCCGGTCCGGCGCCGGTCACGATCGACACGACCAAGTTCACGATCAACTCCGACACGAAGATCACGATCCCGGACATCCCCGACCAGACACGCGGAGTCGCGGGGGTGCAGGAGTTCTGGTACATCCGCGTCATGAAGAACGGTCAGTGGTCGACGTACTCGGTCGACAACAACGGCGACGTCCAGAACAGCCCCGTCCTGACCATCGGAGACCCGCCCCTCCTGTGCGGCCAGGGCTCGTCGTCCGGAAACTTCGGCACCCTCCTGCTGAGCCATGCCGGCTACAACGGCTGGGACAGCGTCGGCGCGGCCAACGTGGCGCTCGGCCTCACGAACTCGCTGGCCGTCTACCCGTCCGGTGGGCCCGCCGACGGAACCTGCTCATCGGCACAGTCCACGACCGTGCTGTGGAACACCGACGGCACCAACTGCGTCGACACCGACACGGGCATGTCGTCGAGCGTGGCGACCGGTGGGTTCATCGGCAAGGGCTCGTCCGCAGTGGGGGGCAACCAGTACCTCCTCAAGCCCGACAACGGCGCGACGAAGTGTGCCAACGGTGGAACCAGTGAGGCCACGACAGTCGTGCTCGGCCAGAGCATCAACAACGACACCCTCACGTGCTTCTTCCTGAGCTCCACGACGCACGTCGCCGACGTCGACTCCTCGACGTACAGTGGCGGCCCGCTGATCTCCGACGCGATCTACAGCTCTCCGCGATTCGCCTACGTACCTGTGCTCAAGGTGCAGCCGGCCAACGGCGGCAGCAACAAGTACCAGATCATCGACTTCCGGGCGTGCTTCATCACCGACCAACCCGGGTCGGCGGTCAAGGGCGACGCGCCCAGCGCCACCAACGGCATCATCACCGACAACAACGGCGTCAGCTCCGTCGAGGTG
>Ga0070683_100003581_pt1 | contig 12643 bp, 10 predicted proteins | sample KBSC713LmetaG_FD_64662 | JGI IMG/M metagenome (GOLD analysis project Ga0070683, IMG submission 64662) | Corn rhizosphere microbial communities from Kellogg Biological Station, Michigan, USA - KBS C7.1-3L metaG | ecosystem: Host-associated > Plants > Roots > Rhizosphere ...
TGGGCCATTCCCTACATGACGGTCAGTCACTTGTTGTTCGCCGTGGCGATGACCGCCTATATCCTGATCGGGATCCACTTCGAGGAACGCGATCTGGCGAAAAAGCACGGCCAGACCTATCGCGACTATCAGGCTCGCGTACCCAAACTGCTTCCGATTCCCTCGGCAGAAGGAGACGGGCTCCCCGCTAAGACTGAATGGCGCCTACCACCGGACCAGCTGCGACGATAACTGCGAGCCCGGTTGCCGCCGGATGAGAAGATCGTACCCTGGATTGCTCCGGGCGAACTGCTGGTCGCGATCGTAGTTTTCGCGCAGCCATTTTTCGATCTTGCGCATTCGCAGCCGCCGCGGATCGCTGCTCGGGAAAAGACGCAGATACTCCCAGTCGGGCACGTTCATGTAAAACACTCTGGCCGGTCGCGCGCTCATCAGGCTGGCCAGGGCGTCATCCTCGTCAGAATCGGCCATCATGCCGGGCTGCAGAAACGAGTAACGGGTGGGATTCGCGCCTTGAGTCAGGAAGTAAGCGAGCGGAAGGTAGGGAAAGGCGAAGAACGGCTCACCCTTTTGGATCGAGGCTTCGAGCGAGTGCTCGAGCGCGAGATCCTTGGGTGCACCGAGCACGACGCCGGCGCGCGTCTGCGCGGTTTCCAGATGCAAACGCTGGCTCACCCCGTTCCACAGCATGATGCAGGGGACGAAGCTGAGCACCATCGCCACCGGCGCGCGCAAACGCCCCGGCAGCAGGCTGGCCAGAGCACAACCCGCTACCACGTAGGCAAGCGGCGAGCTATAGGTCAGGTGCGCGGCGTCCATCCGCGGGGCGGTGGAGAGGACCGCGGCCAACGCACACGCCAGAACAAGAAGCAGCCGAGTCCTCCACATGCGGCGAGCGGCCGAAAACGCGATCAGCGCGCAGATCGGCATAAAAACCGGCATTGCGATGAAGAAGACCAGGACGCCGCGAACCCACAGATCCGAACCATGCGCATCGGAAAATAGCGCCGGATAGCCGCCGATGATGCCGCCGTATGGAAAACGATTGGCAGTCGAGTATTGCGACGTGGTCCACAGGAAGTGGTGGATCATGGGGCCGAGCGAGCCGGCGGCCATTAACACGCCTGCAGCGATCGCCGACACAGCGGCCACGCCGCCAGCCAGCCAACATACACCCGTCCATCGGCGAGCAAAGAACGCCCAGGCGAACATCGGGACCAGGGTCAGCAAGACAGGCGGTGTCACCCAAGCCGCATACGCCGCCGCGGCGCCCGCGCCCCCAATGAGCAATCGCCAACGACTCCCCCGCGATTCCGAGCCGAGACCGGCAGCCAGGAGCGTCACGCCTGCGACGGATAAGGCGGCACTATCCCAGCGATGGTTCACCACCACCATGCCGCCCACATCGCCCGCGAGCAACGCCACAAAAAACCACGCCAGCCAAAAGCCCAGAGCGCGCGAGCTGAACTCTGCCGCGAGCCAATAGACGCACGCTGCGATGACCGCCAGATCCAGAATGAGCAAGGCGCGGGCCGAGCCTAGCGATACTCCGAACAAGTGGAAGAAGATGGCGAGGTTCCAGAAAGTGCCGGGTCCGGTGAGTACGAAAAAATCGCGATACGGCATCTGGCCTGCGAGCATCCGGCTTGCGCCGTCCAGGTAGATGCCTTCGTCGTTGATCCAGACAAGCCGCTGGCCCGCCAGCCACCACAGCAGGGAGGCGGTCAATACGAAAACGCCGGTCGCGCCCAGCAGATCGCGCCGATTTGCCATCTTCTTGACAGTTCGGCGGTTAAGGACGATCGCTGTAGAAAGCGCCGGGGAATCTACTCCCAGCGTGCCAGGCGGTCTCGCAGCGCGTCGATACAAGCGATCGGCGTCGCATGCTGCCCGGCCATACCGCACCGCAGGCAGGTTCCCGACCGGATCCCATCGGAGGTCTTCGGCGGAGTGATCGTGATCGGCTGCAAGCGTGCCGCTCGATGATGTATCTGGCGGGGCTCGCGGACATCCTGCAGCCGCGCACCCTGGGCATAAACAGAATTAGCCATAGAGTTCGATATAAACCCGTAGCGCAAACAGTATTCAGTTTTGTCGACTTAGGCTGGACGCTTCGTCGAATGGGACGCTGAACAGTATACATTCCGCTTCGTGGTTTCAGTTCCACGATTTGAAGCGAATTGTACTGGTACTTTTTCGATGGAATCGCAGTACCCGGCCGGGGCTGCGACGGAAACCCGCGGGGACCTCCCCGTCGGGAGTGCTTACACAGCGATGTCTTTTGGAAGAAGAATTTGGCGGGGACGACGGGGCTCGAACCCGCGACCTCCGACGTGACAGGCCGGCGTTCTAACCAACTGAACTACGTCCCCGCTATTTTGGCGCCACGGATTCGTGGCGCACGCCAGGTCGGCGATTTCCAGGATAACACATGCTCCCGAGAATCCTCTCCCGAGGGTGATTTTGGTTCTGATATCCTAGAGGTGGATGTTGTTCCTGCCTCCGCGCCCGCGGATGTTTGCTCTCCTGGACCTACCAAAGTACCGCCTCGAATGAAGTCCATCGTACAGATCAGTCGCGGCATTGAGTCCCTGTTCGGGACCCGAGACGAAAATATACGCCTGATCGAAAACAACCTAAACATCCGCACGCGGCTACTGAACGATTCCATCGAACTCGAAGGTGATGAGGCCAGCGTCGCTCGGGCCGCGCAGATCCTGAACGATTACGTCGCGTTGATTCGCGAAGGCCATGTCTTCAACAACGGCGATCTCAACAGCTGCCTGCGAGTGGTGACCGCGGACGCGGACGTCTCTTTGCGCAACCTGGTGGAAAGCGGAAAACAGCGCACCTTCGGCAAGAAAGTGATCACGCCGAAGAGCATCACCCAGCGGCGCTACATTGACGCCTTAGAACGCTACGATCTGGTGTTCGGCATCGGTCCGGCGGGTACCGGGAAAACGTACCTGGCCGTGGCCATGGCGGTTGCGGCGCTGCTCTCGAAGCGCGTCAGCCGCATTATCCTCACCCGACCGGCCGTCGAAGCCGGCGAGCGCCTGGGCTTCCTTCCGGGAACGTTCCAGGAAAAAGTGGACCCGTATCTCCGCCCGCTGTACGATGCGTTGTTCGACATGCTGGAAGTGGAGAAGGTCGAAAAACTTCTGGAGCGCAACGTCATCGAAGTGGCGCCCATCGCCTTCATGCGCGGCCGCACGCTCAATGACAGCTTCGTCATCATGGACGAAGCGCAGAACACTACGCCCGAGCAGATGAAGATGATCCTCACGCGCCAGGGCTTCAATTCGAAGATGGTGGTGACGGGCGATATCACCCAGATCGATCTGGCCATGGGACAGCGCAGCGGCCTGATCGAGGTCGCCGATATTCTTCGCGGCGTCGAAGGCATTCAGTTCATCCAGTTCGATGAACGCGACGTGGTGCGCCACAGCCTGGTGCAGAAGATCGTGAAGGCGTACGAGCGCTATAACGAAGCGATCGGCGCAAATCGCCAATTGTCTCTGCGGCTTTCCGAGCAGCCCGCAGCGGCTCCAACGGACCCGACGCAGTTCCCGGTCGCTTAAAGACCGTATCCATGAACTCCAACGCCTCGTCCGTTCTCTTTCGACATCGATCCCCCAATGTGGATAAGAGAGGCCTGCGCCAGTTTTTGAAGGATCTCGCCAGTGAGATTCTGCCGGAGCAAGGCGTAACCTGCTTAATCGCGACCGATGCGGAGCTGCGGAAGTTGAACCACAAGTTTCGCGGCAAGGATTATCCGACGGACGTGCTGTCGTTCCCGCCTGACGATATTGCGATCTCCTTCGACCGCGCCACCGCGCAGGCCACCGAACTGGGCCACAGCATCGAGGAGGAATTGCGCATTCTGATGCTGCATGGCCTGCTGCACCTGGCGGGAATGGATCACGAAAAAGACGGCGGTTCCATGAAGCGCACGGAAGCTCGCTGGCGCAAGAAGCTCGGCCTGCCCGCCGGGCTCATCGAACGGGTGACTGCATGACGCTGCTGCTGACATTAGCGGCCGCGGTCGTGGCGCTGATCGTCACGCTGGTCACCTGCATCCAGCTGCTGTATCTGGAAAGTCTGCGAATCCGCACGCGTGAGCTGCCCGCGCTGATATTCTTCCGGGAAAATCTGGAGCCTCGGATCGGACTCCAAACCGAGCGCGGAGCGTTGACATTTTCTCTGGTCAAACACATCGGCCTGGGCATTCTGGGTTGCTTGATCGTGGCGATCACGTGGAGAGGCTCTCCCTTGTGGGAAGCGCTAGCCGGGGCATTCCTGCTAACGGGCATAGCGACGGTGCTCGGGGCGCACCTGATTCCGCAGATCGTGTATCGCAAGACCGATGGACGAGGGCTGGCGGCTCTTGTGCCCGTGTTTCGCGTACTTTCTGTGGTGGCTCGTCCATTGACCTGGAGCGTGGAATTTCTGCAATCGCTGTTCGAGTTGGGCCGCCCCGCTCCCGGTGAAGAGACGGCCGCCGAAGAGCACATCGAAGCGCTGATCAGCGCCGGCGAAGAAGAGGGCATCATCGAAGAAGGCGATCGCGAGTTGATCCAGTCCGTAGTAGCGTTCGGCGATAAGACCGTGCGCGAAGTGCTGACGCCGCGGCCGCGCGTCGTCGCCATCCGCCAGGATGCGACTCTTGACGAATTGCGCGAGCTGGCCATCCACGAGCAGTACTCGCGCATCCCCGCTTTCGACGGCGACATCGATTCCATCACCGGATTCGTGCACGTTCGCGACATGTTCGAGCTGGATGAAGACGAGCGTGCCAAGCGCAAGGTGCGCGATATTCTGCGGCCCATCCGCATGGTCCCGGAGACTAAGCCGGTGAACGACCTGTTGAAGGAAATGCAGGAAGAAGGCGTGCACATGGTTGTGGTGGTGGATGAGTACGGATCTACAGCCGGCATCGTCACACTGGAAGACATGGTCGAGGAGATCGTCGGCGAGATTCATGACGAGCACGAGCCGGAGCGCGATTTTCACGAGGAGCCCGACGGCAGCTACGTCGTCTCCGGCAGCTTCGATCTTGGCCGTCTCGAGGATCTGGTGGGATTTCGCCCGCAAGAAGGAACCGAATCGACCACGGTGGGCGGGCTCATCACTGAGTGGCTGGGACACGTCCCCGCCGTGGGCGAAGAAGCCGAACGCGACGGCATCCAGATCAAGGTTCTAGCCGCGAACAACCTTCGCGTAGATCAGGTAAGAGTTGTGAAAGCAGCCAAAAGTGAAGCATAGAGCCGGATTCGTCGCGATCCTCGGACGTCCTAACGCCGGGAAGTCCACGTTGTTGAACGCGCTGTTGGGAACCAAGCTGGCGATTGTCGCGCCGCGTCCGCAGACCACGCGCACGGCCATCCAGGGCGTGCTGAGACTGCCGGGCGCGCAGATCGTGTTTGTGGACACGCCGGGAATTCACGAGTCATCCACGCTTCTCAACAAGCGCATGATGGATCAGGTTCGGGCGTCGGCTGATGCCGACGTGGTGCTGTTCCTTGTGGACGCGACGGCTCGGCCGAGTGACGATGACGCCGGAGCGGTCGACCTGGTGAAGAAGACTGGCGCGCCGGCCATCGCGGTGTTCAACAAGATCGATAAGCTGCGCGAGAAGGCGAAGCTGCTGGCGCTGATCGAACGATATAAAGAGATGCACGATTTTGCGGCGTACGTCCCCATCTCCGCGCTTAAGGGCGACGGTGTGGATCAGCTTCGCAAGGAGATCCTCGCACGGATACCGGAAGGTCCGGCGCTGTATCCCAAGGATCACCTGACCGATCAGCCGGAGCGTTTTCTGGCCGCGGAAATTATTCGTGAAAAAGTCCTGCACCTGACGCGGCAGGAAGTACCGCATGCCGTGGCGGTGATGATCGAGAACTGGGAGGATACGCCCGGACTGGTGCGCATCGCGGCGACGATTTATATCGAGCGGCCGGGGCAGAAAGCCATTTTGATCGGCGCGGGCGGAGCGCTGCTCAAAAAGATCGGCACGCTGGCGCGGCGCGAGATCGAAACGCTGGTGGGCAAGAAGGTTTACCTGCAAACGTTCGTAAAAGTACGGCCGAATTGGCGTCAGGACCCGGAATTCCTGGCGGCAACCGATTGGCGGGGAATGGCCGGCACGTAAGAGTAGAATAAGAGCATGCTGCCGAGGCTTATAGCTGTGTTGCTGTTGGTGACGCTGGCGATGCCGATGCTGGTCGCCCAGCAGAAAGCGGCTGTGTCCGATGACGCGATTTCCGACAACGTGCGCCAGCGACTCGCCAGCGATGCCGATGTTCGGGGCGCGGCGCTCGACGTCACCGTTAAGGAAGGCGTCGTCACCATCAAGGGCCGGGTCCACACCGAAAAAGGCCGCAAGAAGGCCACCGAGATCACCAAGAAGGTGAAGGGCGTGGTCAACGTGGACAATCAGCTCAAGTTGTACAGCGATAAATAAACGCGGTTAATGCCGGAAGTGCCGAATGCCGGTGAAGACCATCGCGAGTCCTAGGCGATCCGCCGCGGCGATCACATCGTTATCGTTCACCGAACCACCCGGCTGGATCACCGCGGTAATTCCATGCTTCGCCGCTTCTTCGACGCCGTCGGGAAACGGAAAGAAAGCGTCCGAGGCCACAATCGAACCCTTCAGAGGCAGCACGGCTTTCATCGCGCCGACCTTGACGGAATCCACGCGGCTCATCTGACCCGCGCCGACGCTAATCGTTTGTCCGGGACCCGCATACACAATGGCGTTGGATTTCACGTGCTTCGAAACTTTCCAACCAAACTCGAGCGCGATCCATTCCTTGTCCGATGGGGCGCGACCGGTTACCACGCGCGTCTCCTCGCGGGCCAGAATATGCGCGTCCGGGGTTTGCGCGAGATAACCGCCGCTGATGGATTTGATGACCAGCGAGGGCGGCTCCACGATCACGCGCAACAAACGAAGATTCTTTTTAGACGTGAGAATATTGAGCGCATCAGCCGAAAAATCCGGCGCGGCTATTGCCTCGATGAACGTCTTGCCGATCTCCTGAGCAGTTTCGGCATCGACCGGCCGGTTGAACGCCAGCACGCCTCCGAAGGCCGAAACGGGATCGGCCTCGAATGCCCGGCGATAACTATCGGCCAGGGTGGAACCCTGCGCGCAGCCGCACGGATTGGTGTGCTTGATGATCGCCGACGCCGGCTCGCCGAATTCCAGGACCAACTGCCAAGCGGCGTCCAGATCCACCAGGTTGTTGTAGGAAAGCTCCTTGCCGTGAAGCTGCTCGGCTCCAGCGATCCCGCTTTTTCCGGTCGCATACAGCGCGGCCGACTGGTGCGGATTCTCGCCATAGCGCAACGACAAAGTTCGCGGAGCTCGAACGTCGAGCGTAGCCGGAAGCGCCTCGCCCGAGGGAGGAATTTCGGCCAGGCGCGCGCTGACGGCTCGGTCATAGGCGGCAGTGGTCGCGAATGCTTTCTTCGCCAGCATCCAATGCGTCGCTTCCGAAAGTGATCCGCCGCCGGCGCGAAGTTCCTCGATCACGGCCGCGTAATCGGCGATGGACGTGACCACCGCGACATCCTGCCAGTTCTTGGCCGCGGCCCGGATCATCGTCGGGCCGCCGATATCGATATTCTCGATCAGCTCTTCGAGCGGCGCGTCTTTCTTCGCCGCGATCTTCTCGAATTCGTACAGGCTCACGACCACCATGTCGATGCGCGGGATGCCATGCTCGGCAATCGCCCGCATATGCTCAGGCTTGGAACGAATCGCGAGAATCCCACCGGCGATACGCGGGTGAATCGTCTTGACCCGGCCATCCAGCATCTCGGGAAACTGCGTCACTTCGGCGACCTCGCGCAGGGGCGCTACGCCGCCTTCCTTCAAGGCGCGGAAGGTCCCGCCGGTTGAGAGAATCTCGATGCCCAGGCTTGTTAGCGCGCGGGCGAATTCGACGATCCCTGTCTTATCGGTGACGCTGAGGAGAGCACGCTCAATACGGGGCATGAATTCTCATTATGGTGTACTCTGGAACGTCTATGCGACTGGTGACATTTCAGCAGCCGGGGTCCGCTCCGGAAGCCGGCATTGTGGAGGGAAATCGAGTTCAAGGCCTGGGCGTGGACATGCTCAGTGTGTGCGCCGCAGGTCGCGTGCCGGACGCGCGCGGGCCGTCCTTCGATCTGGCAACCGTCAAACTCATGGCGCCTGTGCCGCGTCCGCCCAAACTGATCTGCGTGGGATTGAATTATCGCGATCACGCGGCGGAATCGAAGTCCGAGATCCCCAAGGTCCCCACCATCTTCAGCAAGTTTTCGAACGTGGTGATCGGCCCAGGCGAGCCAATCGTGCTGCCGAAAGCCTCGCGTAAGCCGGATTACGAGGCCGAATTCGCCTTCGTGATCGGCCGCGGCGGCCGCCATATTTCAGCCGCGAAGGCGCTGGATCACGTGCTGGGTTACACCATCGTCAATGATGTCAGCGCGCGCGATTTTCAGACTGCCACCACGCAATGGCTGATGGGCAAAACGTTCGATACGTTCGCTCCCATGGGCCCGTGGATCGTGACCAAGGATGAAATCCCCGATCCGCACGCGCTGGATATTTCGCTCGAAATCGGGGGCGAGATACTGCAAAGCTCCAACACCCGCGAGATGGTGTTTCGCATTCCAGAGCTGATCGAATATGTCTCGACCGCGGTGACACTCGAGCCGGGTGACGTGTTCATCACAGGCACACCGGCAGGCGTCGGATTCGGGCGCAAGCCGCCACGGTGGCTGAAACCTGGCGAAGAAGTGATTGTTCGCATCTCGGGCATCGGCGAGTTAAGGAACCCGACGATTGCTGAGGTAACGACAGCCGAAGAGTAATGCAAACGCTGTTGCAGGACATTCGCTTCGGCGCACGAGTTCTTTGGCGCTCGCCGGGCATGACCCTGGCCGTGATTCTGGCGCTGGCGCTGGGCATCGGCGCGAATACCGCGATGTTCAGCGTGATCGATGCGCTGGTGCTGCATCCTCTGCGTTATCCGAATCCGTCGGAACTGGTCGTGATTTGGGACACCGATCCGCAAGGGCAGATTCGCGGATCCGCTTCGGGAAATTTCCTGGACTGGCGCAAAGCCAAATCTTTTTCCTCTGTGGCCGGCTGGGCAGCTTCGACCTACACGCTGACCGGGCTGGACCGCCCGCTGCAAATTTATGGCGCGCGCGTCACGGCGGCATTTTTCACGACCCTGGGCGTGAAGCCGGTGCTGGGCCGGACCTTTCTGCCGGGCGAAGACGGCCTGGATGGCGGAAGTGCTGCCAGCAAGGTGGCGGTGATCGGCTATGACACCTGGCAAAGCACGCTGAACGGCGATCCGAATGTGTTGGGCCGAACCATCCGGATCAATCAGACTCCCTACGCGATCATCGGTGTGATGGGGCCGGAGTTTCAGTTCCTAATCAGGCGGCACCAGGTATGGGTTCCAGCGGTGATCGATCCCGTCAATCGCGATTACCGTTATCTGACGGTCATCGCGCGCCTGAATACGTCGCGCGGCGCGGCGGCCGCGGAGATGGCGGCGCTGGGCCGATCGCTTGCGGAAGCTTATCCGAAGAACAATGGCGGCTGGACCATTCAGGTTCAGGATTATCAGGATTACCTGGTCAATGGCCACCTGCGAACGCGCCTGCTGGTGTTATTCGCGGCAGTAGGCGCGGTACTTCTGCTGGCTTGCACCAACGTGGCGAGTCTGCTGCTGGCTCGATCGGCCGCGCGCGGGCGGGAGATCGCCGTACGCGTTTCGATGGGCGCAACACCTTCAAGGGTTGTTCGGCAACTTCTGACCGAGAGCATCATGCTGTCGCTGATCGGAGCGGCCCTGGGGCTAGGCTTGGCGGCGGTGTTGATCGACCTTGCTCCGGGCTTCGTACCGGTCGGCGCGATTCCGACGACGGCGCCGATCCGACTGAATCTCCTGGTGCTGCTTTTCACCGTGGGGATCGCGGTCCTGACCGGCGTGCTGTTCGGACTGGCTCCGGCGCTTTCGCTCGCTCGGTACGACGTGCGAGACACGCTGAATGACGCCAGCCGCGGATCCACCGGGGGACGGGGACGCCAGCGCTTCCGGCAAGCCATGGTCGTGATTGAGGTGGCAGTCGCTTTGGTGCTGCTCGCGGGCGCCGCGCTGATGTCGGAAAGCCTGCGGCGCATGACCGAGATAGATTTGGGTTTCGATATCCACCAGGTCCTCACGCTGCGTCTGTTTCTGCCGGCGGCGCGTTTCAACGCGACTCAAGCGCTTCAATTCCAAACGCGCGCGACGGAGAAGATCACCGCGCTGCCGGGAGTGGAAAGCGTCGCCATGGGAACAAACTTGCCCTTGGCGAGGTTGAGCATGTATGCGCCCTTCGATCTGGAAACGGCGCCTCCGCGCGGCCCAGCCGAGCGGCCTGATGTCGGCTACGTGAGCATTAGTCCGGGATATCTGCACACTCTTGGAATCGCGCTCAAACGGGGGCGCGATTTTACGGATCACGATAACGGTAACGCTCCGCCCGTAGCGGTAATCAACGAGGCTTTCGCGGCATTGCGTTTCCCCAATCAGGATCCGGTGGGCCAGCGGCTGCAGATCAACCCGCCGGTTCTGGGCCAAAACGGATTCGCGGATACCATTCGGGCAGAAATCGTGGGAGTGGCGGGCAACGTGAAGCTGAACGATCTAGGCGCGCCACCGGAGCCGATTCTTTATGTACCCATGGCGCAAGACGTCTGGTCGACCGTGACGTATCTTGCGATTCGGGTGCACGGCAACGCCGCGGCACTGGCCCCGGCGATTCGCAGTGAAATGGCCGGCCTCGACAAGGAGCAACCCATCGAACAAGTGGGAAGCCTGGAACAAACCTTCTCGGATCAATTCGCAGAGCCGCGGTTCCAGTCGCGCCTGATGGGAGCATTCGCGGCCCTGGCGCTGATCCTGGCGGTGGTGGGGATCTACGGAGTCAATGCGTACGCGGTTACGCAAAGACGCCGGGAGCTGGGAGTGCGGATCGCCCTGGGCGCGCGCCCCAGCGATGTGCTGCGGGAAACGCTGGGCGAGGGCCTGAGGCTCTCAGGCATAGGCATTGCGATCGGTCTGGCGGGCGCCTATGCCATGAGTTCTCTCTTCCGCAGCGTGCTGGTGGGTGCGGCCGGAATAAATCCCGTAACCCTGCTGGGCGCGGCCGGATTGCTGGCAATCGTGGCCCTGATCGCGTGCTATGTTCCGGCCCACAGGGCTACCCGGATCGATCCTTCTTCGGCGCTTCGTCAGGAATAGATCTGGCAGGAATAGACCCCGGCAGTGATAAACTGAAGAAGTCGGTTTTGGGACGTCGTCTAACGGTAAGACTGCAGCCTCTGGAGCTGTGTATCGGGGTTCGAATCCCTGCGTCCCAGCCAAATTAACCTCCCCGCAAGGGGACAAATTGGCGCTCCGCGCGTCTACAAACACATGTCCATGAAACAATGGATCGCGCTCCCGGCAATCCTGCTACCCCTGATCGCGGTAGGCCAGCTGCAGACTCCGGCGGAACAAGCGGAAGTCGCCCTGCGCTCGCGCGTCAAGGAATTCCTGCAGTATCACGTGGACGGCAATTTCCGGAAAGCCTACGACATGGTCGCCGATGACACCAAGGACGACTATTTCAACTCCGGCAAGGCCCAACTCGAGAGCTTCAAGATCGACGACGTGAAGCTCAGCGACGATTTAACCAAAGCCACGGTAACTACAACGATTTCGAAAATGCTGATGATCGCAGGCCAGGTCATCCCCATGACTTCGCCTTCGAAGACAACCTGGAAGATCGAAAACGGAAAATGGGTCTGGTACAACGAATCCAAGGCCGGCTTGGGGAATCCCATGGCTGTGGGATTGCCGCCCCCTCCGGCGGCCGCCACCACTCCCCAGAGCAACAACGATAACAACGGTCTGCCCAAAAATTTCGACGAGAAGACCATCGCGGCGGAAGCACAGAACATCCTGCAACAGGTTGGCGTGGACAAGAAAGAAGTCCGGCTTGCCATTGACAAGCCTTCCGACGACAAGGTTGTCCTTCACAACGGCATGCCTGGTTCGGTTCAGGTGGAGGTGAATGTACCCAATGTGCCGGGACTCACTGTGAAGCTGGAAAAATTCGCGGTAACAGCTAACGGAGACGTGCAGGTACTCTTTCATTACGAGCCGGGCAAGACGGTCGAACGCAGGAATCCGATCACCGCGCAGGTCATCGTGCAGCCTCTGAATCAGGTTTTCCCGATCCGCGTGAACTTTTACGCGGAGGGACCCGTGGCGCCCAAATAAGTGGCCGTCGAGTTGCTTTTCCCTAAGCGGAGGCAACACGGCGCATGGTCAGTTCCATCACCGATTCGCAATCGCGGCACAACCTGACGGGCACTTCGTCCCAGCAAACAACTCCTTCGGGATCAACGGATTCCTTTACTGCACAGCTCGCTTCCGCATTGGAAGGATACCTGTCGCAATCCGGTGACAACTCGAATCTGGAGATCAATATTCAATCGACGAAGAGTCAGGATTCCGGCGTTCGTCAGTTTCTCGTCACCGTAAAGAACCCCGATGGCGCGGCGGTACCGACGACCCCTGCGGCCGCTGGCCCGGGCGCG
>Ga0070683_100003582_pt1 | contig 12641 bp, 14 predicted proteins | sample KBSC713LmetaG_FD_64662 | JGI IMG/M metagenome (GOLD analysis project Ga0070683, IMG submission 64662) | Corn rhizosphere microbial communities from Kellogg Biological Station, Michigan, USA - KBS C7.1-3L metaG | ecosystem: Host-associated > Plants > Roots > Rhizosphere ...
CGCGGACGACCTTCGTCGCCGCCAGCCAATCCTGCTGACGCAACGCGCGCGCCACCAATGCCCGGGTTGCGTCGTTCTTCTCGAGCGGCGCGACGGCGTCCTCGAGGTCGAGGAACACCTCGTCGGCGGGCAGCGTCGCCGCCTTCGCCAGCATCTTCTCGCTGGACCCCGGAACGGCGAGGCAAGAGCGACGCAGCCGTCCCCCGCTGCTCAATCGAGGACCTCGAGCAGCTCGACGGGGAAGCCGTCGGGGTCGAACATGTAGACCGCGAGCCGGCCTTCGTTCGCGCCGCTCTCGACGAGCACGGGCGGGCCGACCGACTTCACGCCCTGGGCTGTGAGGTCGTCGTAGAACGCCTGCAGGTTTCGGACGAGCAGGCAAATATGCGCTGTCCCCGGGTTCGGCGGGCTGGTGTCGACAGGCGTGCGTTCCACACCCCGGTAGTCCATTAGCTCGAGGCAGTGGTCGCTGGCCGGGAACCGCAGCAGCGCCTGGTGGATCTCTGCAGTGGGATAGCCGACGATGCGCCGCACGTACGGCTCGCGGTTGACACGCTTCCACACCACCTCGAAGCCGAGCTTGCCGCAGTAGAAGTCGATAGACCGCTCAAGGTCGGAAATAGAGAACGCGCTGTGATGCGAGCCGACGACCATCATTGGTCACCCTCCTTTAGCGGGACGAGGAAGCTGCGTCGGAACTCGGTCACGAGCGTCCGGTCCTGGTTGTACCCGCGTGTGTCGATGGTGACTACGCCGAGGCCGGGCCTCGACGCTGATCTGCGCGCCTCGACCACGGTGCTCTCGCCGTACAGCGTGTCGCCATGGTGAAGCGGCGCCAGGTGGCGTAGCCGCTCGGTTCCAAGCGCCGCAACCGCGCGACCTGACGTGTCGGGCACGGACATGCCGAGCAGCGCGGCGTAGATAAATGTCCCCACGATGAGGTTCCGCCCCCCGGGCAGCTCCGTCTCGGCGAAGTAGGCGTCGAGGTGGACAGGGCTGGCGGCCATCGTCAGCAGGCAGAAGGCGTGATCCTCGGCCTCGGTGATCGTGCGACCGGGCCAGTGACGGAACACGTCGCCGACGACGAAATCCTCGAACGCCCGCCCGAAACGCTCCTTCCGCGCGTCGTGGATCGTCACCAGGCGCCCTCGTCGCGCCCGGCCGAGATCTCCTCCCGTGTGTACCCGAGCTCCTCGAGGACACTGTCCGTGTCGCGACCAAGGGGCGGGCCTGCGTGGGCCACACGGGCCGGCGTGTCGCTCATCCGCGGCACCGGCGCGGCCAGCGTCACGCGTCCGAGCTCGTCGTCTTCGACGTCGACGAACGTCTCGCGCGCGGCGTAGTGTGGGTCGGCAAAGACATCGGCGATGCTCAGCACGCGAATCCCCGCGGCGCCCGCGTCGGCGAAGAGCGAGTCGACCTCCGCGATATCGCGCTCCGCAATCCAGGCGGCGACGATCTGGTCGAGCTCCTCGGCGTGCAGCGCACGCGCCTCGTGTGTTGAGAACCGCGTGTCGGCCAGCAGCTCGTCTCCGCCGATCAGGTGGATCACCGTCTCCGCAGCGGACGGCGCCGTGCCCGAGACAGCGAAGTACTCGCCGTCACGCGAGCGGTAGACGTTGCGCGGTGACGAGAAGGCGAGGCGCGAGCCGTTGCGGCCCGGCACTGAGCCGTTTGCCTTGTACAGCGTCGCCAGCGGGCCGAGGATGCTGAACACAGATTCGAAGAGGGAGATGTCGATCGTCTGGCCGACACCCTCGCGCGCGTCGCGGTAGTAGAGCGCCGCCAGGAGGGACCAGGTCGCGAAGAGGCCGGCCACCTCGTCGGCAAGCGCGAACGGCGCCAACAGCGGCGGCTGACCGGGATAGCCGCTGATCTCGGCGAGGCCGGAGAACGCCTCCGCCAGCGTCCCGAAGCCAGGCCGGTGGCTGTAGGGGCCATGCTGGCCGAAGGCCGAGACGCGTACGACGATGAGCTGCGGGTTGACGGCACGCAGCGTCTCGGGCGCCAGGTCGAGACGCTCGAGTACGCCGGGCCGAAAGCTCTCCACCACAGCGTCCGCCTCCTCGACGAGGCGCAGCAGTACCTCGCGGCCCTTCGGGTGCTTGAGATCGAGCGTGACCGACCGCTTGTTTCGCCCGATCAGCAGCCACCAGGCCGACCTAGTGCCGATGAGCTCACCCATGGCGCGGGCGGTGTCGCCGTCACCCGGCCGCTCGATCTTGATGACCTCGGCGCCGAAGTCGGAAAGGTGCTTGCCGACGCTCGGACCGGCGACCACATTTGCGAGCTCCAGGATCCGAAGGTTCGCCAGCGGCAGCGGCCCGTCCATCTCTCATCGAGTCTACTACCCGAGGAGTGAATCGGTCAAGATGCCGGCTCTCAGGCGCCGGCGCGCGCCCGCGGGCGCTTCTTGCCCGTCGGCTCGATCGGGCTCAGCCGGCCCGTGCGTCCGAGCGTTAGCTTCTTGAGCTCCTCGTCGGAACGCAGCTGCTTGTCCCATTCGGCATAACCCGTCATGGTCTTCGCCTTTTGGAGCGTCAGGTCGTGAATCAGGTACTCCTCGGCCACCAGGGTGAGCACCGGGCTCGTCGTTCGAACCGCCGATGCCTCGCCGCGGTCGGGCACATGTGCGATCAGAGCATCTCCCCCGTCGCCGACCAGGGTGAGCATCCGCCCGCCGATGCGCGAAGCGACCGTCTCGCGGTAGCTGTGCAGCTGCCACCAACCCACGCTTGGTGTATCGCCGCCGTAGAGCATCCCGGCGATCCGCACGCCGCGCGCGTCCGCATCTTCCAGGTCCGAGACGAAGAGCTCGGCGAACTCCTCCCAGATCGAAAGGTAGAGCTCGTGGCGCGCCGCCCGGACGATTGCGCGCGCGTTGTCGATGATCGCTTCGATGCCCTGCAGTTGGAGGATGTCGGGATCCGGGGTCGCGACCTCGAGCGTCGGGAGCGTCTCCTCGAGGTACGCGAGCGGCTTCGAGTAGCGCTCGCGCAGCTTGTGCAGGAGGTCGTGCGGGGGAACGCAAACGTACTCGACGGTGTTCTTGCGCTGCGACCGTGCGACCAGGCCTTCCGCGGCTAGGCGCTCGAGCATCGCGTACACCTTGGACGATGGGACGCCGGACGTGCGACTCAACTCATTGCCGTTCTGAGGGCCGCCCGTCAGCAGCCCCAGATAAAGCCGCGCCTCGTAGACCGAGAACCCGAGCTGGTGCAGGCTGTCGACGATCTGCTCCGTGGTAACCGGTGTCACCGCGTCGCCATACTACCCGCGGGGGTAGATGGGGTAGTACGCTTTCGCGACGTGGAGTTCCTCGTCCAGATCCAGGTGAACTTTCCCCCGGACATGGCCTCAGACGAGCTCGCAGATGTAGTCTCGCGCGAGGCGGCGCGCGGCCGGGAACTGAAGGAGGACGGGACGATCGTCCGCATCTGGCGCGTCCCCGGCCGCCGCGCGAACGTAGGCGTGTGGAGCGCGTCGACGGCCGACGAGCTCCACACCGCCATCACGTCCCTGCCGGCGTTCCCATGGATCGACGCGCACGTGACCCCCCTGGCCACACACCACCTCGAGGCCTAGCCGAATTCCTTCACGGCGGCGGCGATCGCTGCCGGACTAGGAACGAGCTCGTCCTCGAGCGGCGGGCTGTACGGCATGAGCAGGTCGTCGGGGAGCCCGACGACGCGGGGGGGCGCCGCGAGCGTGACACCGTTCAGCCATAGCTGAGATAGGATCGTCGCGCCCCAGCCGCCGGCGTGCACCTGCTCCTCTGCGATGACGAGCCGGCCCGTCTTGTTGACGCTCGTGCGGACCGTGTCGAGGTCGAGCGGCCGCATGAAGCGCAGATCCACCACCTCCGCCTCGACGCCGTCGGCAGACAGCTGCTCTGCCGCCTGGAGAGCGCGGTCGACCATCAGCAGCGTCGCGAGGATCGTCACGTCGGAGCCCTGGCGCACGACCGCGGCGCGCCCGATCTCCGCGATCGCCTCGTCACTGCGTACCACAGGTCCCCTGCGTCCGTACAAGCCCTTGTGCTCGAAGAAGAGCACTGGGTCCCCGTGGCGGATCGCAGCGCGCAGGACGGAGTAGGCGCCTGCCGGGGTGCCGGCCGAGGCGACGATCAGCCCGGGGAAGGCCATGAACCACGACTCGCCCGTCGCCGAGTGCTGGGTACCGAAGCGGCCGGTGGCCCCGCCGATCGAACGGACGGTGACCGGAAGCGTGCACTGCCCGCCGGTCATGAACCGGAACTTCGGCAGCTCCTCGATTACCGCGTCGCCGGCCGTCGGAAGGAAGTCGCTGAACATGATCTCCACGACGGGGCGCAGGCCGGTCACCGACATCCCGATCGCCATGCCGATGAACGTGTTCTCGCAAATCGGAGTGTTCTTGACCCTGCCCGGGAACTGCTCGGGCAGCCCGGCGTTCGTCTTGAAGACGCCGCCGTCATTCGCCACGTCCTCGCCGAGCAGGTAGACGGTCGGGTCGGCTGTCATCTCGTCCACGAGGGCCGCGTTGACGGCCTCGCGGTAGGTCATCTCGACGATCTCGACGTCGCGTGCCTCGGAGGCGGGCTCAAGCTGCGTAGACATAGCTGCGGATCTCCTCGATCGTGGGGAACGGGGCGGCCTTCGCGCGCTCTGCCTGTGCGTCGACCTGCTCCTGGATCTCACGCCGCAGCGTCTCCTGGTCGTCCAGGGAGAGCGCGCCGCCCGCCGCAAGGTTCTGGCCGAGGAGGACGATCGGGTCGCGCTCCTGCCAGCGCTCGAGCTCGCCTTCGGGCCGGTACTTGGCCGGGTCAGTGCGGGAGTGTCCGCGGAAGCGGTACGTCTTCATCTCGAGCAGCGAGGGGCCTTCGCCCGCGCGGCCGCGTTCGACCGCCTCGGCCACCGCCGCATGGACCGCGTCGATGTCCTGGCCGTCGACGATCACACCCGGGATGCCGTGCGCGGTGGCGCGGACGGCCAGGTCGTCGACCGGCGTGGTTTCGCGCAGCGGCGTGTACTCGCCGTACAGGTTGTTCTCGATGATGAAGACGACGCCGACCTTCCAGGCCGACGCGATGTTCAGGGCCTCGTGGAATGTGCCGATGTTCGTGGCGCCGTCCCCGAAGAATGTCACAGCGACCTGATCTGATCCTTGTAGCTTCGCGGAATATGCGGCGCCCAGCGCGACGGGCAAGCCTGCCCCGACAATCGCGAAGGCTCCCAGCAGGCCGCGCTTCACGTCGGTGAAATGCATGGAGCCGCCGACGCCCTTGCAGCAGCCGGTCGACCGCCCCATCAGCTCGGCGAAGCATGCCTCCATCGGGATGCCGCGCATCAGCGCGTGGCCGTGCCCCCGGTAGGTAATCGTCAGGTAGTCGTCGTCGCGGAGGGCGGAGATGGCGCCGACCGACACGGCCTCCTGCCCCTGGCACAGATGCGTGGTGCCATGGATGAGGCCCTCCATGAAGAGCTCTTGCACCTTCTCCTCGAACAGCCGGATCTCGAGCATCCGGCGCAACCACTCGACCCGTTGCGACCTCTCCGTCACGTTGCCGTCTCCTCTCGTCTGGTGAGCTCCGCGATCAGCCCGTCGTCGTCCTCCACGATCTGCTCCGACATCCAGCGCGCGTTGAAGATGCGCCCAACGCCGAGCTCTTCCGCGAGCGGCTCCATGCGACCGTCCGTGACGGTCGGCTGGGCGAGCGAGTCGGCGAACTGGTCAACGCCGCTTCCGGGGACGCCCCACTCGATCGGCACGTCGTGGCCGAGCGCGCTGAAGACCTGTGAGTGCACGTGGGCGAACATGTGCGGGGCGAACGGGACCCCAGCCGCGTCCATCTGCGCCAGCGTGTCCCGCAGCCGCGTGATGCCGCCATAGGTCGTGACGTCGACGCGCGCAACGTCCACCGCCTCGTGGGCGAGCAGCGACTCTGGATGATACGAACCGCCCTGCTCGTCGCCCATCGCAATCGGCACGGGCGACCCGCGCCGGATCTCCGCCACCATCCGGGCGTTGCCGGGCGGCACGACGTCCTCGAACCAGCCAAGTTCGAGGTTGGCGATCGACTTCGCGAAGTCGATCGCCTCCGCGGCGCTCTTGAAGACCCAGTTGCAGTCCATCCCAAGCCAGCAGTCGGGTCCCATCGCGTCTCGCGCGGCCCGTAGGCGTGCGCGCGTCTCCTCGGGCGTCGCGGCGATGGGTTGCTTGAAGCGGCGCCAGCCCGCCTCCATCAGCGTCTCCACCTGCTGCGTGACCTCGACGGGCGTCAGGGTCGGCGGGTAGCCGATGATCGCCGTGACGAGCATCGGACGTCGCTCGCCGCCGAGGTACTGCGTGATCGACTTGCGGGCGGCGCGCGCGGCGAGATCCCACGTCGCCAGGTCGGCGAGTGAGAGCGCGCGCAGGCCGACGCCAGCAGGGAGGATCGCGTTGTTGCTCCAGGCGGCCTGCCAGTGCAGCGCGGCCGGGTCGTCGTATGGCTGCCCCACCAGCATCGGCCGGATGTTGCGGCGCACGATTGCCGCGATCGGCCCGTCGCGGGTGTAGACGAATCCGAAACCCTCGAGGCCGGCCTCGGTGCGAAGCCTGCACAGCGCGAACTCGCGATGCCCCATCACCCATGGCCCAAACCGGATCGTCATCGGGAGCGGCGACTTGATCGTCGCGACGTCCACTGCGGTGATCGTGTCAGCCATCGAGCGCCTCCGGGGTCTGTAGCAATTCCTTGAACGTCTGCAGGAACGCGGCGACGTCGGCGCCGTCCACGGCGCGATGGTCAGCGCTCACCGTCGCGGCGAGCGTGCGCACGGTCACGACCGACGCTCCCTCCAGCGCAAGGCGCGGCTGCGTCGCACCAGTCGCGAGGATCGCGACCTGAGGCGGCACGATGATCGCCGTGAAACGCGAGACGTCGAACGCGCCGAGGTTGCTGAGTGTGAACGTCCCCTCTGCGAGCTCGCTCGGCTTCAACCTGCTTGCACGCGCTCGCGCGACCAAGTCGCCCAACGCGCCGGCGGTCCCCGCGAGGGTGTGCTGCTCGGCGCCGAGGAGGGCCGGTGCGATCAGACCGTCCTCGAGCGCCACGGCGATCCCGAGGTTGACGGTCTCGGCCGGTTCGAGCAGGTCACCCTTCCAGCGCGCGTTGAGGCGCGGATGTCGCCCGAGCGACACGACGCAGGCGCGGGCAAGATAGGCGGTGACGCTGAGCCGAGGAGCGTCCGCGGGGGTGGCCTCGATCGCCGACAGCACCGCGTCCATCGTGACTTCCGACTCGACGTAGAAGTGCGGGGCGCGCGTCTTGCTCTCGACCATGCGCCGCGCGATCGCCGCCCTCATCGGCGAGATGGGGGCCGACGGCGCGGCAGCGCCACCTACCTCAGTCGAGATAGGCGATCACCTCGCCGATCGCGACCTCGGCACCGGCCTCCGCGACGATCTCGACAAGCGTGCCGTCGCTGAGAGCCTCCATCTCGACCGTGGTCTTGTCGGTCTCGATCTCAGCAATCGGCTCGCCGCGCCGGACTGTGTCTCCCACGTGCTTGAGCCAGGCGTGGACCTTTGCCGTTTCGAGGTCGTAGCCGAGGTTCGGCATCTTGACTTCCGTCCGCACGCGGAGAACTTACTACCTCAGTAGTTGCCCGTCAACGGAACTGTTGCTCCCGTTACCACTCGGGTAGTAGCATCGCATCATCCCGGCTCACGATTGACGTCTAGGAGGCCCTTTCGTATGCGCGAAGTTCCCGTTGCGGACCACTACCTCGACGATCTCTTCCGGCTCGACGGCCGCGTCGCGCTCGTGACCGGCGGCGCCAGTGGCCTCGGCGAGGCGATGGCTCACGGTCTCGCGCAAGCAGGCGCCACCGTGGCGATCGCCGACTGGAACGGCGACGCCGCTGCCGAGGTGGCGGCAAGCGTCGACGATCGCGACTACTCCTTCCACCCGTACTCGATCGACGTGACGAAGAAGGCCGAAGTAGACGCGCTGGTCGCCAACGTTACGACCGACCTCGGAGGCGTTGACATTCTCGTCAACAGCGCCGGCACAGCAGGCCGCTTCCCCGCCGAGGACTTCCCCGAGGAGGAGTGGGACCGGATCGTCGGCGTCAACCTCAAGGGCTCGTTCCTCTGCTGCCAGGCGGCGGGCCGGCAGATGATCGCGCAGGGGCGCGGCGGGGCGATCATCAACATCGCCTCGATCGGCGCCAGCATCGTCTATCCCCACGCCACCGCCTACAACCAGTCGAAGGGTGGCGTCTTGCAGATGACGAAGTCGCTCGCACTCGAGTGGATCGGCCACGGGATTCGCGTCAACGCCCTCGCGCCGACGCTCTTCAACACGCCGCTCGTGAAAGCGAACGACTCACAGCGCACGCTGACGAGCGAGTTCATCATGGCGCGCCAACTGATCGACCGGCGCGGCGAGCCCCATGAAATGGCGGGGCCGTGCGTGTTCCTCGCGTCGCGCGCCGCCTCGATGGTCACCGGTCACATGCTCCAGGTGGATGCGGGCTATGTCGTCGCCTGAGATCATCGCTGAGGTCCACGTGGCCACGATCCGGGCGGCGCTGCCCGAGGTGATCCACTTCGGCGACTGGATCATGCGCCACCGCGAGTTCTGCCTCGTACGCCTGCGAGCCGAGAGCGGCGTCGAGGGGTTCGGATTCACGTTGACGCGCGAGGGCCCGGTCGCCGCGACGATAAAGCAGGCGATCGCCCACCACTACGTCGGCACCACGTTCGCCTCCCGGAACGATGCTGCAGCGGCGTTCGCCCGCTGCCAGGGGTCGAACCTGGCCGGTCTGAGCGGCGGGATCGGCCTGCGAGGGCTCTCGATCGTCGACCTGGCACTCCACGACCTGCTCGCGCGCAGCGAGGGCGTTTCGATCGCGCGCTATCTCGGCGGTACTCCACGTGCATTGCCGGCGACGGCGATCATCGGTTATCCGCCCGGCGCGATGCCGCCCGAGAAGGTGCAAGAGCAGATCCGGGAGCTCCATGACCAGGGCTGGCGGCGCTTCAAGATCCCGATCGCCCTCCCGCTCGAGTACGGTGCCGAGCGTCTGCTGGCGGCCCGCGAGGCGGCGGGCGACGAAGCGTGGCTCGGCATGGACGCCGCCTGGGTCTTCCGGGCAGTCGACGACGCGTTGGCTTTCCTGGACGACGTCACTGACGCACGTCTGGCGTGGTTCGAAGATGTGTTTCCCCCAGGGGATGCTGCGATCGTTGCCGAGTTGCGGCGCCGGACCGACGTCCCGATCGCGATGGGCGACGAGCAGGGCGGCAGCTATTACCCGGAGGCGCTGCTCCTGCGCGAGGCCGTCGACGTTGTGCGCATCGACCTGACCTGCATGGGCGGGATCACGTCCGCCCCTCGGATCATCGGCGCGTGCGAAGCGGCGGGCGCGGCCTTCGCGCCGCACATGTTCGCCCACGTTCACTCGCAGGTGTTCGGGGCGCTCGGGTACGACGTCCCCGTCGAGTGGGGCGTTCCAGGCACCGGCGTCGACCAGTACGCGGACTCGCTACGGCAGCCGGTCCTGGAGGACGGCCTGATGCGGCCGTTCGATGAGGAGCCCGGCTTCGGCGCGCTCGTCAACCAGCCGTGGCTCGCCGAACAGGACGTCGATGACCCAGACGGGCTGATCCGCTCGCTCGCCTGACCCTAGTCGGGCGCCTGCATGCTCTCTTCTGGAGTGCGCGCCGGAGGTCTCAGCCAGCCGCTGAGGCCTCCGCTCCGCCGCAGGAGCGCGGGGATGCCAAACCCCGGTCGCGACACGGCAACCCTGTTGAGGTAGGCCATGAACAAGATGATCGCGCCGTACAGGACATCCTGCCCCGCCTGATCGACCTGGATGGTCACGAGTGCGCTCTCGATCACCGTGATCAGCAGCGCGCCCGCGACGGTCTGGAGGTACGACCCCTTCCCGCCGAGGATCGAGGTACCGCCGATCACGATCACGGCGATGACCGGCAGGAGGTACTCGTCGCCCATCCCGAGGTATGCCTGCCCGGAGTAGCCGGTGAGCAGGATGCCGCCGAGCGCCGCCGAGAGCCCGCTCAGCGCATACGCGACGACGATCGTCCGCCGCACGGGCAGCCCGGACAGCCGCGACGCGACACGATTGGCACCGACGCTGTAGATCGACCGCCCGAAGGTCGTGAAGACGAGGACAAGCGTAACGACGAGCGTGAGGGCGATCCAGAGGATGACGACGTTGGGGAAGCCGCCCATCAGCCCGGTCGACCAGGTCGTGACCTGCGGCGGTGCGCTTCCCAGCGGGCTGCCATTCGAGTAGATGAGCGCGACACCCTGCAGGATGCTGTTCATGCCCAACGTCATCACGAGCGGCGAGATCCCAAGCCACGCGATCCCGAGCCCGTTCGTCACGCCCACCCCGATGCCCACGAGCAGGACGAGCGCGATGTCCAGCCAGCCGGACATGCCGTTCGACTGGAATCCCACGAGGAGCACGGCCGCCACGTTGAGCGTGTAGGGGATCGACAGGTCGATACCGCCGAGGAGGAGGACAATCGTCTCGCCGATCGCGAGGATCCCGACGTACGCTGCCGTCGACGACATCGAGCTCAAGTGGCTCGACGAGAGGAAGCCGGGAATCGCGATGGCGCTCGCCACGAGCGCGAGGACGACAAGCCCGTAGGGAACTCCCACCTCGACCGGCCGGGTGTAGGTGCGCGGGCCACGCGCGTTGATCATCGTCACGTCTCTGCCGCCGTTACCGCACGGGCGCGAGGTGCGCGGCTCCCGATGCGGTCATGCGCAGCATGAACGAGCAGAGCGCCGATCACGATCGCACCGGTGACGACGTACTGATAGTTGGTCGAAAGGCCGCTCACCAGCAGCACTGCGGAAATGAGGCTGAGCGACAACGCTCCGAGAACGGAGCCGGCGGCCGTGCCGACACCGCCGGCGAGGCTCGTCCCACCCACGACCACCGCCGCGATCGTGTTCAGGACATACACGTTGCCGATGGTCGGGTCGCCGCTCTGCGTGAGCCCGGCAAGGACGATTCCGGCGAAGCTCGCAGCGAGTCCGGAGGCGAGATACGCCAGGAGCCGCATCCGGTTGACGCGAATGCCGGCCGACCAGCTCGCGGCTTCGTTCCCGCCAAGCGCACGAACTTTGACACCGAAGGTGGTGCGATTCAACAATCCCCACCCGATGGCGAGGAGCACCAGGAGCCAAATCGCCGCGTACGGGATCGAGTGCGTCGATCCCGATGTCCACGTCGAGAGCCAGGTCGGGATGACACCGCCTGGGTTCGGCAGGATGAAGAGAGCGATGCCGAGGAAGATTGAACTGGTGGCGAGTGTCGCGATGAGCGGTGCGAGCCGCACGTAGTTGACGATCAGGCCGTTGAGAACGCCTGCGCCCGCTCCGATCGCGAGCGCGGCCGCGATCGCGAGCACCGAGGAGTGCCCTTGCGCGAGCGTCGCCACCGTGACATTCGACAGCGTGATCACGGAGCCCACGGACAGGTCGATGCCGTTCGTCAGGACCACAAACGTCTCACCCACCGCGGCCAGCGCAAGGGGCAGCGCGTCATTGAAGATGCCGAGCGCCGCGATGCTGGTGAACCCGCCGCTCTTCAGGACGTAGACGATGAACAGGAGGAGCGCGAGCCCGAACGGCGTGAATGACCGCTGCCAGGGGGTTGTTGGGCGCGTCACGCGGTTCCCTTCGCCACAGCAAACGATGCGGCCACGACCGCGTCCTGCGTCACTTCGTTTCCCTCGAGCATGAGGGCCGGCGCGCCGTCGTGGAAGACCGCCACCCGGTCGCAGAGGCCAACGAGCTCCTCCGTGTCGGAGGAGTAGACGACGCACACCGCGCCGGACCGCGCGAGATCGCGAAGCATCTCGTAGAACTCAAACTTCGTATGCACGTCGATGCCACGAGTCGAGTCGACGAACAGGAGCACCTTGGGCCTGGTCGCGATGAACTTGCCGATCACGACCTTCTGTTGGGTGCCGCCACTCAGTGCCGAGACCTCCTGGTACGGCGAGCTCGACTTGATCCCCATCCTCTCGACAGCGCTGCGGGCAAACTGGGCTTCGGCGGCCATTCGGATGATGCCGACGCGCGAGCGGTCTCCGAGCGTGGCCATGGCGAGGTTCCAGCGGATCGGCAGGCCGAGGTGGAGACCCTCCACGCCGCGGTCCTCCGGAATCAGGACGATCCCGTGTCGCAGCGCATCGCCGGGCTTCCTGATCCGTAGCGGCTTCCCATCGCGGATGATGTCGCCGCTGCCAGGGCCATAGCCGTACAGCCACTGCAGGAAGTGACGCTGACCCTGGCCCTGGAGGCCGCCGAGGCCGAGGATCTCCCCGTGCCGGAGGTCGATGCTCCACGGCTCCTGGCTCTTGCGCAGGCGAACGTCCCGCAGTGTGAGCGCGACGTCCGATAGCCCGCCGGACCGCTTCGAAGGGAACACCTGGCGCACGTCGCGACCCGCCATCAAGGTGACGACGCGCTGCTGGTCGATCTCGCCGACCTCGTAACGGCCGATCGTCCGGCCGTCGCGCAGGATGGTCATGCTGTCCGCGAGTGACCAAACCTCGCTCATGCGGTGCGTGATCACGAGAATGGTCGTGCCTCGTTCGCGCAGGGTGCGCACCAGTTCGAACAG
>Ga0070683_100003590_pt1 | contig 12629 bp, 13 predicted proteins | sample KBSC713LmetaG_FD_64662 | JGI IMG/M metagenome (GOLD analysis project Ga0070683, IMG submission 64662) | Corn rhizosphere microbial communities from Kellogg Biological Station, Michigan, USA - KBS C7.1-3L metaG | ecosystem: Host-associated > Plants > Roots > Rhizosphere ...
ACCTGCGGGCGCTGACCGCGCTCTACCGGGCGCCCGACACGCAGGTGGATGAGCTCGTCGAGCTCGTCCGGCAGACCAAGAAGCGGCCCTGGTGGAGCACGGCCACCATCAACTCGGCCTACAAGAAGTTCATCGGCTTCGAGGCCGACGCGTCGCAGATGTGGCAGTACCACCTGAGCATCGTGCCCGGGCTCCTGCAGACCGACGCCTACATGCGTGCGCTGATCCCGGAGCTCCGCCTCGAGTCGGCCGGCCAGCCGGAGCTGAACAGCCTGGCCAAGGTGCGGCTGCGCCGCCAGGCGGAGATTATCCAGCCGCCGGACGGGCCGGAGATCACGATGCTGATCGACGAGATGGCGCTGCGCCGGCCGGTCGGCGGCCCGCAGGTCATGCGCGAGCAGCTGCAGCACCTGACCAAGGCCGGCCACCCGGACCGGCTGCACGTCGCCGTCCTGCCGCTGAGCGCCGGCCCGCACGTGGGCATGCAGGGGGGCTTCACGATCATGCGATTCCCCGACGAGGGCATCGGCGACCTGCTCGTGCAGGAGAACGCGACCGGCAACATCCTCCTGCAGGACCAGCCCGAGCTGGTGCAGCGCTACCACGACGCGTTCGACGGCATGCTGGGCAGGTCGCTGCAGGGCGAGCAGGCGCGCGACTACTTGGAGCGGCTGGCGCCCTAGGTGGCTGGTGCGGCAGCCCTAGTTGGGTGTCAGCTCCTGGTGGGCCTCGATGGCCCGCTGGAGGGCCCGCCGGACCTGCCCGAACTCGGTCTCGTCCCGGGAGATCCACAGCAGGGTGAGCACGCCCTGGTGATAGGCCCACAGCTGCCACACCGACCGCTGCGGCCCGCGGCGCCAGCCGACCTCGGTGAGGTCCTGGATGGCGAAGCGCTTCGGGCCGATCTGCAGGTCTCCTGCGGTGACCGCGATGCCTCGGCGGAGAGGGTAGTAAATCCGTCCGCTCATCGCGGCCTCCTTCTGCCTCACGTCCAAGGGTTCATCGCTCCGGCGGATGTGACAAGTTGTATTTTGGCGAACTGCATGTAGCAGACTGCTAGCTCGCCGTCGACGGTTTGTTACCGTCGTTGCCTGGCGGGGCCGGACTGGACCGCCGCGGCCTGGCGGAAGAGCCGGCGGAGCGGCGACAGCGGCGGCTGCGTCGAGTGGGCGCCAAGCGGCGATCGGGTCGGCGTCCGGGACTCGCGACATCCGGGAGAGCCGGTCCTCGAGGTGGCGGCCGGCGCCTGGCGGGCGTTCGTCGAGGCGCTGAAGGACGATCGTTTGTAAGAATCGGGCGGCCTGGCGCATTACCTGTCGATGCCGCGAAGTAGTGGCGATCGCCAGCAGGAGGGATCCCAAGCCAGTGGCCGATGCCGAGCAGGTCTTCACCGCCGTCTACGAAGCGCACCACCGCCAGGTCTACGCCTACGCCGTCGCCCGGGTCGGCCGCGACCTCGCCGATGAGGTCGTCGCCGACACGTTCCTGGTCGCCTGGCGGCGCTACGCGTCGCTGCCCCGCGGAGCGCCGCTGCCCTGGCTGCTCGCGGTGGCCCGCAACGTGGTCCGCGAGCGCTACCGCGCCGAGGTCCGCCAGCAGGCGGTCGCCGCCGAGATGCGGGCCTGGATCGGCGATGCGGTTGCCGACGTCGCCGACGGGGTGACCGAGCGGGCCGCCGTCCTGGCCGCCCTCGCCAAGCTGTCCGAGGACGACCGCGAACTGCTCACCTTGGTCGCCTGGCACGGCCTCAAGCCGGCCGCGGCCGCCACCGTGGTCGGCTGCTCGACCGCCACCTACTTCGTGCGTCTGCACCGCGCCCGCAAGCGCCTGGAGGACGCCCTGGCTCAGCTGCTTCCCGAGGAGACATTTCGATGAGTTTCGACATTCTCGACAACCTGGCCACCGCCCGTCCGGACCGTCTGGACCCGCCGGGCCGCCCTCCCCTCATTCTTGATTCCGCGGGTACTCGCAGAGCCCGCCCCCGCCTCTTCGTGGCGGCCGGCGCGCTGGTGACGGCCGCCGCCGGGGTCGTGGCGGTCGCCCTCGCGGTCTCCGGGTCGTCGACTCCGGCGCCGGCCCCAGCGGCCCCCGAGCCGGCCACGGCCGGCCAACTCCTGCTCGCCGCCGCCGAGCACAGCGAAGCCGTCGCGCCGGCGACCGGAGGCCGATACCTGGTCGTGGGCTCCGAGAGCGGTTGGACGGTGCCGACCGACGGCGGATACCAGGTGGTGGAGAAGGAGCTGAGCCAGTACTGGTTCGCCCGCTCGGACGCGGACAAGAGCTGGGTCGTCGTCGAGCCGCTCGGGGCCGCCCCGGCCAGCGCCGCCGACCGGGCGGCCTGGGCGGCGCACGGCTCGCCGGCCGTCGTGCACGTGACCGCGCCGAAACCGTTCGACCTGTCGGTCGCCGCGCCGGGCAAGCGCTACGGCAACGTGATCGACCCGCAGCACCTGTTCGCGCTGGGCGACCTGAACGTGTCGCAGACCGAGCTCGACGCGCTGCCGACCGAGCCGGCTGCGCTGCGGAACGCGCTGCTCAAGCGCTACCGCGGCGGCGGTAGCGACATGCCGACCGACCGCAACGAATGGCTGTTCTCGGTGACCAGCTCGGTGCTGATGGACCTGCCGGTCAGCAGGGCCGTGCGCGGTGCGGCATACCACGTGCTGGCCGGCCTTCCGGGCGTTCGCGCCCTGGGGACCGTGACGGACCAGCGTGGCCGTTCGGGCCAAGCCGTGGCGACCACCGAACGGCAGGCCGGGCAGGGCACGTTCGAGGTACGCCTGATCTTCGACCCGAACACGGGCGCCCCGCTAGCGCGGGAGTACCGGGCGGTGGCCCCGGCCGGCCGTCTGGCGTGGTTGAAGGCGGGTCAGCTTTCGTCGTATGCGCTGGTGCTGGCTCCGGAGGCGACGGACGACAACCCACCGGCGGTGATCACCCCGTCCCGATAGACCACTTAGGGGTGGTCGCGGCTGGGGGCGAACCAGTCGCGGGCCGCCTGCGGCACGGCGACCAGCGCGATCACGGCCACGCCGCTCAACACGATCCCCAGTCCGCCGAGGTCCCGGCGCCCGAGCAGCGGCAGACCCAAGAGCATCAACACCACGCCGAGGATGATCGCCGTCAGCCAGGCGCCCCGGCGGGCTTGCCAGAGACTGTGCGCGGTCAGCGCAAAGACGGCCGTCATCAGCAGTGCGATCAACGAGAACCCGATCGCCCCGCCACCGCCGAAGATCAGACCGCCGACGCCGAGGGCCACGGCGGCCAGGGCGATCATCGTGAACAGCACGACGACCACGGTGATCGGCGTCGGCGGCACGGTCCTACGCATGGGTCGACAATATCGGGTCAACTGATCGGCGACTATCACTCCACAAGGGACGGATTCCGCCACCGAACAGGCCATCATCCAGCGCGGCTTGGTCCGAATTGTCGCGACGCTGCGCTGACCTGCTTGGCTTGACTGATCAAGCATCGTCGATCAGGCTGGGTTCGCGATCAAGGCGGGGAATCTCTTGGGGGGCTGATGTCCGAGCCGGTTACGCGACGGGGACTGCTGCGGGCCGGGGCCGCGGCCGCGGGGAGCGCGGCCATCGGTGCGGCGTTCGCGGCCAACCCGGCGGCCGCCGCGCCCACTCCGCCCCTGCCCGGCCCGTCGGGTTCCGGCCTCGACAAAACCGGCGCCGACAAGCACGGTGGCGGCCCGGTGCTGCGCGGCCCGATGCTCAAGCCGGGCGACCGCGTGCGCATCGTGGCACCGGCCTACCCCGGCGACGGGCGGCTGGTTCGCGGCCAGGAGATTCTCGAGAGCTTCGGGTTGCTGGTCGAATACGGCGACCACGTCTACGACCAAAACGGCTACCTGGCCGGCACGGACGCCGACCGCCTGGCCGACCTCAACGCCGCGTTCGGCGACCCCGGGGTTCGGTGCGTGTTCGGCGCCCGGGGTGGATACGGCACGCAGCGCATCATCGACGGGCTGGACGTGGCCGCGGTGCGCCGCGATCCCAAGGTTTTCATCGGCTTCAGCGACCTGACCGCGCTGCACGGCAAGCTGTGGCGGGCCGCGCGGCTGGTCAGCTTCTACGGTCCGCTGGCAACCTGGACCGATGCGCGCACCGGCCCCGACTCGATCGAATCGATGCGCGCGGCGCTGATGTCCACCGACCCGATCGTCATCAACCGCGATCCGCTCGAGCCGAGCTCGGCGGTCAACGTGCCGGGAACAGCGTCCGGGCGGCTGCTCGGCGGCAACCTCACGATGGTCGAGACCAGCATCGGGGCCGGCGACTTTCCCAGCCTCGACGGCGCCATCTTCCTCTTCGAGGACACCGGCGAGGCGCCATACAGCTACGACCGCATGCTCAACCAGCTCCGGCGGATCGGCGCACTGCACCGCATCGCCGGGGTGGCGATCGGACAGTTCAACGCCGCCGGCGACGGGTCGGGCGGCTGGACCGCCGCGCAAGCGGTAACCGATCGATTGGCCGATTTGGGAGTACCGGTGCTGGGCGGTCTCCGCATCGGCCACGGCAGCGGCCAGCTGACCGTGCCGCTGGGCGCGTGGGCGACGATCGACACCGTCGCCGGCACGCTGACCGTCGAGCCGGGCGTCCGTTCAGGAAGTTAGGCGGAGACCTTCGACGCGGTCACCCGGTCGCCGGCGCGCTTGCCGGTCACCGTCACCATCACCAGAAGACGGAGTCTCATGGCGTCCACTATCCGGGGGCCCGGGTCGTGACCCGGCTGCCCGTCCGGTTGCCATTGCGGTGCCCACGTCACTCCAGGAAACCGGGTGTGCACCGGCGTCTGCGGCGGTAAGGATCGCATGCAGGAGGGCCAATGAGCGTAGACATCGAGCACTTCATCGAACAGGGATTCGTCAAGCTCGAGCGCTGCTTCACCCCCGAAGCGGCGCACGAATACAGCCGGTACATCTGGGATCGGCTCGGCTATGCCCCGAACGACCGCTCGACCTGGGCACGGCCGTCGATTCACATGGCCTCGCACGAGGACATCGACGTGAGGACGTTCGCACCCAAAGTGTGGCGGGCGGCGTGCGAGCTGATCGGCGGCGAGGACCGGATGGCCGCCGACAAGCCCGGGGAGCGGGCCTTCCCGTGGACCGACGGCTTCATCGTCAACCTGACCAACGGCGCCGACCAGCCCTGGCGGCCGGCCTCACCGGAGTCGCCCGGCTGGCACGTGGATGGCAGCTGGTTCCGGCACTACCTGGACTCGCCCGAGCAAGGGCTGCTCACGATCGGGCTGTGGTCGGAGGTCGTGCACCAGGGCGGGGCGACGTTCATCGCGACCGACTCGATCGGGCCGGTCGCCCGGTTCCTGGCCGACCACCCGGAGGGCGTCCTGCCCGGGCGCGACCAGTTCCCATACCGCGAGCTGACCGCCCGGTGCACGCGCTTCACCGAGGCGACCGGCGAGGTCGGCGACGTCTACCTCATCCACCCGCTGGTCCTGCACACCATGTCGCCCAACGTCCTGCGCCGGCCGCGCTTCATCACCAACTCGACGCTGCGGCTGGCCGAGCCGATGCGCTTCAACCGGCCGGACCCGGCCGACCACTCACCGGTCGAGCGGGCCATCCTGCGGGCGCTCGGCGTCGACCGCCTGGACTTCACCGCGGCCGGCCCGCGCGAGCGCGTGGTGTCGGAGCTGTCGGTCGAGCACGAGCGCATGAAGCTCGAGGAGCACGATCGGATGGTCGCAGCCGGCTGGACGGCGCCTCAGCGGCGCTCCTCTGACAGCCGGTAGACGCGGGAGTCGCGAAGTTCGAAACCCAAGCGTTCGTACAGGCGGTTGGCGGCCACCCGCGACGGGCGCGACGTGAGGTCGACCGTCCGCGCGCCCTCGGCCCTGGCCAGCCGGATCGCCTCCACGGTCAGCGCCGCGCCGACCCCGTGCCCGCGCGCCGATTCGTCGACGACCACGTCCTCGATCCACGCGCGCAGGCCGGTCGGGATCGGGAACATCGCTAGCGTCAGTGTCCCCACGATCGCCCCGTCCACGCGCGCGACGAGCAGGCGGTTGCCGTTCCAGCCGGCCAGCCGCTCGAGCGCCGCGGTGTCCAGCGGCGCGGCCGACCGGGACAGCTGCGGCAGCAGCCGCCCGAACGCCGCGACCAGTTCGGCGGTCACCTGCTGCACGCATTCCACTTCGACGGTCACGGCTTGATCATGCGCCTAGGCATTCGGCAGCCGGTGTCGAGGCCGGCGAACAGCCAGGCGTCCTCGTCGGGCCGGCGGTCGCGCGGGTCGGGTGCGGATGCTCGACACGGCGTCGGCCACCATGCGGGCGCCTTGCACGATGGCCGGCCGAGCGCCAGGCCGCCCGGTTCGTCGGGGTGTGGCACGGCACTATAAGACCATGGTGACGGCTCGGTACGACGGTCAGGCGCAGTGGTACGACACGCGGTTCCGGCGCTACAGCGACCGCGACGGCTCGGCCGGGCTGCTCGCGCGGCTGCTCGGACCCGGCGACTCGGTCTGCCTCGACCTCGGCTGCGGGACCGGGCTGCACTTCGCGGCGGTCCGTGAGGCGGGCTACACCGTCCTCGGCGTCGACCTGTCCGGCGACCAGCTTCGCATCGCCGCGACCCGCAATCCGTGGGTTGTGCAGGCCGACGGCGGCCGGTTGCCGTTGCCGGACGCGGCGGTGGGCACCGTCACGATGACCTACACGCACACGGACATCGACGACTTCGCCGCGGTCGTCCGCGAGGCCGCCCGCGTCCTGCAACCGGGCGGGCGGCTGGTGTACCTCGGGCCGCACCCGTGCTTCGTCGGTGCCTTTGCCGTCCGCACGGACGAGCCGGACGAGGGCGGCTTTCGCGTCGGCCCCGGGTACGGCGACGAGCGGCTGCAGCGCGACCCGACCGGCCGGTTCCCGATCCGCAGCCACGTCGGCGCGCGCAACCTCACGCTCACCTCGTTCCTCGGTGCGTTTCTCGCGCAGCCGGCGCTGCGACTGGCGTCGATCACCGAGTACGACACCGATCTGCGACCGTGGACGCCGTCGCGGGCCGATGGCCGCGTCGTCCCCTGGAACATCGCGGTGGTCGCTGTCCGGACTAGCTGACCACGATCGCGTCGACGGCCTCATGGCCGGCCTGGATCGCGCCGTCGCCGGCGTTCGCGCCTTGGTACCGGATCTCGACCACCACGTTGGCCTTCCGGATGACCAGGTGGGCGTCGCCGTCGGAGGCCGAGATGCGCGCTTCGTCGCCCAGCCCGGGCACCGGCCTGGTGCCGGTCACCGCCAGCACGTCGCCGGCGATCCCGGAGGCTTTCGCCGTGCTGCTGCCGAACCACGCGGTGGCCAGCCGGTAGCGCAGGCCGAGCGCGCCGTTGAGGTCGGCGAACGTGCAGATCGCGTCGTGGCGGCTGCCCACCCGCGACCCGTCACCGCGCACGGCCAACTGCTGGCGTGTCGCCGGGCTGAGCACCGTGCACGGGTCGGGTACCGACGTCGCCGCCGTCACGCCGGGAAACCAGGGCTGGTTCCACGGCTGCTGGGCACCCATGATCCCGGGGAACACGACGATCGCGACGAGCAGCGACAGGATCGTGACGGCCACCGGGAACGGCCGGGCGCGGCCGTACCGGAATCGCGGAAACGCCGCTCGCCGGCTGGTGTCCGGGTCCCAGCCGCTCGACCACGTCGGCGGCCCGTCGGCCGGCGTCACGGCGCCACCGCTGAACACCCGCAATGCCTCCTCGGCGGCTTCCCGGCCGACCGGAATCGGCGCGAAATACGGCTTCTCACGGCGTGCGGCGAGCACGGCGAAGTACCGGCGGCGGCCGAAGTAGGTGACCCACACGCGCGTGATCTCCGACCACGGCAACCGAGTCAGCGTCGTGGCGAACCCGGACGAGCGGATGTGGACGCCCTCGGCGGTCACCCGCGGCAGCGGCGCGATCAGCCCGGCGATCACCCCGATGAGCCCGATGACGGCCGGCAAGGCGACCAGCGCCAGGTACACCAGCAGCCAGAGCAGCGGGGCGTGCAGCAGGAAGCCGTACGCGACGAGCAGCGCCCGCACCGCGAACGACTCCGCGGCCGGCGCGACGACGCGCCACCGGGACGGCGCCAGAGCGAACGATTCGGTGCGGGTGTCCACGGCGCGAAATCTTGCCAGACGCCCGCGTATCGTGCTGGTCGTGAGCGAGGCGGGCACGTCGGCATACACGGGATGCCAGAATCTCCCTCCACGCGTGGAGGCGGCCGTCGCGCTTGCGCGGGCGGCCGGGTTCGCCTGTTCGTGCCGACCCGCGCAGGGTGAGCTGCTGCGGAACCTGGTGCGGGGGTCCGGCCCGATGGTCATCGGCGAGACCGGCACCGGCTACGGCGTCGGGCTGGCCTGGCTGGCCGAGGGCCGGCCGCCGGGGTCGCGGCTGATCAGCGTCGAGCGGGAGCCGGACCGGGCGGCAGCCGCGGCCGGGCTGTTCCGCGACGACCCGGCGGTCAGGGTGCTCACCGGCGACTGGCGTGAGCTGCGCGCGCACGGCCCATTTGACCTGCTCGTGCTCGACGGCGGGGGCAGCGGCAAGGGCGTCGAGCCGCCCGTGGACCCGGCCGAGTGGCTGACCTCACGCGGCACCATTGTGATCGACGACTTCTCGCCGTCGACCGGCTGGCCGCCGCGCTACCGCGGGGAGGTCGACACGGTGCGCCTGCACTGGCTCACGCATCCGCGGCTGCACGCCACCCAGATCGCCGTCGATGCGACAGCGGTGACCGTCGTCGCCCGCTTGCTTTCCGGCAGCGCAAACCCCTTGTAGCCCGGGATTGGTACGGCCGGCCGATGGCAGCCTGCCGGCATGGCGCAGATCACTCGGGCGCCGACAGATCTGCGAGAAGCCGATGCGTGGTCAGCGTGACGGCGCACAGCGCGGCGACGTAGTCCACCGCCATCCGGTGGTGCCGGGCGCTGAAGTCGGCCACCGCGTCGGCGACGAAGAACGTCTCGAGATCCCGCGCGTATGCGTCGCCGGCCGTGAAGAGGCAGCCGATGTGGGCGAAGACCCCGCACACGATGAGCTGGTCGCGGCCGAGATCGCCCATCGTGGCGTCGAGATCGGTCCGGTGGAAAGCGCTGTAGCGCCGTTTGATGGTGACCGGGTCGCCCGGCCGGCGCCCCACCTCGGGCACGAGTTCGCGCTGCGCCGGATCCTCGCCCATGCCGGCGCCCCAGACATCGACGAGCAGGCCGCGCTCCGCGCGCGTCATCGGGTGCTGGGCGCTGTAGACGACCGGGATGCGCAGCGCCGCGGCCCTCCGGCGAATGCGGGCGATGTTGCCCAGGAGGTCGGTTACCGGCGGCTTGTCCGGCGGGAAGAAGCTCAGGAAATATCGCTGCATGTCGTGCACGAGGACCACGGCTCGCCGCCGATCGGCGCGCCAACCGGGCACGTTCACCGGCAGGTCGGCGTCCAACGGCATGGCATACGGCGCAATCGCGGGAATGGGCACGTTGGCCCCTCTCAGGCACGGGTGGTCGCGCCACCGTCGACGTACAGGTCCTGCATGGTGATGTGGGCCGCCCGATCGGACGCCAGGAACAGCACCGCGTCGGCGATGTCGGCCGGGCGGGCGATCCGGCCCAGCGGAATGCCCAGCCGGTGGGTGGCCAGCGAGCCGGCGATGATTTCGCGCGGTCCGACGTCGGCCGTCCAGATCGCGCGCTGCATCGCGGTGTCGGTCGAACCGGGCGCGACGACGTTGCACCGGATGCCGTGTGTCGCCAACTCCAGCCCCAGGCACCGCATGAAGTGCGTGGTCGCCGCCTTCGACGCCGCGTACGCCGAAAGGCCGCTCCGCGCGACCCCGCCGGCGTTGGAGCTCACGGTGACGATGACACCGCGGCCGCGCGGCACCATCCGCCGGGCCACCGCGCGGCAGCACCGGAAGACGCCGTTGGTGTTGACCTCGAAGAGGGCCGACCAGTCCGCGTCGGTCAGCGTGACGACCGGCCCGGTCCGCAGGATGCCGGCCACGTTCACCAGGATGTCGATCGGCCCGACGCGCGCCTCGACGGCCGCGACGGTCGCCTCGACGGCCCCGCTGTCTCGCACGTCCATGACCTGCGCACTCGCGTCGAACCCTTTACGGGCCAACACCTCCACGGTCTCGTTGAGCCCGTCGCCCACGATGTCGGTCGCGACCACGTAGGCCCCGGCCGCGGCCAGTGCCTCGGCGACCGCCGCCCCGATGCCTTGGGCGGCGCCGGTCACCAGCGCAACCTTGCCATAGATCCCGTCAGTCATCGCTCATCCTCCCGGCGTCGTACCCGTACAGCCACGCCTGGCTCGCCAAGGACCGGTCCCGGGCGGCCCGCTCCTGGTCGCTCGCCCGGTGGTGATCGGCAAGGTTGGCGCGAATTTCCGCCGTGACTCGCTCGAGCCGTGGTGCACGGGCTCGCCGGTACCGCTGCAGCGCCCGCGCAACGTCCTCCGGGCGGATGTCCGGGTACAGGCACGTCGCCAGCGCGAACGCGTCCTCGATCGCCTGGTTGGCGCCCTGCGCGCCGAGTGGCAGCAGCGGGTGCGCCGCGTCGCCGATCAGCACGACGCGCCGGGTGGACCAGTGAGCCGGCGCCGCGCTGTCGAGCACCGGCCACCGGGTCACCGACTCGGCGGCGTCGAGGATCTTCCGCACATCCGGAGGCCAGCCGCGGTAGGCGTCGGCGAGCGATCCGGCACCGTTCTGTACGGCCGCGAAATTCGTGCGACCGCGGCCGATCGGGTAGTGCACGAAGTGCCGCCCCGGCCCGAGCCAGATCCGCACCAACGGCTCGCCGGCCGGGCCGAGCCGGTCGGCCGGCACGAGTCCACGGTGGACGGTCAGCCCGGACCGCTCGGCGGCCGTACCGCCGAGCGCGGCGCGGACCGTGGAGTGAACACCATCGGCCCCGACGACCAGGTCGGCGGCCGCCAGGGACCCATCGGTGAAGCAAAGCTCGACCGTGCCGCCGCCGTCGACGATCCCCACCACCTCCCGCCCCATGCACGGCTCGGCCGCCTGCCGGAGACGGTCATGCAGATCGGCCCGGTGCAGCGTCAGGTACGGGGCGCCGTAGGCGTCCACGCACGCCGCGCCGAGCGCGGTCCGGCCGATCACCGCGTCGTCGGACGACCGGCGCAGCTCGATCGCGGCCGGCCGGGTGCCGGCGGTGACCAGGTCCTCGAGGACGCCGATGCGGGCCAGCAGCCGGGTGCCGTTCGGCGCCAGCTGGATGCCGGCGCCGATCGGCTCGAACCGTTCCGTGCGCTCGAAGACCACGCTGGCATGCCCTTGACGGCGCAGGGCGGCGAACGCGGTGAGACCGGCGATGCCAGCACCGATGACGGCGATCCGCAGCGGGCGGCTCACGCGTACAGCCATCCCGTGTCCCAGTCCTCGCCGGCGCCGAAGAGGCATCGGGGTTTGACGATGTCGTGGGTCCGGGTCAGCACCTCGGTCGGCAGCAGGGTGCCGGGCGGCACGGCTCGCACGTCCGGGTCCAGGCCGAGACCGTCGCGGATCGCCGTGCGCAGGTCGGCGGCGGCCGCCGCCTGGTGCTGCGGAGCCACCTCGATCTCGACGGTGAGCCGGGCCGGCTCGGCCCGGGCGCGCCAGAACAGCCCGCCGTATGCGAGAGGCAGGGTGTAGACCAGCGCTTCCAGGCGGGCCTGGGTCACCGGCGTGCCGCGGACGGCGATCGCGGCCCCGGACCGTCCGAGCACCTGGACGGTCGGCAGGTGCCACCCGCACGGGCAGGGCGCGTAGGAGATGTCGACCTCGTCCTCGATGTTGTACCGCAGGAGCGGCATGGCCTGCCGGTACAACGGGGTCACCACGAGCTGCCCCCGCCCTTCGGAGCGCACGGTTCCGGTGCTCCGGTCGTACACCTCAAAAATGACACGATCGGCCCACAAGTGCAGGTGGCCTTCGGGGCATTGGCCGGCCAGACTGCCGGTCTCGGTGGACCCATACTCCTCGACGACCGGGACGCCCCAGATTTCGCTGATGCGCAGGCGGCGCGCCGGGCTGAGCGGCTCGCCGCCGACGAACAGCGCCCGCAGCGCCGGGAAGTCACGGCCGGGCTGGTATCCGGCGTGGCCGGCGGCGGCCGCCCAGATCAGCGTCTCGGTCGGCAGCGACCAGCTCAGCGTGACCTCGAGGTCGTGCAGGATCCGGACGACGCGCGCGTATGGCATGGCCAGCGACCGGTTGTCGCCCGGCACCACCGTGGCGCCGTGTCGGCGAGCGGCCGCATGGGCGAGATGCCCGGTCACCATCAACGCATACGGGGTACGCACGAGAAACGTGTCGCTCGCCGAGATGCCGAGCCATTTGCGGCCGTAGCGCTCGGTCAGGTCGATCCAGTCGTCGGCGGTGTAGTACGACGCGGTCGGGGCGCCGGCGGTGCCGCTCGACTCGTGATACGTGGCCAGCCGGTGCCGCTCGACCGCGAGGAGCCCGAACGGGTAGTTGTCGCGGAGATCCTGCTTGGTTGTGAGCGCCAGGTCGGCGAAGCCTTTGTGATCCACCGGTGGCGTCGACCCGAACCGGCGTTGATAGAAAGGCGATCGCGCGGCTTGCTCGAGTGTCCAGACGAGTTGCTGGTCTTG
>Ga0070683_100003593_pt1 | contig 12626 bp, 12 predicted proteins | sample KBSC713LmetaG_FD_64662 | JGI IMG/M metagenome (GOLD analysis project Ga0070683, IMG submission 64662) | Corn rhizosphere microbial communities from Kellogg Biological Station, Michigan, USA - KBS C7.1-3L metaG | ecosystem: Host-associated > Plants > Roots > Rhizosphere ...
ATCATTTCCCGCTCGAAAGTATTTCGTAAGCCACTCTAAAAAATTACAGCTATGTTGAATACTGTCGGCACGAGTTCACTTGTATTGGGTTTACAAGACATTGACAAAAGCAAACTCAGACTTGTTGGTGGTAAGGGGGCAAACCTGGGCGAACTTACCAGCATCGAAGAAATCAATGTGCCCGCCGGTTTTTGTATTTCTACTGAAGTTTACAAAAGGATCGTTCAAGAAACGCCTAACGTTAACGAATTGGTTGATCGGTTGTCACTTCTCACAATGGAAGATCGTGATGGGATCACCGAGATCGGCAGAATGATCCGAACCGTCATCGAAAGAATATTGATTCCCTGGGAGATTGATAAAGAGATTCTCTCAAAGCTTGATGAAGGAGATGCATATGCAGTACGATCCAGCGCAACTGCTGAGGACCTGCCGACTACCTCTTTCGCAGGTCAACAGGATACATACCTGAATATTATCGGCAGCGAGTCGATCATAGAGCATATTAGAAAATGCTGGGCATCGCTGTTTACTGATAAGGCCATCATCTACCGTCTTCAAAACGGCTTTGATCACCGAAAGGTCCAATTGGCTGTTGTGGTTCAGAAGATGGTATTTCCGCAAACTGCAGGAATAATGTTTACGGCCGATCCCCTTAGCTCCAACAGAAAAGTTTTATCCATTGACGCCAGTTTCGGGCTTGGTGAAGCTTTGGTCTCCGGCCTGGTGAATGCTGATAACTATAAAGTGCGTGATGGAAAAATTATTGACAAGGAAATATCCGCGAAAAAACTTGCTATCTATCCCTTACATGGTGGCGGTACAAAAGAACAGGAGATCGTGCCCGGGAAACAATATGAGCAAGCGCTGACTGACAAACAAATTTTGCAACTTGAACAAATCGGCAGGAAGATTGAAAAACATTTCGGTCGTCCGCAGGATATTGAATGGTGTTTTGTTAACGATACATTTTATATAGTGCAGAGCCGGCCGATCACAACTTTATTTCCGATACCGCAAGTCAACGATGGGGAAAATCATGTTTATGTTTCAGTGGGGCACCAGCAAATGATGACCGATGCTATAAAACCATTGGGAATATCTCTGTGGCAGTTAACAGCCGGCCGACCGATGTACGAGGCGGGTGGAAGATTGTTTGTCGATGTGGCAGCTGACCTGGCTTCACCAAGCAGGAGACAAATACTGGTAAATGTGCTTGGAAAATCTGATCCACTTATAAAAGATGCATTGACGATCATCCTGGCGCGTGAAGATTTTATAACGTCAACGACCGATGATCCTGCCGGTAAAAGTAATCAAGGTCCATCGCCGGCAGATTACCAGGCATTGAAGGATTATGATCCGGCAATTGTCATTGATTTGATCAAGCGTAGTGAAACATCGATAGAAGAATTAAAACAAAACATTCAAACGAAATCAGGATCGGAGCTGCTTGATTTTATTCCGAAAGACTTGCAACAATCAAGAAAGATTTTATCTGATCGGGAAAGTTTTGGTGTGATCATGACCGGCATGAATGCTTCATCATGGATCAATGAAAAAATAGAAGAATGGCTTGGTGAAAAGAATGTAGCAGACACCATTTCACAATCTGCACCAAACAATATCACTTCGGCAATGGGCCTGGCGCTACTTGATGTCGCAGATGTGATCCGTCCCTACCCGGAAGTAATTAATTATCTGCAACAAGTAAAAGATGATAATTTTTTGGATGAACTTGTAAAGTTCAATGGTGGAAAAGAAGCCCGGCATACTATCGATCTTTTTCTACATAAGTACGGAATGCGATGTGCCGGCGAAATTGATATTACCAAACCCCGTTGGAGTGAAAAACCATCTACACTTGTCCCGATCATTCTCACTAACTTCAAAAACTTTGAGGCAGGCGAAAGCAAGCGGAGATTTGAACAAGGATTGCAGGAAGCACTGAAAAAAGAACAAGAGTTGTTGGATCGATTAAAACAATTGCCGGATGGTGAAGAAAAAGCTAAAGAAACAAAACGAATGATCAGCCTTGTCCGAAATCTTATTGGTTATCGCGAATATCCAAAATATGGCATCGTTAGTCGCTACTTTATTTACAAGCAAGCTTTGTTGAAAGAAGCGGAGCAACTTGTAAAGGCCGGGCTTATTCATGAAAAAGAAGATATCTATTATTTAACTTTCGAAGAGCTTCGTGAAGTGACACGGACGCGGAAACTAAACGAAGAGATCATCAGCGAAAGAAAAGAAGAACACAAGTCGTATGAAAAATTGAATCCGTCTCGTGTTATCACATCTGACGGTGAGATCGTTGCTGGTAAATACAAACGTGAAAATCTTCCTCCCAGCGCTATTATTGGATTAGCAGTTTCCTCAGGAATCATCGAGGGGCGGGCACGAGTCATTTTAAATATGGAAGATGCTAACATCGAGGACGGTGATATATTAGTCACCTGGTTCACGGATCCAAGCTGGACACCATTGTTTGTATCGATAAAAGGCCTGGTCACTGAAGTTGGCGGACTGATGACTCACGGAGCAGTGATCGCACGTGAATATGGATTACCTGCAGTTGTCGGAATGGAGAATGCGACCAAGTTGATAAAAGACGGACAACGAATTCGCGTGAATGGAACGGAGGGGTATGTGGAGATCGTTGGATGAAAACAGGAGACAGTGACTTGGCAAACACACGAAGAGTAAAATCAAAGTGCGTAGCAACTGTACGGTTCGAAGCTCTATGTGAATCTATGTGCCTATCGTCCTATGTGGTGAATTTCTCACCTCCATCCAAAACGACAATACTTAATTGGATAACACAATTCCCGCCAGCATTGTTGTATTAAAAAAATATACTTTCAAAACCGGCTTTGCTTTGCTTATCATAGATATTTTTGGTCAACACCATCATCAAAACGCTGGTTTATGATCCCGCCAGACAAACAACCCGCCGTCACCAAAGCTTTACAAAAGGCTTTTAATACTGATACCGTCGAAGCCATCGAACAGTTAACAAGAGGTCTTTCCGGCGCGGTGGTTTTCAAAATCACCGTAAATGGAATGCCGTACCTATTACGGATCATTAACCATACGAGGGATAAACCTGAACATTACTTTGAATGTCTGCAGGCTGCAGCAAACGCCGGCATTGCGCCGCAGATACATTATTTAAATATTGATGATAAAATTTCAATCACAGCTTTTATAAAGGACCAGTTCTTTCCGATCAAGGAAGCGCGGCTGAAAATGGCTGATACGCTTCGGCATTTGCACGCGCTGCCGAAATTTTCTTACCAGATGAATTTCCTCGACGCTTCGGATATGTTTCTTCAAAAATTTCTGGCGGCCGATATCGTTCTGGCGAACAACATGAAAGATCTTGTTGAGTCCTATACTCGAATTGGAAATGTCTATCCACACAATGATCCCGATAATTTAGTTTCATGTCACAACGATGTGAAGCGTGACAATATTATTTTCGACGGCGTGCATCCCTGGCTGGTCGATTGGGAAGCCGCCCGTTTAAATGACAGGTACGTGGACCTGGCAGCCATCGCAAATTTTGTAGTGAAGAATGACGAAGATGAAACTGAATTTCTTAAAAGATATTTTGGAGGAACATTCGACGAATATAAACAGGCTCGCTTTTTTCTAATGAGCCAAGTAATTCACATGTTTTGTTTCACTATATGCTCCGTTTCAGGTTCAGGAGGTAAGCCACTAAATATAAATATGACGACGTCTGGTTTCAACGAATTTCATGACGGTCTCTGGAATTGCGAGGTCAACCTGGCTAACAATGAAGAAATACTGCAGTACGGTCTAGTTCATCTGAAAGAGTTCCGCGATAATATGCAAACGAAACGCTTTGAGGAATCGGTTCGAATTGTTGCCACCAGTAAACTGCAAAGACGTGAACAATAGGTTGTGCGATAAAAAAATAACTTTGCAGAAATAAAAGTAGCTACTACGAAAAGTACACTTAAAAGAGTTTTTAAAATTGTATCTCTGGCAGTTTTAACCGGCATCCTGACAATCGCTGTCATTATTTTATTTCCACAACGATTGTTTGCAAACAACATCACCTATAAAAAATTCTCGGTGTATGCAAATGGCAAGATCGACGATGCGATCAAAATTGTATTAGACAGTGCGCTCGTTCTCGTTCAGAAGTCCGAGTTATATGATCCAAACTATGAGTACAACATCATACTTTGTAACAATTCATTTTACAATAAAATCGATAATGAAATATTAGGCACAGGGCCTTCTGCAAGATCAAGACTTCATAATGTTATCATTAAAATTAGAATTGATCCAAAGAATAATTTGGCCTTTCCCACCTTTCATACAGCGTGTGAAGTAAATTTGACGGAGCTTCTAGCTCATGAGATGGTCCATTGCCTGCAAGCCCACAGGTATGGTATATTTAAATTTAATCCATTTAAACACCCCGAATTTTGGAAACTGGAAGGTTATCCTGAATATATTTCAAAGCAGAAAAAACTTTTGAGCAAAGAGTATAATTTGACCGCAGACATTGGCAGATACCTGACGCTTAAAAGTAAAGCAATGGATATTTGGATCTCATTAGAAGAAGGTAAATGTGAAGCCCCAGATTATTATTATAAAGGGAAGTTGATGATAGAGTATTTGATGGACGCAAGGCATTTATCTTACGACCAAATACTTAAAGACACAACTTCAGAACAGACCATTTTCGAGGACATGATCAGATGGAAAGACAGTATTCAAGCAAGTGAGAATTAGTGAAGGTCTCTAATAAAACATTCCTTCTGGAACTATGTGCTCCTATGTGCCTACTGTGCCTATGTGTTGAATTCTACACCTAAAGGTTTTTTTCTTCACCACATAAGGACCATAGGCATATAGATAAACATAGACCGTATTGCGCTCGCTGCTGAAAAATAAAATTATATTTGTTGTGGCTCGTCAAACCCTAAACGGTCTGCGCCGCTCCAAAACATGAGATCCTTAGTTATAGCGTTATTATCAGTTGGATTATTTTCATGCAACTCGGAAAATAAAAGCAACTCAGAAACTTCTGCAAGTCAACCACAAGAACTAGTGACTCCCGATTTTAATGTAGCGCTAAACTTTATAAATGACTATACGAAATTGTGCATACAGCCTCAGCGAACAAAGACGTCAGAATGGATCCGGCAGAATCCCTTGTTAACCGACAATTTTAAGAATCGATATACAACCCTTGTGGATTCCGCAGATAAGAAAGACCCTGAGCTGGGCCTTGGTTCCGACCCGATCTTTGACGCGCAGGATTTTCCTGAGAAGGGATTTTCAATACTAAAAATCGATACAGTTAACAGGTATGTTACAGTTGTCGGTAATGATTGGAAAGATTTTGAATTGGTTCTTAAACTGGACCAGGAAAATAATAAATGGCTTGTTGACGGCGCGGGTATAATAAACGTTCCTGGTGATAAACGGGCGAAAAGATAAACAGCCTGAGCTACGAACAAGCCGTCAAAACATTTAACGAAAAAAAACAGGTGACTTTCAATGAGAGGGATAACATCTAAAGAATAAAGCCGAGCGGGCGGGATGATAAAGCCCAACTAGAGTCATGATGGGCATTCGCTTTGCAACACGCACCTATGTTTTTTCCCAATGATATTCCAGAAGGTCGGCAAAAATTTCTGCGCGTTATCATATATTTATCCTGGCCACACTAAAACCGAAACTAATGAGACCTGGGAAAGTAATTGGCTGGCTGCTCAACATAGGAGCCTTCAATTTATTAAATTGACCAAACGCAATTATTACGTGATCACCGGGGGCCCCGGCGCTGGCAAAACTAGTCTGCTTGAAAATTTAGCGGCAAAAGGATATCATTATATTCCGGAAGCAGCACGAGAAATCATTAGAGAGCGGCTTTCACAAGGACTCACACCGAGACCGGGGCCAAAGATCTTTGCCAAACAGATCTTTGACCAGGACTGGAAAAACTTTATTTCAAATTCGGACTCATCCTCTGTAGTATTTTTTGACCGATCATTCATGGACAGCGCCTGCATGTTGTTTGATTCGGATCCGGATAGTCATGATATGATCAGTAACTTTCTTCTGTCGCACAGGTATAACAACAAAGTATTTATCACTCCGCCATGGAAAGAAATATATCGCAATGATGCGGAAAGAGACCAATCGTTTGAACAGTCAATTGAAGTTTACGAACGACTCGACAAGTGGTACAAACAACATGGTTATGATATTGTCGTGTTACCAAAAGATACACTCGAAAACAGGGTAAGGTTTATCCTGGATGAAATAGCTAGTTAATGGCCGGGACTTTTTTTCCAGGTAACCTCCTGAAGTGGTTTGATAAAGATAATCGTTCCTTAGAAAATCGTTTTAGACAATGTATATTCATGCATAACCACCACCATGCTTTCTCAAACATTTTTTGATCGCAATGACGCCGACCGACTCCAATCCGGTTATAAGAAATTTCGGCTAATATCATACCTGTTGTTGATCATCGGAATACCAGTAGAAGTCCTGATTGGATATGCTGCCTCCTTAAAATACCCGGTGATGTTCTGGCCGATGTCGCTGTTCGGACTCGCACTTCTCCTTTTTGGTTTTTATGCCGTTTTCTTTAAACGTTTAAAATCGATCCGGCAGGACCTTGCTGAACAGACTAAAATAGTGGGTATTCTCCAGGTAATTTCAAAATCAGAAAAAGATAAGCAGCTATTGATAGGGTTTGGGTCAAACGAATTGAATCAAATTGTACTTGCCAGGCCTGCCTCTGATAAGATAGATATTGGCGACAACCTATCAATCGAATTTTCCAGGTACTCCAAATATATTTTCAAAATTTCCAGGGGTAATGAAATAATTAAAGACACTTAGTATTCGCAAACTTTTTCCAGCAGGATCTGTTCTAAACTCATTTTAATTTATGACCGACAAGCATTTTTCCACCGAACGAGAAACAATAAGGCTAGAGATGTTTATTGATGCCATCCTGGCGATCATTCTTATTGATCAGTATTCCGCTTGCCTTTGTCAGTACTTATATTTCCTTTACACTTTTTATAGTAGTCATCGTTATGCATCTTTTTAAGCAATTCTTTCGATGAACTCACTCCGGCTTCTTAAGTGGTATGAGCAACATGGCTATAATGTAATTGCCTTACCAAAGACACAATTGAAAACCGGGTGACCTTGATTCGTGATCGTGGATCGGGATAGGACTCGCATCCACTCCTAAATGGAAGAATATGGCGCATACACGGAGAAAACCTATATTTACGTTGAATAACCTTATACGCATAGGATCACAAAAAATATTAGTCAGTTCCCGTTTTTAAAAAACACAGGTGAGATAGGTCAGTTGGTGTTAGATCATGATTGGTCCCGCGCATCGATCGGCGATATAGAAAGCTGGCCATTAAGTCTTCGCATAACTCTTTATGACATGCTTCATTCTGCTTTCCCGATGTTTCTCTTTTGGGGCGACGAGTTTCTTTGCTTTTACAACGAAGCATTCCGGCCGAGCCTTGGCAATGATGGAAAACATCCTGCTATCGGAAAAAAAGCGATCGTTGTGTGGGGAGAGATCTGGCATATTATCGGCCCGCTCTTACAAAAGGTTTTTGTAACGGGTGAATCTGTCATGTTCGAAGATCAATTGGTACCTTTTTATCGCAATGGCAAAGTAGAAAATATTTATTGGACGTTCTGCTATAGCCCCGCACTGGGAGAAGACGATAAAATTCGTGGGGTGCTCGTAACCTGCATGGAAACTACAAAAAATGTGCTGGCTAAAATGAGTTAAACAAATTTGTGCTATTCTTACAATAAACTGGAAGCAACTTTATAACTCCGCTGATCTAGAAAGAAACCAAATATCCGAATTCAATGTCGTAATCCCGCAACCGACACGGTTTCACAAAAGTTTCAACTTGTGGCTTTACGAATCAACCGCACGGATACCAAACAAAAATAGGAAGTGGCTCAATATAATTTTGACAAACAACTTATCGCAAAAGGAACGACATTCTGGACAGGCGCCTTGTGGTGGAGAAATTCCAAAGAGTAACAGAGATCCACATTGAATGATTACAATTGATCTGATGAACCATTCATCTTTTACCATTCACTTCCGACAAACGACCGCTATTGCGGTAGCCATGTTATTTTTCGGGGCAGAAGGCCCTGGACAGAGTAATACAGACATTGCCAGGTGGCAAACCATTATAGAAACATCTACCTTTAAGGAGATAAGTAATCCAAAAGAAATTGACAAGAGATTACTTTCTAAATTCCCTGATTGGAAAACAATGACACGTCGTGCAGGGAGATTTAATTCATCTGATGTCGGTGGCGGACCTCGCAGAAAAGTTTATTTCATTGCCAAATCGGGCAACAACTGGATAATTAGTTATGAACAAGGCGGAAAGGCATATCACCCGCACTGCTTTTTGATAACAATCAATAAACAAAATAATTCAATCTTTGACAACAACTGTTTAAAAATCGAGTCTTTTGATCTCTTAAAGCGACTGCTAAAAAATCAAGATTGTCCGTTCACTCAATGGCGGGAGTCAGAGTATTGAGCCTCATATTATGAAACTCCCTGGAAACATTGACCCGCTAACAGAAAATATTCTTTAAATTGTATGTCGACGCGCAACCTATCTCTTCACCTAAAACTGCTGTTTTATGAGAAAGATCATCGTGCTTATGGCGGCTCTAATTGCTGTAAACAGTTTATTTAGTCAGCAAACGCAAAAAGACTCTGTACAACATGGAACCAAAGACTACTATCTGCAAAAAAGCAAAAGACAGAAATCAGGTGCATGGGCATTCCTGATCGGGGGAACTGCGCTGATGGGAGCAGGCCTGTTGATTGGCGATAGTAAAAACGCCGATTTTGGTCAAGCCGGTACCGGTGCGGTTATGTTTGGTCTTGGATTCCTCGCTGACCTGGGGAGCATTCCACTTTTTATTGCTTCTTCAAAAAATAAGAAGCGAGCGATGAAGATGGCGATCAGTTTAAGAATACAGGACGCCCTTGCGGTGCAGAGACAAAATATAATTAACACAAAGTTTCCGGCAATCTCATTTCATATCCGGTTGTGATCAACAAGTGATGATAGCAGACGAGATAGTCATAAAATATGGATCAGCACAAACTGAACAATGAATATAAACGGCTATCGGAAAAATATCCCGAACTAATTTTATAACAACTGGACACCAAATCCCAATAAGAAAGCCACCGCTATAGCAGCGATGGCGTTAACAACCCTAACCATTAGTCTAAAAAGGTATCACTCTTCCTGACCCGGAAATATGTGTACTAATGATAGGGTTTCCATGATAAAAAACTGAACCGCTTCCTGAGATGTGTGCATCCAGGTATTTTGACAACGCCAGTTTTACATCACCGGAACCGCTGGTATGTGTAACTCCATTCTCTGCCGTAACACCAGCCATTTCAACTTTTCCGCTTCCACTTATATCTACGTCTTCATTCACAGCGGAACCATTCGCTATGCTGATATTTCCCGAACCGCTCACCTCAACGTCGATCTTATCAGTGATCGCCGCGTTCTGAACGGAAATGTCGCCGGAGCCACTCAACGTTACCATGAGGTTGTTGGCCGCAACATCTCCCTGTACATTCATATTGCCCGAACCACTGAGGCGAAAATAGTCGGCATAAGGCGCCGTGATGTTGATCAAAAGATCTTCATGTTCTCTTACACGTACATCATTCTTGAAATCGATATGTAAAACTCCATTAACAACATTCGTGTTCAATACATCAAGGATATTCTGCTGTGCAGTTATTTCCACTTTGTACTCTGGTGCGATAGTAAAATTCACCTTGCCGCTCATTTCGGATGATACACCGCTGAAATTGCCGACGGTTCTTGTTTGTGTCACCAGCGGCCCTTCCCCCACTATTTTTCTGCACGAAGGAAAACTGAATATCGCTGCTGCTAACATCACAACTGTTACTAACTTCTTCATTGATTTTAATTTTTAAACTATTAATGATAAGGGTTAAAATTCTATTTTATAATTCAGCACAGGTATCAATCCTGTCTGGTAACTGTACACGATCTTATTATCGTCTTCATTGTAATATTGGTTGTACACATTTAACCGGTTGGTCACATTCTGAATGTCCAGAGACATTGTGCTGGTGAAATGCCGTTTGTTCCATTTCATGCTCACGCGGAAATCGGTACGGAAATAATCAGGATTCTTAAGTGTGTTGGCATTGTATTCATCAAATACAGTATACCCTTTGGCCTGGGAGGCAGCAAAGTCAATAGGAGTCGTCCTTAGCCCGCCTGCATAAATGGTCTTGATATTGACACAAAACGTTTTCTTCCTATTGTCTGAAACAAAGTCTTTACCAGCGATCAGTGTCACGATATAATTACCATTGAACCTTGTATTTCTTTCAATGCCGTCGAGGGCAGTATACTTCGACTGGTAAAGTGAATTGCTCAGTGTGAGATAAAAATTATTTCGCAAGTAGCGCTCCAGGGATATTTCTACTCCGTAATTTTTTCCTTTTCCTTTATTCACCAAAGGATCCAGCACATAACCATCGATGATATTCAACGTTGAGAACGTGCTGCTGTCTTTGGTGCTGACGGGCACATTAAACAATTGCTGGTAGTACAACTCTGTTTTTAGCAAAAGATCCTTTGCCAGGCGATGACTATACGACAATACATAATGATGGGCTTTTGTAAAACCAAGATCCCTGTTGGGTGAATAATAGCTGCCGTCCGGGTTTTGTTGTCTTGCAAAATAAACGCCCCAGATCTGCAACTGGCTGTGTAATCCATAACCAACCGCGATAGTGCTTTTATTCGTGACATTCCATTTCGCAGAAACACGCGGCTCTACCGACGAAGTGTTGTTCAGCGCAAGATGCAGGTAATGCAATCCTGCATTCACCGCAAAATTGTTTGAGATCCTGTACTGCGCTTGCGCAAATAATTGTTCGGTGGAAGTATTCCCCTGCGTATTAATTCTTTCCTGCAAAGGTTCGCCTTCGTGTTCAGCGGATAACTGGTAATAATTAAAATGGATAAGATTGGCGATCACTCCCGCACGCAAATGCAGCCTGTTGCTGAACTTATAATTTACCGTGGAATTGAACAGCCATTTTGTGACAATATAATTATCCCTGTAATTTTTAGTGATGTTGTAGTCATCTTGAATGTAGTCTTCATTGTATCCGTTTTTTGTATACGAAATGCCAGCACTTGTTTTCAGATTGATCCTGCTGCCCAATAAAATTGTATGCGTTAAGCCAGTCATACCCGTGTTGGCGACAAAATGATAAGGATACCTGTCGTCTTTTTCTTCCCATTTGGTTGAATCTTTTTTTGGATCCAGCGTTTCGCCGCTTAGACCGCCAAAACCGAAGAGTGTGAATGTACCAAGCTTGTTTGTCGGCAAATAAATATTGTATGAAAGATCCTGGAACCTCGTCACCGAACCATCGGCCTTTAAGACACCCAGCTTATTCAACAATTCCAAAGTGGAATAACGATAATCGATAAGGTAGGAGCCTTTGTATTTTTTCGAAAAAGGTCCTTCCATCGCTGCATCAAGACCAAGCAGCCCGGCCTGTAAAGTGTATTCATGTTTTTCATTATTACCGCGACGAAGTTTCAGATCAAACACGCCGCTTAAAGCATTCCCATACTCCGCTGCAAACGCCGAAGTCACAAAATCTGAATTGGATAATAATTGTGCGCTGAGAATAGAAATGCCGCCACCGCTATTTCCTGCGTTGCTGAAATGATTTGGATTGGGAATATCCATTCCTTCCATCTTCCACAACAATCCTGTCGGTGAATTCCCGCGAATGACAATGCTGTTTCCTCCATCACCAGCAGCCAGCACACCGGGAAATGCAGCAGCCATGCGCAACGGATCATTTACGGCTGCCGCATATTTTTGTGTTTCCTCAACGGTAAAAGCTCTTGCACTGACGGCACTCATGTCGTTGAGCGGTTTATTTTTTTTGCTGTTCGCCTTTATTAAGACTTCACTTTCTGTTTTCACTAATGCTTCCATCGGAATGTTCACTACCGTTTCCTTACCGGAATTGACAGCGACATTCTCCAATGTTGCTTCTTTAAAACCCGAATAGCTGATAGTGATTCGATAAGAACCTATAGGCATATCTTTAAACCGAAACATTCCTTCCTCATTGGTAACCGCTGTATAATTGAGAGAAGGAATAGTGACCGTAGCGCCCGGTAGTGGATTTTGTAACATTATGTCCATCACGGTTCCGCGAAGCTGTTGCTTGTACTGGGCTTGTGCGCTCATGCACAGAAAGGATAAGGCGATAATAAGCTTTGTCTTCATGATCATCTTCTTTGTGTCGTTGGTAATGCCTGCCTGTCGGCAGACACGGTTTTATAGTTTAACAACACAAGAAGATTTTACCCCTACCCGTTAACAAAACTTTAAAGAATATTGAATTTGATTGCATTGTGCCCTTCGTGTACTTCGTGACCCTTCCTTCTCGAATAAGTAGGTCACAAGGGCCACAAAGAATCACAATGGACACAAAGACTACTACAAAG
>Ga0070683_100003600_pt1 | contig 12622 bp, 15 predicted proteins | sample KBSC713LmetaG_FD_64662 | JGI IMG/M metagenome (GOLD analysis project Ga0070683, IMG submission 64662) | Corn rhizosphere microbial communities from Kellogg Biological Station, Michigan, USA - KBS C7.1-3L metaG | ecosystem: Host-associated > Plants > Roots > Rhizosphere ...
AGCGTGGGACCTACTCCACGGATTCACTCATCTGGATGAATCCGGCGACCCGCAAGGACTAGTCCCCGGCGGTCTCTTTTCGAGCGCTACGAGAAGCAGGCGACAATGGCGAGAACCAGATCGGCGTCAAACTCGGGCGTAAACGGCGAGACGAGCACACCGGCGCCAAGGACAAGGGCCATCAATTTGAGCACGATCATTTTGAAATCTCCCCTCTGGCAATGATGGGAGGCTATCGCCGCCTCGTTTCAGGGTGACTTCGCGCGTCAGGGAAAATGGTTTCGTGAGCCGGGTTGCTGAACTGATCTCGTCACCACAAGCTGACAGATCTTGTCGCCGATGCGCCCAAAGAAAGAGCCGCCCTCCCTCAGGGGCGGCTCCAAGTTCATGAGCTGGTCAGGACAGCCCCCAGCCGCCCGTTCTTTTTGCGGTCGTAATGCGATTTCCTTAGTGCGCTTCAAATGATTCGGCAGCGCCGCGTGCGCTTGAATCAACAGGTTCCCAAATCGCGATCGCCCAGTCGTAAATTCATCACAATGAGCTGGTAGATTGGCTCGCGAGGCTGTAGTCCGGATGTACGATCGCAGTCCTGAGGACCTTGGTCGCGCCACGCACCGGGGTCTTTTGCTTTTTGAAAAATTTGGAAACGCTTCCCGCTTTTGTCTCGGCGGCAGTTGCCATTACCGGCGCCGGAACTTTGCCGTTGGCGAGCCGTTTGTCCCGCATAAAAGGGGACGGCTCCGATGGACAAGCAAACAAAGCATGAGCTTTGGATCGTAGGCGCGGCGGCGCTCGCGCCAATACCGCTCTTCACCGCGATTGCTCTGATCGCGGCGCTTCAATGAGCTCTCAGCTTCAGATCGACGGCTTCAATCGGCCGACCTCGGCCACAGAACGAACCAGCCGGACTTCTCATCCGGCGGTTTTGCTGCCCGCAACATTGACGAAGTTTAACTTGGTTCGGTGACGCGGCAATCAGAGGATGAACTTCTGGAATGGGGCAGGACCAATGTCAGAGCTGAATGATCGCGACATGGAGCGTCTCTCAAACTTGCTCGCCAGCGGCAGCATGAAGAATGCCCGGGCAATAGCGCGGCTCCTGCGTCAGGAGGTCGGTGAACGACCCAAACCTGGCTTGATCCTTCAGGCGCTCGCAGCAGCCGGCCTGACTGACGCCGCTTAGCGCGCGTTTTCGGCGCGCTATCAGAACTCGGCGACGGTGACGCCGAAGCGGCTTGGCTTGCCGATCGTCTGATCACCCCTTCTGCGCCAGTGTGGCCAGCCCCTGTCCGATTGCCTTGACGGCGTTGGAAAAACTGGATGCGAGCATTCTCGGGCCGCCACCCGTGACGGCATCGAGGTCTTGCTCGTCCAGAAGGATTCGATCCGCAATCAACCTGAACGCACAAAGGGTCGACTTGCTGGTAACCTGCGACTTCATCTTTCGTCTCCTGAGATGCGGGCTTCATGCTGTAGGACGGAGCGAGATGAAAAGGCATTCAATCTGCCGGGTGATCTGGGTCACGGCCGCAGCTTCACGCGCAGGGAGCGCCGCTGCGACTAGCATCGGAGAGCGGTTGCGGGTGGCGCTGTAGCGTCCGCCATTCGCCGCTCTTCGTAGCCTGACCGTGCACGCAGCGTCAGCACAAAGGAAAGGCCCCGGTCAGTGCCAAGGCCTTCGGTATCAACTTCTCGCTTTGTCTGGCGAGTTTGCCGAGGCAAAGCCTGAAGCATCAAGCCTCAGTCGCAGCCAGCCTCGGTCTGAGGCTTTTTCATGCTTGGTTGTTCCAAGACGGGAACACCGTGGTTCTACGGAATCCTCAGGGCCTGTGGAAAACTCTAGTCTCGCCATCGCCGGGGCTGGATTTCATCCCGAACAAATTTTCACCGGCAGGGGCCACTGAAAGGTGGCCCCTTTCGATTTCCGTAATTGGAGCGTAGGCGGCGGTGCAGGTCTCCGCCCGAGACCTCGCTAACTTCGGCATCGGTGTTCAGCCGCGGCCTGGCTTTAGAATGGAGAAGCCGCCAGCGTTTCGCGGCGCTGGCGGCTTTTCTTGCGCTCGCTTAGCTTGGTTATCCTGACTTCATCAAGCTGTCTTGATTAAGCTGTCTTGGCGAAGAGCGTCAGAACGCCATTGGAGATGTTGATAGCGACCACTTGTGATGAGTTCAGGCCCTTGTCCTTGAGTGCGGATACAGCTTCCGGTGTCGCATCGATGGCGCTCCGAAGTTTTCGCAGATCGTCCTCATTCGCGTTTGCGGCGGCATCCTCCACCTTTGACCGCACCTCGGGCTTCAGCTCGTTGATGTTGACGACCTGTATGGCGCGGATCTCGGCGGACTGGTCAGACTGAGCCTGTGGCGGCGACTTGGGTTGCTCTCCTTGCGCTTGCACCAAAGCAGGCGTTCCGAGGGAGAGCGCCGCAACGATGACGGATACCGTAGAGATACGCATGAGCATTCCTTTCCTGGTTTGCTTCCAACACGCGCAAGAACCCTTGTCCTGGCTTGAGGTTCCAAGTTGCGCGGGTTCACTCTCCCCGATTTTTGGCTTGCGAAGGGCTTGCGGACCAGTTCGGCTTCAAGCCGAACATGAACGATGGCGCTCGCCGGACTATTCTGCGTTATTCCTACTGCTCGCCCGCTTATGTGCGCCTCAACTGGTCATGATCAGTGCGGCCCCAGAGTCGCCACATCCTCTCGGAGTGCAAATTTCATGGTTCACTTCGAACGAAATCGACGTCGGTCAGTTTACCTGCATCATCGGCTAAAGGCTTCTGCCCTTAGGCGTCGGAGACCAATCGCGCTCCCACCAGCATAAGCGAGGGAGCAGCTATGCCACAAATTCGCCGCATGCAAGAACTCGTGTACGAACTGTGTTCCGTGCAGGCCGCTGCTCTACCACAAATTCGTCACATGCACGAACAGTTGCACGAGCTGTCCTCTACTCTAATAAGATCGCAGATCAGAAAGCCAACAATCGCGAGTTCGTCGCGAAATCTCGGAAAGTACTCGAAGGCGCACGGCCCGGCACATTCTTGGGCCGCAAGACCCAGGAGCCATTCCCGAAGCAGGATGACGAGTAAGCAATCTCAGTTGGCGGTTCACCCTGCGAACGGGGGGCGTAGCTGCATGCGATGTGGCTCTTGCCGGCTCACTTACCGCGTCCAAAGGAGTGCAGGCGCCCCGCAGGGATGAACAATGCGCGTCAGAAGCTGGCCGGCTTGGAGAAGTAAATCGCCAGCCAAAAGAGGACGACGACCATCACCAGCACGACGAAAATTGAAACCCACTGCACCGGGCGCGTGCGGCGGATGCCCCACCAGAGGCGATGCCTTTGCTCGGCGTCGGTCTCACTGGGATCGTCGTCTGCCATACCGTCGACCCACAGCGCCGCTTGTTGCGAATCGAAAAGGGCCGCCAACTGAGACGGCCTCTTTTACTGGTCGGCTCTGCCTCAGTTCACAGGGCTAATCCACATCTGTTCAAGCCGATTACAAAAACGATAACTCAATAATTTCATCAAGGCCTGTCTGATCGCCCTCGGCCCTCGCAGCGCAGCCATCTCCGACCTCGCTTGGACTAGTCCGTAATCTCCGACATGCGGTCAATCAACAAGACCTAACTTCTTCGGGCAGTAGCACGAGGCGGCCGATGTCGAGCGAAACCGAAGAGACGATTCTTTCCGAGCGCGACCTCCTGCAGTTCCGCCGTGTCATCACTCCTGCCGAGAAGATCCAGATATGGCATGCGACGGTGACCGGCTACTCGTTCGTGATTAGCTACGAGAGCCGCGATGGTCCCGGCCTTCACGGACGTCCCGGCTACATGGCTTCATGCCGTCCAACCGACACAAACAGGCCAGCCTTCAAGGTTACGGGCTCTCCCTTCAACACCTTCATCGATGCCGATCGGGCTTGCCAAACCATTCTGGTGCTTCTGACGGAGAAGCCATAACGCAATATCCGCTGACTGCATCCGGCCAATATTGCCGCATAAATACGCCGCCGGGCTAGAAATACACTGTCCCGGCGGCGCCTGTGACTGGGTCCCTTGAAATTCCCAATCCCGACAAGCCAGCCCCTCTGACCTGCCAAGCTCAAGATTCGCTCTCGCGCACTCTTGCTTTGCGTCTCGGCAGCCTCGTAGAAGGTTCAACGTTAGCGACGATTTTCCCATCCGCCTCGTCTGGCGAAATCCTCCCTGAGCGCCTCTGCGATCGTTTGGAAATTTTGCGGGCTCGCCACCAGCCTATGTCCTCTGTAAGCGCGGAGCAGTCGTCACGCGAACCTTGCCGGACCCGCCGCACACTTTGGATGGATTGAACAGGACCTTGCGTCCTGGTTGAACAGCACGCATCTGCGGCTCATTTCCGGTCCCGAAGCAGGCTTCGCAGTCTTATGCACCAAGTGCATTTGCCTTCGTAACCGCGCTTTTCATCTGCGCTCCTTGAGCCACATCCAGCCGCCGTAGATGGGAAACCCGACGCGAACGATGGTCGAGAGGATCAGCAACAGCATTCCGCCGAAGACCCAGACTGTTACCCTCGGTGTTACCCTAAAGTTCGACTTGAAGTGACAACCGCGGTCTAAGGTATTGAATTTATTGGTGAGCGCGGAGGGACTCGAACCCTCGACCCCATGATTAAAAGTCACGTGCTCTACCGCCTGAGCTACGCGCTCACTCTTCGTCAGGCATGCCCTTCGTTGGAAAATAGGCAGCGCTCCCACCATTCAAAGGCGGGAGGCGCATTTTCCGCATGCATGCGCCAGACGGCGCTGTGTAGGGGGTGGGCGGATGCCGGTCAATAGCGCCTGAGGGCTTATCAACGCACGGGAACGAGGCCGAAACCGCTTTTTGAACAGGCCGTTAGTCAGCTTTCTTCACACGGAGGGCGTCAACGAAACTCGTGTGACCGGTAACGGAACGTCGCCAACAGGCTCGGTCACGCCAGGTTCGAGCTGCGCAGCAGCGCCTTGTGCAGGTGGAGGTAGACATTGCACAGCATGCGGTACCGACGCTCTGCCAACCGTTCCTCATCCAGCAACCGTCGCGCGCGTGCCCAACCTTACGCGGCCGCAAACCCGATCAGGCTGCGGGTCGCGCGGGTCTGCCCGGGAGGCGCGAGCTTTTGCAAGGCTGCGTCGATCACCGCGATCTCCGCCTCGATCTGCGCGATCGGCCGGCTGAGGTCGTAACCCGTCCGTCCCTTCAGATCGATGGCGAGCCGGCGGCGATGGATCAGGAGGTCCTCGATCGCTCTGCGGTTGCCGAGGCGGACATAGGCGTCGACGATGCCTTTGATAGCCGGTTCCATTCCACCTAGCCTTTCTCACCGAAACCGCGCCACGCGCGGGAGGGCTGTCGGCTACCACGGACTGGTTACCAAAATTTTGGCGCGCAAAATTTATCCCCAGGTGGCGTCCATGCCGCCGCGGCTACGGCAACACTACCCTGCCAAAGGCAGGCTCAGAGCCCGTAACTTGATTTGGATCAAACAAGCAGAACGCCGTTCGAATTAGCAAAACGAAGCAGAGACGTTCTGGATTCCCGGAACTCGTTCGCCGATCCTGATCATCGTGGCTTGACAGCCGTGTGGAATCAAAACGCAGATGTCGTCCGTCTCCAACCCCGTGCAGGCTCCTAGATGATCGCCCAGCTTACCCGCCGCGAGCGCCAGCTCGCCATCCTCATCAGCCTTGTGGTTGCCATTCTCGGCCTGCTGCTCGGCCTTGCCGGCCGCAACGATCCGCTCGGGCTTCATGGCGCGCTGATCTGCGTCACCGGCCTCGTGATGATAGCCCTGATCGGCAGGGATTACCTGGCTCCGGAGCCTTCCGAGGACCGCTTCTCCCAATACTACGACGATCCGATCAGGGCCGGCATCTTGCTCGCCATCATCTGGGCAGTGTTTGGCCTCACCATCGGCGACTGGGTGGCCTGGCAGCTTGCCTATCCCGATCTGACGTTCGGCGAAGCCTGGTCGAGCTTCGGCCGGCTGCGGCCCGTCCATACGACGGGAGTCATCTTCGGTTTCGGCGGCAACGGGCTGATCGCGACCTCCTTCTATGTGATGCAGCGGACCTCGCGCGCGCGACTGGCGGACCAGGTCAGCCCGTGGTTCGTGCTGATCGGCTTCAACCTGTTTTGCGTCATTGCCGTCACCGGCTATCTGATGGGCATCACCCAGTCGAAGGAATATGCCGAGCCGGAATGGTATGCCGACATCTGGCTCGTGATCGTCTGGGTCACCTATCTCCTGCTCTATCTGCGCACGCTGGCCCGGCGCAAGGAGCCGCACATCTACGTCTCCAACTGGTACTACATGGCTTTCATCCTGGTCGTGGCGATGCTGCACATCGTCAACAACCTCGCCGTCCCCGTCTCCTTCGGCAGCGCCAAGAGCTACTCGCTGTTCTCCGGCGTGCAGGATGCGATGACGCAATGGTGGTACGGCCATAACGCCGTCGCCTTCTTCCTGACGAGCGGCTTCCTCGGCATGATGTATTATTTCCTGCCGGTGCGCGCGGGCCGACCGATCTTCTCCTATCGCCTGTCGATCATCTCGTTCTGGGGCATCACCTTCTTCTATATGTGGGCGGGCTCGCACCATCTGCACTACACGGCGCTGCCGCAATGGGTGCAGACGCTCGGCATGACCTTCTCGCTGATGCTGCTGATCCCGTCCTGGGCCTCGGCCGGCAATGCGCTGCTGACGCTCAACGGCGCCTGGCACAAGGTCCGCGACGATGCGACGTTGCGCTTCATCATGGTCGCCGCCGTATTCTACGGGCTCACCACCTTCGAGGGATCGTTCATGGCGATCCGTTCGGTCAATTCGCTCTCGCATTACACGGACTGGACCATCGGCCATGTCCATGCCGGCGCGCTCGGCTGGGTCGCCATGATCACCTTTGGCGCGATCTATTCGCTGGTGCCGTGGCTGTGGAAGCGCGAGGCGATGTACTCGCCGCGCCTTGTGGAAGCGCATTTCTGGTTCGCGCTGGCCGGCACCATCGTCTACGTCTTCGCGATGTGGAATAGCGGCATCATCCAGGGGCTGATGTGGCGCACCTATAACGACAGCGGCACGCTTGCCTTTTCCTTCATCGACACGCTGATCGCGATGCATCCCTATTACATCGCCCGCGCCTTCGGCGGCATGCTGTTCCTGATTGGCGGCTGCATCTGCGCCTACAATATCTGGATGACCATCAGAGAGCCCAAACCCTCGGTGGAGCGGACCGGCGACCTTCCGGAGCCGCAGCTTGCGGCGCAGCCGGCGGAGTAAATGGCCATGTCGTTCTTCGGATTTCACTACAAGCTGGAACGCAAGGCGATCGGCCTCGTCATCGGCATCATCCTGGTGGCCAGCATCGGCGGCATCGTCGAGATCGCGCCGCTCTTCACCATCCACCAGACGGTGGAGGACGCCCCCGACATGCGGCTCTACACGCCGCTGGAGCTTGCTGGGCGCAACATCTACATCCGCGAGGGCTGCTACGCCTGCCATTCGCAGATGATCCGCACGCTGCGCGACGAGGTCGATCGCTACGGCCCCTACTCGCTCGCGGTCGAATCCAAATATGACCATCCGATGCTGTGGGGCTCCAAGCGCACCGGTCCGGACCTCGCCCGCGTCGGCGACAAATATTCGGACCAGTGGCAAGTCGCCCATCTCAACAATCCCAGGGATGTCGTGCCGGTCTCGGTCATGCCCGCCTATCGCTGGCTGCTCACCACGGAGCTGCGCATCGACGACCTGCCGCTGCATCTCAAAGCGCAGCGCAGGGTCGGCGTGCCCTATACCGATGAGATGATCGAGAACGCTGCGCTCGATGCCTACGGCCAGGCCAATCCGGATTCACCGCAGGCCGAGGGCGTCGCCAAACGCTATGGCAAGGCCACCAACGTGCGCGCCTTCGACGGGCTGCCCGATCAGCTGACCGAGATGGACGCGCTGGTGGCCTATTTGCAGATTCTCGGACATCTCACGGACGCGGCGAACAAGCCGGTCGCGCAGGCAGGAACAGTCCAATGAATGTGACTCATGATTTCCTGGTCGGCTTCTCGAAATCCTTCGGGCTGTTCTACCTGCTCGCGCTGTCGGCCGCGGTGCTGATCTACACCTACTGGCCCTCCAACAAGAAGCGCTTCGATCATGCAGCGCAGTCCATCCTTCAGGACGAGGACAAGCCGTACGAGGAAAAACGATGGCGGTAGAGCACGAACCCGAGCGCGATAACGTCAGCGGCTATCTCACCACCGGCCATGAATGGGCCGGCATCAAGGAGCTGAACACGCCGGTGCCGCGCGTGGTCTATTTCTTCCTCACGGCGGCCTTCCTGTTCTCGGTCGGTTACTGGGTGCTGATGCCGGCCTGGCCGCTGGGACCCACCTACACCAAGGGCCTGCTCGGCATCGATCAGCGCAACGTCGTCGCGGCGTCGCTGAAGGACGCAGCGCTCGATCGCGACGTCTGGAGCAAGAAGATCGCAAGCGAAAGCTACGCCACGATCCGAGCCGATCCGGCGCTGATGATGGTCGTGCGCGAGACCGGCCATACGCTGTTTGGCAATAACTGCGCGGTCTGCCATGGCCTCGATGCCAAGGGCGGCCCTGGCTTTCCGAATCTGACGACCTCGTCCTGGCTCTGGGGCGGCAAGCCCGAGGACATCTTCGACACCATCCGTGTCGGCATCAATTCGGCGCACAAGGACTCTCGTTCCTCGCAGATGCCCGCGTTCGGCCGCGACCAGATGCTGCCGCGCGCCGACGTGCTCAAGGTCGCGAGCTACGTCTACTCGCTGTCGAACCCCGGCTCGAAGGAGGTCGATCCCAAGAATGTCGAGGCGGGCCAGAAGCTGTTCGCGGCCAATTGCGTCTCCTGTCACGGCGAGAACGCACAGGGCAATCCCGAGCTGGGTGCGCCCAACCTGACCGACAAATTCTGGATCTATGGCGGCAGCTTCGAGACCATCGACACCACGATCTGGGGCGGCCGGCAGGGTCACATGCCGACCTGGGAAAGCCGCCTCAGCGAACTCGATCGCAAGATTCTGACGCTGTATCTTCTCGACAAACGGATGCCGGCGCAATGAACGACACCGTCACAGAGGCGCGGCAGCGCAAGCGGATCGCCTGGCTCTGGCTTCTTAGCGCCGTCGGTGTTGCCGCGATCCTCGCCGCCAACGCGCATCTCGTCTATGTCGCGATCACGTCGCAGCCGGCCTGCGTGGCGCACTTGAGGACAGGCGATGGCAGTGCTGAACGTAGCCAGTTCAGCGCCGCGCAGTCGTCCTGTTCGCCGCTCAAACAGCGAGAGAAGTCATGACGATCATCCCTACCGTATCGCCGCCGCTTCCGACCAAGAACCGCTGGGTGCGCGCGCTGAGCCCGAACGAGCCGTTCAAATGGCTGTCGCAGGGCTGGCACGATCTTGCCATCCAGCCCGCGATGAGCCTCGTCTACGGTCTGCTCACCTTCCTGATCTCGATCGCCCTGGTCGGCAGCCTGATCGCCACGGGCCGCGATTACATCCTGTTTCCCGCCTTCGCCGGCTTCATGGTGGTGGGTCCGATCCTCGCCGTCGGACTGTATGAAAAAAGCCGGCGCATCGAGGAGGGCCTGCCGCTGGGCTGGGTCAACATCTTCTTCGTCAAACCGCGCTCGGGCGGCCAGATCCTGTTCACCGGCGTGCTGCTCTGCGTCCTGATGATGGTGTGGATGCGCGCGGCCGTGATCATCTACGCGCTGTTCTTTGGCTTGGTCCCGTTTCCCGGTCTCGATCACGTCGCGAAAATGCTGTTCACGACAGATACCGGCTGGGCCATGCTGGTGGTCGGCACCGCCGTCGGCGGGTTGTTCGCTGCGTTCTCCTTTGCGATCAGCGCCTTCTCCATTCCGATGCTGGTCAATGAGCCGATCGACGCCCTGACCGCGATGGGCTCGAGCATGGCGCTGGTCTGGAACAATCTTCGCGTGCTGCTGATCTGGGCCGTGATCGTGCTGGTGCTGTTCCTGCTGAGCCTTGCAACCGGCCTGCTCGGATTGATCGTGATCTATCCGCTGCTTGGCCACGCCACCTGGCACGCCTATCGCGCGGTGCGGCCGGAGGCGGCCTGACCCGATGGGAGGGAGCGCATCATGAGCTGCTGCGCGCCCGGCGCGGAATATGCTTCCGAGGCGGGCGGTCCTTCGGCCGAGGAAATCCTGCTCGCGAGCCAGGCGGCGGGCGAAGGCTTGCGGCGGACCGATCTCTCCATTCCCGACATGCATTGCGGCGGTTGCCTGCAGAAGGTCGAGACGGCGCTTCGCGGGCTCGATGGCGTGGCCGAGGCACGCGCCAATCTCTCGGCCCGGCGGGCGAGCGTGACCTGGCGCGGCAAGAACCCGCCGCCGATGATCTCGGCGCTTGGCAGGGTCGGCTATGCCGCGCATCTCTACGACCGAAGCACGGAGCGCGATGACCCCGCTCTGTCACGATTGCTGCGCGCGCTGGCGGTGGCCGGGTTTGCCGCCAGCAATATCATGCTGCTCTCGGTCTCGGTCTGGTCCGGCGCGGATGCTGCGACCCGCGACCTCTTCCACTGGATCTCCGCGCTGATCGCGCTGCCGGCACTCGCCTATTCCGGGCAGGTGTTCTTCCGCTCGGCCTGGCGTGCCCTAAGCCACGGCCAGACCAATATGGACGTGCCGATCTCGATTGGCGTGTTGCTCGCCTTTGGCATGAGCCTTTACGAAACCATCCAGCACGGTCCGCACGCCTATTTCGATGCCGCGGTGTCGCTGCTGTTCTTCCTTCTGATCGGACGCACGCTCGACCATCTGATGCGCGAGCGCGCGCGGCAGGCGGTCGGAGGCCTCGCCCGGCTTGCCGCGCGCGGCGCGCTGGTGCAGCAGGCCGACGGCTCGCAAATTTATCTGCCGGTCGATGAGATCGAGCCCGGGATGACCATCCTGATCGCCGCCGGCGAGCGCGTGCCGGTGGATTCCCGCGTCATCAAGGGACGCTCCGAGCTCGACCGCTCGCTGGTATCGGGCGAGAGCGCGCCGCAGCCGGCGACCGAGGGCACCGCCTTGCAGGCAGGTATCCTCAATCTGACCGGGCCCCTGACCATCGTCGCCACTGCGGCTGCGAAAGATTCCTTCCTGGCCGAGATGATCGCCATGATGGAGGCCGCCGAAACCGGCCGCTCCGCCTATCGCCGCATGGCCGATCGCGCGGCGCGACTCTATGCGCCGGTGGTCCACGTCACGGCGTTCCTCACCTTCCTCGGCTGGATGATCGCGACCGGAGACGCGCATCGCGCCGTCACCATTGCGATCGCGGTTCTCATCATCACCTGCCCCTGCGCGCTCGGGCTCGCGGTGCCGATGGTCCATGTCGTCGCCGCCCAACGCCTGTTCCAGCTCGGCATCATGATCAAGGACGGCGGCGCGCTCGAACGCCTCGCCGGCATCGATACCGTGGTGTTCGACAAGACCGGCACGCTCACCACCGGCCGGCCAAAGCTCACCGTCGAGGGCAGCGCCGATCGCGAGACGCTGGCGTTCGCAGCAAGCATCGCCGCCCATTCGCGCCATCCCTATTCGCTCGCGCTCGCGGCGCTCGACGAGGGAAAGCCGCCTGTCGCACTGGAAGAAGTCGCGGAGCATCCCGGCGCCGGCCTCGAGGCGCGATCGGCCGGCTCGGTGTATCGGCTGGGGCGCCCGGACTGGACTGCGGGCGGGCAAGCATCGAACCACGCGGTGGTGCTGTCGAAAGACGGCCTGCGCCTTGCGGCTTTCCATCTGTCCGACCATCCGCGCTCCGGCGCGCGCAACGCCGTCGCCGAGCTCCGGCAATCCGGCCTTCGCCTCGAAATACTGTCCGGCGACAGCGCGCCTCGCGTTGACGCCCTTGCGGATGAGCTCGGAGGCCTCCCAGCTACGTCAGGCGCGCGGCCCGCCGACAAGGTCTTGCATATCGATCGGCTCAGAAGCGCGGGGCATAAAATCCTGATGGTCGGCGACGGCCTCAACGACGCGCCGGCGCTGCGCGCCGCCGACGTCTCGATGGCCCCGAGCTCGGCGGCCGATATCGGCCGCAGTGCCGCCGATCTGGTCTTCCTGCGTGACAGCCTCCTCGCCGTGCCGCAAGCCATCTCGATCGCGAAGGCGGCCGCCCGCCTGGTGCGGCAAAACTTCGCGCTCGCGATCGCCTATAACCTCATCGCAATCCCGATCGCCGTGCTCGGCCAGGTCACGCCGCTGGTGGCGGCCATTGCCATGTCCGGCTCCTCGGTCATCGTGGTCGCCAATGCCTTGCGCCTTACCTACGGCGCTGGCGTCAGCCCGAGCCAGGCGCGGCTCGACTTTTCAGGATTAGCGCATCCCATTGCGGGGCCGGCCGAATGATCGACTTCTTCTTCCTCGTCCCCATCGCGATCGGGCTTGGCCTGGCCGGGCTCGCCTCCTTCATGTGGACGCTGAAAAACGGCCAGTACGACGATCTCGAGGGCGCCGCCGCGCGGATCCTGTTCGAGGGTCAGGACAGGCCGCTGCCGGATAAGCGGTATCAGGGCCCCGCGCGGCCAGCGGGCGACCCGCCGCCTGACACGCCAGGGGCGCGGCAATCAAA
>Ga0070683_100003604_pt1 | contig 12612 bp, 14 predicted proteins | sample KBSC713LmetaG_FD_64662 | JGI IMG/M metagenome (GOLD analysis project Ga0070683, IMG submission 64662) | Corn rhizosphere microbial communities from Kellogg Biological Station, Michigan, USA - KBS C7.1-3L metaG | ecosystem: Host-associated > Plants > Roots > Rhizosphere ...
TGGGAGCAGATGGTGTTTCTCGGCAATCCGGAATTTGGCGTAGATCTCGCTCCAATCGACTTCGTGAAATTTGCGGAGTCCTGCGGCGCTGTCGGCTTCCGCATTGACGATCCTAAGGAGTGTGGCGCCATTCTGGATCGCGCACTTACCTCCAACGCCACCGGTCCTGTAGTGATTGAAGCCGTGGTTGATCCCTTTGAAGCGCCGATGCCGGCAAAGGTTACGTTTGAACAGGCAGCCAAATTCACGGAGTCACTGATGCGCGGCGAGCCCAATCGCAAAAAGATTATCGCCACGCAGATTGCCGACAAAGTGAGGGAGTTGGTATGAGAGAAAATTAAGTGTGAGTATTTGAAAAAGGCGAAGCCAATGTAGCTTCGCCTTTTTCATCTTTCCCGAACCTTTGAATGTTTCCGGACAGGCAGCGTTACTTTTTCTTGGGCACCTTGGCGCCTTTCTCGCGTGCTTCTGACAACCCGATCGCTATAGCCTGTTTGCGGCTCTTGACTTTGCCGCCCTTGCCACCTTTGCCGGATTTGAGCGTGCCTTTTTTCTTTCTGTGCATGGCGCTCTTGACTGACTTGCTGGCGGCTTTGCCGTACTTGCGACCGCTGGATTTCTTTTTCGAACTGGAACGTTTCTTGTTTGCCATTTTTCCTCCCTGATTAGTCAGAAGCAGGGAGGGGAAAAGGAGTTGCGCTTCACAAAAGGGCCTTTGTTCGAGCCAAAAGCGAGATATTGACGGGATCTGAGCTGCGCGAACTTCCTCCGACTGCACCATCCTCCCGTACGAAATTTTCATCTTTTGAAGGAGATTAATTCTTTAAGTAGGGATCGCAAAGGAGAGGAAATATGGCGCGTCGGCCTACCGCACAGAAAAGGACATCAAAGCCCGAATTTAAAGGCAAGGTGATGCAGTTTGCAAGGAAGACAAGCGGTGAGCAAAAGGAACCGAAACCGCCATTTCCAAAACAACACCAGCCACGTCCCGGCATTGAAGCAGATATTGAGCCGCGTCCGAAATATGAAGCGCCGCTTTATCGTGGAGCAGACAAGCTTCTGGATAAAGTCGCCTTGATTACTGGCGGCGATTCTGGAATTGGCCGCGCCGTTGCCGTATTGTATGCGCGCGAAGGCGCCGATCTCGCTCTGGTCTTCCTTCCGGCAGAGAAGAGAGATGCACAGGAAACCGCAAGAGCTGTTGAAGCTGAAGGACGCAGGTGCCTGTTAATTGCGGGAGATGTAAAAGATCCAAAATTTTGCCGCTCGGCTGTCGAACAAACGGTAGAAGAATTCGGTCATTTGGATATCCTGGTCAATAACGCCGCCTTTCAGCAGCATCAGGAATCGATCGAGGATATCAGTGAAGAGCAGTGGGAAAATACTTTCCGTACCAACATATTCGGTTACTTCCACATGGCCAAGGCTGCGCTGCCTCACATGAAACCAGGCAGCGCGATTGTGAATACCGGTTCCATCACCGGCCTGCAGGGCAGTAAGGAGCTGCTTGACTATGCGTCCACCAAAGGCGCGATTCATGCTTTCACCAAGTCCTTGGCGCAGAATCTGGTGGAAAAGAAGATTCGGGTAAACTGTGTGGCTCCGGGGCCGGTATGGACTCCGCTCAACGTCGCGGACAAACCAGCCGAGAAGGCGGCAGAACATGGAAAAAAAACGCCCCTGGAACGTCCGGCGCAGCCTGAAGAAGTTGCACCCGCATTCGTTTTCTTTGCTTCAGAAGCGGATTCCAGTTACATCACGGGTGAGGTGTTAACGTTGCTCGGTGGAGAAACTACCGCTGCTTAGGAGATCGTAGGCGACTCGACGGAGCATTCGCGACCTTGATTTCAGGCGGTCGAGGATTTCAGGCGATCGAATCCAGGCTACGATCACTGAGTCAATACAAACTCATAGCGAACTTCGATCTCGCTATCGCGCTCTGCGGGCTCATATTTCCACTTGTGGGCGGCCTGAGCTAGAGCGTCCACCAGCACGGGATTGCCTCCAAGTTCTTTGACTTTGACGACACTGCCCTCGGAGCTTACGGTGAGGAGCACTCGCGCCATGCCTTCGATTTTCATCTTGCGCGCAAGTTCTGGATATTGCGGCGGCGGGTTGGATTTCGCTTTGCGCGTCCCTGTTTGCGCGGGCGACGTTTGCGAGAACGCCGTTGACATGCCCAAGGTGTTCCAAACCAGGATTGCAATCAAAAGGGGAAATATATGTCTTGGAAAACGAAGCGAGCGATTTGCAAAAATGACGAGCATAGATCTTAACGTTCTTATTATTGAGTACGCAAAAGCAAGCTTTTGTACTTCGATCATCCTCCAAAAATGGGTCGCCATCCAGTCACGGAAGTCGGCCCGACATTGCCCTTTTGTAATTGCTGTACTCTGCTAGACATAGTTCCAAATGGGAAACGTTCACTGAGGCGAAGACCGCGGAATACGAGACCTAATAGCTTGGATGGCTATGGTTTTTCAAAGCAAAAAAAGAGACGCAGCGAAGCTGCGTCTCGACCAGATGAAGTTGCCTGCTTTTACCCTTTCTTGGGCTGTTCAACCTGCAAATTGTTCGCCACCGAGAAAACTCCGGGAACGCCATTCGCGCGGATGAAAGCGTCATCTTTCTCAACCTGAGTTCTTACCACTCCTTCCAGATTTACATGACCGTTTTTCACGATGATGTGGATCGGTGGCACAGGCTGAATTCCGTAATTGAACAGGCGTGGATCATTGAACAGTGCGACGGCCACCTGCCGGCGGATGCGATCGTCGTTGAATGATGCCGGAAGCACTTCAATCTGGTTGTCCACACGTTCCACACCTTCAAGATGTTTCACGCGGGCCTCTGCCGAATCCTTCACAATAGCGTCCCGGACCTGCCCATACAATGTCACAGTGGTACCGTCTACGCGGTATGCGAGATTATCAAAGACCGTGAATTGCGGAATCATGTTGAGTTCGTGCCGGACTTCGCCGGAAAGCCGCTTTTCAATCCGCGCATCGGTGCTGGTTTTAGCCTGATCAGCCGATGCAGCAAATGTCAATCCTGTGCTTCCAAATGCCAGGACCGCAGCCAAAAATGTATTTAAGCCCTTCTTCATAACCTTCTCCTAGTTTGCACTCAATCCAAAATGTTAACTGTTTAGTTAATTGTTAGATGGCGGAAAGGGGTGTCGGATTCGGCGGTTTCCGGGAGGTAACAATTCTTAACTCTCGACCTTGGTACCCAAATCGAGAGAATAGAAAGCGTTGGCAGAGAGGGTGTGGGATGGTTTGTCTTGGGGCCAACAACCGAGCCGCTTTTGTGTATCCTAATAAGGTTGTGTTGCTCAGGCTGAGACCGTAAATGGCTGCTTAAGGCGTCAAGGGAGTAACCCCGCAGTCGGCGATTCACATCTCAAGTAATGGCAGGAGCGTTCCCCATGAAATCTGCGAGAGCGGTAACTATCGTCCTTATGGCTTCTCTTGGCTTAGGCGCCATAGCGCAGCAGGCTCCTGTGAATCCCCAGGCGCAGGCACCTGCGCCGTCGTCCGCCGATCTGAACACGATCCTCTTACAAGTTCAAAAGGCCACCAGTTCAGCCAACGTCAACCTGGGAAAGCTGCGCATTGAAAAATGGAAGACTGATTCCCAGCAAAAACAACAGATGCAGCAAGTGGCAGACTCACTGCAGAAGAACATCACCAACGCCGTTCCGGGACTGATTAGCGACGTGCAGACCAGCCGCGGCGGAGTCCTGGCGAGTTTTAAGCTTTATCACAACTTGAACGTGGTTTATGAGTTTCTTAGTTCCATGGCTGAGGCTGCAGGCGCATACGGCAAGAAAGAGGAGTATCAACCCCTGGAGGGCGATGCCACCGCGCTGGACACTGTCCGGCAAAACTTATCAACTTACATAGAACAGGCGTCCGGAAAAATGGAAGCCGAAAATCGTGCTGCCGCCAATGCCCTTCAGGCCAGGCAGGCCCCGGGAACGCTTGTTCCGGGCAAAAAAGTGGTTGTCATCGATGAAAACGATACTCCACCTAAGAAACGCCCAAAATCCACAAAGAAAAAGACTTCTGCTCCATCCTCCCAGCCCCAGCCGACTCCCGCGCAGGCTTCCTCTTCTCCTCATTAATTTCCCAAGAAGCTGGAACTTGTGACCCCCAGCTGGGGTCTATCTATAGTGAAGGAATTGCTGTATCCCGTGGGCCGGTTACTGCCGTTACTGCTAAATAAGTTGTAGCGGCGCCCATATCTTGAGAAAATTGGGGTGACGCCATGAGAAAAGTGGCGGGAGTAACAGCATTGGGAAACATTGCCAGCGCAATCGGCGTGAGAGCCGAGGAAGCCTCTATTGTTGCCGAGCTGAAGGCAGGCTCTGAAGAGGCTTACAACTGGCTTGTGACCCACTATCACCAGCCGATTTACAGCCTTGTGTACCGCATTCTGACCGACCCTGCAGACGCCGCGGACACCACTCAGGAAGTCTTTCTTAAAGTTTTTCGCGGCATGAAGCGCTTTAACGGGGAATGCAGCCTCAAGACATGGCTTTACCGCATCGCGATCCATGAGGCCTCCAATCAGAGGCGCTGGTGGTTTCGGCACAAGAGCAAAGAAACGTCCATGGAAGCTCATTTAGACCAGGACGGAAATTCGTTTGGGCTATGTGACACCCTGGCAGACAAGCGTGAATCGCCGCTGGAGATTTTTGCCCATGAAGAAGTGCGCGCACGGGTGGAGCTGGAATTGAAACAAATCCCTGAGCCTTATCGTACAACCGTGGTGCTGCGCGATATTGAAGGGCTTGCGTATGAAGAGATCGCAGAGGTGCTGCAGATTTCGCTGGGAACCGTAAAGTCCCGCCTGATCCGCGGCCGCGATGCTCTAAAGAAACGACTGGAAACTTTCGTCAACGAATTAGGTGCTGAGGTAGGGGGAAATAAGCCGGAATCGAATCATCGTTCTCCGGCGCAATCAGAAGTGGAGGCACAGTCATGAGATGTACAGAGGCCCGGCCCCTGTTCTCATCGTATCTGGACCGCGCCGTCAGTGGTACGGAGATGCACGAGATCTTCGCCCATCTGGAGCAATGCGCGAATTGCCAGAAGGAATACTCGCTTTTGGAAAATACACGCTCGCTGGTTTCATCGCTTGGACGCCGTCAGCCCCCCTCTGACCTGGCGTTGAAAATCCGCGTGGCGATTTCCAGCACCCGCGCTCGCAACTCGCTGAGTTTTTTCCAGCGTTGCGTTTTGCGGCTGGAAAATACTTTTCAGGGCTTCATGGTTCCGGCTACCGCAGGCGTTCTTTCTGCAGTGATCTTTTTTGGTTCTTTGATCGTGCTGCTGGTGCCGGCGCAAGTCAGCGCCAATGACGATGTTCCGTCAACCTTTTACACGCCCCCGCGGTTGCAAGTTTCCGAGTATCCTGAGAACCAGTTGAGTCTGGATTCCCCGGTGGTTATTGAGACCTACGTGGATACCACTGGTCGCGTGGAGAACTTCCGCATTATTTCCGGGCGGGACGACGAAGACGTGAGAGCGCAACTGAACCGCGCTTTGCTGTTTACAATTTTCGTTCCGGCGCAGTCCTTTGGCCGGCCTGTCCCCGGAAAGGCAATCATGTCCTTTTCCCATATAAACGTGAAGGGATAAGGCCTTTCCGCTTGGTGGTAAGGGTCAGACCATAAAGGTTTGACCCTTTATGTTTTTCTGGCCTAAACTTAAGTTTCCCATACATCTGGAGGGGACCCTGAAGCGGAAACTTCAACCATTTTTCTGGTCTGTACTGCTGCTGGCAGCGGCTTCCGGCACGTCTTTGGCACAGGCCACCAAGGCCCAACTGGAAGTCAGCGAGACGTTTTTTACGCTCGCGGCTGCCTTAAACAGTTGCGGCTATGATGCCGGCCTGGAAACCTCTATGCCGCTTCGCCAAGCGGTTCGGACGGAAGTACACAGCGCGTTGAATCAGTCGCCGGAAGCCAAGCAGGCAGGAAACACGATCTGCCAATTTTGGATCGATCACCAGGTTCCCGGCAAAGACAATGACATAACACCTTATCTTTCTCTGGCGCTGAATTTGGGGCCTGCGCCCGAGTTCGCTCCCACGATTCCTGAGGCTGATCTGGCTCCAGACGCTGGACGCGTACTGGGCGTTATCTCGCCTTTGAAGAAGTTCTATCAGGCTGCGAATGTTGAGGCCCTCTGGCGAAAGCATCAACCGGAGTATCAAGCGCTGGTGAATCAGCTTCACGACCCGATATCTCAGTTGCTTACCCAAACAGATCTTTATTTAAAGGTCCCATTCAACAACTATCCCGGCCAGCGATTTGTGATTTACATGGAGCCGCTGCTTTCGCCGGCGCAGGTGGATTCCAGAAACTTTGGCACTAACTATTACATGGTTATTTCGCCGGACCATGAAAAGCATGTGCGGTTTCCGGAGATTCGCCATACGTATCTCCACTTTGTACTCGATCCCATGGCCCTTTCGCACGGTAACACGCTGAAACAGCTGGAGCCGATTCTGGAGGATGTGCGCAAGGCGCCAATGGCAACGGCATTCAAGAACGATATTTCGCTCATGGTCAATGAGTGCTTGATTCGCGCCATTGAAGCACGCACAACGATTCCGAAATCCAATGAGCCGGCCAGAAACGCTTACGTGCAGCGATCGGTAGAAGAAGGGTTCGTTCTGACCCGTGTTCTTTACGATCAACTGGGAGAGTTTGAAAAGGATTCGACCGGGTTGAAGACTGCCTACGGCAATCTGCTGCATACCATCAGTTTGGAACGAGAGCGAAAAAGAGCGCGAGAAGTAGTTTTTCGCGATGAGGCTACGCCAGAAATTGTGAGTGCAGTCCAGGCTGCGCCCAATGAAGACTACCTGCTGAACGTAGCCGAGCAGAAACTTGCGGCCGGCGATCGTGAGGGTGCGCAGAAGCTCGCGAATGAAGTTCTGCAGCACAATCATGGCGGTGAAGCGCCGGGACATGCGGTGTTTATCCTAGCCAGAATTTCTACTCTTACTGGAAAAATGGAAGAAGCTCAGGCGAGCTTTGAACAGGCGGTTGCGTCAGTGCATGATCCGCGAATGCTCGCCTGGAGCCATATATATCTCGGGCGAATCTTTGATATTCAGGAAAAGCGCGATACTGCCGTGGGACACTACCAGGCCGCGCTGCAGGCGGGCGACCCTTCGGCTGATACCAAAGCTGCGGCGGAAAGAGGGCTGGCTGAACCGTATCACCCGGCGCAGAAAGGGACGGCCAAGAAGTGAATAGGATCTCTCGACTCGTTTTCCTCGCCTTGTTTTTGGCCGGCTGCAGCTTCGCTATGGCTCAGCAACCCGCGGCCACTCCGGCCCAGCCTGCGCAAACGGGAAGACACATCCCTGAAGCCAAGACCCATCAGGAGTTTACCGATTACAACGCCGCCTATGCGCGCAGCGGCGGTCTGGAGGTGGAAAGAGCAGCCGACGAATTCGAGCGAAAATATCCATCGAGCGAACTCAAGGCTTACCTTTACGCCAAAGCCCTGCATGAGTACCAGAATGAGCAAAATACCGGCAAAATGCTGAGCGTCGGGAGAAAAATCATTCAGATTGATCCTGACAATACCATTGCGCTGGTGCTAACTGCTACGGTGCTTGCCGATGCTCTGCGGACCGAAGACTCCGATCGCCAGCAGAAGGTTGACGAGATCAAAAAAGATAGTGCGCACGCGCTGGACACCGTCGATTCAGATTTCACGCCCCCGGCCAACGCTACGCCCGAGCAGATCACGGCCTATAAAAAGACGTTGCAATCTATGGCGCATTCCGCGCTGGGCATCACGGCCCTCAAGACCAACGACGACCTCGCGGCGGAGAGGGAATTGAAGCTGGCGGCTGAGCTGAACGTTACCCAGCCAGATCCTTATATCTGGTACCATCTTGCACTGGCTCAGGACCACCAGAAAAAATATTCAGAGGCGCTGGATTCCATCAACCACGCGTTGCAGGTCATCGGCGCGAATGCCGATCTGGGGAATCTTGCCAGGGGCGAGCAGGGCCGGTTGCTCACGCTTACACGCGGAGCATCCGCATCGCCGGAAAAGGCTCCGGCGCAGCCTCCAAAGTAGAATGCAGTTTGTATCTATGAGTTCAGCATATAGAGAAGTAGCGGGCGCTCAATCCACGGCACGGATGCCGGGTTGTAGGCCAGTCTTTGTCATGGCGCTCGGCTTGGTCGCTCTCTTCTTTTCTATGGTTCCGATGACTGCAGCGGCAACCCCGCAAAGCGGATCGCTGCCCGATACAGTGGCGAGACGTCCTTTGGCTCGGAGCGAGCAGGAACGCACGGACTTCAATACGGCTTACGCATTGACTGGCGCTGCCAGGGAGGAAGCCGCTGCAATCGATTTCTCCAACAAGTATCCCATCAGCGAATTGCGCCGATACCTTTATTCCAGTGCGATGCTGCAATATCAGAAAGAAAACAATCCGGCAAAAATGCTGGCCATGAGCGAACGTGTTCTAGCTCTTGATCCTGATAATCCTCTGGCGCTGGTGCTTGCTGCCACAGCGTTGGCTGATTCGCTAGGTGATCATGACCGGGACAAGGACAAGAAGGTCAGCACAATCAAGCACAATGCATCGCATGCCATTCAGGCGGCTGAAGCCGGTTACTCAGACCCGTCCGGCGGGGCGGCGGCATATAAGACCACGCTGCAATCCATGGCGTATTCGGCGCTCGGGATCATGAAGCTCAAGACGGGCGATGATGGAGGCGCGGAAAAGGACCTGAAGATGGCAACAGAACTGGCTAAATTCCGGCCAGATGGCCATACCTGGTACCACCTGGCGCTGGCGCAAGACCATCGAAAGAAATATGCCGCCGCTTTTAGTTCCATACAGCAGGCGCTGCAACTTGCCAGTTCTGATCCTGAATTGCAAAAGCTGGCGGAAGTTGAACATGAGCGGCTGGCAGGACTGGCCAGAGGCCCGCGCAATGGAGCGCCAACGGAATCGCAGTGAGCTCCCTCACCATGAACTCTGATCTCGCCGCACTACAATCCGCGCTGGGCCACACATTCAAGCGTCCGGAGATGCTGGAGCGGGCCCTGACGCACAGTTCGCACGCGCATGAAGAATCGAAGGCAGGTGGACAGGATGCCGCAATGGAGATACTGGACAACGAGCAGTTTGAGTTTCTGGGCGACGCAGTTCTTGGCTTGGTAACCAGCCAGCTCTTGTTTGAAAAATTTCCGACCTTTCATGAAGGCCAGTTATCGAAACTCAAGGCGCACCTGGTAAGCGCGGAACATCTGGTAGGCGTTGCAACAAGGATCGGTCTGGGAAAATATCTTCGATTGGGACGCGGCGAAGAGCGCAGCGGCGGCCGGTCAAAAGGAACGTTGCTTTCCGATGCCATAGAAGCAGTAATCGCCGCTATGTATCTGGATGCGGGACTGGAACAGACGCGGGAGTTCATCATCCGGCAGATTCTTGAATCCGAGTTGGAGACCATCACCGCCGATGGCGAAAATGAATTCAGTCTGGCGGACCATAAATCTGCGCTGCAGGAGCTTTTGCAATCGAGCGGACGACAGCAGCCTGTTTATGTCACAGTGAAGGAAGAAGGACCCGACCATCGCAAGACATTTACTGTAGAAGCAAGAATCTATATCCAGGGACAAAGCAAGACGGAATACGTGGCCCGGGCGGAAGGCGGAACGAAAAAGAAAGCGGAACAACTGGCTGCAAAGCAGGCTTTGGAGCATCTGCGCAGCCAGGCTGAGAACGGATGAACGATCAAGATCAGAATTCGGACGAGAAAGTAACCGCAGCGGCGCCGACGCAAGCTGTGTCTGTGCAGCCAAGCGCGGATCCGCCGACGGTAGATCCCGCCGGCGCATCAGCGCAGACTGCGCCGCAGGCTGCTCCACAGCATCCAGGGCATCGCGAGCCTAAGGACCTTTTTGGGATCCAGGCTTTCTTTACAGTCGTGATTTTCAGCATTTTTGTAATTACGTTTATCGTTCAGGCGTTTCAAATTCCTTCCGGTTCAATGGAAAATACGCTGCTCGTCGGCGACTTTTTGCTGGTGGATAAGCTGCATTATGCCGGCTTGCCAGGATCTGCGCACCTGCTGCCGTACGGAAAGATCGAACGAGGGGACATTGTAGTTTTTTATTTTCCCGTCGATGCATCGCAATTTCTGGTGAAACGAGTGATTGGCATGCCCGGAGACCATATCCGGCTGCGCGACAAAATCGTCTATGTGAACGGCAATCCGCTGCAGGAAAACTATGCGATCCATAAGCAATGGCTGCCCGATGGATACCGTGACAACTTTCCCAACCAGCGTGGCTATTCGCGGGACATTGATCGCCGTTGGCGATATGAATTGTCCAATTATGTGAACGGGGGCGAGCTAGTGGTGCCCGCTGACCATTATTTTGTAATGGGCGACAATCGTGACAACAGCCTGGACAGCCGCTACTGGGGGTTTGTACCTCGGGCCAACATCGTGGGCAGGCCCTTGGTGATCTATCTCTCGGTCAGAGGCTCGGAACCCGGGCGCTCCAATGATAAACTCATTCATTCAGGACAGATACTGGCCCACTTGCTGGACTTGGCGCGCTGGGACCGCATGTTTCGGCTGGTTCGCTGATCACTCCATAACCTGAGCAGGAACCGCTTTTGTTCGTTAAAACCAAAGAGAAAAAATCGGAAAAGCAAAAAGAAAGCCTGCCCGAATCCATTGCTGGAATTTCGGCGGTCCTGGTTTCGGGTCTCTTCATCATTACGTTTATGGTGCAGGCTTTTGAAATCCCATCAGAATCCATGGTCAAGACCCTGCTGGTGGGGGACCATGTTTTTGTAGATCGCCTGTCGCCCACAGCGAAAGCTGGATATGTGGGACCATTGATTCCATACCGCAAGATCAAGCACGGCGATATTATTGTCTTCCTTCATCCCAAGGAACCCGGGATGTACGTGGTGAAGCGAATCATTGGAGTCCCTGGAGACCGTATTCATCTTCGCGACAGCAAGGTTTACCGAAATGGTGAAGCTCTGGATGAGCCGTATGTGATCCACTCGGGGCCAAGCTATTCTCCGTATCGCGACCAGTTTCCAGCGGTTGCTCCAGATGGCGATTCGAACGTGAATCCGGAATGGCCTATCGTGATGCGGGAACATCTAAAGGATGGCGAGCTTGTCGTTCCGCCGGACAGCTATTTTGGGATGGGCGACAATCGAGATGTCAGTCTCGACAGCCGGTTCTGGGGCTTTATTCCCAAGGAAAACGTTATCGGGCGGCCGCTGTTTATTTACTGGTCATTTGATACACCGAAAGATCAATATGAGCGCACCTCCATGGCGGACCGTGTCGGCTTCTTTGTTCACGTGATGACTCATTTCTTTGGAGAAACACGTTGGGGCCGCATGTTCCATCTGGTGCGCTGATCATAATTCAGGAAAATATCTTTGCCATTATTTAAAAGAAATCGGGAAAAGCCGGAACGTCCAAAAGAGACATTGCCGGAATCGATTGCCGGAATTGCGTCAGTTCTGGTAGTCGGCCTTTTTATTCTTACGTTTGTCGTCCAGCATTTTGAGATTCCGTCACGTTCCATGGAAATGACCTTGTTGGTGGGCGACCATGTGTTTGTCGATCGCCTGACGCCGCTCAATCGTGGCCACCTGGGCTGGATTTTGCCGTATCGCGGAATCCACCGTGGGGACACGGCGGTCTTCCTGACCCCGAATCCGGCAGAGCAGGGAATGTATCTGGTAAAGCGGATCATTGGAGTGCCGGGCGACCGGTTGAGGCTGCACAATGGCGTGGTCTATTTGAATGGAGTGAGGCAGGCCGAGCCGTACGTGATTCGCAACGGAACTTACGAGACCTATCGCGACGAGTTTCCAACGGCACTAAGCTATGGTATTGGGCAGATTTCTCCGGAATGGGCCGCGACTTTGCAGGCAAATATTCGCGGTGAAGAAGTTGTGATTCCCCCGGACCATTACTTTGCCATGGGTGACAATCGCGATAACAGCCTGGATAGCCGCTATTGGGGCTTTGTACCAAAAGAAAACATTATTGGGCGTCCGCTGGTTGTGTTCTGGTCTTTTGATGTGCCTGAAGAAAACGGCGAGCCCAAACCTATCGGTGATCGCGTGGCCGCCTTTTTAAATGTCACTACGCACTTTTTTAGCTTGACCCGTTGGCACCGCCTCTTTCATCTGGTGCATTAACCATGACGTCTACCAGAAAAAAAATCGTCGCAGTTGTGCTGGTAGTTCTGGCGTTGTGCATCTTTCTGCCCCCCAATATCAACGGCGCACGATTCAAGAATCGGCTGGCCTCCACTTTGAGCGCGGCATTGGGCAGGGAGGTCAAGGTTGGGTCGGTCAAGTACCGTCTCTTTCCTCGGCCTGGGTTTGATCTCTACGATTTTAAAGTGATGGACGATCCTGCTTTTGGCGCGGAACCTCTCCTGCTTTGCGCCAAAGTGACTGCCGACCTGCGACTGACTTCTTTATGGCAGGGCCGGCTGGAAATCGCCAATCTTAAGCTGACCGACGATGTTGCTCCTCCCAGCTTGAACCTGGTTTACGCCCGCGACCATTGGA
>Ga0070683_100003608_pt1 | contig 12604 bp, 13 predicted proteins | sample KBSC713LmetaG_FD_64662 | JGI IMG/M metagenome (GOLD analysis project Ga0070683, IMG submission 64662) | Corn rhizosphere microbial communities from Kellogg Biological Station, Michigan, USA - KBS C7.1-3L metaG | ecosystem: Host-associated > Plants > Roots > Rhizosphere ...
CGCGTTGAAATTCGGTGCTCGCGTCCATCTCAGTCAACAGGGGAGAGGGGGAAGGTTACCTCACCCCGAGGGTATGCGCGAGTGACGCTTGGTGTCGGGCATCCACAGATACACGAGGAAGGAAATGGCAGCGCACCCGCTCACATACCAGTAAAACCATACCTCGTGCCCCGCGGCCTTCGCCTGCAGCGCTACGTACTCCGTCGTACCACCGAACACCGCGACGGCCACCGCATAGGGAAATCCAACGCCCAGAGCACGAACTTCAGTCGGAAAAAGCTCCGCCTTCACCACGGCGTTAACGGCCGTATATCCGCTCACAACCACCAGGGCCAGCACGATGAGGACAAACGCCTGCCCGAAAGTCGTCGCAGAACCCAACGCAGTCATCAGGGGAACCGTGGCAAGAGTTCCCAGGACGCCGAACGATAGCAATACCGGGCGCCTTCCCACGTAATCGGATATGAGTCCGACGAGAGGTTGCAGACACATGTACACAAAAAGCGAGAGCGCCGAGACGCCCGTCGCGACCGCGTTCGAAAAACCCGCAGTGTTCACCAGGAATTTCTGCGCGTAGGTCGTAAACGTGTAGAAGCAAACCGTTCCGCCCATGGTGAGACCGATCACCGTGAGCACCTCGCGAGGATAATTTGCGAGTAACTTCACAAGGTGATTACCGCGCTCACGGCGAGCCGCGGCAACACTGACAAAGGCTTCCGACTCATCCATCCCACGACGCAACAGGGCGGCAACGACGGCGCACAGCGCACCGATGACAAACGGAATGCGCCAGCCCCATGCGTAAAGTTGGTCCTCGGTCAGAAACACCTGCTGCAGCAACACCAGGACCGCCAGCGCCAGCAACTGCCCCATGATGAGGGTGACGTATTGGAAACTCGAATAGAAACCGCGCCGCTGCGCCGTTGCCACTTCGCTCAGATAAGTCGCGCTCGTTCCATACTCGCCACCGACGCTCACGCCCTGTAGCAAGCGCGCGATCACCAGCAAAACCGGCGCCGCCAGTCCGATGGTCGCATAGGTTGGAATAACAGCCACCAGCAGGGAGCCTCCGCACATCAGCAACACGGAGCTCGTCAGGGCAGCCTTACGGCCATGTCGATCCGCAAACCAGCCTAGCAGCCAGCCGCCCAGCGGCCGCACCAGAAAGCCCAATGCAAACACCGCCGCGCTGTTCAGCAGTTGCGCCGTGAGGTCGCCCTTGGGAAAAAAGCTCCGGGCGAAATAGATGGAAAAGGACGAATAAACGTACCAGTCATACCACTCGACCAGGTTGCCGACCGACCCGCTGAAGATCGACAGCAGCCTGCGGACCGGCGTGAGGGGTACGGAAGCGGCAGCAGCGACAGACACGGCCGCGGGCTCAGTCGGCAGGTTGGAATCCGTACTCGCGGAAGATCGGCTTGACGGCGTCACTGGTGACGAAATCCAAAAACCGCTGCGCCGCCGGGCCGGCTCGCGTCGTCAGGGCGATGGGGTAGATGATTGGAGGATGACTGTCCTCAGGAAACTCGTCAACTATCCGCACCCGCTTGTCGGCCAGCGCGTCCGTCCGATAGACGATCCCGAGCGGCGCCTCCCCGTGTGCCACGAATGCCAGCGCCGACCGCACATTCTCCGCACGCACGAGGCGCGGCGCGACACCGTTCCAGACACCCAGCTTTTCCAACGCCACATGGGCATACTTGCCCACCGGCACGGAATCGGGATCGCCCGTGGCGAGCTTGCCGTCACCCAGAGCTTTGAGAAGGTCGAACCCGGGAGCGATTTTCACGCTCACCTTGCTGTCCGCCGGCGCGATCAACACCAGGCGGTTGCGGACGACGTCGTGACGCGAGCCGGGGCGCAATAGTTTGCGTTGATCGAGATAGTCCATCCATTCGAGGTCCGCGGAAAAAAACACGTCCGCGGCCGCACCCGCCTCAATCTGCCTGGCCAGCGCCGAGCTGGACGCGGGTGAGGATCTGACAGCGACGTGAGATCGCGCGGTAAACGACCGGCCCAGGTTTTCCACGACATCGGTGAGCGAGGCGGCATCGAACACGAGGATTGGTTGCGCCTCCTCCGCAGCTCGCGCGCCAGCCGCTGCGCCGAGCCCGCAGATGGCCAGACAAAGGCCGGCCAGAAGCGCCCGGATCGTCGCCTGTTTACTCATGAATCCCGCCCCGAACGGTTGCCGCGTCGCGATATTTTACCGAACATACCGATACCAGCATCCTCGAGCACACGCAACCGGCAGCGCCAGTTGGCGCGCCGCGGGGCAGCCCCGGAGCTGCTGCAGTTGCCGACAGAATCGCGAGCGGCCCCTGGCTGACGGCAACGCGCCCGTCCGCCCGCGCTGCCATTGCAGTATGCTTTGCGACCATGAGGCAAATGGTCCGTTTCCGAGTCGACTTCACCGACGCCTGCTCGCTCGGGCCGGGCAAGATCGAGCTGTTGGAAAGCATCCAGAAGACGGGCTCGCTGCGACAGGCGGCGCAGTCGCTCGGAATGAGCTATCGGCGCGCCTGGCTGCTGCTGGACGGCCTGAACCATTCGTTCAGTGAGCCCGTCTCGACGGCCAGCATCGGTGGGCAGGGCGGCGGGGGTGTCACGCTCACACCGTTCGGGTTGGAAGTCATGCGCTGCTACAGGGCCGCGGCGGAGGCCATCGAGTCCGTCGCGCGGGAGCGGCTGCAACCGATCACGGCCAAAGCACTGGCCACGGGGACAAAGGACGCAGGCGCACGACGCAAGCGCCTGTCCCGCTCTCCGACAGGCGCGTCAGACCGCGACTGACATCACATCAGGGCGGCCAAGCCCTGCCCAAGCGCGTGCGGGACAGCTAATCTCGGTTAATGCCGCTCGAGCGGGTCTTAAACCTTGGCAGGGATCAACTGAACAAACAGCGGGCGGCCTTCGTTCTCATCCTGGCAGGGCTGGGAGCGATGTGTTTGCAGGTGCCGACACTGGCGGCCGAGGAGTCCACGGATCTCGCGGGCCCCGTGGGCGAGGGCCTCCCCACAGATACCGAGCTCGAGCGCTCCGGCGCCGTATTCGGCGACATCGAGATCGATAACAAGGATGTCTTCGACAAGGAGGACCCCAAGGACAACAAGGCGTTGTTCCGTCTTGCGGACAAGTTGCATGTCAAGACGCGCCGCAGCGTCATCCGCCATCAGCTCCTCTTCCGCTCCGGCGAGCCCTATTCGCGGCACGTCATGGAAGAATCCGCGCGAATCCTGCGCGCGGACCGTTATTTTTACGACGCCATCATCGACCCCGTCCGCTATCACGACGGCAAGGTCGATGTGCGTGTAACCACGCGCGACGTGTGGACCCTGGACCCGGGACTCAACTTCGGACGCAGCGGCGGCACGAACAGCACAGGCGTGTCCCTGCAGGAGTTGAACATACTGGGCACCGGCAGCGCCGTCGGGATCGGACACAAGAGCGCCGTCGACCGCAGCGAGTCGAGCGTCAGTTTTGCCAACGACCACGCCTTCGGCACCTGGACCGCCGTCCACCTGAACTACGCCCAGCTGAGCGACGGCACGATGCGACAGGCCATTATCAACAGTCCGTTTTATTCGCTCGACACCCACTACGCCGGCGGTGTAGTGACGCAAAGCATCGACCAGAGCGACCATCTCTACGATCGCGGCCGGGTGGTCGACCAGTTCCACGACCACTCTGTATACGCGCAGGCTTACGCCGGCTGGTCCGCGGGACTGGACCACGGCTGGGTGCGGCGTTGGAGCGCCGGCATCAGCTACGATGAGCGCCGATTCTCTCCGGACTCCACATGGTTGGGCCCGGCTACGCTGCTACCTCGCGATCGCAGATTCGCCTATCCATGGATCCGCTTCGACCTGGTCCAGGATCGCTACGTCACGCTGGAGAATCGCGACCAGATCGGTCGCACCGAGGACTTTTCCCTCGGGACCTACGTCACCGCGCAGTTGGGATGGGCGGATTCGGCCTTTGGATCGAGCCGCACTGCCGCGCTTTTCATGCTTGCGGCGGGCCGCGGGGCGATGCCAACCGTCGATACCACACTTCTCATGACGAGCGTCTTCACGGGCAGAGTGGAGAACGGAACTCTCCGTAACGGCGTGCTCGACGCCGCGATCCGATACTACGTTCAACAGTCGAAGAACCTGCTGTTCTTCACTACCGTGCACGCCGCGAATGGCTGGCGGCTCGACCTCGAAAACCAGATCCTGCTCGGTGGCGACAACGGACTGCGCGGCTACCCGCTGCGCTACCAGGGGGGCACGGGTCGTGCGCTCTTCAGCATCGAGGAGCGTTACTTCACCGACTGGTACCCGTTCAGACTCTTCCGCGTGGGGGCGGCCGTGTTTGCCGACGCGGGCCAGACATGGGGAAATGCACCGCTCGCGCAACCCAGTCTCGGCATGTTGGAGGATGCGGGCTTCGGCCTGCGATTCGGGAATGCGCGCTCCGGGTTTGGCAACGTCTTCCACCTCGACGTGGCATTTCCACTGAACGTGCGCCCGGGCATCGACAAGGCCCAGGTGTTGCTACAGACCGAGGCGAGTTTTTGAGCCCCGTGTTTTCCGAGGGCTCAGTGCTTTTTCGGCGGCTTCTCGCCGGGCACCGGTGGCCTGAGACCCGCGCGCTGGGCGGCCGTCGGACTCCCATCGGCCGCGCCTTGTTTCAGTACAGGGTTGGTGCCCGTGGCGCTGGTGTTGGGGTTGTTGGTCGGCACGGGAGGCTGCGGGGGCAGCATCTCGACGGACAGGGTGAAAGTGCGCTTCTCGGCGCCCTGCAGCGCGCCGACATTTACCACCTGGCGCGCGACTTCCTCACCGCGATCGTTACGGATCGCGATGGTCACGAAGTATTCCCAGGGTCCCTCCAGGGGCGGGTGACGAATCAGCCCCTCGACGCGCAGGGCGGACGTGGCCGCCACCTGCCGCTTCGCTGCTTCCGAGTCGAAGCGCAGGTGGTGCAGACAGCCCGGACAGATACTGAGGCTCTCGAGGATGACAGCCTTACAGTGCGGACACGTACGCGTCTTGCCCGGGACGACCGGGCGAGAGGCTACGTTCATGCGTTACCGAATCCCTTTGCCTGCGTCTTGGTGGCCGTCTCGTGCCCATCCCAGCCGAATTCCACCTGCCCGCGCATACGCGAGCCGGCGGCGACCGTGAGTGAGCCGGCCTTGACGTCCCCGCTGATCACGCCGCCCTCGAGCAACTCCACTCGCTTGGCGTTCTCGATGTTGCCCAGCAGCTCGCCGCCTACGACGACGACGCTCGCCTTCACCTGGCCTTCCAGGTGGGCGCCGGTATCGAGTGTGACGTTGCCGTCCACCTGCACATCGCCCTTGAAACGACCGGCGATGCGCACATGGCCGGAACCTATGATCTTGCCCTCGATGGTGAGATCCGAGGCGATGACGGACTCTTTCATATCCAGGCGTTGCGCCTCCTTCACGGCGGGACGGCGAGCGGTTTCGGGGCTCAGGGGTGCTACGTTGGTCCTTTCCGGCTCACGCAGAGGTGGTGGGCCGGACGGTGGCGGCGCGCTCGACGCCGGTCCGGAAGCGGGTCCTGAGTTCGTATCTTTCCAAAGCGCCATGTTGGCCCCCGTGCATGTGAAGAACCGTTGAACTTACCTGACCCGTCCATTGCGCCACCAGTGTCTCTAACGGCAGACATATGTGACGCTTCGGCCGGGTCAAGCTCTCGTCAGTTCGGGCGTTACCTCGGTCGGAGCCATCGGCCCGAACCCGACATCATGCCGGCGCATCCGCACTGACACGATCGGATAAGCTTCGCGCGTACGGGACTAAGAGGCAATAGCACTTGCAATCCAAGCGCATCCATCTCATCGCCGCAGCGCGACCGAACTTCATGAAAGTGGCGCCGTTGTATCACGCCCTGGCACAAGAAAAATGGTGCACACCGCACATCGTGCACACAGGACAGCACTACGACGCCAATATGTCCGACACTTTCTTCCGGGACCTGCGTCTGCCGGAGCCTTTGCACCATCTCGAGGTCGGCAGCGGAACCCATGCGGAGCAAACCGGCCGCACCATGATCGCTTACGAGTCGGTCTGTATGCGTGAACGACCGGACGCCATCGTGGTCGTCGGCGATGTCAACGCTACGGTGGCCTGCGCCATGGTCGGGACCAAGCTCTGGATTCCCGTCGTTCATCTCGAGGCCGGACTGCGCAGCCGCGACCGCCGCATGCCGGAGGAAATCAACCGTCTTGCCACGGACGCTATCGCTGACTTGCTCTGGACACCCTCGCCGGATGCCGACGCCAACCTGCGCGCCGAGGGAGTCCCGCCGCAGAAAATCGCGTGCATCGGCAACATCATGATCGACTCGTTCGAAATGCTGCGGGACAAAATAGAGAGCGCCGATACCCGCCAACGGCTCGGCCTCGACGGCCAACCGTACGCGGTGGTCACACTTCATCGCCCTTCGAACGTCGATGAGCGTGACAAGCTATCCGAGCTGGTTGCGACGCTCGTAGCCCTGTCGCGCGAGTTGCATGTGGTGTTCGCCATCCATCCACGCACCCGCAGGAGGCTGGAGGACTTCGGCCTGCTGAGCGCCATCACCGGCAACCCTGGAATCCATCCCACCGAGCCGTTGAGCTATATCGAGTTCATGAGCCTGGTGACCGGTTGCACCCTGGCGATCACCGACTCGGGAGGTGTGCAGGAGGAGACGACGTACCTGGGGATTCCCTGCGCCACGCTGCGGGAAAATACTGAACGGCCGATTACCCTGACAGAGGGCACCAACCGGCTCCTGCGGGCTGACACACTCCTGGAAGCCGCTCGCGAGGCGCTACAGGGCAAGTGGCAGACTGGTCGTAAGCCGGCACTATGGGACGGACACACGGCTACACGCGCGACCGCGAGCCTCCGAGGGCTCCTGCTCGGCACGGCAGATGTACACTAAATGCTAAATTTCATGTACACTGGAGACATTCTGTTATGGACCTGACGGATCTTCAGTGAAGACGCATATCGAGCTCGATGACGACTTGCTCGAAGAGGTATTTCGGATGGGGCAGTTTTCGACCAAGAAAGCGGCTGTGAATGCTGCGTTGGCGGAATACGCAAAGTTACTGAAGCGGCGCGAGCTGTTGGAAATGCAGGGTAAAGTACCCTGGGTCGAGAATCTCGACGCCCTGCGCCTCGATCGGACCAAGCGGCGCCCGTGATCCTGGTCGACACCTCGGTGTGGATCGATTTCTTCAACGGACACGGCTCAGCCGAGGCTGCGCAGCTGCGATCCTTCGTAGTCGATGGGAAGCAGCTGACCCTTCCGGGCCTGGTGATGACGGAGATTCTCCTCGGGGTACGCACGGACGCGGAGGCCAGCCGGATAGTCCGTGTGCTCTCGGCTTTCGATACCTCGCCGGAGCTGGATTCGACGGACTATGAGAAAGCGGCCGCGCTCTATCGGCTATGCCGATCGCGAGGCGTCACGATCCATTCCACCATCGATTGTCTGATCGCGCAGCTTTGCCTGCGCCACAACTACGAGCTTCTCTCAAAGGATCGCGACTTCGCCCGAATTGCCGAAGTGGTTCCCCTCAAACGGATTGGTAGTCCAGCAACGGTGCACGACCGCCCTCGTAGCAAGGCGCTCTGATCGTGACACACGGCTCCTAGCCCGCCATCCGGGGCGCCGCGCTCGGACGTAACGCGTCCAGCAGAACCTGAAAGTCGCATCCCTTGGTGACGTAGGCCGCCGCGCCCCGGCGCTTCACCTCACGGGCCACCTCCTCGCTGTTGGCGAGGCCGCTGAAGATGATCACGCGTAATGCCGGGAGAGCGCTGGTGAGCTGCTCGACGAGCGGCAGCCCACTGCCTCCCTGCAGCATCAGATCGAGGATCAACACGTCCGCGGACGCATCCCGCGCAGCGGACAGCACCTCTGTCGCATTGGACACCTGTCCGACACATTGCATGTCGGGCTCGGTGTCAATGAGTTGGCTCATGACGTCGCTCAGATCACGGTGGTTTTCCGCGATCAGCACGCGCAATGGCTTATTGGCCTCCAAGGGGACTCCCGTGTGCAGCACCGGGCGGTCAGAGCAAGAATCGTTCCCACCCACCTGAGGGCATCGCAGTAACCTATGCCGCCGCGAGCGCGCAACGCGCGCACAGCGAGCCAAATCCCGCGCAACCCCCGTTCACTGGCCTCCGTCGACGAGGCGCAAAATTTCTTCAGTCTTCTCGCGCATGAGCGCCTCGCTCCCGCGGGATTCTACGTTCAGCCTCACCAGGGGCTCGGTGTTGGACCCCCGCAGATTGAAACGCCAGTCGTCGAATTCCATGGACAGGCCATCGGTAAAATCGATGGTCTTTGCCCCGGACTCGTAGCGCTTCTGCGCGCGTGCCAGGATGGACTTCGCCTCGGTCTCCAGGCGCCGGTTGATTTCGCCGCTGGCCGGAAACAGCCGCATGCGCTCACCGACCAGCTCGGCCAGCGACAGGCCGCGCTCGCACATGACCTGCAGCACCAGCAGCCAGGGAATCATGCCGCTATCGCAGTAAGAGAATTTGCGGAAGTAGTGGTGGGCGCTCATCTCGCCGCCATACACCCCGTCCACGTCGCGCATCTTCTGCTTGATGAAGGCGTGCCCGGACTTGCACAACACGGGCTCACCGCCGCAGCGACGCACGATGTCAATCGTATTCCAAGTGAGACGCGGGTCGTGTACGACACGTCCACCCGGCTCGTTGCGCAGGAAAGCCTCCGCCAGCAGCCCCACGAGATAGTAGCCCTCGATGAACTGCCCATGCTCGTCGAAGAAAAAGCAACGGTCGTAGTCGCCGTCCCAGGCGAGCCCCACATCCGCTCCCGTATTGCGGATGACATCGGCGGTGGACGCCTGGTTCTCCAACAGCATCGGGTTCGGAACGCCGTGCGGGAAAGTCCCGTCGGGCTGGTGGTGCACCTTGACGAATTCAAACGGCAGATGCGGCTCGAGCTGATCGACGATGAGTCCGGCTCCGCCGTTGCCGGCATTCACGACCACCTTCAGCTTGCGCAGCTTACGCAGGTCGACATAGCTCAACAGGTGCTCGAGATACTTGCCGCTGATGTCGAGCCGCGTCTCGCTCCCGACATGCGCTGACTTAGTGGGCAATTTGCCCGACTCGATGAGCGCGCGCATCTCGAACAGGCCGGTATCGCCGCTGATGGGCCTCGACTGCTCACGAACAAACTTCATCCCGTTGTAATCCGGGGGATTGTGGCTGGCGGTCACCATCACGCCGCCGTCCAACTGTTCGGCGAAAGTCGCGAAGTAGGAGCCCTCGGTGCCACACAACCCAATATCCAGCACATCGACACCGCAGTCCGTGAGGCCGCGCTTCAGCGCTGCCGCGAGCGGCGGACTCGACAGCCGGATGTCATATCCCACTGCCACTCGCTTCGGCTTCACGAACGCGGCATAGGCGCGGCCAATGTCGTAAGCGAGAGTCTCGTTGATCTCTTCCGGAATGCGGCCCCGGATGTCGTAGGCTTTGAAGGAGCTCAGATTGACAGTCATGCGCGGCTTTTAAGTTGTCGTACCCTGGCGGCCGTAACGGTCCTCGAAGCGAACGATGTCGTCCTCTCCGAGATAGGAGCCGGACTGCACCTCGATGATGTGCACCGGAATTTTCCCCGGATTCTCGATCCGGTGCCGTACACCGATCGGAATGTAGGTGGACTGGTTTTCCTCGAGCAGAAAAGTCTCATCGCCGCGGGTGATGCGCGCGGTGCCTGACACCACGATCCAGTGCTCGGCGCGGTGATGATGCATCTGCAACGACAGGGTGGCTCCCGGCTTCACCTTCAGCCGCTTCACCTGGAAGCGCGGACCGTTCTCGATACTGTCGTAGCTGCCCCAGGGGCGGAAAACCTCGCGATGCAGGGAATGCTCGTAACGCCCCTGCTCCTTCAGCCGGAAAACGAGCTTCTTCACATCCTGCACGCGGTCTTTCGGCGCGACCAGCACAGCATCCTTGGTCTCGATGACCACGTGATCCCGCAGGCCGACGACCGCCACGAGCCGGCTCTCCGAGTACAGATAGCAGCCGCTGGAATCCTCGGAAATGACATCACCGCGGGCGACGTTGCCCCGCCCGTCCGCTTCGGAGGCCGCATGGAGCGCCGCCCACGAGCCTACATCGCTCCAACCCGCATCCAGGGGAACCACGACGGCTTCCGCGGTCCTCTCCATGACCGCGTAATCGATGGAGTCGGAAGGACAGGATTCGAACGCCTCAGGGTCGATGCGCGTGAAATCGAGGTCGCTCTTCGCGCTGGCGAAGGCGCTCGTGCATACCTTCGCCATCTCGGGAGCGAGCCGCTCCAGCTCCTGCAGATAGCGGCGCGCCCGAAACATGAACATGCCGCTGTTCCAGTAGTACTCGCCGGAGCGCACGAACTGCGCCGCCTTCTCGGCATCGGGCTTCTCGACGAAGCGGGCTATGCGGTGGACGCCATCGCTTCCCGGCCCCGCCTGCACCCGCTGGCCCGTCTCTACACGCTGAATATAGCCGTAACCTGTCTCCGGCGCGCTCGCGATGACGCCAAAGGTGACCAGCTTCCCCTGCTCCGCCGCGGGCAACGCGATCCGTACCGCCTTCTGAAAGGCCGGAATATCGCGAATGACGTGGTCCGCAGGGAGTACGAGCAGTATGGGGTCCGCGTCGGCTCCGGCGCCGGCGCCCTTCAAAGCCGCATGGGCCGCAAGCGCTATGGCCGGCGCCGTGTTACGCCCGAAAGGCTCCAGAACGAGCGCACGCGGCTCGATATTGATCTGCCGCAGCTGCTCGGCAACCAGAAACCGGTGCGACTCATTGCAGACGATGACGGGGGGCGTCGCGGCCATTCCCTCCAGGCGCAACGCGGTTTGCTGCAGCATGGTGCGCTCGCCGGTCAGGGCGAGCAGCTGCTTGGGATAGAGCTCGCGGGAGAGGGGCCACAGCCTGGTGCCGGCTCCCCCCGAAAGAATGACTGGCGTGAGCATAATAACTCCGGAGCTGAATGGCGCTACGCCGAAGCAAGGGATATACCACGCCCGATGGCGTAGTAAGTAAACCCGAAGCGCCTGGCCATGCCAGGATCATACAAATTCCGGCCATCGAAAATGACGGGCGCCTTCAGAAGCTGCTTGAGCCGCTCGAAATCAGGACTCCGGAACTCCTGCCATTCAGTGACGATGGCGAGCGCGTCCGCGCCTTCTGCCGCCTCGTAAGCGTTCTTACACAAAACCAGATCCGGGCGATTGCCGTAGATGCGACGCGCTTCCTGTGCTGCCACCGGATCGTAGGCGCGCACGCGCGCCCCGGACTCGAACAGCATATCGATGATCGCGCGCGAAGGAGCTTCGCGCATATCGTCGGTGTTAGGTTTGAATGCCAGCCCCCACACCGCGAGAGTGCGGCCTCGCAGCTCTGAGAAGTGTCGCTTCATCTTGTGGAAGAGCACCTCTTTCTGGCGCGCGTTGACTTCCTCCACGGCGCCGAGGATCTGCGCCTTGTGTCCCACCTCCTGCGAGGAGCGGATGAGTGCCTGCACGTCTTTCGGAAAGCACGAGCCGCCATAGCCGGTGCCGGGATAGATGAAGCTGTAACCGATGCGCGGATCGGAGCCGATGCCGACGCGCACTTTCTCGATGTCCGCGCCGAGCCGTTCGGCGATGTTCGCCAGCTCGTTCATGAAGCTGATCTTCGTGGCGAGCATCGCATTGGCCGCGTACTTCGTGAGCTCGGAAGAGCGGATGTCCATGACGATGAGACGGTCGTGATTGCGGATGAAGGGCTCGTAAAGAGCGCGCATCAGCTCCGTGGTGCGTGGGTTGTCGGTCCCGATCACCACCCGGTCCGGCTTCATGAAGTCCGCAATCGCGGCTCCTTCCTTTAGGAATTCAGGGTTGGAGACGACGTCGAACTCCACCGCAGCACCCCTAGCGGCCAAAGTCGCGTGCAGCTCATTGCGCACCTTATCGGCGGTGCCCACCGGCACAGTGGACTTGGTGATCACCACGCAGTACCGGTTCATGTGCGTGCCGATAGTACGAGCGGCGGCGAGAACATAGCGCAGGTCCGCTGAACCATCCTCATCCGGCGGGGTACCTACGGCTATGAGCTGGAAAAGTCCGTGCTCGACTCCCCTGGCTGCATCGGTGGTGAACTCGAGGCGGCCTGCCTCGGCATTGCGCTTGATGATCGCGTCGAGGCCGGGCTCATGGATGGGAACGTCGCCGCGGTTGAGCCGCTCGATCTTACCGGCATCGACATCGACACAGATCACATGGTTGCCCGCATCTGCGAGACAAGCCCCGGTAACCAGACCGACGTAACCGGAGCCGAATATCGTGACACGCATTAAGTTTTTGAACGGTATGGGACAAAGGGCCTCGCAGCCTAACGGAAGGTCCCCCACGTCTCAAGGACGCGTGCGATCAGCGAACGCCCCGGGAACGTGCGCCGGGAACACGTCTGCTAACAAAAGTCCGACAAAGAATTACAGAAACAGCCTCATCGCGGCTGGCACTCTCGCACGTCAGTTATCGGCTGGATGCTGCAGAGGCACCGACCCTTTCCATC
>Ga0070683_100003609_pt1 | contig 12601 bp, 9 predicted proteins | sample KBSC713LmetaG_FD_64662 | JGI IMG/M metagenome (GOLD analysis project Ga0070683, IMG submission 64662) | Corn rhizosphere microbial communities from Kellogg Biological Station, Michigan, USA - KBS C7.1-3L metaG | ecosystem: Host-associated > Plants > Roots > Rhizosphere ...
TCTTCCTCGGGCGCCTCCTCGGCCGGGCCTTCTTCCTTCTCCTGGCCGGCGCCGGGCGGGGGCGGCGGCTGCATGCCGCCCGGTCCGCCGAAGCCGCCCGGACCCATCTGGGCGAACGCCGGCGACGCGATCAGCAGCGCGGTCGCGGCGGCGAGCGTGCGCGGGAACTGAAGCCCGGGGCGGCTCACGCGGCGGACCCGGTGTGAGAGGCGGTCGGTTCGCACAGCTCGAACAGCACGCCGCCGGTGGCGGCCGGGTGCAGGAAGGCGACCATGTGGCCGCGCGCGCCTGGGCGCGGCGTCTCGTCGATCAGCCGGACGCCCGCCGCCTTCAGCGTGGCGAGCGTGCCCCCCAGATCTTCCACTTCGAAGCAGACGTGGTGCAGGCCAGGCCCGCGGCGCGCCAGGAACCGCTCGAGGGCGGCGTTGCCGGCCGGCGCGCAGATCTCGACGGCGGCGTCATCGCCAGCCGGATCGGCGTGCAGGAAGGCGACGTCGGTCTTCTGGCTCGCGACCGTTTCGCGCGCGCCCGCGGTCAGTCCGAACAAACTCGACAGGCTCTGCGATGCAGCGTCGCGGTCGGCGACAGCGACGGCGACGTGATCGATTCTCTTGACCTTGATCATTTGGAGACGGGGAGGGGGCTGGAGCGGGCGCAACTTACCTGGAACCACCGGCGGACTCCAGCCTATTGAGATCTGGATGTGTGCTACGACCGGTGGCAGGCTTTCCGGGTTGCCCCTCCGGGGCGACCCCGGACTGACATGACGGCGCTCGCACGGCTTGCTGGACAGCTTCTCTCCGTCGGATTCGACGGGACGGACGCGGGCGACGATCTGCGCGCGCGCATCGCCGGCTCGGAGGTCGGGGGCGTCATGCTGTTTCGCCCGAACATCGCCAGCGCCGGCCAGCTCGCCGCGCTGGTCACGGACCTGCGCGGCGCCTCCCCGGGTGACCACCCCCTGCTGGTATCGATCGACCAGGAGGGGGGCCTGGTGCAGCGGCTGCGCGCGCCTGCCACCGTGTGGCCGCCGATGCTTTCCGTCGGGGGGGCGGGCGACGTGGCGCGTACGGCCGCCGTCGGCCGCGCGCTGGGCGACGAGCTCGCCGCGGTGGGGGTGGGCTGGAACTTCGCGCCCGTCCTGGATGTCCACACGAACCCCGCCAACCCGGTCATCGGCAACCGCGCGTTCGGGACGTCACCAGACGGGGTCGCGCGGCAGGCGCTCGCGTTCTGGCGCGGGCTGCGCGAGGCCGGCCTGGTCGGCTGCGGCAAGCACTACCCGGGGCACGGCGACACGCAGACGGACTCCCACCACGAGCTGCCGGTGGTCGCGCACGACGCGGATCGCCTCCGCGCCGTGGAGCTGGCGCCGTTCGCGGCGGCGGCGCGGGCCGGGCTGGAAGCGTTCATGACCGCGCACGTCCTGTATCCGGCGCTGGATCCCGATCGTCCCGCGACGCTGTCGCGCCGGATCGCGACCGACGTGCTGCGCGGCGAGCTGGGCTTCCAGGGCGTGCTGGTGTCTGACGACCTGGGGATGAAGGCGGTCGCCGATCGCTATTCGATCGAGGAGCTGGCGGTGGGCGCGATCGAGGCGGGTGTCGACCATCTGCTGGTGCGCGAGCCGGCGACGCGCCAGCACGCGGCGTTCGAGGCGATCGTCCGCGCGGCGGAAGCGCGCAGCGACGTCCGCGCGCGCGTCGAGCAGAGCGCCGCCCGCGTCGCCGCCTTGAAGGCCGCCTGCACCGTGCCGATGCCCGCGCCGACCGCGATGCTACCCTCGCTGCTGGGAACGCCCGCGCACCAGGCGCTGGCGGGATCGTTCGCGAAGGTGGATCCGTCGTCCGCGGTCGCGAAGTCGCCCGTCGCGGACTGAGCAGCTCCGGTCCCCTCGCCCCGCGGAGCGGCTAAACCCGCACCCCGAACGCCAGCCCCTCGCCCGTGGGCAGCACGGTCGCGCGGAACTTCCCTCCACGCGCGAGCGCCTCGTGCACCGACTGCATCGCCCGGATCTCCTTCGCGCGCTCGCCCTCGGCGGCGGCGGGCAGATGCCCGAACAGGAAGGCGTTGTCGAGCAGCACGATGCCACCCGGGCGCAGGTTGTCGGCCGCCCACGCGAGGTAGGCGGGGTAGCCCTCCTTGTCGGCGTCGACGAACACGAGGTCGAACGGTCCGCGCGGCGCCAGGGTGGGCAGCACCGTCGCCGCCGCGCCCACGTGAATGCGGACGCGGTCCGCGACGCCCGCGCGCCGGAAGCTCTCGCGCGCCACGTCGGCGTGGTGGGGCGACAACTCGACGGTGTCCAGCTCACCTTTCGGCCCCATCCCGCGCAGCAGCGCCACCCCCGAGTACCCGCCCAGCGTCCCGACCTCGACGGCGCGCCGCGCACCCGTCGCGCGCGCCAGCACCTCCAGGTGAAGCGCGTCCAGCGCAGCAACCTGGATGTCCGGTAGGCCCGCCGCGACGCTGCGCGCGCGGATCTCCGCGAGCACGGCGTCCTCGGGCGCGTAGACGCGCGTGACGTACGCCGACAGCTTCTCGTCCGCGTTGCCGAACGGCTTGTTCATGTCTTCAGCCCTTTCACACTTTCACCCGTCCTCGACGGAATCTAAGCGTCAACAGCGACTCGAACAGGACCAGGACGATGGCCGCCGCGCCCAGCGCGTGCCACAGCTCCAATCGGCGCCGTGGCGGCGGCCCGCCGGCGCCCCGCGCGTTCGCCCGGTCGGGCCGCTTGTCGTCCGCCAGCCGCGTCGGATCGGATTCGCTCGCGTCCAGCGTGACAGCGAACGCCGCGTCCGGCCGCTCGTCGACGGTGCCGTCCGCCCGCGCCGCGCGCACGCGGTAGAGGCCCGGCTCGTCGGTCTCCTCGAACAGCACGACGTGGCGCGCGCGCTGCTCGCCCGCGTGCGCCGCCGGCGTCAGCGAGCGCGAGTCGCCGCTTGGCTTCACGATCTCGATGCGCTTGTCGTCCGCGCCCAGCACGATCTCGCGCTTCGCGCCGACTGTGATCGTCGCGGTCGCGTCGCCGGAGGGCGCCGCCGCCAGGTACCGCGCCGCCTCCTGCACGAGCGGCAGGAACCCGGGGCGAATCGGCAGGTCCGTCCATTCGCGATCGACGCTGGTCGTGAGCAGCAGGACGCGGCCGCGGCCGACCTCCCCGTCCACCAGGGCCGGCGCGCCGTTCTCGTAGCGCAGCACGATGCGCCGGCCGGGCGCCTCCGGAACCGGCGCCAGCAGCAGGAACTGGAAGAAGCGCGCCGACGCCAGCCCCTCGCCGCGCGCCGGAAACGCCGCCAGCAGCGGGTGCCGGCGATCGATCGGCGCCAGCCGTTCGGCCGGGCGGAGATCGACGGTCTCGCCCTCGGGGCGCGTGCCCGGCAGCGCCGACGCGCTGCGCTTAAGCCCCAGCGGTTGCGGCAGCACCGTCTTCATCGTCTGGTTCCACGTGTCGGCGTCGACGCGATCACCGACTGAAATGAAGAGGCCGCCGCCGTTCTCGACGTAGCGGGTGATCGCCGCGGCGGTCGTCGCGTTCGGCCGCGCGACGTTGGCCAGGAAGATCGCGCCGTACGAGGCGAGGTCGCGGTTGGCCAGATCGTCCGGCAGGATCGTCGTGACCGAAAAGTTCGAGCCGCCCGCGCGCAGCGCCGCCTCCAGGAAGAAGACCTCGTCCTCGGTCCGCACCGTGCGTGGATCGCCGTCGACCAGCAGCACGCGCAGGCCGCGCGACGCCTCGACCCGGCAGGCGCGGCGGTCGTCCAGCATGAAGCCGTCGTGATCGATCTCGACCTCGGCCTGGTGCGCGACGCCGGACACCGTGTGGACGAACCGCTTGCGCGCCCGACCCGCCGCCGGTACGTCGACGAAGCCGCGCGCGACCTCGGTGCCGTCGAGCCGCAGCGTGATGCCCAGGCCGCGCAGGGGCTCGGCCGAGTAGTTCGCGATCTCGGCGACGACCGCGATGCCGCGGGCGCCTTCCTCGGGCGCGGGCTCGGCGCCCAGGCCGACGACCGCATGGTTGGTCCACGGCTCGCCGCCGCTCGCGTCCAGCACGACGACCTCCGGTCCGGCGGCCAGCACCGCGGGCGTGACGTCTTCCCAGCCGGTCGCCTGCAGATCGCTGATGACGTAGATCAGCCGGTCCCCCCGGGTCGACCCGGTCAGGATCTGCGACGCGCGGCGGAGGGCGGCGGCGAAGTCCGCGCGCCGCGCCGATCCGCCGACCGCGGTCAGCGCGGCCGACACGCGCGCCCGATCACCCGACAGCTCGGCGACGGGCGCCGCCGATCCCTCCGAGGCCAGCACCAGCGCCACCTCCGAATCGGGCGATAGGTGCTCGACGATGTCGCGCGCGCGGGCCTTCGCGACGTCGAACGGTGTCTCGTCGCCGTGCAGCCGCCGGCGCATGCTCGCGGAGTCGTCGAGGACGATCACCGCGCTCTGGGAGTGCGTCGTCACGGCGGGCAGATCCGACCGCACCTCGGTGAACGGGCGCGCGAACGCCAGCGGCAGCGCGGCCGCCAGCGCCGTGCGCGCGACCAGCAGCGCGACGTCGCGCAGCCGCCGGCGCGCCGAGACCTCCCGCTCCGCCCGCAGCAGCAGCTCCATCGCCGCGAAGCGGACCGGCCGCGCCCGGCGCCGGCCGATGCGGTGGATGATCCACGGCAGCACGGCCGCGATCAGGCCCAAGAGCAGCATCGGCGCGAGGAAATGCATCGTCCGTCGTCTTACTTGCGCGCCCGCTGGCGCGCGAACAGGAACGCGCGCAGCACCTCGGCGGGCGGCTCCGCCGTCGTGACGAACCGGTACTCGACGCGCGCCTCGACGCACGTCGTGCGCCAGCGCTCCCGCAGCGCCGCCGACTCGCGCGCGAACGACGCCGCGAGATCGCGCGGATCGACCAGCAGCCGCCGCGCGTCCTCCGGCTCCACCCCCTCGAAGTCCGTCACCTCGTCGAACGGCAGCTCGACCTCGTCGGGATCCAGGACGTGGAACAGCACCACGTCGTTGCCGCGTGACCGCACCTGGCGCAGGCGATCGGCGAGGTCCGCGGGCGCGTCGAGGAGGTCCGCGAACAGAACGATCAGGCTGCGCCGATCCGCGATCTCGCCAATCTCGGCCAGCGCGCGCGCCGGCTCGGTGCGCCCCGCCGCGTAGGCCGCCTCCAGCGCGACGAGCAGGTCGCGGATGTGACCCGCGCGGGTGCGCGGCGGCAGGAACTGGCGCGTCTTCTCGTCGAACAGCATCAGCCCGGCGGGATCGCCCTGCTGCGCCAGCATGTACGCCAGCGCCGCCGCCAGGTAGCTCGCGTACGCCAGCTTCGTCACGCCCTTGCGCCCGTATCCCATCGACGCCGACGAATCGACGAGCAGGAACGTCCGCATCTCCGTCTCGTCCTCGAAGCGCTTGATGTAGTAGCGGTCGACGCGTCCGACCGCCTTCCAGTCGATGCGCCGGATGTCGTCGCCCGGCGCGTACTCCTTGTGCTCGGAGAATTCGATCGACGACCCGGCGTGCGGGTTCTGGTGCATGCCCGCGAACGCGCCCTCGACGATCACGCGCGCGCGCACGCTCATCGAGCCGAGGCGCGCGATGTCCATCGGATCGAGCGCCAGCGACTTCGGCGCGGTCACGGTCGGATGGTTTCGACCAGCTTTTCGACCAGCGCGTGCGCCGTCAAGCCGTCGGCCTCGGCATGGAAGTTGGCGAGCACGCGGTGCACCAGCACCGGCGGCGCGAGCGCGCGCACGTCGTCGATGGAAACGGCGTAGCGGCCCTGCAGGATCGCGCGCGCCTTCGCCGCCAGCACCAGGTACTGCGACGCGCGCGGCCCGGCGCCCCACGACACGTACTTCTTCACGAACTCGGGCGCGGTCGGCTCGCCGGGCCGGCTCGCCCGGCACAGCGCGACCGCGTGCTGGACGACGTGCGGCGCCGCCGGCACGCGCAGCACCACGTCCTGCAGCTCGAGGATGCGTTCGGGCGTCAGCACCTTGCGCACCTGGGCGCGGTAGGGCGTCGTCATCTGGTTGACGATGCGGACCTCCTCTTCCGAGGTCGGGTAGCCGACGTCGATCTGGAACATGAACCGATCCAGCTGCGCTTCCGGCAGCGGGTAGGTTCCTTCCTGCTCGATCGGGTTCTGCGTCGCGAACACCAGGAACGGCAACGGCAGCGCGTAGGTCTGGCCGCCCGCCGACACGCGGTACTCCTGCATCGACTGCAGCAGCGCGGCCTGCGTCTTGGGCGGCGTGCGGTTGACCTCGTCGGCCAGCACGACGTGCGCGAAGATCGGGCCGCGCACGAAGCGGAACACGCGACGCCCCGTCGCGCGGTCTTCCTCCAGCACGTCCGTGCCGGTGATGTCGGCGGGCATCAGGTCGGGCGTGAACTGGATGCGCCCGAACGACAGCGCCAGCGCGTCCGCCAGCGTCTGGATCAGCAGCGTCTTCGCCAGACCGGGGACGCCGACGAACAGGCAGTGCCCGCGCGCGAACAGCGCGACCAGCAGGTGGTCGATGACGCGTTCCTGCCCGACGATGCGCTTGCTGATCTCGCCGAGCAGCACCCGCCGGGTGGCCGCAACCTCGCGGACCGCGTCGAGATCGCGTTCGGGATCGACGAAAGGCAGCGGCGTCGGGCCCGGATCCTCGACGGCGTTATCGCCGGAGGGACTCTCCGGGTAGGGGGCGGCCGGACCGCGTTCTGACATCGGCACGAGGATGCCATGACCACGGGGCGCTTGCCATGGCCGAAGGCTGGGTAACTGCTTGAAAATGGGGCGAGGAAGCGATACCTCAAGGGCGGGAGGAGAGCGATGACGCGTCCACGACAGACACTGATCCTGTTCGCCGCCGTCGCCGCGCTGGCGCTGTGTGCGCTCGCGCCGCGGGCCGCTCACGCGCAGGCGAAGGGCCGCATCTACGTCAGCGACGTCGAGTTCGGCGCCTACGGCTCCGAGAAGGAGATGGCCCAGGCCATCAAGAAGCAGTCGAAGACGACCATCAAGGATGAGGGGGGCACCTGGCCGCTCAACCTCATGGTGTTCCTCAACGCGGCGCCCGGCGCCGACAAGATCAACATCGTCTATTACGACCTCTCGAAGAAGAACGAGCAGGTCGACTTCGCCGAGGTTGGCGTGAAGCCCGACCAGAAGATCATCCTGCTGAACGGTCAGGGCGTGTCGAAGGAGAAGGGGTTCGTGAAGGGGCACCGGTACGACATCCGCGCGACGCGCCTGATCGGGGGCAAGGAAAAGGTCTACGCGAAAACGACGATCACGCTGAAGTGAGGCGCTTCCGGCTCGCGCTCGCGGTCGTCCTCGCCGCGGCCTGCTCGTGCACCGGGCGCGATCGCGCCCGCGAGGCCGCGCCCAGATACCGCAACCCCGATCTGTCGGCGGTCGAGCGCGCGAACGATCTCGTGCGCCGCATGACGGTGGCCGAGAAGATCTCGCAGACGATGACGGCCGCGCCCGCGATCCCGCGGCTGGGCGTGCCGGCCTACGAATGGTGGAGCGAGGCGCTGCACGGCGTTGCCCGCGCCGGCAAGGCGACGGTCTTCCCGCAGTCCATCGCGCTGGCGGCCACGTTCGACGACCCGCTGATCAAGCGTGTCGCGACCGCCATCTCCGACGAGGGGCGCGCGAAGTTCAACGAGGCGCAGGCGCGCGGCGAGCGCGGCCGCTACCACGGCCTCACGTTCTTCTCGCCCAACATCAACATCTTTCGCGACCCGCGCTGGGGCCGGGGCCACGAGACGTTCGGCGAGGACCCGCTGCTGACGACCCGCATGGGCATCGCGTTCATCACCGGTCTCCAGGGCGACAACCCGCACTACTGGAAGACGATCGCGACGGCCAAGCACTTCGCCGTGCACAGCGGTCCCGAGGTCGACCGGCACACCTTCGACCCGCACGTCAGCGCGCACGATCTCGCCGACACCTACCTGCCGCACTTCGAGGCCGCCGTGCGCCACGGCCGCGTCGCCTCGGTGATGGCGGCCTACAACGCCGTCAACGGCGAGGCCTGCGCCGCCAGCCCGACGCTGCTCGACGAGACGCTGCGCAAGCGGTGGGGTTTCCTCGGCTACGTGGTCGGCGACTGCGGCGCCGTCGACGACATCTGGCGCCACCACAAGCTCGCCTCGGGACCGGCCGAGGCGGCGGCGAAGGCGCTCCGCGCCGGCACGGACCTCGACTGTGGCACCGCGTACAAGAACCTGGACGTGGCGCTGGCGCGGGGCCTCATCACGGAGGCCGATCTGGATCGCGCGGTGGTGCGGCTATTCGCCGCGCGCTTCCGGCTGGGCCTGTTCGATCCGCCGGAACGTCTGCCCTGGTCGCGGCTGGGCGCCGACACGATCGAGTCGCCCGCCCATCTGGTGCTGGCGCGCGAGGTCGCCGAGCGATCGATCGTCCTCCTGGACAACCGCGCCGGCTTGCTGCCGCTCGGGCCGTCGATCAAGCGCCTCGCCGTCGTCGGACCGATGGCCGACGACCTGCCGGTGTTGCTCGCGAACTATCACGGCATCCCGACGCACCCGGTGAAGCTGCTCGACGGCGTTCGCGAGGCTGCGGACGCACGCGGCGTGATCGTCGACTACGCGCCCGGCGCGCGGCTGGTCGAGACGTCGCCCGCCCGGATCGCCGCCGCCGTCGCCGCCGCGCGCGAGGCCGACGCGGTCATCGCGTTCGTCGGTCTCGATCCGCGGCTCGAGGGCGAGGAGCACGGCGAGCGCTTCAACCCGGGCGGCGATCGGCTGGACCTGGACATCCCCGCCGCGCAGCGCGAGCTGGTCGAGGCGGTGCTCGCGACGGGCAAGCCCGTGATCGCGGTGCTCACGGGCGGCAGCGCGCTCGCGGTGCCGTGGCTGGCCGCGCGCGCCGCCGCGATCGTCTACGCCTGGTACCCGGGCGCCGAGGGCGGGCACGCGGTCGCCGAGGTGCTGTTCGGCGACGTCAACCCGGCGGGGCGCCTCCCGATCACGATCTACCGTTCGGCCGCCGACCTGCCGCCGTTCGCCAGCTACGACATGCGCGGGCGCACCTACCGCTACTTCGACGGCGAGCCGCTTTACGGCTTCGGCCACGGGCTGTCGTACACGACCTTCCGCTATTCCGGTCTCGGCGCGATCGGCGGCCAGTTCGCCGCGATCTCCGTCGAGGTGCAGAACACCGGGACCCGCGCGGGTGACGAGGTGGTCCAGGTCTACGTCGTGCCTCGCAACCCACCTGCCTACGCGCCCCGGCGGTGGCTGGCCGGCTTCTCGCGCATCGCGCTCGCCGCCGGCGAGAAGCGCCGGATCAAGATCTCGATGGCCGCGAACGCGCTGACGATGGTCGACGAGAAGGGCGCGCGCCAGCCGCTGGACGGGGACGTCGAGATCTCGGTCGGTGGGCGCCAGCCGGGGCGCGACGGACGTTATCCCGACGACACCGCCGGGGTCACGACGACCTTGAAGCTCGGACGGTAGGAAACGCGCGGCGAGCGCTAGCTCTCGGCGGCCACGAGATCCCGGATCCTGGAAAGCAAGCGCTCGACGTCGAGGGGCTTCCGGAACGGCGGCGACAGACCGAGATCGGCGACGCTCTGCGGGTCGAGGTCGTGCGCGGAGATGACCACGACAGGGATGTTGGAGATTGTCGGCGTCTGCTTCTGCAGCGCCCGCAGCTCGAAGCCGTCCAGGTAGGGCATCATGATGTCCAGGATGATCAGGTCGGGCTTGGGCGCCCGGTAAAGGCGACGGAGCGCCTCGCGCCCGTCGGCACACGACTCGACGCGGAATCCCTCCGCGGACAGCAGCTCCGACAGCGAAGACCGCAGCACGAAGTCGTCCTCGACGAGCAGCAGCAGGCCTTCCGCTGCCGTTGGTCCCCCTTCGCGGATCGGATCGGTACTGTCCCTGGCTTGCATCGACGGAATTGTTGTGCCGCCGCCTCGAATCCGAAAGGCCCCGGGGTGAAAAAAGTTGTGCAACAAAGTGCCTTAGTGACCGGAATCGTTGCAGGCTCCGCGGGTTACGCCGCGGCCGGTTACGCCATGGTCGGGGTGCGTTACGAGCTTGACCGGACGCGGCGCCGCTGCGATCGTGCTCGCGGTGGGCCCGTGGCGATCGCGCGCCCGTCCCGGGAGGGTCGATGCCTACCGAGAAGAAACGAGGACGAGGGAGCAAGCGCCCCGACGCGCATCGCACGCCGCCGTCGTTGGATCGAGGCGCGACCGGCGGCGACGCTTCGGACGAGGGCGAGCCGCCGGAAGACAGGGACGAATCGCGTAATGGCCCCCGCTTCTTCATCGTCGGAATCGGCGCGTCCGCGGGCGGCCTCGAAGCGCTGAGCGCCCTCCTCAAGCACGTCTCGCTCGACAACATGGCGTTCGTGGTGGTGCAGCACCTTGCGCCCCAGCACGAGAGCCTCCTGCCCGCGCTGCTTGCCCGGGTCACCAACATCAAGGTGGAGGTGGCCGCCGACGGAACCGAGGTCGAGCGCAATCACGTCTACGTGATCCCGCCCAACGCAGATCTGGAGATCTCGCGCGGCGTGCTCCACGTGATGTCGCGGCCCCAGAACCAGGTGGGCCACGGCTCGCATTCGCCCGTCGACTACTTCTTCCGATCGCTGGCGGAGGATCTCGGGCCGCGCTCGATCGGGATCGTTCTCTCGGGCACCGGGTCGGACGGCACGTTCGGGCTCAAGGCGATCAAGGAAGCGGGCGGCATCACCTTCGCGCAGGACCCCGGCACGGCGAAGTACGACAGCATGCCGCGAAACGCGATCGACGCCGGCTGGGCCGACTTCACCCTCGGTCCCGAGGCGATCGCGGAGGAGCTGCAGCACGTCAGCCAGCTCCCCGACCTGGCGCGCACCAAATCGCCGTCCGCCCCGGAGGTGCAGGACGGCATCAGCAAGCTGTTCGTTCTCATCCGCACGGTGTTCGGCACCGACCTCAGCTACTACAAGTCCCCCACGGTCGACCGACGCATCGAGCGCCGCATGGCCCTCCACAAGGTCGAGCGCCTGGCCGACTACGTGAAGTTCGTGCAGTCCAATCGCAACGAGCTCCGCCTCCTCTACAAGGACATGCTCATCGGCGTCACGAGCTTCTTTCGCGATCGCCAGCCGTTCGAGGTCCTGCGCGATCGCGTCTTGCCGCACGTCCTCGCGCACAAGCACCCGGGCGATCCTGTGCGCGTCTGGGTGCCCGCCTGCGCGACCGGCGAAGAGGCGTACTCCATCGCGATCTGCCTGCTCGAGCGCCTGGGCGATCGTGCGTCGGAATATCGCGTGCAAATCTTCGGCACCGACGTCGACGAGCAATCGATCCAGCACGCCCGCCGGGGCGTCTATCCCGAGAACATCTCGCTGGACGTCGCGCCCGAGCGGTTGAAGCGTTTTTTCGTCAAGCGCGAGTCTGATTACCAGGTCGCGCGCCGGGTCCGCGACATGGTGGTGTTCTCGACCCAGAACGTGACGAAGGACGCGCCGTTCTCACGCCTCGATCTCGTCTCCTGCCGCAACCTGCTCATCTACCTGCGGCCGCCGGTGCAGAAGAAGGTGCTGCGCATCTTCCACTATTCGCTGCTGCCCGGTGCCTTTCTGCTGCTCGGCACGTCCGAGACGGTGGGCGAGTCGACGGATCACTTCTCGCTCGTCGATCGCAAGAACAAGCTCTACACACGGAGAGAGGTCGCTTCGATCGCCGCGCTGGACTTCAGCTTCGGCGTGGAGTCGGGCGAGCTGCCACCCATCATCCAGCCGGGCGCCGCCCAGCGCGCGTCCATCAACCTGGCCGGCCTCGCCGAGCGCAAGATCCTGGAGATTTACGGTCCGCCGGGCGTCGTCATCAACGAAGGCCTCGACGTCATTCACGTTCGCGGCCGCACCGGCCCCTACCTCGAGCCGATGCCGGGCGCGCCGAGCTTCAATATCCTCCGACTGGCGCGACCCGACCTGCACGCCGAGCTCCGCCGGGCCATCCAGGAGGCCAAGACCTCCGGCGCCCGCGCGCGGGTCGAGTGCCGGTTCACCGATGAGGGGAAGGCGCGGGTGGTGGAGATCCAGGTCGTTCCCGTGGTCGAACCAGAGAGCAAGGCCCAGTGCTTCCTGGTCCTCTTCATCGAGCCCGAACCCGCGCGTGAGCTGCCGCCGCTCGCGCCGGGGAGCGCGCCGGCCGAGGCGAACACCGAGGATCAGCGCCGCCAGGAGCTGGAGCGCGAGCTGCTCGTGACCAAGGAGTATCTGCAGAGCACGATCGAGGAACTGGAGAGCGCGAACGAGGAGCTCAAGTCGTCCAACGAGGAGCTGCAGTCGTCGAACGAGGAGCTGCAGAGCACGAACGAGGAGCTGGAGACATCCAAGGAAGAGCTTCAGTCATCGAACGAAGAGCTCACCACCGTGAACGACGAGCTTCAGGACCGGATGGGCGAGCTGCAGCAGACGAACGACGATCTGCACAACATCCTGGGTGTGATCGGCGAGGCGGTGGTCATCGTTGATCTCGATGGGCGCATCAGACGCTTCAACAAGCTCGCGGAGCGGCTGCTCAACCTCGTCGCGGGCGACACGGGGCGGTCGGTGAGCATGCTCGACAGCTTC
>Ga0070683_100003611_pt1 | contig 12599 bp, 14 predicted proteins | sample KBSC713LmetaG_FD_64662 | JGI IMG/M metagenome (GOLD analysis project Ga0070683, IMG submission 64662) | Corn rhizosphere microbial communities from Kellogg Biological Station, Michigan, USA - KBS C7.1-3L metaG | ecosystem: Host-associated > Plants > Roots > Rhizosphere ...
CGCCGGCGTTGTTGACCAGCACGTCCACCCGGCCATGGCGCTCCAGGCAGAGGCTGATCAGGGCGTCCGCCACCTCGGGCTCGCGGATGTCGCCCGCCAGCGTCGCGCAGTCCTCCCCGATCAGCGCCCGGGTCTCCTCCAGCGGCTCGGGCCGGCGGCCGGCGATCACGACCGAGAGGCCGTCGCGGTGAAGCGCGAGCGCGGTCGCCCGGCCGATCCCGGTGCCGCCGCCGGTGACGATCGCAGCCGGGCTCATTCGGCGCGGTAGGCGTCGGACGACATCGAGAGCATCCCCTGGGCCAGCTTCTCGAGCTCGATCGAGGCGGCCAGCGGCACGTCGTCGGAGCGGTCGATCAGCGTCCTCGTCACCTGCAGCGCCAGCGGCGGCTGGGCGGCCAGGGTGCCGGCCAACCGCAACGCGGCGGCCTCGGCGTCGCCGGCCGCCACCACCTGCGCCACCAGGCCCATCTCGAGCGCCTGGGCGGCGTCGAACCGCTCGCCCAGCAGGATCAGCTGTTTCGCCCGGGCCACGCCCACCATCCGCACCAGCCTGGTCATGCCGCCGGCGCTGGGCAGGATTCCCAGCGACACCTCCGGAAAGCCGAACACCGCGGTCTCGTCGGCGACGCGCAGATCGGCGGACAGCGCCAGCTCGGCACCACCGCCGATGGCGTAGCCGTGGATTGCCGCGACCGACGGCTGCGGCAGCCGCGGCAGCACCTCCCAGATCTGGCCGGGGCCGCGGTAGTAGTCGTAGGTGCCCTCCGGGCTGGGGTCTCGGAACTCGGTCAGGTCGGCGCCGGCGCAGAACGCCCGCCCGGAGCCGGCCAGCACGATCACGCGGGATGTGCGCACGGCGCCCGTCTCCAGCACGGCCATAAACTGGGCGATCAACTGCTCGGACAGGGCGTTCAGCTTCGCCGGGCGCTGGAGCCTGATCAGGCAGACCCCCTCGGCCGGCTGCTCGACGGTGACCAGCGGCTGCTCCACGGCGCAGGACTGTATCGAACCAGCGGTTCAGGGGCCCGGCGAACCGGTCGGGGGACATGCGGCTACCGCAATCCGAGGAGGCTTTTGGGGGTATCCGTACCTCAAGCGAGGGTCTGGGGTGCCGATACGTCTGATATGGCCAACATGCGCGGTCGCATCCACGATCGAGACCGGAGGGAGCTCGAGGTCCTCCACCGCGTCGCGGTGACGCTGTCGCAGTCGCTGTCCCTGAGCGACGTGCTGACATCGCTGACCCGTGAGCTGGTGTTCGCCGTCGGCCGGGCGGACGAGTGCGCGATCTCGCGGTGGGACGAGGGCGACGACACGCTGGTGGACGCTGCCGCCTGGACGATGCTGGGCCCGCCGGCCTGGCCGCGCGGCCAGGAGGTCAACGCCCTAGCCGACTATCCCGAGACCCGCGACCTGCTGATCGCGGGGGCCGGTTACCGAGAGTTCCGGCTCACCGATCCCACTGTCCGCCCGGCCGACCGCGAGGTGCTCGTGCACTGGGGATGGCGCTCGTCGATCGAGCTGCCGCTGACGGTGGAGGGCCGCTCGGTGGGCCTGATCGAGGTCGCCGACTACCGCTCGTCACGAGCCTGGTCGCAGCGCGACGTGACCTTCTGCCAGACGGTCGCAAGCCAGGCCGCGCTGGCGGTCAGGAACGCCCAGCTCTACGAAGACCTTCGGCGCCAGGCCGACCACGACCCGCTGACCGAGGTGCTGAACCACCGGGCCTACTACGAGCGCCTGGCCCAGGAGCTGGCACGGGCCCACCGCACCGGCGCGTCGGTCGGCGTGCTCGTGCTCGATCTCGACGATTTCAAGTCGATCAACGACCGCCGCGGCCACCTGGCCGGCGACCGTGCCCTGCGGGACACCGCCAGCGCCGTGATCGCGGCCTGCCGGTTGTGCGATGTGGCGGGTCGGCTGGGCGGCGACGAGTTCGGCGTGGTGCTGCCGGACATCGGAATGGAGGTAGAGCTGGTCGCCCGCCGGGTGCTGGACGGCGTCGCCGCGCGTGCCGGGCTGGCGGCTTCGATCGGCGTCGCCGTGTCGGCGCCGGGCGAGACCGATCCGCTGGCTCTGATGGGCCGTGCCGACGCATCGCTGCTGCAGGCCAAGCGGGCCGGCAAGCGCCAGTACCGCCTCTCAGCGTGATGTGAGGTGCCCGCTGCCGGATGGGCAGCCCATGGATCTAGTGTGCGGATCGATGTTCCCCCGGCACCTGCTCCTGTTCGCGGCGCTGCTGGCTTCGGCCTGCGGGTGCGGCGGCTCGGACGCCGGCGAGACCGTGGGTTCCGTGCCTTCCAGCGGGCGTGCCGAGACCGGCCCGGTGAGGCTCGTGCCCGTCGCCTCCGGGCTCGAGCGGCCGCTCGACATGGACGTCGCCCCGGGAGATCCCTCCACCCTCTACGTGACCGAGAAGGGCGGGCAGGTGCTCGCCGTCAGGGACGGGCAGATCGCGGCCACGCCGCTGCTCGATCTCAGCGGCCAGGTCTCCACGAGCACCGAGCAGGGCCTGCTGTCGATCGCGTTCGACCCGGCGTTCGCGACCAACGGCCTGCTCTACGCCGACTACACGAACCTGGCCGGAGACACCCGGGTGGTCTCCTACCGGGTGGCGGGCGGCCGCGTCGACCCCTCAACCGCCCACCAGTTGCTCGCGGTCGATCAGCCGTTCAGCAATCACAACGGCGGCGACCTGGTGTTCGGCCCCGACGGTCTGCTCTACATCGGCCTCGGCGACGGCGGCTCGGGCGGCGACCCGGATCGCGTCGCCCAGGATCCGGCGAACCCGCTGGGCAAGCTGCTCCGGCTCGACGTCCGCACGGCGGGCGCCCAGCCGGAGGTGTTCGCCCTGGGTCTGCGGAACCCCTGGCGGTTCAGCTTCGACCGGCGTACCGGCGACCTGTGGATCGGCGACGTCGGCCAGGGAGCGTGGGAGGAGGTCGACAGGCTGCCCGCGGCAACCGGGCCGGGCGCCAACTTCGGCTGGAGCGCGTACGAGGGGAACGAGCGCTACAACGACGATCAGCCGGCGGCGCCGCCCCGGCTGGTGCGCCCGGTCGCGACCTACAGCCACAAGCAGGGATGCAGCATCACCGGCGGCTTCGTCTACCGGGGGCGTGAAGTTCCCGCCCTGGCCGGCGCCTATGTCTTCGGCGACTACTGCAGCGGCCTCCTGTGGACGCTACGGGACGGCGGCAGGCCGCGGCTGATGGGCCTTCGCCTGCCCGGCCTGACGTCGTTCGCGGAGGATGCCTCAGGGGAGCTCTATGCCCTGTCGGACAAGGGCCTCCTCTACCGGTTCGGCACCGGATCCCCACCACCCTGATCGCCACCGGAGGCTCTACACTTTCATACAACGACCATCGGAGGTGCAGCATCCGCTGCCTGTTGCTCGATGCCACCATGCGGCCCACCAGCCTCGTCTCGCGCGAGCGAGCCGTGACGCTGGTGGTCTGCGGCACGGCGCAGGTGATCGCCGAGGAGCCATCGGTCGTCTACCGCTCCGAGCGGCTGCGGGTGGCACTGCCGGTGATCGTGCAGGTGCCCGCATACGTCGAGCTGCGTCCGATCGTCAGGCGCAACGTGGTGCGGCGGGTGCTTTTCTGCCGTGACAACTGGCGGTGCTCGTACTGCGGCCGCGACGCCGGGCCGGGCGACCTCACGGTCGACCACGTGAAGCCGCTGTCCCGCGGTGGGCTGCACTCCTGGGACAACGTGGTGGCCGCCTGCCGGCGCTGCAACCATCGCAAGGGCGACCGGCTGCCCTGGGAGGCCGGCATGTACCCGCGGAACACGCCCAAGGAGCCGACCATGGTGCAGGTGGCGTGGGCGGGCCGGCTGACCCACCCGCTGCAGCGCGAGTACGTGGCCGCATGGCACAAGGTGCCCGAGGGCGCGCTCTAGGCCGGGCCTACGCCGGCCAGCCGAGATCGCGGCCGAGCAGCTCGTACAGCCGCCTGTTCGGCTCGCGGAAGGTCTCCACCAGGCGTTCGCGCAGGTCGTCCGGCATCGCCGGATAGCGCAGACTCATCCGCCGCGGGTAGGAGTCGAGCTTGCGGTGGGGCAGGCCGAGGAAGTCGGTCACCCGGCGCACCACGGCTGGCGGGTCGGCGTAGAACTCCTCGCTGGCGATCACCAGCACCTGGTCGTGCGGGAACGCCGCATACCAGCGCTGGAGCTGCTCGGCGTACCGGCCGCGGGCGACGTAGGAGCCGTGCTGGAAGTCGTGGTCGAGCAGGTCGCGGTCGGCCTCCATCCGGCGCACCGCCTCGTCGACCTCGGCCAGCCGCCGGGGGTCGAACGCCTCCTCCACCGGTCGGGTCTCCCAGCCCAGGGCGGACTCGTGCTGGAAGTGCGAGTAGGCCCGCGCAACCGGGTCGCGCAGCATCGCGATCAGCCGCACGTCGGGCACCAGCTCCGCCATCCGCGAGGGGACGTGGGGGTAGAAGATGTAGTCGGGGCTGGCCTCACCGGCCTGCGCGCGCGTGCCCGCCCGCAGGCTCATCAGCGCCATCTGGGGGGCGGGCGGGAAGTGGCCGCGGTACCAGCGCGGGCCGAAGCCGTGGTGGATGTCGAAGTAGCGCACCTCCTTGATCCGCGTCATCGCCACGGCGGGATGTCCCGCGAGGCAGGCGTGCAGGGAGGAGGTGCCGCAGCGCTGGCCGCCGATGACGGCGAAGTCGGGCAGCACCCGGACGGCGCCGGTGGCGTGGCCGTAGCCGATCACGGCCCGCCTGATCGTGGTCTTCACCGACGGCGGCAGCAGCGCCTTCAGCCCCTTCTGCCTGTCGCGCTGGAGCTCCTTCGGATACCCGCGCGGCACCTTGATCCCGCCGCCGCCGCGCTCCAGCGAGCTGTCCCTGTCCTTCGTGCTCATCCCCCGCATGCTAGGCGGATTCTCGCCCGCCGCCCGCTGGTTCACGCGATCGCGGCGGCCCGCAGCACGTCCTGCATGCGTGCCGCCGCAGGCCCCGGGGAGCCGTCGCCCACCGGGTTGCCGTCGAGCTCCACCACCGCCATCACCTCGCGGATGCTGCTGGACATGAACGCCTCCTCCGCCGCGGCCAGGCGGGTCAGCGGGAAGGCGCCCTCCTCCACCCGGTAGCCCGCCGACGCCGCGCCGCCGATCAGCGTGTCGCGGGTGACACCGGCCAGGATGCCCAGCTCCAGCGACGGTGTGTACAGCGTGTCTTTCTCACGGAACCAGATGTTGGACGTCGGCCCCTCGAGGATGACGCCGTCCAGAGTCAGGAACAGGGCGTCGTCGGCGCCGCGGCTGCGCGCCTCCCGCTGGGCGGCCATGTTGACGGCGTAGCTGGTCGACTTCACGCCGGGAAGCAGCCACGGCGAGGCCTGGCGGGCCCGGGCGCCGATCGCGAGCTGCAGCGCGGCCAGCCGCAGGCCCCGCCGCCGCAGCTCCTCGAGGCCGCCGGGGAGCGCCGTCACCAGGGCGAAGCCGAAGCCCTGGCCGGAGCCCTCGCGGCCCGCCGTCCACACCACCCGGAGCGTGGCACCGGGCGCTCCCGCCTCCCCGATCGCGGCCCGGGCCAGGTCGGCCAGCGCCGCCGCGTCCGGCCTGGGCAGCGCCAGCACCTCGGCGGAAGCCGCCAGCCGGGCCAGGTGGGCATCCAGCCGGAAGGGCACGCCGTCGTAGACCCGCATCGTCTCGAAGGCGGCCCGGCCCCGGAGCACCGCCTCGTCGTCGGCGTGCAATGAGGGCTGGGCGGGATCGACGATCCCGCGCCCGAGGACGGCCAGTGCGAGCGGCGGCTGCGAGTGCATGGCGGCGATAATCGTAGACTGCCCGCTGTGGCGGATACGGTCGAGCTGTGGACGGACGGTGCCTGCTCGGGCAACCCCGGGCCGGGTGGCTGGGCGGCCGTGCTGCGCTGGAACGGGCACGAGCGGGAGCTGGTCGGCGGCGAGCCCGAGACGACCAACAACCGGATGGAGCTGCAGTCGGTGATCGAGGGGCTGGCGGCCATCACCCGGCCGATGCACGTGATCGTCCACACCGACAGCGCCTACATCGAGCAGGCCTTCACCCAGGGCTGGCTGAAGAGCTGGCAGCGCAACGGCTGGCGTACGGCCGCCAAGCAGCCGGTCAAGAACCGCGACCTGTGGGAGCGCCTGGCCGCGTTGGCGGAACAGCACCGGGTCGAGTTCCGGCGCGTCAAGGGCCACTCCGGGATCGAGCTGAACGACCGTGTCGACCGGCTCGCGGTCGAGGAGCGCGACCGCCAGGCGGCCGGGTGAGCTCTCCCCGAAAGCAGCATGCACGCGAGCTGTTCGCCGGCATCGCCGGTGACTACGACCGCTGGGCGCAGCTGCTCTCGTTCGGCCAGGATCGCCGCTGGCACGAGCTCCTGAACGACCGTCTGGGCGTCGGCTCCGACGCGCTGGTGGCCGACGTCGCCACCGGTACCGCGGCGGTCGCCATCGACCTCGCCCGCCGCCACGGCTGCCGGGTGATCGGCGTCGACCAGAGCGAGGAGATGCTCGCCCGCGGCCGCCGCCGCGTGGACGACGCCGGCCTGGCCGACCGGATCGAGCTGCGGGCCGGCGAGGCCGAGGCGCTGCCCCTCGCCGACGCGTCGGTCGACGCTCTGGTTCACACCTACCTGCTGCGCTACGTGGATGACGTCCAGGCCACGCTGCGCGAGCTTGCCCGGCCGGTGAAGCCGGGCGGCGTGATCGCCTCGCTCGATTTCGCAGTGCCCGCCGGCGCGTGGTATCCGCCGTGGTGGCTGTGGACGCGGCTCGGCCTCCCCGCCGGCGGCCTGGTCGCGGGGGACGGCTGGTATGCGACCGGCCGGTTCCTGGGCCCGAACATCGAGGCCTTCTGGCGCCGGTATCCGATCGACGAGCTGCTCGCCGCCTGGGCGGCTGCCGGCATCGGCAGCCTGCGGTGGCAGCGGCTCTCGAAGGGGGGAAGTGTCATCATCCGCGGGATCAGATCGTGACCACCGAGAGCGAGGAGCCGCGATGCCCCTGATCCACCTCGAAGCACAGCCTGTCGTCGAGACCCCGTTCGGCCGCTGGTCGCCGCTGAACGAGCCCCTCGAGCTGAACGCGTTCGGCGTCAACTCGATCGTCTGCGACCCCGGTGAGGAGTTCGACATCGCCCACGACGAGACCGAGTCGGGCCACCAGGAGGCATACATCGTCGTCAGCGGCCGCGCCGCCTTCGTTGTCGGAGACCAGCGCTTCGAGGCCGGCCCCGGCTCCGTCGTATCGGCCCCCAACCCGGCCGACGTGCGCAGCTACTCCGCCCTCGAGCCCTCCACCCGCATCGTCTGCGTCGGCGCCGCCCCCGGCGAGCCCCACCCCTACGGCGAGTGGATCTCGGAGGACGCCACCGAGGCGTAGCCGCCCGGGCTCGCGGCCCCCGGTGCCCGGCACGGCGCCCGGCACCCGCCCCGGCACGGCGCCCGGCACCCGCCCCGGCACGGCGCCCGGCACCCGCCCCGGCACGGCGCCCGGCACCCGCCCCGGCACGGTGCCGGGCACGGTGCCGGCGCCCTGGCCGGGCGTGACGCTTTCGGGCCTGCTTTGAGGCTGTGCGTGCGAGCGCCGTGACGGCGGGCAGCCGTACGGTTGCCGCATGCCGAGATCACTTCGAGTCGCGTACCCCGGCGCGATCTACCACATCACCATGCGCGGGAACCATCGCCAGATCGTCTTCTTCACGCGGGCGGACTTCCTGGCATTCGAGCAGCTGCTCGAACACGTTGCCCAGCGAGACGGCTGGGATCTGTACGCCGTATGCCTGCTGGACAACCACTATCACCTGGTGCTTCGCACGCGGGATCCGAACGTCTCGACAGGCATGTGCTACCTCAACTCGATGTATGCCAGGGGCTTCAACCGCCGCCACGGCCTGACAGGCCACCTGTTCGAGCGGCGGTACTTCGCGGAGGTGATCGAAGACGCCGACCAGCTCCGGGACACGGTCCGATACGTCCTCCTGAATCCGGTCAGAGCCGGCTTGTGCATACGGCCAGAGCGGTGGCTCTGGTCGACGTGCGCGCCCAGCCTCGGCCTTGGCGATTCCCGGCTCCCGCTCGACATGGGAATGCTGCACGAGCTGTTCGGGTCGGTTCAGGCGCTCGAGAACTACCTAAGAGACGGGGACACCACCCTCCCGGTGCCGACGCCCTGGCGCTGACCCTGGCACCTCGTCGCCTCCAGGTGCCCGGCACGGTGCCGGGCACGGTGCCGGGCTCGGTGCCGGGCACCGCCTAGGCGGCCCAGCGGCGGCAGACCTCGGCCAGGGAGGCGGCACAGCGCTCGGCCTGGGCGAGGTCGACCCACTCGACGGCGGCGTGGGCGCCCTCGCCACCGGGGCCGAAGATGACGGTGGGGATGCCGGCAGCTGAGAGCACGGCGGAGTCGGCCCAGAAGGGGACGCCGATCAGGTCGACGTCGCGGCCGACGACGTCGCGGATGGTCTCGACGATCGGCTCGCCGGGCCGGGTCTCCATCGGCGGGCGGACAAGCGTCGTCCGCAGCTGGGCGGAGAAGTTGGGGTCGTCGCAGCCGGCGGCGTCGAGAATCTCGCGAAGCTCGGCCTCGACGTCCTCGACCGACTCGCCGGGGAGCGTCCGCCGCTCGAGCTGCAGCAGGCAGCGGTCGGGGTAGGTGGAGAGCTCGCGGCCGCCCTCGATCAGGGAGGCGTGGATCGACCCCGGCCCCAGCAGCGGGTGCGGCTCGCGCTCGGCCAGCGCCGCCGACAGGCGATCGATGCCGGCCAGCACGCGGCCCATGCCGACGATCGCGTCGACCCCCTCGTCGGGCCGGGAGCCGTGCGCCGCGCGGCCGTGAACCTCGATCTCGTGCCAGGTGAACCCCTTGTGGGCGAGGGCGATCCGCAGCCGCTCGCCGGTCGGCTCGGTGACGATCGCGGCGTCGGCGCCCCACTCCTCGGCCAGCCGGTGCGCGCCCAGGCTGGCGAACTCCTCATCGCAGACGCCGGTCACGATCACGTCGCCGCGCAGCCCGGCGCGGACGGCGTCCGCGCCCGCCAGCATGATCGACGCCAGCCCTGCCTTCATGTCGTACGCGCCGCGCCCGTACATTCGGCCATCCTCGATCCGCGGCCGCAGCCCGTCCTGCATCCCCTCATAGCCGACGGTGTCGAGATGGGCGTTCAGGAGCAGCGAGCGGCCGCCGCCAGACCCGCGGGCCACGCCGACGACATTCAGTCGGCCGGGGGCCACCTCGGTCAGCGTCACTTCGAGACCGGCCCGCTCCAGCCAGCCGCCTGCGAACCGCGCCAGCTCGGCCTCGCCCGCGCCCCCGGGCACCAGGTCGGGGTTGACCGAGTCGATCGCGACCAGGTCGGCGAGCAGGTCGGAGACGTCACTCATCCCGCCGAGCCTAGCGAGCGGTTCAGCCCGCCGTCAGCTCCTCGGCGTAGCTCGCCGAACGTCGGGAGATCCGGCCATCCTCACCGACGTCGTAATAGCCCATCCGCCACAACGGCGGCGAGTAGAGGTGGATCGAGATGCTCGGCTCGTCTCCCACGTGACGGACGTCGTGGATCCGCGTGGCGTCGAAGCGGAAGGACTGGCCGGGGTCATAGCGGGTGGTGGCGATACCCTCGCCGCCCAGCACCAGCCGGTCCTCCGCCAGCTCGCCTTCGATCACCCGTACGGCTCCCGACGACACGTCGTGATCGTGAAGCCCGGTCTCCTGGTCACCACACCAGCAGATCAGCCACACCTCCAGATGGTGGTCGCGGTAGATCCGGGTGTAGATCCGCTCGTCCTCGCTGTGGCGCACGAACGGCTGCCACAACTCGCGGCGGCCGGCGAGATCCGCGCAGAGCCGCTCCATCTCCTCGGTCTCCAGGTCGCGATCTTCCAGCAGGCCGGACAGATACCCGCGGATACCGTCGAACGACTCGTTCATGCAGCAACCTCCTTCAGGTCGAGGAGCCGGGTCGGATTGGTCTCGGTCACTGCACGGACGACGGGATCGCCGAGCTCCTCCAGCGCCCGCGTGAGCGGGCCGGGCTCGATCACCGGGATGTCGGTGCCGAACACCACCTGCTCGATGCCGTAGGTCGCCATCATGTGGTCGAGCGCCAGCCGCTGGGACGACGCCGTGTCGACGAAGACATGCGGATCGATCTCCCCAGGCAGACCGCTGAACGTTCGGTACCTCCCCTCCATCAGCGGAGCGCCGCCGCCCAGCACGGTGAACACCAGCCGCAGCCGCGGGTGCCGCTCGGCGCCGATCCCCCGCCAGGTGAAGAACGCCCGGTTGACCAGGCCCGGGTAGACCGCCAGGTTCGTCCACCAGCCCGGCATGTCGTCCTCGCGGGCGTAGGGGGCCGTCCAGGGCGCCGGTCCGGGGTGCACGAACAGCGGCCGGCCGGCTTCCTCGAGCATGGTCAGCAGCTGCTCGCAGCGCTCCAGGCCGGCACGCGACGCCAGCGCCTCGCTGGCCAGCGACGCGCCGCTGAACCCGTCCCGAAGCAGCGGCTGCACACTCGCCGCGCCGGCGTCGGGCAGGTCGAGCACGGCCGCGGCCCAGGCCCCGATCCGGCCCCCGGAGCCCGCCATCACCTCGGCCATCCCCTCGTGATAGGCCTCGAGCAGCGGCACCGCCTCGGCGGCCGGCAGCGCCTCGATTCCAAGCGGCGTCGAGAGTGAGATCACGCAGCGGTCGATCCCAGCCTCGTCCATCACCCGCAGCCGCTCGGCCGGATCGTGTGCCGCCAGGGCAACTGCGCCGTCGCGCTCGTGCCTCAGCCGCAGCATTGGCCGGTCGCCGGCGCCCTCCAGCAACGGTGGCGCATGCCGGCGGCGCAGCAGGTCGAGCAGGGGGACCGGCCACAGATGTTGATGAAGATCGATTCGCATGTTCTGGTGAAACGTTTAACATCCGATTGTGCCGAAACGCAAAGCAGATGGCAAGCGGCCGACGATGCGCGAGCTATCGGAGATCACCGGCCTCTCCACCGCCGCGGTCTCCTACGCCCTCCGCGGGCAGCGCGTGTCGGCCCGCACCGAGGCCCGCGTGCGGGCGGCCGCGGAGAGGATCGGCTTCCGGGCCGACCCGATCGCCACCGCGCTGCGCGGCGGCCGCACCAACCTGATTGGGGTGATCGGCGGCAGCCTGGCCGACCACTGGCACCAGGAGTTCGTCGCCCACCTGGGCCGCGCGCTGCGCGAGCGGGGACTGGCCCTGCTGCTAGCCGACGCCGGCGGCGATCCCGCGGCCGAGCTCGAGCTGGCCGAGAACCTGGCCGAACGGCGGGCGGACGGTCTGATCGTGCTGCCGCTCGACCCCTCCTCTCCGCGCTGGCGCGCGATCGCGTCCGCCGTGCCCACCGTGTCGGTGAACGACGCGCTGCCCGCGCCCGCCCGGGCGGTCCGCTTCCTCACCGGCGACGGCGTCTCGATGGCGCTCGGCCACCTGGAAGCCCTCGGTCACCGGCGCGTCGCCGTGCTGGGCGACACCCCCCACGTGATCCCGCGACGGGCCGGCCGCCGCCGCGTCCGTTGCGGCCGGTCGGCGGCCGACGCCCGCGCCGCGGTGCTGCGGGAGCTGGCGCGCCGGCAGCCGCCGACGGCCATCTTCGCGCTGTCCGACACGATGGCCTACGGCGCCTACCAGGCCTGCCGCGAGGCCGGCGCGCGGATCCCCGGCGACGTATCCGTGATCGGCTTCGACGACCACCCGATCTCGGCCCTGCTCGACCCGCCGCTGTCCTCCGTCGCCTGGGACACCGCGGGCGCGGCGCTGGCGGCCGTCGAGGCGCTGGTCGAGAGCATCGACGGCGACGACGAGCGGCCCGGCGAGCAGCCGATCCGCCCCACCCTGCGCGTGCGAGGGTCGACCGGCCCGGTCAGCTGAAGCGGAGCAGCACCTTGCCCAGCTTGCCCGGCGCCGCCAGGTAGTCGAAGGCCGCCGCCGCCTCCTCGGCGGGGAAGCTGCGATCGACCAGCGGCGCCACCCGCCCGCCGGCCAGCAGCGGCACAACCTGGCGGGCGAAGGCCTGCACGGCTTCCGCCTTCTCCTCGAAGGGCCGAGCCCGCAGCACCGTCCCCACCATGCGCAGCCGCTTGCCCATCAGCTTCCGTAGCGACATCTCGAACTCCTCGCCCGCGCCGGTGCCGACCACCACGATCCGCCCGCGGAGCGCGGCCGCGTCGAGGTTCGCATTCATGTTCGGAGCGCCCACCAGCTCGAGCACGACGTCGGCCCGGCCGCGGGCATCGGCGAGGCCAAGCGGCTCGGCACCGACTGCGCGCAACCACTCGCGGGCGGCATCGTTGCGGACGGTGGCAATGACGTGGGCGCCGCAGGCGATGCCCAGCTGCACGGCTGCCGTGCCCACGCCGCCGCTGGCCCCGTTGACCAGCAGCGTCTCGCCGGCGCGCAGGCCGCACTGCACGATCACGGCGTCGTGCGCCGTGATGAACGCCTCCGGCGCCGCGGCCGCCTGCTCGTCGTCCAGCGCGTCAGGCACCGCGGCAAGGTGTCGCGCAGGCACGCAGACGCGGTCGGCCAGACCGCCGCCTCCGGCCAGGCCGAAGACGCGATCGCCGGGGGAGAAGCCCGTCACCTTGTCGCCCACCGAGACG
>Ga0070683_100003613_pt1 | contig 12598 bp, 10 predicted proteins | sample KBSC713LmetaG_FD_64662 | JGI IMG/M metagenome (GOLD analysis project Ga0070683, IMG submission 64662) | Corn rhizosphere microbial communities from Kellogg Biological Station, Michigan, USA - KBS C7.1-3L metaG | ecosystem: Host-associated > Plants > Roots > Rhizosphere ...
GCCGCGCGATCCTGCTCGACTTCGGCGACACGGTGGCGTCCCTGGGCGGCAAGTATGTGACCGCCGAGGACGTCGGCACCGGCTCGGCCGACATGGCGGTGATCGCCGAGCGCACCTCCCACGTGGTCGGGCTGCCAGGCGAGCGCGGCGGCAGCGGCGACCCGAGCCCGGTCACCGCGCGCGGCGTCCTGGCGTCGCTCCGCGCCTGCCTCGAGCACCGCTTCGGCGACCCGTCCCTGAAGGGGGTTCGGGTCTGCGTGGTCGGCGCGGGCCACGTCGGCAGCCGGCTCGCGCGGCTGCTCGCGGGCGGCGGCGCCGAGGTGACGCTGAGCGACGTCGACCCCTCCCGCCGCGCCCTGGCCGAAGAGATCGGCGCGGCCTGGGTCGAGCCCGCGGACGCGATCCTGACCGACTGTGACGTCCTCGCCCCCTGCGCGCTCGGCGGCGTCATCGGCGCGACGACGGTCGACCGCCTGCGCTGCGAGATCGTCTGCGGGTCGGCCAACAACGTGCTCGTCGACGATCGCCTGGCGGTGGACCTGGCGCGGCGCGGCATCGTCTACGCCCCCGACTTCATCGCCAACGCCGGCGGCCTGATCAACGTCTACGCCGAGCTTCACCGCCTCGACCGCCAGGGCGTGACGGCCCTGGTCGACCACATCGGCGCGACGATCGGCCTCGTCCTCGACGCCGCCGAGCGCCGCGGCACGACCCCACTGGCCGAGGCCCAGTCCCTGGCCCTCCAGCGCCTGCGCGGAGGCGCCGCCGCCGCGGCCTGACCATCGCGCCGCACGGGATCAACCCTCTGGGTACTTTTTCGGTTGCCCTCGGATACCGGTTCGGATAGGTTCTTCCCGCGCATATCCGAAAAGGGCGGCCCGAGGGCCGCCCTTTTCTTTGCCGATTGCGGCCGCGGGCCGCGAGGACTTACTTCTTCGGCGTGCAGGCGCGGACGATTTCCGTTTCCGCCTTGGTCCCGTCTTCGAACTTCGCCTGGACGTGGACTTTGAGCTTCCCGTCGGTGCACTTGGCGCTGATCGGGTTGATGCCCTTGACCAGTTTCAGGATCGACAGGTTGAACGAGATCGTCGATCCGCTGCCGCCGGTGATCTGCGGGATCTTCGCCACGGCAAGGGTGCCGAAGCGGCCGTGCTTGTGCTTGGTGATGGTCACCGTGGTGACGATCGCGCCCGAGATCGGGTTCGAGAAGTAGGCGTGCGCGTACCAGGTGATCTTGCCGCCCTTTTCGCCGCCGTTGTACAGCTGCAGCACCGTCGGCACGTCGATCGGCTTCTGTTCGGCGAACGCAACCTGAGCGGTCACGTTGCCCTTGCCGATCAGCGCCGGGCCACAGGCCTTTTCGGCCGCGGCGGTATCCGTCGCCTGGAGCTGGCCCGACTTGCAGGTCGGCAGGCCCTTGACGTGGACTTCGGCGTTTTTGTCGCCTTCGATGATGAGTTCGCGGACCGCCGGCGGGTGGCTGCCGTCGGCCTCATTGACCGAGCCTTCCGCCTTCAGTTCGATCGGCGTCTGCTTGGTCTTCGACAGCGCCTTCGGCGTGAACCCGCCGTTCGCCGTCAGTTCGAGGTTGCCGACTTTGACCGTCACCGGCCCTTCGCCACCCGCGGCGGTGGCGATCCCGACCACCGAGACGGCGGCGAGCGCCCCCAGGGCGAGGACTAACAGCACGTGTTTGCGCATGCTCCTACTCTCCTTTGTGGCCGCTTACCCTCCCGAGGGACGGCCTCGTTTCGTCCACGGGTGGGTGGCTTCGCCCCCTGTCGCCGCAGCCTTTTCGGGAGCATACCGCCCATGTATCGATCGACGCCAGTCCGGGCAGCTCGCGCACGATCGGCGGCCGGCTCTTGTCTCCACCTTCATCCGGCCGAGCCGGCGACCGATGACAGGCGGGCCGCCTCGCAACCGGCCGACGGCCAGCGCACCGCGCCCGGAAGGCGCCGCTCCCACCTGATCGACAGCACCGCTCCCCAGGTCAGGAGCTCCTTGTAGATCGCGGCCCGACGGCCGACCAGGACCTTCTCCTTCGGCCGGTCCGCGCGGTCGACCCACTGGATCAGGCCGTCGCGGCGACCGAGCGAGAGCGGCTGGTGGATGTAGCCGAAGTCGAACGGCTTCGGCTCCTCCCCGCGAAGCAGCGCCAGTGCCGTGTCGGCGGCGTGGGCGCCGGAGGGCATCCCCGCCTGGCAGGTCATCCGGTACCTGGCGCCGTTCGGGAAGTCGGGGATCGCCGCCGCGTCGCCGGCCCCGATCACGTTGTCGTGACCGACCGATCGCAGCGTCGAGTCCACCGCCAGCAGGCCGCGCGGATCGACCGGCAGCCCACTGTCCGCCATCAGCGGCTGGGCGGCAAACCCACCGCACCACACGGTCAGGTCGACCGGGATCATGCTCCCCCCGCCGAAGGCCAGGGCTCCGGGCTCCACCGCGGTCACCTTCTCCCCTTCCACCAGCTCGACCCCGAGTCGTCCCAGCCGGCTCGCCAGCTCCGTCGCGCCGCATTGGGACAGCCCTCCTCCGAGGCGCCCCGCCGAGACCAACGAGACGCGCAGATCGGGACGCGCGGCCGCCACCTCGCTCGCCGCCTCGATGCCGGTGAAGCCACCGCCGCAGACCGCGACCCTCCTCGACTCCGGCAGCTCGCGCAGCGCCTCGCGCAGGCGAATCGCCGCGGCCGGGTCGGAGAGCGAGTGAGCGTGCTCGGCAACTCCCGGGACCGCGTCGAGGGCGACCCTCGACCCGACGGCGATCACGACCTGGTCGAACGGAACCTCGGTGAGCTTGCCGTTAGTCTCGACCGCCAGCGCGCCGCGATCGGGGTCGACCGCGACCGCCCGCGCGCGGAGGTTCTCGACCCGGCGCCCGGTGAGCCGCGCGAGGTCGTGACCGCGCACCTTCTGCCCGGTCGCGAGCTGGTGCAGGCGCAGGCGCTCGACCAGCTCGGTACGCGGCTCGACCAGGGTCACCCGCGCGCGACCCCGGGCGCGGCCGGCGAGCCGCACCGCCGCCAGCGCTCCCGCGTAGCCACCGCCGACGACGACGATCCGCTGCCTGGTTCCGTTCTCGCTCATCTGCTGCCTCCTGGCGTTTGCTTTCACCAGGGATGACGAGCGAGCGGTCCGCCGCGTTACAGGTCCTCGATCAAGGGCGGCGCCGGCCGGCGAGCAGCGCCTTCACGTCGGCGAGCGGGCCGAGGTGACCGAGCTTCTCCGGGTTCACCACCGAGCGGATCGCCTGCACCTGGCCGTCGAGGACGTCGACCGCGACGACGTTGATGAGCGCCCCGTCGGGAGCGAGGACGCGCGCACCGGGCTGGCCGTTGACCCAGACCGGCTCGAGGCGGGCGCCCACCTGCGCGCCGGCGCGCAGCAGCGCGACCAACGCGGCGGCGATCCGCTCGCGACCGTCGAGCGGGGACCCGAAGGCGGGCGCCTTGCCGCCGCCGTCGCCGTAGAGCACCGCGTCGGCGGCGAGCAGCTCGAGCAGGGCCTCCGAGTCGCCCTCCTGGGCCGCGCTGAAGAAGCGCCGCACGATCTCCTCGCGCTCCGCGCGCGAGGACTCGAAGCGCGGACGGCGCGCCTCCACCTGCCGCCGTGCCCGCATCGCGATCTGACGACAGTTCTCCTCGCTGCGCTCGACGATCTCGCCGATCGCCGCGTAGTCGTAGTCGAAGGCCTCGCGCAGGAGGAATACCGCTCGTTCCAGCGGCGACAGGCTCTCGAGCAAGACCAGGAAGGCCATCGAGATCGAGTCGGCCTGCTCGGCCTGGCCGGCGACGTCGGCGTCGTCCACGAGCAACGGCTCGGGCAGCCAGGCGCCGACGTACTCCTCCCGCTCGGCGCGCGCCGACTTCAGCCGGTCGATGCTGAGGCGCGTCGCGATCGTGGCCAGGAGCGCCGGCGGCCGTCGCACCGCGTCCGGCTCCACCTCCTCGAAGCGCACGAAGGCGTCCTGCACCACTTCCTCGGCTTCGGTCACGCTGCCGAGCATCCGGTAGGCGATCCCGAAGACCCGCCCCGATTCGGAGCGGTACAGGTCCTCCAGTCGCTGCTCGTCTTTCCCGGCCACGTGCCTTCCTCCGTCACCACATCATCGCCGCTTCTTCGCGGGCGCTCTAAGGGATAGACGAGCGAGACAAGCGATTCGTGACTCCCCGCAACGCGGGTCGGCCGCTCACCGGACCGAGTTCGACTGTGGGAAGACGCAACGGAAGCCGAGCAAGCTCGAGATCGCGGTGGAGCGATCGGTCTCATCCGTGGTGAAGACCACCTCTTTTTTGAGGCCCGATTCAATGGAGTCGACGTCGCCGGACCAAGTCTGTTCGGTCACCTGGATCCCGTCGCGCAGCACGAACGCGATGAGTTCCTCGATCGTCGGCAGGCGCCCGCCGGCCTCGCCGCATTCCTTTACCGCGGCGAGCCACAGCTTCGGTGACCGCGTCGTCTGGTCCCAGCACATGCCACCGTAGAATTCGGTTCCGTTCTGACAGGAGAGGGTCAGGTCGGCGGCGGTCGCCCCGTTCAGCGTGTCGGCGTCCCCGGCGGTATCGGCACGCGTGGCGTTGTCGGCCGATTCGGCGTGCGTGGCGGCATTCGCGGTTTCGGCACGCTTCGCCGAATCTGCCGTCCCGGCGGACGTCGCGCTGTCGGCCTTGGTCGCGGTGCCGGCCGTGGCCGCGTTCTGTGCTGAGGGCACCGTGCCGAGGGTCGAGAGGTTGATCTGCCTCGCGTCGATCGACCCCGCCTCGATCTGGGCGCCGGTGATCGTTTCGCCCCTGATCTGCGCCCCCGTGATCGTCCCCTTCTTGATCTTGCCCGCGGTGATCGTTTCGGCCTTCAACTTGCCGCCGCCGATCGAGCCGTTGACGATGGTCTTGCCGTCGATCTTCGTGCCCGCGTAGGCCGCCCCGCCGAGGGCGATGAAGAGCGCGAGCAGGGCGATCAGGTTGCTGAAGGAGAGGTGTCGGAGTATGCGCATGACGAGGGCATCGACACCTTCGCCCCGCGGCTTGACCCCGCACGCTCGGTCGATAGGCTCGCCCGATCGCACCCTGGTTCACCTGCACCCCGGTCGACGAGAGCTTCTTCGAGGAGGCGCCGATGCGCCTGCGCGCGGGCTTCGAGATCGGCCGGCCGGCGGCCGCGGTCTGGGAGGAGCTCAGTGCCGACGACGCCCTCCACTGGTGCCGGATCCTCCAGGACGTCCGCTGGACCTCCCCGCGCCCGTTCGGCGTCGGCACGACGCGCGAAGTCAAGGCGCTCTGGGGCGCCAACGTCCTGCGCGAGCACTACTTCCGCTGGGAGGAGGGCCGCCGCCAATCCTTCTACGCGGTCGAATCGAGCAGCCCCCTCTTCAAGGCGCTCGCCGAGGACTACCTGGTGGAGCCGCGCGGCGAGGATGCCTGCCGCTTCACCTGGACGGTCGCCGTCCGGCCGACCGCGATCGGCCGCCCCGGCACGCCGGTGAACCGCGCCATCCTGAAGACGCTCTTCACCGACACCGCCCGGCACTACGGCCTGGGCCGGAGCTCCAGCTAGGCCGAGGACGACTCGGCGGCCGGCGCCTCAGGCCCGGTACCGCAGCGGTGCGTTCGCACTTTGCCGTAACCGGTACGGGAAAGTGCGAACGCGCTCGGTCGGGACTAGGCGGCGGTCGCGGCGGGCTTACGCTTACGGCGACGACGACGCTTGCGGCGCGGCCCGTCGGACCCGCGGCTCTCGCCGCCGGCGACCGTTCGGCTCTCGCCCTTTCCGCCGCGCTGCCCGTCGCGCCCGCGCTGAGCGCCACCGCGCCGTCCGTCGCCCTTGCGGTCGCGGTTGCCACTGCCGTCGTGCCGCCGCTGCCCGTCACCCGAGCCGCCCTGCCCCTTCTTCTCCGCGCCGCCCTCGGTCCGGCCCTCGCCGAACTCGAGCCCGAGCGCCTTCGCGATCTGCCGCATCTCCTTCACCTCGTCGGCGAGGACGAAGCTGATCCCGGTGCCGGTCCGCCCGGCCCGGCCGGTGCGGCCGATCCGGTGCACGTAGGCCGCCCGGTCCTCGGGCGCGTCGTAGTTGATCACCCGCATCACGTCGGGGACGTCGATGCCGCGGGCCGCGACGTCGGTAGCGACCAGGGTCAGCACGTCGCCGCGCTCGAAGCGGGCAAGGGCGCTTTCGCGCTGCCGCTGGCTTTTGTCGCCGTGCATCGCGACCGCCTCGACCTCCTGCGTGCGCAGTCGCTTCACCAGCCGGTCGGCACCGCGCTTGGTGCGGACGAAGACGAGCGAGCGGCTGGGCTCCTCCGCGGCGAGCGAGGCGACCAGCTGGTCGAGCTTGGCGCCCTGCGACTCGACCCGCAGGAAGCGGTGTTCGACGTCGGCGGCGGCCTCCTCGGGCGGGGCGTGCGTGTGGGAGCGCGCCTCGTAGGTGTAGTCGCGGGCGGCCTGCCCGGCGGGCCCGTTGAGCGTCGCCGAGAAGAACAGCGTCTGGCGGTCGCGCGGGGTCAGGGCGACGATCCGGTCGACCGCGGGGCGGAAGCCCATGTCGAGCATCCGGTCGGCCTCGTCGAGGACCAGCACGTCGATCCCGTCGAGCTTTACCGCGCCGCGCGCGATCAGATCCTCGAGCCGGCCGGGCGTGGCGACGAGGATGTCGGCCTTCTTCGCCGCGGCGATCTGCGGGCCGAAGCCCACCCCGCCGTAGACGGCGGCGATGCGCAGCCGCTGGGCCTTGACGAGGACTTCGAGCTCGTCGACGATCTGCGAGGCGAGCTCGCGCGTCGGCGCCAGGATCAGTGCCTGCGGCCCCCAGGCGCCGGGCTCGAGCAAATCGACCAGCGGCACGCCGAAGGCGAGCGTCTTGCCCGACCCGGTCGGCGACTGGACGAGCAGATCGTGGCCGGCGAGCGCATCGCTGATGACCAGCTCTTGTACGGGGAAGGGCTCGGTGATCGATCGCGCGCGCAGCGCTTCGACGACCGGCTCGGAGGTGCCGAGTTCGGCAAACGTAGCTATGAAAGTGCTCCTTGAATTGACTTCTTCGGGGAGATCCAGCAGCCCCGAAGTGCGGTGCACGTGGAGGAAACGGGTTCTCTCGGGCGGCGGTTGCGCCAGCCCGACCACTCAACGGTAGCGGATCAGCGCCTATCCGAGTCGGCCTGGCCAAATACACGTGCCGTGTCGAGTCGTGTACCTTCACAGGAATGGCGGCTTCGGCGAAGCGGATCAACCTGACTCTCGACGACGAGCATGCGGCCAAGCTCGCGGAGCTCGCGGAGCGTACGCATATACAGGAGGGCACCCTCGCTCGATCTCTTCTCTCCACGGCACTCGACGACGCCGACCCCGGCGCCACCCGCATCATCGAGATCCTCAATGCGATTCCCGACGCCTGGCAGCGCACGCAGGAGGGTCTGGCGCAGGCGGCCCGCGGTGAAGGAACGCCACTGGACGAGCTCGCCTGAGTGGCGCGGGTCATTGTCACCCCGCAGGCGCGGCGGGACGTGGATGAGTCCGTCTCGATGCTCAACCTGCCGGACGACACCTGGGCGCGAATCGCCCGCTCGCTCAGGCCCCTGGAGGCGTTCCCACTTGCGGGTCCTGAGCTGGGCGGTCGCTGGGCTCCGACCCGGTTCGTCCTCGGTCCCTGGTCGTGGATGATCCTGCTCTACCGCTACGAGCAATCATCGGAGCGCGTCTACGTCGTCGCGATGCACGACGGCCGATCCGCGACCTCCGCCACCGCGACGCAGCACTAGCTTTCCGCCCTGCACGAAGCGAATCATCTACTCAAGAAATGCCCTTATGGGCGAGTTTTCCGTTCTACAATCAAAAGGCGCCGAAAGGGGTCGGCGCGCCGGCGAACGGGGAATGGACGAGGCCTTGGGAGGCATCTGCGTGTACGACGGAGCCGCGGTCGCCGCGGCGGAGCTCCGCTTCCGGGAGGATCTGTGGCGGTCGGCCCCGCTGGACGCCGTCCACGAGGCGGAAGTCCGCAGCCGCCGCTTCGGCCCCACCCTGGCGACGGTCTTCGGCGACCTTCCCTGCGCCAGCGTGATGAACCTCGTGCAGGGAGCCGCGGAGGCCGGCGCGATCGGTCCGGGCCACCTCTCCACAGCGATCGAATGGATGCGCTCGCGCGAGGTCGACTACCTCGTCTCCGTCCTCGCCGACCGCCCCGGCGCGGGGCGCGCCGAGGCCTGGCTCACCACGCACGGCTACGAACGCGACTCCACCGTCCGCCGCTTCCTGCACCACGGGATGGAACCGTCCCCCGTCGACCAGGGCCCGCTCGAGATCCACGAGCTCGGCCCCCTCGACACCGAAGGCATGGACCACATCTTCGGCACGACCTTCGGCCTCCCGAGCCTGGCGACCCTCCTCCTCATGGGACTGCCGACCCAGGAAGGGTGGCACTGCTACCGCGCGAGCCTCGGCGGCCGCGAGGTCGCCTGCGGGTCGATGATGACCCTCGGCAGGATCGCCCTCCTCGGCCTCGACGCGACCCTCGCCGAGGCCCGCGGCCACGGCTGCCAGACCGCCCTGATCACGAGACGCCTCACCGAGGCGACCAGGTTGGGATGCGACACCATCGTCGCCGAGGTGTGCCAGGAGCATCCGGCGAGCCCGGTGGCCGCGAGGAACCTCCTGCGCGTCGGCTTCGAGGAGATCCCCGGCAAGGTCAACTGGCGGCGGCCGAGGGGGCTCGGCTAGCTCCCTGGCACGGGCCGCGATCCTCAATTCGTAGAAGCGAATCGCCGCAGGGGTCGACACGACCGTGTCGCCCTTTCGGACCAGCGCCCCACCGCGCGCTCCACTTTCTCCCGACCGCCCCCATCGATCCCGTATCACCTAGGAATCCGGCACCCGAATCCCTCAGAAAGAAAGAGGAGCACATCACGGGACACCCACTCGTCATCGTCTCTTGATTCCCGCTACCGGCACGCACCTCCTCGCCTGTCACACACTAACTGCACGCCGGACGCATACATATCGCGCGAGCCCTCGCCCTCGGCCTTTGGCTGATCCACAGACAAAGGGTGCGCCTCCTGGCTTGCCCGACGTAAGAAGAAGGGCCCACCGCTTTCGCGGCGGGCCCTTCGAAACGCGACTGGCCGCGCTAGCGAGCTATTCGCTCGCTCTGACCTGCGCGGCTTCACCGATCGACAGCGCGCCTTCGAGGAAGGCGCTGTTTTTGCCCGATCCGGCGGGAACGCCGAGGATCGATTCGACCAGCGGGTTGACGAAGAGGGAGAAGATCCCTCCGCAACCATTCGTTCCAGGCGCCGAGTAGGTGCCGTCGACGAATTTGCCACCGTTGAAGGTAAGCAAGGTGAATGCTTCGTTGGGGGTCAGCACCCCGGCGGAGCCGCTCAACGAACCGCTCGTACCGGTCGTGAACTGCAGGTTGACCGGTTTCGAGGACGAGCCGAGGTAACAGCTCGAACCGAGGATCGCGTTCTGCAGGTGAATCTTGACCGGCAGCCCTAGGGCCGTACCTTTCTGTTCCAGCAGAGCATTCGGGTTCAGGTCGATGGCGGTCAACCCGCTCGTCGGGCCAGCCAGTTCAACCGTGGCGGAGACACCGGTGAATCCTTCGTTGATCAGGTTGTTGAACCAGTTCTGGATGGACTGCGGCCACCAGGTCGGCGCCGTGACTCCGAGCAGGCCGCCAGGAACCGGCTGCGCGGTCTTAGAAAGCGTGTTGCCGTTCTCAGCCCCGTAGAAGGCCACGCCACCTTCCGCCGTTTCTTCGTATCCGCCCTGGAGAGTGACCGGATTCACAAGCGGCACGGTCTTCTTCCCGATGGTGAAAGCTCCGTTGCTCGAAACGGAATCGACGCACCATTCGATCGACGTCCGGTTCAGCGGGCACTCGTTGAACCTTTCCCATTCACCGGTCGGATGATGGGACGCCCCGAACGAGACAGACGCGAAGGCCAGTGCCCCCACCACCGCCACCAGGCCGCTCACAATAAACTTTTTCAGCCTCATGCTTTTCCTTTCTTCAACTGGTTCATAGAGGCCCAGACGTCGATGCGGCAGCACTGCGCGACCGTTCCACGCTTCTGGAATCCCTATCTCCCTTGTCGGGTGGCAGCGCCACCCTCTTCCCTGTCCTGCAGGCAGGTCCGCAACTCGTGGACCCGCCTGGACGGCCCAGTACCTAAGCCAGTACGAATCCCATCAGGTCGCCATCACGTTGTCAATACACTAAGAACCGTCTGAGCGAAAGGAACGATTTGCAATCCGCATGACAAAGCGGATTTTGCCCACGGTGAGTATTGCTGAATAATCGCGGAAGTTCGATAATTTGGTAGACGAGCGTATGGCGTGACGGTGCGGCGAGGAAGGCCGCGACCGCACGAGGCCGCGCGGGTTACCTGTGGCCCTTCCTGGCCTTCGTCTTCTTCTTGCACTGGATGGCGATCTGCGGGTGCGACTGGTCGACCACCCCGTTCTGGGCGATCAGACGTGCGTTGGCACGTTGCGTCTTGGCGCAGAGGTTTTCCGAGTTTTCCAGGAGCCCGTACTTCTTGCCGCCCTTCATTTCGAGCACGATGCGCGAGATCGGTGCGTCCGGAATGAATTCAAAGGTGTTCCGCAGGCCGTTCTTCTTGGTCGTGTCGACACGACCATGAGCGAGGATGCGAACCTTGCCGTTCAGTTCGGTCACCAGCGCGGGCAGCTTGTAGCCGAAACCGACGCCGAGGTAGACGGGACCGGTAAGCGGTTCGTCGAAAAGGGGCGTGTATGCCTTGACATGCCCGTAGATCGAACTGGCTGGACAGCTACGCGAGGCGAGCTCGGGCCGCCTACAGACCTTGTTGAGGTTGCCCTGGTCGAGGAAGAGAGCGTGCGGCAAACCAACCTGAATGCTCCGTGCGTTTGCTTCTTCGACCTTGTGCGGGAAAGTGACCACCGCTTTCAGCTTGGGGTGCCCGGCGCGCTTCGTGGCTCCATTCAACCGGATCATCACCTTGGGGTGAAACTCGAGGCCCCGACAGCCACCCACCTGAAAGCGATTTTGGAGCGGTGCGACTGCTCCGATGGTGGAAATTGCTTCGCCCGTGATCTTCTTCGCTTCGCAGCTCGTCGGATTGAGGGTGAAATCGCCCTTGTCGACGGTGATCGCGATCGAGCGGACGTCTAGAGGGATCCCGTGAAGGCTGGTCGGGATCGGGTCGGTCCTGACGGTGCCCTGGGCCGTTTCTTCGTTGACGTAGAGCGCCGATCGCACCACCACGACTCCGAGGTCGAAGGGCCCCGCGATCGCGGGCGTGATCGCCACGATGCTGAAGGGAGCGCCTTTGTAGGGGCCGCCCAGATAGGCGTGCCCGGTCACGTAGAGCGGCGAGCCCGATCCGGCGCCGACGGTGACCGTGCCGAGTTCCGAGGCTGCGGGGCAGGAGGGGCTGGCCTGCTCGAGCGCCCCTTCGCCTTCGCGAGAGCGCGAAGCAGCCTGTGCGATCTGGGCATCCGAGCATTCGGCTCGGCCCGCGAACTTTGCCGTCATTCCCAGCGGCAGGTTGAGATTCAGCGCCGAGATGTGCTGGCTCGCCTCGGTGCGGGTCAACTTGAGCACGAAAGGCGAGAAGGTGCCGGCCAACGGCGTCTGGGTACCGGCTTCGAAGGTCGGCGCGTTTGCGAGCTGGGCTTCGGAGCTGACGCATCCGCCTCCTTCGGGTCCAGAGCTGATCGTGATCGGCGCGGTTCTCACCGTGGCAGAACCTGGCTCCGAGAACGGGTAGAGCCTGGCGGTGGCCTGGTAGGAACCGCAGGTGAGCGGCGTCGTCAGTGGCGCCCGGGGCCCTTCCCTCAGCCTGAGTTCGAAGGAGGAGTACGGCAGGGGAGGCAGGCCGTCGAACGTGGTGGTCAACTGCCCGGTTGCCTGGTCGATATCGACGCGGCCCGCCTGCTGGATCAGGACGCCGCGTTCCGGGGCCGAGGCGACGATGTATAGCGAGAGCAGATCGCCGAAGTGATTGTGGAGAGGCGTGGCGAGATACACGGATCCTTCGACCGGCTCTTCGATCAAGGGGCTGCGCGCGAAGAGGGTGCCGAGCTTCGCCGACGCCGGACAACCAGGATCGGTCAAGGTGGCGTGTTCGAATTGCTCTTCGCTGCACGAGGTGAGGCCGGCGGCCGCCGACGGGTTGGCGGTGAATCCCTGTGGCAGTTCGAATTCCACCTTCTCCGGCTCGGTTTCCACAATGCCACCCGGATCCGTGAGCCCTTGATTCGGCAGTGCCAGTTCGAAGTTGAGGCCAGAGGAGGACGAGGCAGCGTGAGCCGACGTCGATGCCGAGACCCTGGGCGCGAACGGGACCGAACCGCAGCCGTACGGCGCGGCCGGGAGGCCGCCGCTGTCGACCGACACCGCTTCGGCCTTGACGTAGTGGCCCGGGTCGAGCTTCGAGTCGACTTCGACGGTCGTGCGGATCGGTTCGGAGCACTCGGCCGGCAGGGTGAGGAACGCCTGCTGAGGGCCGACGAACGCGTGCCCCTTGCCCGGAATGCCTTCGGCCGCTTCCGTGCCTCTTTCTTCGTCGTGACTCGGGTCCGACGGGGTGCCCCAGACCGTGACTTCGACCGAGGTGGCTT
>Ga0070683_100003614_pt1 | contig 12596 bp, 6 predicted proteins | sample KBSC713LmetaG_FD_64662 | JGI IMG/M metagenome (GOLD analysis project Ga0070683, IMG submission 64662) | Corn rhizosphere microbial communities from Kellogg Biological Station, Michigan, USA - KBS C7.1-3L metaG | ecosystem: Host-associated > Plants > Roots > Rhizosphere ...
TGTCGTCGTCGGCCGGCATGATCCAGCGCGTGAGCTGCGTGCCGTCGCGAATCACCGTGATCGTCGTCGCCTTGTCGATCCGCTGGCGCGTGAGCAGCCGCTGCAGATCGTCAATGCGAGTGATCGGCGCGTCGGCGAAGCCGACGATGATGTCACGCGCCTTGAGACCCGCGACGTCGGCCGGGCTCTCCGGCGCGACCTCGGTGATGAGCACCGCACCCGGCGCCGAGAGATGGTTGATCTGCACGCGCCGGCGCGAGAGCTGGATCGTCTGGCCCGACACGCCGATCCACCCGCGCCGCACCCGTCCCTCGGCGATGAGCTGCGGGATGACGAGCTGCGCGGTGCTCACCGGAACGGCGAAGCAGATCCCCTGCGCGCCACTGATGATTGCCGTGTTGATGCCGACGACTTCTCCGCGCGAGTCGACGAGTGGGCCGCCCGAGTTGCCAGGGTTGAGCGCGGCGTCCGTCTGGATGACGGCGTCGATGACGCGCCCGGTCTGCGCGCGCATCGTGCGGCCGAGCGCACTGACGATCCCGGACGTCACCGTGGAGGAGAAGCCGAGGGGATTGCCGATCGCGACGACGAGCTGTCCGGGCCGGAGCCGGCTCGCGTCGCCGAGGGTGGCGGGCGCGACGGCCGGCGCATCGACGCGCAGCACGGCGAGATCGGTGTGCGGATCGCGGCCGACGATCTCGGCGCCGCAGCTCGCGCCGTCGGGGAAGGTGGCGCGCACGCGCGTCGCCCGCTCGACGACGTGGCTGTTCGTGAGCAGGAAGCCGTCGGGGGTGAAGAGGAACCCCGAGCCCGTCCCGGTCGCCTCGCGCGGCGCGTTGCCGCCGCGGCCCCGCCCGCGCCGCGCGCGAGGATCGGCGTCGCTCCACACCTCGAGGTGCGCCACCGTCGGCCCGACGCGCTCGACGGCGGCGATCACGGCGCGCGAGTAGGCGTCGAGCAGCTCGGCGTCGTTGTCGGGCTCGGTGTGGGGCGTCGTGCTCTGGGCGGCGCTCGCGGCGTCGGCCAGCAGTCTCAGCGTGGACATCGTGGGTGCTCCGTCTTCGGGGTTCTGCGTGTGCATGCGATCAATCCGTGCGGGGCCAGGCACGGTTCCCTCGACGGACCCTCTACCTTTCCCTTGCCGTCATGCCGAGCGAGCGTCTTGTAAGTGCGGATCCCTCGACTTCGCTCGGGATGACGGCGCACGCGCTTCGCAATCACGCCGAGGAGGAAGGCTCCATGACGAAGGTCCGCGGCATCCACCACGTCAGCACCGTCGCGAGCGACCCGCAGCGCAACATCGATTTCTTCGCCGGGCTGCTCGGCCTGCGGCTCGTCAAGCGGACGGTCAACTTCGACGATCCGGAGACCTATCACCTCTACTACGGCGACAAGGTCGGCACTCCAGGTTGCATCCTAACCTTCTTCCCCTGGCCGGGCGCGAAGCCCGGCCGGCAGGGACCGGGCGAATGCGCCGTGGTCTCCTTCTCCGTGCTGCCGGGCGCCATCGGCTTCTGGCTCGAGCGCTTCGTGCGGCATGGCGTGACGCACGAGCGACCGACGTCCCGCGGCAGCGGCGCCGACGCCGAGCGCGTGCTGGCGTTTCGCGATCACGATGGCGCGCTGTACGAGCTCGTCGGCCATGAGGGGGCGGCGTCGCGGCCGGCGTGGACCGAAGCGCCAGGCATCCCCGCCGAGCACGTGATACACGGCTTCCACTCCGTGACGCTGTGGGTGGAGAACGGCGAGCCAACCGAGCGCGTGCTCGTCGACACGCTCGGCTTCCGCGCGACGAGCGAGCGGGAGACGACGAAGCGCTACGTCGCCGGCGACGGCGGGCCCGGACGCATCGTCGACGTGCGGTCGGTGGGCGGCTTCATGCGCGGGGCGAAGGGCGCGGGGATCGTGCACCACGTCGCGTTCGAGGTACCGGACGACGCGGCCGAGCTGGAGGTGCGTCAGCAGGTCATCGCCGCGGGAATGCACCCGACGGAGGTGATCGACCGGAACTACTTTCACTCCGTCTACTTTCGTGAGCCGGGTGGCGTGCTCTACGAGCTCGCGACCACGCCGCCCGGTTTCACGGTCGACGAGCCCGTCGAGCATCTCGGCGAGCGGCTCATGCTGCCCGCGCAGTACGAGCCGAATCGCGCCGAGATCGAGGCGGTGCTCCCGCCGATCCACCTCCCCGCGCCCGCCCGGGCGTCAGACTTCTTCGCGACCATGACCGGACCGGAAGACGTGAGCGGTGACGCGCTCGGCTTCGTACATCGCTATCTCCCTCCGTCGGCTGGCGCCGAGGCCAACGGGAGCACGACGCTGCTCATGCTGCACGGCACGGGGGGCGACGAGGAGGACCTCATCCCGCTCGGCCGATCGCTGCTGCCGGGCGCGGGCATCCTGAGTCCGCGCGGCAAGGTGCTGGAGGGCGGGGCCCCTCGCTTTTTCCGACGTCTGGCGCCGGGCGTGTTCGACCTCGAGGATCTCGCGCAGCGCACCGACGAGCTCGCGGCATTCATCGACGGGGCGGCGAAGACCTATCGTCTCGACCGGAGCCGCATCGTCGCCGCGGGCTTCTCCAATGGCGCGAACATCGCCGCGAGCCTGCTGCTTCGCCGCGGTGCCGTGGTGCGCGGCGCAGTGCTCCTCAGCCCGATGCTGCCCTTCGAGCCCGACACACTCCCCGACCTCTCGGGGACCTCGGTGTTCATCGGCGCCGGCGAGCGCGACCCGATGGCCTCGCGCGAGACGGTCGAGCAACTGGCCAACGCCCTCACGGACGCGGGGGCGTCGGTGACGACGCACTGGACGCCGGGCGGGCACACGGTGACCAAGGAGGAGCTGGACGCGGCGCAGAAGTGGATCCGCACGCTGTGAGTCCCGTTGGGGTCAGACACCGGCGGTGTCTGACCCCTTGGCGCGATGAGGCCGCGTCATCCCGAGCGCAGATCCCGAGCGAACGGAGCGGGTCGAGCGATCTTCCGCTTGCCTCGAGGGATCTGCACTTGCTTGGCGGCGAGCGGCGAGCACTGAGCGGTTGAGACGTCGAGCGGCGAGCGGTCAGCTTTCGAGCCGTCAGCCGTCAGCCAATACCGTCCGCGGCAGCAACCACAGGTTCAGGATGCGGCCCCTTCCGCGGCATCGCCGTCCAAGATCCGCGTTCCGTCGTTGAGGTACGCCACCAGGAGCGTGTGAATGCGGAACGGCCCCGGAGCGCCGAAGCGCCCCGAGGCCGTTCACCCAACGTGTGATTCAGGAAGTCAGCGCCTGGCGACTCTGACCCCGACACGACGCACTTACTTCGCCGCCAACGACCGCACCGAGCCCGCGAGCAGACGCACCTTCGCCGCGTCAGACGACCCCGCGGCATCGCCGTCGAGCTGCGTCGCAATGGCGTTGAGGGCGGCGGCACGGGAGCCGCCAGCCGCCGACTCCGCGCTGGCGAGCGATGCGCGGACCGCGGCGATGCGCGACGCCGACAGCCCCTTCGACCGCTCGAGCTGGTCGACGTACGCGCGCGACAGCGCGAACGAGGCCGGCCAGACGATCTTCGGCTGACCCTGCGTGTTCAGGTAGTCGAGGCGCACCGTCTTCGCCGCATCGATCTCGTTCTGCGAGATGAACGCGCTCGGCACGAGCTCGAAGACGTCGAGGCCGCGCTGGATCTCGGAGCTCACGAGCACGCCGTTGTACCAGTACACCGACCACGAGCCGCCGAGCGTGAGCTTGTTCGCGTCGACCGGACCGCGATCGAAGTAGCCGATCTCACGCGGGTGCGCCGCGTCCGTCCAGTCGAACAGCGAGATGCCGCCCTGGTACCACGCCTGCACCATCACGTCGCGGCCGGGGATCGGGATGAGCGAGCCGTTGTGCGCGACGCAGTTCTCCGTGTTCGTCTGCGCGACGGGGAGCTTGTAGTAGCTCTGGAACTCCATCTTCCGGTCCGCCGTCAGCTTGAAGATCGCGTCGGCGCCCCACTCCGGCTTGTCCGTCGCGCGGCACTTCGGCTGCATGCCGCCGCCCCACTCGTCGGAGAAGAGGACCTTCGTGCCGTCGTTGTTGAACGTCGCCGAGTGCCAGTACGAGAAGTTGGAATCGGCGGCGGCGCCGATGCGCTTCGGGTTCGCCGGATCGCTGATGTCGAGCAGGAGGCCATAGCCGCCGCACGCGCCACCCGCGAGACCGATCGCCGGATAGACGGTGATGTCGTGGCACTGCGTCGGGCCGGGCTGCACCGCGCCCGGCGTCGGCGGCGGGAACCGCGCGTCGATGATCTTCTGGAAGCTCGCGTGCAGCGCGGCGCTGTCGGCGCCCGTCGGCGCGCCGGTGCCGCCACGCGCCTTCACGATGCTGTCGAGCAGCGGCTTGACGTAGCTGGCCGGCGCCACCGCCTCCTCCCCGCGGATCATCGCCGTGAACGCGCCCGCCTTCTTGGCGGAATCGACGTACTGCTTCTGGTGCGCGACGTCCTGCGGCGCCTCGCCGTGCGTCTCGGGACGGACGAGCCCCGTGAAGATGCGTGGCGAGCTGACGATCGCCGCCTGCTCGGGGTGCGCCACCGGCACCTTGATCACGTCGATCTTGAACAGCGACGAGTTCGGATCCTTGTCGAGCGGCGCGTTGACGCAGCCCGGCAGCTCCTGCTCCGAGCGCACCGGCGCCGAGCCGGAGACGTAGACGTACACGTTGTCCGGGTCCTTCGGGTCGACGAGGACGGTATGCGTGTGCGAGCCGCGGCAGGTCTGCACGTTGCCGACGTTCTTCGGGTTCGCGATGTCCGTGATGTCGAAGATGCGGATGCCGCGCAGGCGGTCCTTGCTCACCGCCTCCTTCACGCCTTCCGCGCCGCAGTCGAGGCGTGCGGTGAGATCCTCACCGGACACGAACAGCAGGTTCTTGTACACCGACACGTCGCTCTGCGACGCCGGGCAGTAGTACGCCGTCCTGAGCGTCGGCGCGCTCGGGTTCGAGATGTCCCAGACCTGGTAGCCGCTGAAGCTGCCCTGGATGGCGTAGTTGCCGGTGAAGGCGAGGTCGGAGTTGATGCCGCCCTTGAACTTCTCCGACGGCTGCGTCTTCGAGAGGAGCTTCAGGTTCCACGCGGCCTCGCCGGCGTCGTACAGCCCCGGCTTCAGGTTGAGGCGCGGGTCGGGGCTCGGCTTGGCGGCCGACATCGCGACGGGAGCGGACGCCGTGGTGACGCCGGACTGCGCGCAGGCGCCGACCATCGCCAGCATGGCGATCGCCGGAGCGATCGCCGGCCGCGACGGGCGCCTGATGTGTCGAACGAACGATGTGATCGAGTTCATTGGGTAGGTGTGTGCGGGCGAAGAGCGGTGCGGGCAGCCGTCACTGGCCGCTCGTACCGGGGGTCAGGGACGCGAGCATCTTCTGCATGCGGGTGATCTCCGACGTCTGATCGGCGCTGACGTCGGAGGCGAGCTTGTACACGGACTGTTCCTGCGCCGCGCCGTTCGTGTCGAACAACTGCTGCACCATCGTCACGGCGCCCTGATGGTGCTGGATCATGTACTTGAGAAAGAGCCGGTCGAACTCGGTGCCGCGCGCGGCATCGAGCTCCTTCATCTGCTCCTCGGTGAGCATCCCCGGCATCAGCATCTCGTGCTCCATGCCGTTCATCTTCATGCGCATCGGGCCGGGCTTCGCGTCGGGGACGGGCAGGTTGCGATCGCGCAGCCACGTCTGCATCGATGCGATCTCGTCGTTCTGCTCGTTGATGATGCGCTCGCAGAGCACGCGCACCGCCGGGCTCGCGCCGTGCGACGGGGCCCATCCCGCCATCACGAGCGCCTGCGCGTGGTGGCCGATCATCCCGCTGACGAAGTTCACGTCGGCCTCGTTCGGCGCGCGCACCGGCGCGGCCGGGCGCGCCGACGGAGCGGCGGCCGCGGGCGATGGCGCGACGGGCGCAGACGCCCGCGCGGACCGCGCGGACGCGCACGCGACGCTCCCGAGCGACACGACCACCGCGGCGGCGAGCACCGCCGACGCCCGCAGTGCGTCGATGGTACGTCCGCGCGGTGCGGGCGCTTCGCTCGCCTTCAATCTGCGCCGCAGCGCATCGGCCATGTCCAGCACGTCGTCCTCCGCTCCCGCCGTGTCGAGCTCCACGAGCGTGGCGAGCCGTTCCAGCTCGCCCGCAATGATCTCTGGTGACAATCGCATCTCCGTCGCCTCCCATCGTGCACGGGCCAGCTCCGCCTGGAGCCGCCGCGTCGCGGTCTGTCGTTCGTCGAACCACCGCGCGATCGGCTCGGCGTGCGCCAGCACGACGAGCAGTGCGTAGATCGCACAGTTCACTACCACCTGATTCAGCACGTTGTTCAGGGGGATCATGTCCAGCCCGAACACGCCGACGATCGCCCCGACATTGACCGTCGCCGCGCCGAGGGCGCCGGCGACGTGGACCGCGATGGGGATCGCGCGCCGGGGCGCCTGCACGGGGAATCGCCGTGCGAGGAACAACGCCAGCGGCGTGAGCGCCATCCACGAGATGGCCGAGACCAAGTCGGGGGGAGACCAGCTGAACATCTTCGGGCGATGCCCCAACGCTGCGAAGACGAAAAAGTAGATCTGGAATACCCAGAACAGCCAGGCGAGCGTCCAGAACCCGATGATCGCCACCGGGGTGGGGAGCTTGCCGATCCACCGCGGCAGCACGGCCGCCCGCGCCGCCATCGGGTTCGCCACGGCGGCGAACTCGTCGGTCACCTCCAGCCGCTGCTCCGGGGTGCGCTCGTCGAGGGGCACGAAGGGGACGTCGAGCTCCGCGATCGCCCGGTCGGCGGTCAGCGTCAGCGTGAGGGCGTGATCCGCGCCGAACAGGTGGGCCAGCCGCTCACGTGTGTTCCGCAGGCCGATGCCCAGCCCACCGGTGGGCCGGTCGCGCTGGCTGCGACTGTTCGTGATACGCACGTAGAGCCGTCCGCGCTGGACGCGCACGAGCAGCGACACGGCGCGTGCGCCGGCCTCCGATTGCAGCGCGAACTGGATCGCGTTCTCGACGAGCGGCTGGAGCGAGAGCGGAGGCACGGACGCCGTCAGCGCGGCTTCGTCCACCTCGCGCGTGACGGTGAGCGAGTCGGCGTGGCGCGCGCGGGCGACGCCGATGAAGGCATCCACCACGCTCAGCTCCTCGGCGAGCGACACCGCCGCCTGCGACGAGCGCTGCGTCGTGGCGAGGAAGAGCGTCCGCAGGTCGCGTAGCACGCGCGCCCCTTCGCTCGGGGACTCGCGCATCAGCTCCACCACCGAGTTCAGGGCGTTGAACAGGAAGTGCGGCTGGAGCTGGAGCGTGAGCAGGTCGTGACGCACCTCGAGCAGCCGAGCCTCGAGGGCGAGGAAGCGCCGGCTGTGGCGCGCCATCGCGATCCGCGCCGCCGACTGGTCGAGGGCGACCGCCGCGAGCACCAGGACGGCGACGTTGAGGTCCAGATAGAAGAAGGCAAAGGCGAAGGCGGGGCCCGGCGGGCGGAGACCGACCGCCATCGATACGGCGCCCTGGACGGCGCCGAACGCTGGCGCGGCCACGAGGCCGATGGGGAGCTGCCAGGGCAGCGCACGGCCGCCGCGCGCCAATCGCCGCCCGAGCGCCATCGCGAGGGGCGCGGCCACGAACCAGAGCAGGCCGTCGGTCGCCGCGAAGGCCAGCGCGGCGCTCCATGGCGCTCCGCGCCCCACGCGGAGCAGCGCCGCGTGCGCCACCACGAACGTCCCCGCCGCCGCGATGGCGCCCAGGAAGGATCGGGAGACGATTTTGGCCAACGGTTCGGATCGCATGAGCAGCCCTTCATGCCGCGAAAATCGCGCTTCATCGCGCCGGCCTAGGCAATCCCGGTTCGCGCCCGGAAAGTTGAGTCGTGCGCGCGGGCGTGGGGCCCGAGCGCCTTCTCCGTCCACTGGATGCAGACGATGCTACGCGAACAGGAATCGGCGCGAATCACGCTGGTGCAGTGGGACACGCCGTTCGAGATACTCCGTGGAACCTACACGCGGCACCGCTTCGCGCCACATCTTCACGAGACCTTTTCCCTCGGCGCGATCGAGGCCGGCGCCGCGCGGATCCGGTATCGTGGGCGCACGGTGTCGCAGCGGGCCGGGGACGTCGTCGTGATCCCCGCGCGCGAGGTGCACACGGGCGAGGCAGACTGTCCCGAAGGGTGGTCCTACCGGATGCTCTATCTCCCCCTCGAGCTGATGGCGGCGCTGGGCGTGCCCGAGCGCACCGAGTTCGAAGCGCCCACGATCGCCGACCCCGAGCTCGCGCGGCGCGTGGTCGACCTCCACATGCTGCTCGAGGGTCATGCCGAACGGCTCCGCGGCCAGACCGCCCTGGCGGAGCTGTTGCAGATTTTGTGTGCAAAGCATTCGCACACGCAGGTCGAGCCCTCGCGCATCGAGCCGGGCCGCGCACTGCTCGGCCGCGTGCGCGACTATCTCGAGGAGCACTACGCCAAGCCGATCTCGCTCCTCGAGCTGTCGGCGGTGAGTGGCGTGAGCCCCTTCCATCTGAGCCGGCGCTTCCGCGCGCGCTACGGTCTGCCGCCGTACATGTACCTGGAGATGGTGCGCGTGAACCGCGCGCGCGACCTCCTGCGCCAGGGCGAACCGATCTCGCGTGTCGCGTTCGACACGGGCTTCAGCGACCAGAGCCACCTGACACGGCGGTTCAAGCGTGTCGTGGGCGTTCCGCCCGGGCAGTATGCGCGGACGTACGGCCTGGGGCGCGCGGGGGTGACGCGAGTGGCTTGATGCGGGGATACGGTTGTACGGGGATACGGAGATACGGAACAGCACGGCCTCGGGAAGCTTCTGCCTCCCGAGGCCGTTCGTAGTCCCGTACCCCCGTATCCCCGTATCCCCGTATGCCCGCTACAGCGCGTTGAGTCTCTGCTTCAACTGCGCTCTATACGTCCTCGACACCTTCAGCTGCTGCCCACCCTTCAGGATCAGCACCGCGTCGCCGCCGAACCAGGGCTGCAGCTCCTTGATCTGGCCGACGTTCACGATGAATGAGCGATGGATGCGCACGAAGCGGCGTGCGTCGAGGGCGGCTTCGAGATGGGCGAGCGTCTCGCGGATCTCGAACACGCCGTGCGCCGTGTGCAGCCGCACGTGCGGCCCGTCTGCTTCCGCCCACGCCACGTCGTCCGCGGCGACGTAGCGTACCCGCTCACCGTCGCGCACCTCGATCCGCTCGGCGCCCGTCGACGCGGCGGGGCGGGGCGCCTCGGTCGGTTCCTGGTCGAGCTGCGCGATGACGCTGCGCAGCTGACGCGCGTACGCTGCGGAGCGGCGTGCCGCCAGCGCTTCACGCGCGCGGTCGAGCGCGAGCGCCAGCCGTTCGGCGCGCACCGGCTTGAGCAGATAGTCCAGCGCGCGCGTCTCGAAGGCGCGGATGGCGTGCGTGTCGTGCGCGGTCACGAAGACGAGCAGCGGCGCGTCCGGCCCCTGGAGCGACTCGGCCACGACGAAGCCGTCGACGCCCGGCATCTGGATGTCACAGAAGACGACGTCCACCCGGTGCATCTTCAACGCCTCGATCGCCGCGCTTCCCGACCCGCTCTCCGCGACGACCGTGACGTCGGGCGCGTCGGAGAGCAGCCGCCGCAATCGCCGCCGCGCCAGCGCTTCGTCGTCGACGAGCAGGACGTTCATCGTGGGCGGCCGAGAGTTGGAAGGCGGTTCGCGGCGGGGCGCAAAGTCGTCCAAGGCGCCACTGGCGCCGCCAGGTAGAATTCAGGCAAGACTCACGCGCCCCCATCGCGGTCGGCTGCTAATCTCCGCCGACGTCGCGCGACTCACAACCCTTCGCGGCACCATGTCGTCGCCACTCGCGCTCGTTCTCGCCTCGCTCATCGGCATGGCGACGGCTCGTCCCTCCGTGGTCACGTCTCGTCCCACCCCGCCGTCGGTCGGCGAGGTGCTCAATGGCCGACAGCGCCAGCTCGCCGTTCGTCCGCCGCGGCTCGACGAAGCCGGGTTGACGCTGGACGGGACGCTCGACGAGCCGCAGTGGCAGCAGGCGGCGACGCTCACCGGCTTCTCGCAGTACGCGCCGCGCGACGGGATCCCCGCCGAGGATTCCACCGAGGTGAAGGTCTGGTATTCGGCGACGGCGATCCACTTCGGCATCCGCGCCTTCGAGCCGCACGGGGCCGTGCACGCCGCGCTCGGCGATCGCGACAAGATCTCGAGCGACGATCGCGTCGAGCTGTTGATCGGCACCTTCAACGACGGACGCCAGGCCGTCGTGCTCGGCGTCAACGCGCTCGGCGTGCAGATGGACGGCACGCTCGTCGAGAACAACCAGGCGCGCGGCGGCGGCTCGGGCAGCGCGACGATCACGCGCGAGGCGCCGGACCTGAGCCCCGACTTCGTCTTCCAGTCGAAGGGACGCCTGACCGAGTACGGCTACGAGGTCGAGGTGCGCGTGCCGTTCAAGAGCCTCAAGTATCAGAGCGGTGAGTCGCAGACGTGGGGCTTCAACGCGGTGCGCGTCGTCCAGCACTCGGGGCGCGAGGACAGCTGGGCGCCGGCGACGCGCGCGAACGCGTCCTTCCTGCGGCAGTCGGGCACGCTCGAGGGATTGACCGATCTGCGTCGCGGGCTCGTGCTCGATCTCACCCCGGAGGTCACGCAGCGCACGACCGGTGCGCCCGTCACGACCAATGCCGACTGGCGCTACGACGCACAGCGGCCGAGGGTCGGCGCCAACGTGCGCTGGGGGATGAGCAACAACCTCACGCTCAACGGCACCGTCAATCCCGACTTCTCGCAGATCGAGTCGGATGCGGGGCAGGTGTCGTACGACCCGCGGCAGGCGCTGTTCTTCGCCGAGAAGCGGCCCTTCTTCCTCGACGGGTCGGAGTTCTTCGCGACGCCGAAGAACCTCGTCTACACGCGGCGCGTCGTGCAGCCCGTGGCCGCGGCGAAGATCACCGGCAAGATCTCGGGCTTCAGCCTCGGCGTGCTCAACGCGGTGGACGGCACCGAGGGTTCCCTGGATGGCGTGAGTCATCCCGTGTACACGATCGCGCGCGTGCAGGGCGACGTCGGCTCGCGCGGCAAGCTCGGGCTCCTGCTCACGGACCGCGAAGAAGGGCCGCTGTTCAATCGCGTCGCGTCGATCGACGGCCGACGCATGTTCGGCTCGGTCTACAGCGCGCAGGCCCAGTACGCGCAGAGCTTCACGCGACTCACCCCGACGGGCGGGAGCACGAGCGCGCCGCTCTGGAACGGCGTGGTGAGCCGCAACGGCAAGGCGTTCAAGTTCCGCTACGCCTTCGACGCGGTGGACGAGCGCTTCCGCACGCAGAGCGGCTTCATCGGGCGCGGCGGCATCGCGCAGTGGCTGATGGACCAGTGGTACACCTGGTACCTGCCGCAGGGCCACTTCCTCGAGACCATCGTGTACGATCCGACGTTCATGTACACGTGGACGTACAATGCGCTCGTCCACCAGGGCGACGCGATCGAGAAGAAGCTCCACAATCGGATCGCCGTCACGGCGCGTGGCGGCTGGAGCGCCGACGCGACCGTCATGGTCGAGACCTTCGGCTTCGACCCTGTTCTCTACGGGCAGTATCGTGTGCTGCGCGGGACCGGCGACACGGTCGCGTTCATCGGCCAGCCACGCATCGGCAACCGCGACTTCGCCTTCTCGCTCAACACGCCGCAGTGGAAGTACCTCTCGCTCTCCGCCTACTACATCTGGGGGAGCGACGAGAACTTCTACGAGTGGGCGCCGGCCGACATCGTCTTCCTCAACCTCGACGCCGAGGTGCGCCCGACGGATCGGCTGCGGCTCACGGCGAGCTACATCAAGCAGCGCTACGTGCGACAGACGGACCACTCGCAGGTCGCCGACACGCGCATCCCGCGGCTCAAGATGGAGTATCAGATCGCCCGCCCGCTCTTCGTGCGCGTCGTCGGGGAGTACACGAGCACCGAGCAGGACGCCCTGCGCGACGACGGCCGCACCAGCGCCCCGCTCCTGATCAATGGCGCGCCGAGCCCCGCGTTCACTGACGGCACCTTCCGCTCGGACTTCCTGATCTCCTATCGCCCGATCCCGGGGACGGTGTTCTTCATGGGCTACGGTGCCGGTTACACCGACACCCGCGACACACCGCGCAGCTTCACCTTCCCGCGCTCACTCGGCCTCTCCGGGCTCTCGTTGACCGACAACGTGTTCTACGTGAAGGCGAGCTACCTGCTGCGGATGTGAGGGGATGCGGGGATGCGGGGATGCGGAACGACTTCTGGGTTGGGGTCAGACCCCGAGGGCGAAGCCCGAGGGCTCTGACCCCTTAGCGCGACTTGGTCAGCTCCAGCGGCGAGTGGACGGCGGCGAGCGAACAGCGGTCAGCTTCACGGCGCGGTCAGCGATGCCAGGTACAGATCAAGAGGGTCAGACCCTCTTGACCGTTCAAGGGGTCTGACCCTCTTGAAAAGCGATCCGGCCCTTTTCTGCGGCATCGCCGTTCAAGACCCGCGTTCCGTCGTTGACGTACGCCCGTAGGAGCGTGTGAATGCGAAACGGCCCCGGAGCGCCGAAGCGTCCCGGGGCCGTT